>Ga0181561_10004551_pt1 | contig 11926 bp, 2 predicted proteins | sample 011ome_19_FD_133760 | JGI IMG/M metagenome (GOLD analysis project Ga0181561, IMG submission 133760) | Coastal salt marsh microbial communities from the Groves Creek Marsh, Skidaway Island, Georgia - 011510BT metaG (megahit assembly) | ecosystem: Environmental > Aquatic > Marine > Intertidal zone...
CCTCGCCGCGCCGCGGGTACAGCTGTACCGCAGGATAGACGACCGCGTCGAGTGCATGGTGTGCGACGGGATGTTGGACGAGGCCGCGATGATGCTGAGGCGCGGTATCGCCCCGGGGTCGACCTCCGCGGCGAGCGCGATCGGGTACAGACAGGCGATGGAGTTTTTAGCGGCGCGAGCGGCGGCGGCGGCGGGCGGCGGCGGCGGCGGCGGCGGCGCGACGACCGAAGAGGATTTGCTCGCGTTCGTCGAGAAGACGCAGAGAGCGACGCGGGCGTTCGCGAAGCGCCAGCTCACGTGGTTCCGCGGCGAGCCCGAGGGACGGTACCGATGGATCAGCGCGAGCGACGGGGAAGAAGCCGCCGCGCGCGAGGCGATGGACGCGTTCGAACGCGACGACGACGACGACGATCGATCGAGACGCGCTCCCGCGGGGGGGGACGCCGGAAAAGCGACCGGGCAAGAGCTACAAGAACTGAAGCGGTACGTCGCGCGACGAACGCGTTTGGCGGACGCGAAGACGACGGATCGCGCGCTCGCTCGCGTCGACGCGCTCGCGGCGTCGCTCGTGGATCGCCCGTGGGAGAAGAACTCGAGCGCGTAGAGTAGATTTAGGGAGTAGATTTTCCGGAAGAAGAGTAGGTCTTATTCGTTCTGTTCCCGTCGTCGTCGTCGCCTCGCTTCACGCGCTCCCGACGCCGCCTAACGTCATCATGATCTCCTTGTAACTCTCGATGTTCCGCTTCATGATCGTCTCGCAGCTCCCCATGAGCCTGGTGAACGTCGCGCGCGACACGACCGCGCACACGAGCACGTCGCTCACCGCGCGCACCGTCGCCGCGCGTCTCTTCTCCGTGAGCAACGCGAGCTCCCCGAAGTAATCCCCGGGGACGTATCGCTTCACCTCCACGTCGCGCTCGCGCGCGTCGACGCCTTCGCGTGCCTTCTCCGCTTCGTCTTCGGATTCGGATTCGTCTTCGTGTTCGTCTTCGCGCGCCGCGCCGCGCATCTCGTCGACGGAGGCGCCGCGGCGTCTTCGCGGCAACGTCATCACCGCCGCCGCCTGTCCTCGCTCGACGATGTAAAACGCGTCGCCGTCCTCGCCTTGCGACACCACCGCGTCTCCTCTCGCGAACGACTTCGTCTCGATCGCGTCCGCGACTCTCGAGCGCTCCGCCGCCGTCAGCGCGCTCAACACGGGAACGCGCTCGAGGAACCCCTCTCTGGTCTTCCTCGTGCGCTGCGACGAGACGCACGCGATGTCGCGGAACGTCTCGCGGTCGAGCGCCCACAGGCGACACGCCGTGCGCGCCGTCACCGTCGCCGCCCTGCAGTCGGCGCGTCGGTCGTCGGTCAGTCGAAGGCGGTCGCGTGCGGCTAAATCAAACGACGACGGTTGAAACGAAGGGGATGCTTAAGGGTGGAAACCGACGCACCTCGGCGAGTTGTACATGAGCGAGAGCTCGCCGAAACTGGCGCCGGGTTCGAGGACCTGCACCGTCGTCGGGGCGTCGCCCGCGATTTTTCCTCGCACGGCGGCGTCCGCCACGCCGTCCGCGACGACGTAGAAGTTATCTCCCTCGTCGCCTTGCTCGATGACGACCGCGCCCGCGGGGTACGACACCTCGAACGCGGCGTCCACGAGCTCCTCGAGCGGCGCGGCGTCTAAATCTTTGAACAAGATGTTATCCCGCACCCTCGCGCGCACTTCGTCCCTCTGCGCGGCCGTCTTGGCCGCGCGCGAGTTCGGCGACGGCGGCTCCGGCTCGCCTCGAGACGACCGCCGCGCGCCGCCGCCGCGATCGCTGTGCGACACGAAGCTCGGTCGGACGCACGACGCGTTCATCGTCACGCACTCCGCGCTGACGGACGGTCGACGCGCGTAGTTGATCCCGCCGGCGGGTCTCGGCCGCGCGCGAAGCTCCGGCATCTCCCCGACGTCGTCGCCGCGGTGAAGGTCGTCGTCGTTCGCGTCCGCGTCCGCGTCCGCGTCCGCGTCCGCGCGCGGCGGCGGTTCGTGTTCCGTCGCCGCCGCGGTGTCTTCGCCGCTTTGCGACGGTTCGCGTTCGCGTTCGCGTTCGGACGCCTCCTCCGCGTCGGACGTCTCCTCCTCCTCCTCCTCCTCATCCTCCTCATCCTCCTCCTCCTCCTCCCCCGCGAGCGCGAGAAGGTCGACGACGTGCTGCAGCGGCTTCTCGGGTCGATCGCTCGCGAGCCGGTCCGCGATCGTCTCGAACATCGCTTTCACCGCGAGGTGCTCGTTCAGGTATCGCTCCGTCTCGGGGTCGGGGTGGCGCACGGTCACGGTCGCGGACGCCGTGGGCGTTTCCAAATCCTCGTCGTCGTCGTCGTCGTCGTCGTCGTCGTCGTCGTCGCGCGTCACCGTGACCTCCGCGACGGTCGCGTCCGCGCTCGACGCGTCGTCGTCGACGTCGTCGCTTCCATCGCGCGCGTCCTCCTCCTCCTCCTCCTTCTCCTCCTCCTTCCGCTCGATCTGAAACCCCGCCGCCTTCGCCTGCGACGGGTACAGCGCGGCGAGGTACGAAAGCAGATGCGCGACCGGATCCGACGGTTTCGTCTTGAAGCAATCGGTCAGCGCGCGCTTCAGGAGGACGTCGATCTCCGTGGCGCGGACGTACGTCTCGATCTCCGCGGCGACGGTCTTCCCCGCGGTCGTGGAGATGCCAGCGGGCGTCATCGCGGTCGAAGCGCGCGCGCAGTCGCGACTGCGAGCGTCTTCTGGGAGCGCACGAAACGACGCGCGCGGGTTGGGGAGGAGGAAACGAGTCGTCGGACCCGCCAAGCCCGTTCAAAACGTAAGGCCTCGGACTAAACTGAGCGGGAGAAAGCGGAAATCTGCCGTTTTCAAAGCGCTCCCGATCGACCCTCGGACTAAACCGAGCGGAGGTTTCGGGTGGGACCGACCGACCGCTGCTGATAAACGCAGAACGAACCAATTATGGACCATTTCGTGTCCTTAACCGCGGCTGGAGGCAGCGCGGTGGAGGACGATGGGCGACGACGACGCGGACCCGAGGGTCGCGTGGCTCGCGGACAAGGTCTGCGCGTCGTTAGGATGCGATGTCGAGTCGTTCACGTCGCTCATGCGGGAGGACGCGGACGCGGAGACGAAATCCGCCATCGAAGCCTACCTCGCGGGTGCGCGACGCTCGAGTGCCTGCCACCTCTTTCAACGACCGTCCCCGCGTCGTCGTCGTTCCTCGACGCTCGCTCCGTATCGACGCGCGATTCCGCGTCTCCGCCGCGCGCGCGGTCTTCGCGACGCGGGCGGACGTCCACGCCGCGTCGAGCGCGGTCGTCGACGCGTCCGCGCGGCGAGATCGCGCGCGCCCGACGCGACGCGCGGTCGGCGATCCGTTCTCTGCGCGACCGCGCGCGTCGTTTAATTTGACCCGCCCTCCCTTCGACGACGCCCCGCCCTCGCGGCGCCGCGCGGCGATCCGCGACCTCGTATTCTGACCGCGCGTCATCCCCACGCGTCCCGTTCACGCAGGCACCGCGACGAGCGAGGCGCTTCTCGTGTACGCGGAGGAGACCGCGGCGCCGTCTCCGCGGACGCCCGATCCCGAGCCCGAGCCCGTCGCTTCCGTCGCGTCCGTCGCGGACGCGGACGCGGACGCGGGCGAGGACGCGCGCGCGGAGGGCGAGGAACCGAGCGAAGCGCCGACGCCCGCCGCTGAGGGCGCGGGGGTGGGCGAAGACGCCGCGGAGGGGGAGACCGCCGCGGCGGAGGGCGAACAGAAGGACGGCGACGACGCGGCGGCGGCGGCGCCCGTCGAGGGCGAGGAGACCGCGGCGGCGGCGGCGCCCGTCGAGGGCGAGGAGGCCGCGGCGGACCCGGTCGAGGGAGGCGAGACCGCGCCGCCCGCCGCGACAGAGGGCGAGGCCGAGCCCGCGACCACGACGGAGGGCGAGGCCGCGCCGCCCGACGGCGAAGAAGGATCCGCCGAGCCCGCCGCGGACGCCGACGCGGCCGCTCCCGACGTGGAGCCGGGCGCGGAGCCGGGCGCGACGGGGGAGGCGCCGGAGCCGGAGCCGGCCGTCGAGGACGCGCCCCCCCCTCCCCCTCCGCGGACGCCGTCCCCGCCGCCGCCGCCCGAGCCGGCGTACACGTTGGACCCGAGGGCGATGAAACTGAAAGTCGCGCTCGGGTCGCTCCCCGAGGACGCCGCGTCGGCGCCCGCGGCGTTCTTCCTGAAGGACCACGCGGACGACGTCATCGACTCCGCGAGCGCGCTCGACGCGGTGCAGCACGGACTGCTCTCCGAGGGGACGTCGTCGCTCGTCGCCCTGGAGCAAATGCTCGCGCAGGTGTTCGTGCCTCTGTTTGGCGCGCAAGCTGGCGGTATCGGCGGCGACGCGTTGGCGCAAGACATCCTCAGGGAGCTCGGCTCGAGCACCGGGAAGTTCGGGTCGCAGGTGACGCACGCGGTGCAGCAGCTGTGCGGGGACATCACGCTGAACGTCCCGAACGTCGCGATCGAGTCCGTGGAGAAGGCTCTGGACGATTACGAGGTGGTCAACGCGTTGGAAGCGGCGATGCTCGAGTGGACGGAGGTTTTACGCGCCGCCGTCGAACGCGAGACGGAGAAGACGCCGCAGGGCCGCGGCCCGCTCGCGGAGATCGACTACTGGCGCGAGCGCGGCGCGGCGCTGACCGGTCTGTTCGAGCAGCTGAACCTCCCCGCGGTGCGGAAGATGATCGAGGTGATCGAGGCGGCGCCGAAGGACAAGGTGGTCGCGAGCGTGTTCACCGGGTTCAAGCACGAGTTCGAGGAGCTCCACAAGCTGTACTTGGAGTGCAAGGACAACGTCAAGTTTTTGACGACGTTGGAGCGGCACTTCAAGGCGATCACGAACTACAGGCAGACCGGGGACGGGTCGCTGTCGAACGTAACGGACGTCATCGGCCCGATGCTCAACGCGTTGAGGATGGTGTGGATCATCTCTCGGCATTATAGCGACGACGCGCGCATGGGCGGACTGATGAACCGCATCTCGGTCGAGATCGGGGATAAAGTCACCGAGGACGTGTGCGTCGAGGAGATCTTCGACATCCCCGTGGACGAGGCGATCGCGAAGGTGGACAACGCGAAGAGGCTGCTCGAGACGTGGAAGGAGACGTACATGGAAGTCAGAGAGAAGATCGAGACGAGCGGGAACGCGCGGTGGGAGTTTAACCGGAAAGAGCTGTTCGACAGGACGGACTACATGGCGAGCATCTGCGGCGATCTGCGCGGGATGCTCGAGGCCGTGGACGGGTTCCATCACTTCCTCGGACCGCAACTGAAAGCGGTGACTGGGGAGAACGAAGCGATCGACGTCGTGCTCTCGAGGGTGAAGGAGATGGCGAAACCCGTCGAGGACGTCGACTTTGACGCGTTCGATCAGAAATACATGATGCGGTGGCAGACCATCTCGAGCCAGTTCCAGTGCGATAAGGAGGAGATCGAGCGCAGCACGCGGTCGTTCATCGACGAGTCGTTCAAAAACTTGCGATCCGCGGAGAGCGCGTTCGAGCTCCTTCAAAACTTCAAGTCCATCAAGAGCGAGGGCGGCATCTCGAAACAGCTCCAGGACAAGTTCAACGACGTCTTGGAGCAGTTCGCGCGCGAGCTTCAAGTCACGCGCGACATTTTCGACAAGAACCACGAGGACCCGCCCGTGTACAAGAACCAGCCCCCGGTCGCGGGCGCGATCGCGTGGTCGCGATCGTTATTCTCCCGCGTGCGAAAGACGATGACGATGTTTGAGACGCACGCCGCCGAGGAGATGAAAACCGAAGCCGCCGCGGCGGAGTGCCACTTCAAGTACATGGCGATCGCGAAGAGCGTGATGCACTTCGAGAAGAAGCAGTACAACGGATGGATCGAAAACGTCGACGCCGCGGCGTTGTACCACCTGAAGCAGCCGATCTTGTACACGGACACGAGCTGCGAGCCGGAGGAAATCAAGGTGAACTTCCACCACGACCTCGTGAAGTTGATTCGCGAGGCGAAGTACCTCGATAAGATGGGTTTCAAGATCCCAGAGACCGCGCTGAACGTCGCGCTTCAGGACGAGAAGTACCTCAATCAAAGGGAACAGATGATGGTGATGCTGAACGCGTACAAAGCCGCGGTCACGAGCTTGACGCCGGTGGAGGCGACGGTTTTCAGCGAAAAACTGAAGAGACTGCGCGCGGTGTTGCAGCCCGGGTACTCGCCTCTGAACTGGAACTCGCTCGGCATTCTCGAGTTTGTCGAGAAGTGCAAAGAAGCCATCAATGAGTTCGCGTCGCTCGTGACGCAGGTGAAGAAGAACGGCGGCGTCATCGAGCAAGTCGCGGCGGACATCTCCGCGGCGAGGGTGGTGTTCGACCCGCCGGTCGGCGCGGAGACCTTGGACGCGACGGAGATGTTCGAGCACCTGGAGCGGCACCGAACCGAGGTCGTGGACGAGCTCGTCAGGAAGTACCGAACTATCGGCCCTCTGCTGGGGAAGATCGAGGAGGCGGTCGCGGGGACGAACACGGGCAAGTCCCCGCAGCTCGCGGAGTACTACGCGCACTGGGAGAGCGCGATTTTCAACGCGCTGAGCGACTTGGTGATGAACAACCTGAGGTACTTCGCGCAGATGCTGGACCGACGCACGCGGGCGAAGACGGGCAAGCACGGCCCCGGGCCGCTGTTCAAGGTGATCGTGATGCTGAACGCGCCGGACATCGTCGTCCAGCCGTCGATAAAAGACGTCGCGAAGGCGTTGAAGACGTCATGTCGAAACGTCCTCGAGTGCGCTGCGCCGTTCGTGAGGTGGATGGACCGAACGTGTCTGGAGACGCCGCCGGTGAAGAAGGACGACGACGACGACGAGCCGGTGTACTTTAACTTCATGAACGACGTCGGGCGAGACGAGGACATCCTTCGCGTCATGGAATACCTGAACGACCAAGCAGAGAAGACGGTCCAGGGCCTGAGCGAGTACGTCGAGTCGTGGAACAAACACGCGTACCTTTGGAAGCTCGACAAAGAAGTCGTCGTCGCGAAGTTTGTCGAGACCGAGCCGGACTGCATGACGTACGAGCGCGAGTTCGCGAAGTACCAGAAGATGTCCAACGAGCTGTTCGAAGCGTCGGAGGAGCTGGAGATTGACTACGCGCGCGTCGTCTGCCGCCCGCTCGGGAAGTCGCTCAGGGAAGAGTGCCTGTCCTGGGTGAAGGCGTTCGCTACGGAGATGCACCGGACGGACGTCGAGAGCGTCGGCAAGATCCGCGGCGACATCGCGGACAAGGACAGAGGACTCAGAGCGGAGCCCGCGGACATCAACGACCTCATCGGCGTCCTAAGCATCATCGACGACGTCCGCCGAGGGCACATGCAGATGGAGCTCGATTACCTCGACCTTGAAGAACGCGTCCGGACGCGGCAGCTGTACGACTTTCCCATGGAGGAGGCGTCCGTGTCCGATCACAACACGATTCGCGACATATGGGCGACGTTGCGGAAAGACTGCGAAGAGATGGACAACAACCTGGACGAAGTCAGGGACAAGTTCACGCTCGTGACGATCGACAACGTGAAGGAGTTCAAAGAGAAGTGCGCGGACTTTCGAAAGCGACTCGAGGAGAGCGGCCCGGGGGTGCCCGGGACGGAGCTCGACGTGGGCGTCACCTCGCTCGCGGCGTACAACGAAGAGCTCGCGTTCAAGCTCAAGACGAGAGACGACCTCGTCATGGCGGAGAAGCTGTTCGAGCTCGACGTGACGTCCTACCCCGAGCTCACGGAGACGGAGAACGAGCTCAAGGTGCTCGACCAGATTTACGGTCTGTACGTCGCGCACGTGGACGGCGTCGCCGGGCTCGCCACCGCGATGTGGAAGGATTTGGATTTCGCGAAGCTCGTGGACTTCGCGAAAGACTTCGCGGAGAGGCTCGAGGCGATGCTGGGGACGGACTTGGAGAGGTCGCCGATATTCGCGCTCGTGTCCGAGGTCATCGAGTCGTTCCGCTCGACGCTGCCCGCGATCGAGTCGCTGAAGTCGGAGTCGATGCGCGAGAGACACTGGGAGCAACTCCAGTCGGTCACCGCCACGAGCGTGAACACGGATCCGAACGTGTTCACGCTCGGGATGCTATTGGGGATGAAAATTCACCTGTACTCGAGCGGCATCTTAGACATGTGCACCGCCGCGGAGAAGGAGGTGAAGATCGAGGCCGACATCGTGAAGCTCGCGGACGTGTGGAAGCACCAAAAGTTCGAACTCTTGAAGTACGTCAAAGGCGAGGAAGACCGCGGCTTCACCCTGCGCAGCACGGACGAGGTCACCGTCACGCTGGACGACATGGCGCTCACGCTGCAGTCGATGATGTCGTCGCGGTACGCGAAGCCTTTCATCGACGACGTCCGCGCGTGGGAGGCGAAGCTCAGCCTCATCTCTGAAGTCATCGAGGTGTGGAACGAAGTCCAGCGGAAGTGGATGTACTTGGAGAGCATCTTCATCGGGTCGGACGACATCCGACACCAGCTCCCGGAGGAGGCGAAACGATTCGATCGCATCGAGAAGCACTGGCAGATGCTCATGGCGGACACGAACAAGAACAGCAACATCTTAGACGCGTGTTCGGTGAAGGACCGCCTTCCGTTCCTGCAAGAGCTTCACGAGCAGCTCGAGTTGTGCCAGAAGTCGCTGTCCGAGTACCTCGACACGAAGCGCAACGCGTTCCCGCGGTTCTTCTTCATCTCCGACGACGAGCTGCTGTCCGTGCTCGGCACGTCGGACCCGACGTCCGTGCAAGAGCACATGCTCAAGCTGTACGATAACTGCGCGGCGTTGAAGTTTGGAAGAGGGAACAAGTCCGTCACCGGGATGATCAGCGCGGAGGGCGAGTCGTTTGATTTCCGCGCCGCGTGCACCACCGAGGGCGCCGTCGAGGTTTGGATGCTGGGCGTCGAGACGGAGATGCGGAAGACGTTGCGGCAGATCGGCAAAGAGGGCGTGTTCTTCTACGCGAAGCAAGCGCGGAGCCAGTGGATCTTAGATCAGCTCGGGATGATCACCCTCGTCGGGTCGCAAATTTGGTGGACCTGGGAGGTGGAGGACGTGTTCGCGCGCGTGCGGAACGGCGAGAAGATGGCGATGAAGGACTTCAGCACGAAACTCACCGGGCAGCTCTTGGAGCTCACGACGATGGTCCGCGGCGATCTGAGCAACCTCAACCGGAAGAAGATCAACTCGCTGATCATCATCGACGTCCACGCGAGAGACATCATCGACACGTTCGTTCGCGATTCCGTGCTCGACAGCCGAGAGTTCGCGTGGGAGTCGCAGCTTCGATTCGCGTGGGAGAAGTCTCGAGACGACATCCTCATCCGCCAGTGCACGGGTACCTTCAACTTTGGGTACGAGTACATGGGTCTGAACGGCCGCCTCGTCATCACCGCGCTGACGGATCGGTGTTACATGACGATCACGACGGCGCTGACGTACATGCTCGGCGCCGCGCCCGCGGGCCCCGCGGGCACGGGTAAGACGGAGACGACGAAGGATCTCGCCAAGTCCATGTCGCTCCTCTGCGTCGTCTTCAACTGCGGCGAAGGTTTAGATTACAAAGCGATGGGGATGATTTTCAGCGGTCTCGTGCAGACCGGCGCGTGGGGCTGCTTCGACGAGTTCAACCGCATCACCGTCGAGGTGCTCTCGGTGATTTCCTCGCAGGTGAAGTGCATCCAAGAAGCGCTCAAGAACAACCTCGAGAGATTCCAGTTCGAAGGAAAGGAGATCGCGCTCAAGTCCACGACGGGCATCTTCATCACGATGAACCCCGGTTACGCCGGACGCGCGGAGCTGCCGGATAACCTCAAGGCGTTGTTCCGCCCGGTGACGATGATCGTCCCGGACCTCCAACAAATTTGCGAGATCATGCTCTTCTCCGAGGGTTTCAACACCGCGAAGATGCTCGCGAAGAAGATGACCGTGCTGTACAAGCTCGCGAAGGAGCAGCTCTCGAAGCAGTACCACTACGACTTTGGCCTGCGCGCGCTCAAGTCCGTGCTCGTCATGGCCGGCGCCCTGAAGCGCGGCTCGCCCGATCTCAGCGAAGACATCGTTCTCATGCGCGCGCTTCGCGATATGAACCTCCCGAAGTTTGTCTTCGACGACGTTCCGCTGTTCTTAGGCCTCATCAACGACTTGTTCCCTGGGTTGGACTGCCCGCGCGTGCGCTACCCCAAGTTCAACGACGTCGTCGAGAACGACCTCGCGGTGCAAGGGTACAAGGTCATGACAAACCCGAGCGAACAGGTGGACAAGGTCATCCAGCTGTACGAGACGATGATGACCAGGCACACGACGATGGTCGTCGGGAACACCGGCGGCGGGAAGTCCGTGATCATCAACACCCTCGCGAGGTCGCAGACCGCGATGGGGCGAAACACGAAGATCCACGTCGTGAACCCGAAGGCGCAGTCCGTCGCGGAGCTCTACGGCGAGCTCGACCCGGAGACGCGCGACTGGACCGACGGCGTCTTATCGAACATCTTCAGGACGTTGACGAAACCGCTGCCGCCGAACACGGACGAGGCGAGGTACATCGTCTTCGACGGCGACGTCGACGCGGTGTGGGTCGAGAACATGAACTCGGTGATGGACGACAACAAGCTTCTCACGCTGCCCAACGGCGAACGCATGCGTCTCGTGGATCACGTCAAGCTTCTGTTCGAGGTGGCGGACTTGCAGTACGCCTCCCCCGCGACGGTGTCGCGCTGTGGTATGGTGTACGTCGACCCGAAGAACCTGAACTACGAGCCGTACATCTGGAAGTGGCTGAACACCAGGACGATCGAGGCTGAGATCGACGGCGAGGTCAAGAGCGAGAAGGCGGTTCTGTCGTTGATGTTCGAAAAGTACATGAAGTCTTGCATCGAGTACTGCCTCGAAGGCATCGAAGGCGAAGTCATCGGGAAGCCGCTCACGCAAACGATCCCGCAGACGAACTTGAACCTCGTCCGCCAGTGCTGCAACATGCTCGAGTGCCTTCTCACGGAAGAGCGCGCCATCGTGGACGAGTCCGTGCTCGAGGCGACGTTCATCTTTTGCCTGACGTGGTCCGTGGGCGCCGCGGTGGTTCAAAAACTCGGCGTGCAAGACCGCGACCGGTTCGACAAGTTCATCAAAGCGCAGTCCGGGTACCAGTGCTTCGAAGGCGAAGGTCTCTCCGCGACGCAGCTTCCGCAGGATTCGTTGTACGAGTACGTGTTCGACCTCGATAAGAGGCAGTGGTTCACGTGGAAATCGCGCGTCAAGCCGCTGGAGATTCAAGAAGACGCGAAGTTCGCGTCCATCGTCGTCCCGACCGTGGACACCGTGCGTTCGAGCTGGCTTCTGGAGACGTTCTGCGAGAAAGGGAAGCCCGTGTTGTTCGTCGGCGACTCCGGCACCGCGAAGACGGTGACCATCTTGAAGTACCTCAGGGGCTTGGACCTCACGAAAAACCAGGTGCTCACGTCAAACTTTTCCAGCCGCACGACGTCGCGGGACGTTCAGCTCGGGATCGAAGACGTCGTCGAGAAGCGGACGAAGGACACGTTCGGCCCGGCGATGGGGAAGAAGCTAATCTGCTACTTCGACGACCTGAACATGCCGAAGGTGGACACCTACGGCACGCAGCAGCCCATCGCGTTGCTCAAGACGCTGATCGAACGCCAGGGTTTTTACGACCGCGAAAAAGAGCTCAACTGGAAGAAGATCAAGGATCTGTACTACGTCGCCGCGATGGGCCCGCCCGGGGGCGCGCGCAACCCGGTGGATCCACGATTCGTGTCTCTGTTCAACACGTTCGAGATTCAGTTCCCGTCGTCGGACAACCTTCGGACGATTTACGCGGCGATTTTAAAGTCGCACACGGTGAAGCTCAACGAGGACATTCGCG
>Ga0181561_10004558_pt1 | contig 11914 bp, 14 predicted proteins | sample 011ome_19_FD_133760 | JGI IMG/M metagenome (GOLD analysis project Ga0181561, IMG submission 133760) | Coastal salt marsh microbial communities from the Groves Creek Marsh, Skidaway Island, Georgia - 011510BT metaG (megahit assembly) | ecosystem: Environmental > Aquatic > Marine > Intertidal...
CCAATGACCAGCCGATCATCAATGGCAAGCCTGTTAATCCGTTCCTTGGCTGGGGAATGACAACGCCGTTCAATATGCTTAGCCGCTGTCCGGTATTGTCTGTCCCGTCGGGCCGCGCGTCGAACGGGATCCCAACAGGCATACAGATTGTCGGCCGAACCTACTCGGATGGAGATGTCTTTCGTGCGGCGCTTGCATTTGAGGATGCCGTTGGTGGGTGGCTCCGATCTGCGAAAGACAGAACGGTGATTTGAGCCGTTCCTACTGTTGCCGTGCCATGATCAGTCTTTGCAAATCCCCGATATTGTCAGGCTGAGGCCGCAGTCCTGCCCGATTTCGCAGGCACAAACTCTGTCAAGAAACGTCATCTTGCAGAGGAATCGGCATGGATCGCCTCACTGAAATGGAAGCCTTCGCCACCGTGGTGGATCAAGGTGGCTTCACCGACGCGGCCAAGAAAATGGGCATCTCCAAATCGGCGGTGTCCAAGCACGTCTCGGCCTTGGAGGCACGCCTCGGCGCCCGCCTGCTCAACCGCACAACCCGCCGCGTCAGCCCGACCGAAATCGGGCTTGCCTATTACGACCGCGCCCGCCGCGTCTTGAACGATGCTGGCGAGGCCGATGCGCTCGTGACCTCGATGCAGTCGGCTCCCTCGGGCCTTCTGCGGATTTCGGTCGCGACCGATTTTGGGGTCAATCACCTATCGCCGGTTCTTGGTCAGTTCCTACAGGAATTTCCCGAAATCACGGTGAACATGGTTCTCAACAACCGCTACGTCGAGCTTATCTCCGAAGGCTTTGACATGGCGATCCGCATTGGCGAGCTGGAAGACAGCACGCTGCGCGCCCGCAAACTGACCGAGACGACCAAGAAGATGATCGCCTCACCGAGCTACTTTCAGCAGTATGAGCGTCCGGAAAAGATCGACGATCTCAACGAGCACAAGCTTCTGCACTATTCCAACCAGGCCAATGGCGCGGTCTGGAAGATCACGGCGCCTTCTGGTGAAAAGCGCCAGGTCCGCACCGCCGGCTGGCTTACCGTGAATGACGGTCAGTCGCTCTTGAACGCCTGCATTTCGGGCCTTGGCATCGCCTATCTGCCGTCGTTCCTTTATGCTGACGCAATGGCCAAGGGCCTTGTGCAGGAGGCGATCCCCGATCTTCCGGTCGAAACCCAAGGCATCTATGCCGTCTACCCGCCGGGCCGGTTCACCCAGCCCAAGGTTCGGGCCTTCATTGATTTCCTCGTGCATTCCTTCGCCGAAAAGGTTCCGGACGTCTGGTAAACCTCGAAGGACAGATCACCTCGAAAAGCCGCCCTCAGGGGCGGCTTTTTCATTCCGCGGCCAGAAGGACAACCTCGACCCGCCTGTTCGCCGCGCGCCCCTCTTGCGTCAGATTGGACGCAACGGGCGCAAGATAACCGGCCCCTGCGGCCTCGATCCGGCTGCCGTCGGCTTCGTAGGAGGTTACGAGCCGCTCCTTCACGGCCTCCGCCCTGCGCTGCGAGATCATGAGGTTCGCTTCCGGCGAACCCGTCGCATCGGTATGGCCGACAAGCGCGATCCGCCAGTTTTGGTTGGCGGCCAAGAGGGCAGCAAGCGCCTTGAGAGAGGGAAACACCGTGTCGTCAAGGTCGGCGGAACCCGAGGCAAAGGTTAGGTCTTCAAGCACGACCCGTCCGACCTCGGCCAATTCTGTGAGCGCAGCGGTCTTCGGCGCGGCAAACGATAAAGGTTCGTCGGCGGGCGGCGGCAACTCGGCGGGCCGCGCGGAGGCGGGCGCACTGCCGACCTGTACGACCTGAAGGAAACCGGCGCGGGCGCTACGACTGATCATCAGGGCAATATATTCGGGGCCGGAGCTGGTCTTGTGGCGGGCCGAGAGAAATCGGAAGTCGGCCAGATCAACGAACATCGCCGGCGCCGGGACAACCTCGGTTCCGAAGCGGAAATCGAAGCCGCCGCATTGATCCGATCGACATTCGAAAAGGGTTTCAAAGCCCTCACGCGAAAGCTGCTGGCGCAGAGGAGAGAGGATCTGGAGCGTCGTCAGCCCCGGCGAGTCGATCCGCCATGAACGGATCGAGACATCTCCTTCAACAGTCTGGGTTGGGATGCCATCTTCGGCGAAAGCACCGACAGGCAACGCAAAGCTATCGGCGGGCCGCAGTTCTTCCGTCTGCATCGACGCGCTTGCGGGCAGATCAAGCGAAATCGCTCCGGCGGCGACAGGCAGGAACGCTAGAAGAAGGGCGGCAGCGCGAAATCTCATCGGTTTTGGCTGTGATACTCGGAGTTGGGGCGCATCCCGGTCGCTGAGGCGATGCGGTTGGACATATTGTAAAAGCCGGCAACCGAAGCGATGTCCCAGATGTCTCGGTCGGAAAAGCCAACGTCGCGCAGCGCCTGCCGGTGCGCCTCGGTAATCGAGGCGCTAGCGGTGGTGATCCGCTCGGCAAACTCGAGCATTGCGGTCTGCCGCTCGTCGAGCGGGGCCATGCGCCAGTTCATCACCAACATCTCGCCCAGTTCGGGATTGCCCGAATATTGGCGCACCGCCGCGCCATGCGCGACGAGGCAGTAGTAGCATTTGTTGATCGACGAGACGCAAACGGCGATCATCTCGCGCTCGAGCTTGGATATCCCCGAAGGGGCGAGCATCAGATCGTTATAGAGCGCGGTAAAGGCGTTGAGCTTGTCGATATCGAAGGCATAGGCGCGCAAGACGTTTGGCACGAGGCCAAGCTTTTCCTGACAAATATCGAAATACTTTTGCGTCGCTTCGGGAAGCGGATCGACCATCGGCAGGTCAAGCGCGGTCGGTTGGTCAGTTGTCATGCGAACTACTCTGTTTTGATGCGATAGTGGTACTCTCCCACAACCTCAAACCCCATGGAAGCATAGAGCGCATTGGCGCCTGCGTTGGCTTTGGTCACGAGAAGGGCGACATGGCTCGCGCCGTGATCGGCGGCCCAGTGGCCCACGGCGGCGATCATTTTGCGGGCAAGGCCGCGGCGCCGGAAGGCGGTGGCGACCTCCATCGCGTGCAGCATAGCGACGCCGTCATTCATCGCGACAAAAACGGTTCCGGCTGGCGAATTGCCGTCGCGGCCAAGGATTGTGGTCTTGGATCCAGCGACGCGCTCCATCACCGCGAGCCGAGCCGCACTGATCCCGCCCTCGAGCCAGATTTCCTTCTGCGTCTCGAGCGGCGGCCAGGCGCGGAAGGTCTTGGCGCGTTCAAGCCGCTCGGCGGTCAACGCCTCGACCGGCGCAAGGCGCAGGAAGACCGGATCCTTCACTGAATAGCCGCGCTCAGCCAGCATCGTATCGAGCCAGCCCTCGCCCTTGCGGATCATAAAGAGCGGTGTCTGCCCCAGATCGCGCATCTCCTGCTCGGCCTGTGGCAGGGCTTCGGTGCCGGCCTTCTCGGCCGCGGTCGCTGCGCTTACACGGCTGCCTGCGCCGCGCCCTTCGCGGATATCCCACGGGCCGACGCGGACCTTGGCCGCAGGTGGCCACGTCGCTTCGGTTAGGGCATAAAGGCTTTCAACGGTGGGCGCGGTCATTTCTCTGTCAGCGCCGCCACGCGGATCATAGCGCGGTCGATCATGCCGCCATCAGTGCCGCGCACAACGATATTGGTACCATAGGCGCCGTTGTGCTGGAACGGATAGGAGCCGATTGAAAGTTCGGGGAAATCGGCGGCAATCCCTCCAAGCTCGGCGGCAACCTCTCCTTCCCCCCGCATCACGCGCAGGGTTTGCGACAGAAGCGGTTGGCCGCCGGTGATCGTCGGCAGAACACCGGCGACCATGGCGTGAAACACATCGGGCACACCCGCCATCACATGGACATTGCCGATGGTGAAGCCGGGGGCAGCGCTGATCGGATTGTCGATCAGGGTTGCGCCGTCGGGGATACGGGCCATGCGCTGGCGCGCGGCGTTGAACTCAAGGCCAGAGCGGTCGTAGTGCGCTTGCAAGATCGCCCGCGCGTCGTCGCGGATGCCGATGTTCACGCCAAAGGCCGCGGCGATACAGTCGGCGGTGATATCGTCGTGGGTCGGGCCGATGCCACCCGAAGTGAACACATGGGTATAAGCCAAACGGAGCGTATTGACCGCCTCGACGATCACCTCATGCACATCCGGCACAACCCGCACCTCGGCCAACCGTATCCCCATCTGCGTGAGCCGCGCGGCGAGATGCTGGGTGTTGGTGTCAAGCGTTCGGCCCGAGAGGATCTCGTCGCCGATCACAAGCATCGCGGCGGTCGGATTGGTCATCGGCTTCTCCTTTGGGGCTGATTTCGGTATAGGTCCGGCCCATGCAGTTTTCCACTCCTCTTCTGCCTGCAGTGCTGATCCGCCGCTACAAGCGGTTTCTTGCGGATGTCCGGTTTCCTGACGGCACCGAAGCAACCGCCCACATCGCCAACCCCGGTGCCATGACGGGCCTTGCCGAGCCGGGAACCCATGTCTGGGTCGAGCGCAACGACGACCCCAAGCGCAAGCTTCGCTTTAGCTGGCAGCTCGTCGATCACCGCACCGGGCATTTCACCTGCGTCGATACCTCGCTTGCCAATCGCGTTGTCGCCGAGGCGCTCGCGGCGGGCCGCATCCCCGAACTTTCTGGCTATAGCCAGCATCGGCCCGAGGTTCGCTATGGCGAGCGGAGCCGTGTCGACTTTCTGTTGTCGGGTGAGGGACGCCGCGACTGCTATCTTGAGGTGAAAAGCGTCACGCTCTCGCGCGTTTCAGGCCTTGCGCAGTTTCCCGATGCGGTCACCGCACGCGGGGCGCGACATTTGCACGATCTTGCGCAAGAGGTTCGTGCGAGGCATCGCGCGGTCCTTCTTTTCCTCGTCATGCGCACCGATATCACCCATGCAGGCATCGCCACGGATATTGATCCGGCCTATGGCGCGGCCTTCGAGGCAGCGACACGGGCGGGTGTCGAAGCCATCGCCTATGATTGCGCGATTGATCCCGAAAGGATTAGCTTTGGCGAGCGGCTTTTCGTGCAGGTCTAGAACATCCCGCCGATTTCGCCTATTTGGCGGAAAAGACGGAAAGGACGCGACGTGGACGACACCAAAGGCAGGCTGACGAGAGACGGTATCCGCATCTATGAAGACGCGGATTTCGCCGGAATGCACAAGGCAGGCCGCCTCGCCGCGCAGATCCTCGACGATATCATCCCGATGATCGAGCCGGGCCGCACGACCGAAGAGATTGACGCCGAGATTACCCGCAAGGTCGAAGCTGCCGGCGCGGTATCTGCCACGATCGGCTACAAGGGCTATCAGCACGCGAGCTGCATCAGCGTAAACCATGTGGTCTGCCACGGGATTCCGGGCGGCAAGGTCCTCAAGGACGGCGATATCCTCAATGTCGATGTGACCGTGATCGTCGATGGCTGGTATGGCGATACGAGCCGGATGTATGTGGCGGGCAACCTTTCCCGCAAGGCCGAACGGCTTATTCAGGTGACGCATGATGCGCTGATGAAGGGGATCGAGGCGGCCAAGCCCGGTAACACCTTTGGCGACATCGGCAACGCGATCCAGACCTATGTCGAGGCCAACCGGATGAGCGTCGTGCGCGATTTCTGCGGCCACGGTCTTGGCCGCGTGTTTCACGCCCCTCCCAACGTTCTGCACTATGGTCGCCCCGGCACCGGCCCCCTGCTGGAAGAGGGGATGTTCTTCACCATCGAGCCGATGGTCAACCTTGGCCGGCCCGAGACCAAAGTTCTGGCCGACGACTGGACCGCCGTGACGCGCGACAAATCCCTTTCGGCTCAGTTCGAACATTCAGTGGGGATCACGTCGGATGGCGCGGAGATCTTCACGCTCTCTCCAGCAGGCAAATTTCACCCGACCTACTGATCGGCCCGCAGGATCGTGATCCAAGTGTCGCCGTAGCGGCGCTGGTCGAGAAGTGTTGTTCCTTCCGGCGCGGCTTGCGCCGTGTTTTCTTCCCAGACGATGATCGCCTCTGGCGCGATCCAGCCGCCAGCAAAGGCGGCGGCGAGGGCCTTTTCGCCCATGCCTTTGCCATAGGGCGGATCGAGAAAGACGAGGGAATAGGGCGCATCGGGGTTGGCGGAGAGGCGGGTCGCATCGCGGGCAATGAGGCGGCTGTCGGCCTCGCGCCGGCATTTGCCGATGTTCTCGCGGATGAGCGACTGTGCCACGCGGCCATCATCGACAAAGGCCGCAAAGGCCGCGCCGCGCGACAGGGCCTCTAGGCCCAAAGCGCCGGTTCCGGCGAAGAGGTCGAGCACGCGGGCATCCGTCACCGGATCGTCGAACCGACCGCCGAGAAGCACGTTGAAAAGGCTCTCGCGCACGCGGTCGGCAGTCGGCCGCAGATGCGCCGCCGCATCGCCCTTTCCGACCGAGGCGAGCGTCAGCCCGCGATGCTGGCCGCCGATGATCCTCACCCTTTGAGCAAAGCCTTCATGTCGGTCGCTGGATCGCGGATCACCTCGGGCTTGGGCGATCTACCCGCCTCGATGAGCCGCTTGCCAACCATATAATCGCGCGGGTCGTTCATCGCATCGACGGCGATCAGCTCGTTACCCTTGTAATACCAGTGCGACTGGCTCTCGCCCGCGCCCTTGCGCAGATGCACCGCGTCATAGCCCATGTTGAGGCCGCCGATCTGCAGCTTGCAGTTATACTGGTCCGACCAGAACCACGGACGCGGCTGATAGGCAACATCGCCGCCCATCATGTTCTGCGCGACGACTTCGCCCTGGTCGATGGCATTGCCGACGCTTTCAAGGCGGATGCGCTGGCCGTGATAGACGAGCGAGGCGCAATCACCCGCCGCCCAGATATTGGCGTCGCTCGTGCGGCCGTGCGTATCGGTCCAGATACCGTTCTCGATCTTCAGGCCCGCTGCCTGGGCAAGCTGAGTATTCGGCGTAATGCCGATTCCGACGATCACCAGATCGACGTCGATATGGCTCCCGTCGCTGAGGTCGGCGCCGGTGACGCGGCCCTCGCCTGTCAGGCGCGACAGGCCGATCCCCTCGCGGATGCTGACGCCGTGGCTTTGGTGCAGGTCGCGGAAGAAATCCGAGGTGATCGGCGCGGCGACGCGCTGAAGGATGCGGTCGGCCATCTCGATCAGCGTGACCTCAAGGCCGCTCTTGGCCGCGACGGCCGCCGCCTCAAGGCCGATATAGCCGCCACCGATGATGAGCATCTTGCGGCCCGGCTTTAGCTCGGGCGCGAGCCGGTCGGCGTCCTTGAGGTCGCGCATGGTGAAAACGCCGTCCAGATCGCCGCCAATCGCCGCCGGAAGTCGGCGCGGCGTTGATCCAGTGGTTAGCGCGAGCCTATCATATCCGAGGGTTTCGCCACCCTCGAGCATCAGGGTCTTGGCGGAAGGGTTAATGGCAGTCACTTGGGTTGAAAGCCGCAGGTTGATATCTTGCTCGGCGTAAAACTCGGGCGAGCGCAGAAACAGGCGCTCAAGCTCCATTTCTCCAAGGAGATAGGCTTTGGAGAGGGGCGGGCGCTGATAGGGCGGCACGTCCTCGCCGCAGATCAAAGTGATCTGGCCCTCAAAACCGCTCGTACGAAGTTTGGCGACAAGGCTGGCGCCGGCTTGCCCGCCACCCACAACAACGAAATGATCCATCACTTGCCCTCTGGTCTCTGCAGCACGTCACCCTATATCGTCGCAAAGAACACCGGCAACCGCTTTTGGGAGGATAACGGATGATTGAAGTCGGGCAGAAGCTGCCGAATGCCACCTTGACGATGATGGGCCCCGACGGGGTTCAGCCCGTCGACCTTGCGAGCCGTCTCAAGGGCCGCCGGGTCATCATCTTCGGCCTGCCCGGGGCTTTTACGCCGACCTGTTCTTCGGCGCATCTTCCAAGCTTCATGCGCACCAAGGCCCAGTTTGATGCCAAGGGTGTTGACGAGATTATTTGCCTCTCGGTCAATGATCCCCATGTGATGCGTGCTTGGGGCGAGACCAGCGGCGGCGCGGCGGCAGGGATCACATTCCTCGCCGATCAGGCCTCCGAGTTCACCAAGGCGATCGGTATGGAATTCACGGCCCCCGCAGCCGGTTTCTTTGACCGCTCCAAGCGCTATTCGATGTTTGTCGAAGATGGTGTGGTGACGATCTTCAACCCCGAGATCGAAAAGGGCTGCGCCATTTCCGGCGGCGAGAATCTGCTCGATCAAATCTAGTCCTGCTCGGGCCGGTTTTCGCGCCGGAAGGGTCCATAGCTTGTGAAGACTTCGATCTCGTGATCGATGGCGCGGCGTTCTTTGGTTAGAAACTGCGCCACAGCCTCTCGGAAATCGGGATGGGCAATCCAGTGGAGCGAATGAGTCTCGGTGGGCATATAGCCCCGCGCCAGCTTGTGATCGCCCTGCGCTCCTGCCTCGACCCGAAGGCGGTGAGCGATAGCGAAATCAATGGCCTGATAGTAGCACAGCTCGAAATGCAGAAAAGGGTGATGCTCGGTGCAGCCCCAATAGCGGCCGTAGAGTGTCTCACCGCCAATGAAATTGAGCGCCCCTGCGATGGGTTGTCCCTCACGCAGCGCGAGAATGAGGAGCAGGTCATCTGACATACTCTCGCCGATCAGATCGAAGAACTGTCGAGTGAGATAGGGCGTGCCCCATTTGCGGTTGCCAGTATCTTGGTAGAACCGCCAGAAGGCATCCCAATGCTGCGGCTTGATCTCTGACCCCCGCAACTGGACGATCTCGCCGCCAAAACCTTGCGCCTCGGCCCTTTCGCGCCGGATCGTCTTGCGCTTACGGCTCGAGAGCGCGGAGAGAAAATCGTCAAAGCTGCGATAGCCGGGGTTTTCCCAGTGGAACTGCTGACTGGCACGGCGCATCAGGCCCAGCGCCTCGCCAGCGATGGCCTCAGCCTCGGTGCAGAATGTGATGTGGAGCGAGGAGAGGTCGTTTTCGGCGGCAACCCGAACCGCGCCTTGGGCGAGAGCCGCGATCGCCTCGGCCTCGTGTCCTTGCGCGGCAAGAAGACGGCGGCCGGTTGCAGGGGTGAAGGGCACGGCGATCTGTGCCTTGGGATAATAGCTGCCGCCCGCCCGTTCAAAGGCATGAGCCCAACCGTGATCGAAGACGTATTCGCCTTGGCTATGGTGCTTGATGTAGAGGGGCGCAACGCCGATGATCTTGCCCGCCTTCCGCGCCACGATCGGGCGCGGGGTCCAGCCGGTTCCCGCCCCGACCGATCCGCTTTCCTCGAGAGCGCTTAGAAACCGGTGGCTCAGAAACGGGTTATCATGGGTGCCGTCTGGATCGGCACAGCGATCCCAGTCGGCAGCATCAATCGCCGCGACACCTTCGTGAATGGTGATCGTGACCGGCGTGCTCATCGGTTTCCTGCCGGAAAAACCCTCACGCCAGATAGCCCTCGAAGGTGATGTTGTCTGCCACCTGCCGCGCCTCGGCTTCAAGTTCAGGAGAATCTACAGTCCAGCACAGAATCGCTGCGCCAAGCGCGCGGATCTCGGCCACGCGCGGGCGATGGAGGTCGGTCACTTCGTGGCTGATGAAGCATGAGCCGGTCGACTCATAATCAGGGATTGCCCGCAGATGCGTGCAGATGCGGGCCGGAAGCGGGACCCACTCGTCGGGGATATAGGCCGAGGTGGTGATGCCGCGCGGGATACTCGGCGCAAGGCGGCCCAATTCGGCCACGGCATGGGGATTGAACGACATGACAGCAACGGGGCCGTCATAGCGCTCAAGATCATGCGCGACAGCGGCGCCTAGTGGACCGAGATTGGGGCCCATGTGACCGTCCTGATCCTTGATCTCGATGAGAAGCGGCACCTTGCCGCCCACGGCATCGAGCACCTCGCGCAGGGTCGGGATGCCTTCGCTGCCGCCAAGGAGCGGGATCGCTCGCAGCGCCTCGGCGTCGAGGGTGGCGATTGCGCCGGTGCGGCCCGTCAATCGCTCGAGATCGTAGTCATGAAACACCATCGCCACCCCGTCGCGCGAAGGCTGGACGTCGATCTCGATGCCATATCCCGCCTCGACCGCCGCCCGCACTGCGGCGAGCGAGTTTTCCGGCCGACCCTTGGCCTTGTCGTGCAAGGCGCGGTGGGCAATTGGTTTGGACAGGAACGCGGCGGGGAGCTGCATCACTTGACCTCGAAGATCGCCTCGACCTCGACCGCGACGTCGAGCGGCAGGGAAGCCGCGCTCACCGCTGAACGCGCATGACGGCCCGCATCGCCAAAGACCTCGACCATCAGGTCGGATGCGCCGTTGATGACCTTGGGCTGGTCGGTGAAATCGGCGGTGGAATTGACATAGCCCACAAGCTTGACCACCCGCACCAGCCGGTCGAGATCGCCGTCACACGCGGCTTTGAGCTGGGCGATAAGGCTCAGGGCGCAAGCCCGCGCTGCCGCGGCCCCCTGTTCGACGCTCATATCGTCGCCGAGCTTGCCCTTGATAAACCCGTCCGGCCCGTTCGAGACTTGCCCCGAAACAAAGACCTGAGAACCGGTCCGCACCCAAGGCACATAGTTGGCAACAGGTGCGGTCGCTTGCGGCAGGGTAATGCCAAGCTCAGCAAGGCGCGATTCGATACGTCCGGTCATTTCGGGTCTCCTATGATTTGCCCAAAGCTAGTCTGCCCGCTGGAGCGATGGAACAGTCTTGTCACAATTCTTGAGCAGTCTGCCGTTGTGATGATCCCGTATGCGTGCAACTCTTGGAGTGAGGGATGTAGCCGGCGGGCCACGCTGGCAAAATCCTGTGGTGTTACCTTGTGACTTTTGGCGGCTAAGGCTCTATGTGGTCGGCAAAAGTGCCAACTGAACAGTGATTGGCGATACCCATGAGAGCAACGAGCCGCATTCTTCCTCTCGTTCTTCTGACGGCGACCCTCGCCGCCTGTGCGGCTGCGCCTGATGGCGCCCTCATCAACGATCCCTATGAAACGTCTAACCGCAAGGTGCATGACTTTAACACCGGCCTCGACACCGCGCTCTTGCGGCCGGCGTCTGAGGTGACCGAAGCGCTCCCCGATGTTCTGACCGACCGTGTGGTAAATTTTGCCGATAACCTTGCTCTGCCGGGCATGGTTGTGAACGGGCTTTTACAGGGCGATCTGGAGAGCGCGATCTCCAATACCTTCCGCTTTGTCTTGAACACGACGATCGGGCTTGGCGGTCTTTTCGATCCGGCAGACGAGGCCGGCCTCTATGAGAAGTCCACGGATTTTGGCCAGACGCTTGCTGTCTGGGGTGTTCCCGAGGGCGCATATATCGTTCTGCCGTTCCTTGGTCCCTCGACCGAGCGTGATACTTTCGGCCTCATCGTCGATTTCACCTTCGATCCCTTGCAGTTCCTTATCCCGCCCGAGGCGCAAGAACTTCAGACCTACGCCTTTGTCGGCAAGAAGGTTATCAGCCGCGGACGCTTTGGCTCGACCGTGGATTCGCTGCTTTACGAAAGCGCCGACCCTTACGCGCAGGCGCGCCTCCTCTATCTGCAAAGCCGCCGCTTCGATCTTGGAGTGCCGGTTGACAGCGCTTATAAGGAGGGCGGCGTTGATCCCTACGCCGATCCCTATGCCGACTTTATCGACCCCTACGAGGACTTCTAGATGACCGCCGCGATCCAACGCAGATCGTTCCTACTTCTCACCGCAGCCGCCTGTCTTCCGGCGAGCGCATGGGCGTTGAGCGGAGCTGACGCGCGCCGGCTTGTCGATCTTCTGGTGGCCGACATCAACACAGTCATCGCCAGCGGCAAATCCGAGGCCGAGATGATCAAGGATTTCGAAGGCATTTTCGATCGCTATGCCGACGTGCCGATCATGGCCCGCTACGCCCTTGGCGCCGATGCTCGCAGCGCCTCTGCGGCGCAGATGAAGGC
>Ga0181561_10004560_pt1 | contig 11912 bp, 3 predicted proteins | sample 011ome_19_FD_133760 | JGI IMG/M metagenome (GOLD analysis project Ga0181561, IMG submission 133760) | Coastal salt marsh microbial communities from the Groves Creek Marsh, Skidaway Island, Georgia - 011510BT metaG (megahit assembly) | ecosystem: Environmental > Aquatic > Marine > Intertidal zone...
ATCATCTCCATCTGCGACGTGGACTTTGAGTACTCCTACGAGTACCTCGGCGTGAAGGAGCGCCTGGTGATCACGCCGCTCACCGACATCTGCTACGTCACGCTGTCGCAGGCGCTCGGGATGTTCCTCGGCGGCGCGCCCGCCGGGCCCGCCGGGACGGGCAAAACCGAAACCACCAAGGACCTGGGGAACACGCTCGGCAAGTTTGTCGTCGTGTTCAACTGCTCGGACCAGATGGACTACAAGGGCATGGGCAAGATCTACCGCGGCTTAGCGCAAAGCGGCTTGTGGGGGTGCTTCGACGAGTTCAACCGCATCAACCTCGACGTGCTCTCGGTGTGCGCGCAGCAGGTGTTTTGCGTGCTGAGCGCGATTCGCGAGCGGAAAACCGAGTTCGTCTTCACCGACGGCGCCAAGGTGAGCCTGGATCCGCGCGTCGGGTTCTTCATCACTATGAACCCCGGCTACGCCGGGCGCCAGGAGCTCCCCGAGAATTTGAAATCCCTGTTTCGCGGCGTGACCATGATGGTCCCTAACCGCCAGATCATCAAGAAGGTGAAGCTCGCGGCGTGCGGGTACCAGCAGAATGAGTTTCTGGGCAAAAAGTTTTTCGTGCTGTACGGCTTGTGCGAGCAGCAGCTCTCGAAGCAGCCGCACTACGACTTCGGCTTGCGGAATATCCTGTCCGTGTTGCGCACGATGGGCTCCTCGAAACGAAGCAACCCGGACAAATCCGAGGTGTACCTGGCGATGCGCACCCTGCGCGACATGAACATGTCCAAGTTCGTCGCCGAGGACGTGACGCTGTTTCTGTCCCTCATCGACGACATCTTCCCGGGCACGAAAGCCGACAAGGCGACGTTCCCCGACGTCGAGGCGGCGATGGCCGCGGTGGCCACCGCCAAGGGCCTGCAGCTGCACCCCACCTGGCTCAGCAAGTGCGTGCAGCTGTACGAGACGTACCAGGTGCGGCACGGGATCATGCTGGTGGGCCCCACGGGCGCGGGCAAGACCGCCATCGCCGAGACGCTCGCCGGCGCGCTCACCGAGCTCGGCACGAAGCACACGATTTGGAAGATGAACCCGAAAGCCATCACCGCGCCGCAGATGTTCGGGCGCATGGACGCGGCGACCGGGGACTGGACGGACGGCGTGTTCGCGGTGCTGTGGCGGAGGGCGGCGAAGGAGAAGAAAGCCAACACGTGGATCATCCTGGACGGCCCCGTGGACGCGATCTGGATCGAAAACCTCAACACCGTGCTGGACGACAACAAAGTTTTGACCCTGGCCAACGGCGACCGCGTGCAGATGAGCGGCACGATGAAGGCGATGTTCGAGCCGGAAAATTTAAACAACGCGTCGCCGGCGACGGTTTCCCGGGCGGGCATCATCTACGTCTCGGAGACGGAGCTGGGGTGGCGTCCGTTGGTGGCGTCTTGGTTGGACACGCGCCCGAAAGCCGAAGCCGCGGTGCTCACGTCTCTGTTCGACAAATACGTGGACCCCCTGTTCCACGCGATGAAGATGACGTGCAAGCCGGTGATGGGCGGCGCGCCGTGGGAACACGTGTCGCGGGACTTTTGCCAGGTGACCACGCTCATCACGCTCCTGCGCGGCTGTTTGCGTTCGCACGAGGACGAGAAGGGCGGAAAGAAAGAGTCGCTCTCGGAGACGTACTACGAGAAGATGTTCCTGTACTGCGTCACGTGGTCGCTCGGGGGTATGCTGCAGGCGTCTGACCGGCCGAAGCTCTCGAAGAGGATGCAGGAGCTGGGCGGCGCGTCGGCGCCGACGATGGCGGCGTCGGAGACGTTTTTCGAGTACTTCCTTGACGAGGACTCGAGGGAGTGGGCGCACTGGGAGAGCCGCGTGCCGGAGTGGCTGTATCCGCACGACGAGGAGACGCCCAAGTTCGCGCAGCTCATCATCCCCACGCTTGACTCGGTGCGTCTCGAGGCGCTGCTCGGCGCGGTGACGTCCGTGGACAAGCAGGCGCTCTTCGTGGGCGGGCCGGGCACGGCGAAGACCACCGCGATTAAGCAGTTCATGGCGGGTTTCGACGGAGACGAGATCGGGCAGAAGTCCATCACGTTTTCGTCTTTGACCACCCCTCAGACGTTCCAGCTCGCGGTGGAGGCTTCGGTGGAGAAGCGACAGGGCAAGACGTACGGCCCCCCGGGCGGGAAGAAGATGTTCATCTTCATCGACGACATCTCCATGCCGGCGATGAACGAGTGGGGCGACCAGGTGACGAACGAGATCGTCCGGCAACTGTTGGAACAAGGGGGCATGTACTCGTTGGAAAAACCCATCGGGGACATGAAGATGATCATCGACTGCCAGTACCTGGCGGCGATGAACACCCCGGGGGGAGGAAAGAACGACATCCCGAACCGCCTGAAACGACACTTCGCCGTGTTCAACGTGCCGCTCCCCTCGGTGGCGGCGATCAACAACATCTTCGGCCAGCTCGTGGCCGGGCGCTTCTCCGCGGACGTCTTCGCGCCGGAGGTGTGCGCCGCCGCGGAGAAGCTCGTGCCGCTGACCGTGGACCTGTGGAACAAGGTGCAGGCCAAGATGCTGCCCACGCCCGCCAAGTTCCACTACCTGTTCAACATGCGCGAGCTGTCCAAGGTGTTCCAAGGCGTCGTGCTGGCGGAGCGCGACCGCTTCAAGTTGGGCGCCGCGCAGAAGCCGTTTGGCGGCGCGGTGGCCTCGCCCGAGGGCTACCTGGTGGCGCTCTGGCGCCACGAGTGCGAGCGCGTGTTCTGCGACAAGCTCACCACCCACGAGGACAAGGAATGGGGCGACGCGCTGATCATGAAGCTCATCGGCGAGGCGTACGGCAAGAACGTGGTGAAGCAGGTTGAGGAACGCGTGTATTTCGTCGATTTCCTTCGCGAGCCGGAGATGGACGAGGAGACGGGCGAGATGATCGACGCCAACCCGTCGTTCTACGAGAGCGCCGTCTCGCTCGAATCCTTGACAGACGTCGCGATGAAACGCCAGGCGATGTTCAACGAGACGTCCAAGTCTTTGAAACTGGACCTGGTGCTCTTCGAGGACGCGTTGAAACACATGATGCGCATCTCGCGGCTGCTGTGCATGGACCGGGGCTCGGCGCTGCTCATCGGCGTCGGCGGGTCCGGGAAGCAATCGTTAACGCGACTCGCCGCGTACATCGCCGGCGCGTTCCCGTTCCAGATCCAGATCACCAAGACGTACAACCAGGCGAACCTGTTCGAGGACCTGAAGGGGCTGTACAAGATCGCCGGCGTGAAAGGCCAGAAGGTGGCGTTCATCTTCACAGACGCGGAGGTGAAGGAGGAGGCGTTTTTGGAGTACCTCAACCAGCTGCTCATGACGGGCGAAGTCGCCGGGCTGTTTCCCAAGGACGAGCAGGACGCGCTGGTGAACGATTGCCGCCCCGCGTTCAAGAAACACGCCCCCCCAGGGTCGGTGGACTCGTACGATAATCTTTGGAGCTTCTTCCTGTCGCGCGTCCGGGATAACCTGCACCTGTGCCTGTGCTTCTCGCCCGTCGGCGACAAGTTTTCTCGCCGCGCGCGCGACTTCCCCGGGCTCATCAACGGGTGCACCATCGACTGGTTCCTCCCGTGGCCGCAGGAGGCGCTCATCGCGGTCTCCACCAAGTTCATCGGGGACTTCCAGATGGCGTGCGACGACGACGTCAAGGGCAAGCTCCAGCTGCACATGGGCGGCGTGCACGTCGCCGTCACCAAGGCGTGCCGCGAGTACTTCGACAAGTTCCGGCGAAATGTGTACGTCACGCCCAAGAGTTACCTGTCGTTCATCGCCGGGTACAAGGATCTGTACGCCCGCAAGCTCTCCGACGTCAAGGTGCTGGCGGACAAGATCAACTCCGGCCTGAGCAAGCTCTTCGACGCGAAGCAGGACGTGAAGACCATGCAGGTGGACCTGACGGCAAAGAACGCCGAGCTGGCGGAGGCGCAGAAGGTGTCCGCCGAGTTACTGAAGGAGATCTCCGCCAGCACCGCCGTCGCCGAGAAGGAGAAGAACAAGGTGAACGTCATCGTCGAAGCCGTGACGGCGAAAGCGGACGCGATCGCGATCCAGAAGGCGGAGGCGGAGGCTGACCTCGCCAAGGCACAGCCCGCGCTCGACGCGGCGCTGGCGGCGCTGGACTCCATCAAGCCCAAGGACATCCAGAACCTGAAGGCGATGAAGAACCCGCCCGACCTCGTGAAGCGCGTGTTTGACTGCGTGCTCATCCTGCGGCAGTTCCCGATGGAGAAGGTGACGTGGCAGGAGTTCAAGGGCTTCATGTGCTTCAACTCCACCGCCAACTACCCCACGTCCGTGAAGATGATGTCCGACACGCAGTTCCTCGCCAAGCTGATGCAGTTCCCCAAGGAGCGCATCAACGACGAGACGTGCGAGCTGCTGCAGCCCTACTTCTCCGTGCCGGACTTCAACCCGGAGGACGCCTCCAAGGCGTCCAACGCCGCCGTGGGCTTGTGCAACTGGGCGCAGGCGATGGTGACGTACCACGAGGTGGCGAAGGTGGTGGACCCCAAGATCATGATGCTCCGCGCCGCCGAGGCGGAGCTCGCGGCGGCGAACAAGGAAAAGCAGGCGGCCGAGGACGCGCTCGCGGTGGTGCAGGAGAAGCTGGACGCCATGCAGGCCAAGTTCGACGCGGCGATGGCGGAGAAGCAGCGACTGGAGGATGACGCGGCGGCGACGCAGCGCAAGATGGACAGCGCCACCGCGTTGATCAGCGCGCTCGCGGGCGAGGAGGTTCGGTGGACGGAGCAGTCCAAGCAGTTCGACCTGCAGATCCAGCGGCTCACCGGCGACTGCGCGATGGCGTCGTCGTTCGTCTCGTACCTCGGGCCGTTCAACAAGGAGTTCCGCGACTTGTTGTGCGCGCGCGACTTTTACGGAGACCTCGCGGCGCGCGGGATCCCCGTGACGCAGAACCTGGACGTCACTCGGTTTTTAGTGGAGGAGTCGGAGATCGGCGAGTGGAACCTGCAGGGTTTGCCGACGGACGAGCTGAGCATCCAGAACGGCATCATGACCACGCGCGCGACGCGGTACCCCGTGCTGGTGGACCCGCAGGGCCAGGGCTCGCAGTGGATCAAGAAGCGCGAGGAGGTGAACGCGATGAAGGTGACGACGCTCAACGACAAGAACTTCCGGAACCACCTGGAGGATTGCATGTCCTTCGGCAAGCCCATGCTCATCGAGAACATCGAGGAGGAGCTGGACCCCTTGCTGGACCCCATCCTGGAGAAGCGTATCGTGCGAAAGGGCAAGACCGCCATCATTGTGCTGTCAGACGGCAAGGAGGTGGACTTCTCGGACTCGTTCGCGCTGTACTGCACGAGCCGGCTTCCCAACCCGCACTACTCGCCCGAGCTGAGCGCTAAAACGCTGGTCATCGACTTCACCGTGACCATGGTCGGCCTCGAGGACCAGCTGCTCGGGAAGCTCATCCTCAAGGAAAAGTACGAGCTCGAGCAACAACGCCAGGCGCTGGTCGAGGAGGTCACCTCGTACAAGAAGAAGATCAAGCAGCTGGAGGATGACCTGCTGTTCCGCCTCGCCAACTCCACCGGTAATCTTTTGGACGACGTCGAGCTCATCGACGTTCTGAACAACACGAAGCAAACCGCGCAGGACGTGAACGAGAAGCTCGCCACCGCGGCGGACACGAACGTCAAGATCACCGAGGCGTGCGAGGAGTACCGACCGGTGGCGCACCGCGCCACGCTGATGTACTTCCTGATTGCCGAGTTCGCGACGTGCGACGTGATGTACCAGACGTCCCTCAGGCAGTTCAACCAGCTGTACGAGCTCGCCATCGACAACGCCGACAAGGCGGCGATGCCGGCGAAACGCATCACGAACATCATCGAGCACATGACCTACTCCATCTACCTGTACATTCAGCGGGGCTTGTTCGAGCGACACAAGCTGACGTTCGCGCTGATGTTGACGAACAAGATCCAGGTCTCCGCTAAGGCGTTGTCCCTAGACCTCGTGAACCTCTTCTTGAAAGGCGGCGGTTCGCTGGACATCAAGTCCGTGAAGAAGAAACCGAAGGACTGGATCCCGGACAAGTGCTGGCTGGACATCGTCGCGCTCTCGCAGCACAGCTCATTCTCGGACATCGTCGAGTCCCTGAATGTCAACGACAAGCTCTGGCGCCAGTGGTACGACAAGGAGGCTCCCGAGGAGGCGCGCGTGCCCGACTTCGAGGACCGCGTCGACGCCTTCGAGCGTATGTGCATCGTCAAGGCGCTCCGCGAGGACCGGACCATGGTCGCCGCGCAGGCGTACATCGCCAAGGCGATCGGCGAACGCTTCGTGGAGTCCGTGCCTCTCAACATGGAGACCACTTGGGCGGAGTCCACGCCGTACGTCCCGCTCATCTGCCTTTTGTCGCCGGGCGCGGACCCCACGAAGCTCATCGAGGAGCTCGCCAAGCGTAAGAAGATCGCGACGCTCGGGGTCTCGATGGGCCAGGGCCAGGAGATCATCGCGCGCAAGCTCATGTCCAGCGCGACGCAGAACGGGCAGTGGGTGCTGCTGCAGAACACGCACCTCGGCTTGGCGTACATGGCGGAGATCGAGACGTACTTGCTGAAAGCCGAGAACCTGCACGAGGACTTCCGTCTGTGGATCACCGCCGAGCCGCACCCGCAGTTCCCCATCGGCCTGCTGCAGATGTCCATCAAGATCACCAACGAAGCGCCCGTGGGCATGCGCGCGGGGCTGCGCAACTCGTACAACTGGGTGAGCCAGGACATGCTGGACGCGGTGGGCATCTTCGAGTGGCGCCAGCTTTTGTTCGTGATGTGCTACATGCACTCCATCGTGCAGGAGCGGCGCAAGTTCGGGCCCATCGGCTGGAACGTCCCGTACGAGTTCAACCAATCGGACCTGAGCGCGTGCGTGCAGTTCCTGCAGAACCACCTGACGGAGATGGACGCTAAGAAGCTCGCGTCGCCCACCTGGCCCACCGTGACGTACATGGTGAGCAGCATCCAGTACGGCGGGCGAATCACCGACGGCTTCGACGAGTTGCTGATGGACACGTACGCGAGCAAGTACTTCAACCAGGGCGCGCTGGAGAGGGACAAGACGCTGTTCCCCGGGTACGACGTCCCGGACTGCAAGACCGTCGAGGACTTCCGCGCGGCGATCGATCGTTTGCCGAGCCAGGACTCGCCCGAGATTTTCGGGCTGCACAGCAACGCGGACCTGACCTTCCGCACGCTGCAGGTGAAGAGCCTGGTGGAGACGGTGGTGAGCACCATGCCCAAGTCCGGCGGCGGGGGCGACGGGTTGTCCCCCGCGGAGATCGTGGACAAGATCGCCGAGGACCTGCTGAGCAAGGTCCCGGAGACGTTCGAGCCGGAGCCCACCAAGGACAAGCTGCGGAAGCTGCCCGGCGGGCCGACGCAGCCTCTCACCGTGCACTTGCGGCAGGAGATCGACCGCCTGAACATCATCCTGGACCTTACGCGCTCCACTTTGAAAAACCTGCGGCTGGCGGTGGCCGGCACGGTGGCGCTGAGCGGCGACCTGGTGGACGCGCTGGACGCGCTGTTCGACGCGAACGTTCCGCCGAAGTGGCTCAAGAAGTCCTGGGAGAGCAGCACGATCGGCTCGTGGTTCCAGGGGCTGCTGCAGCGGTACGACCAGCTGGACAAGTGGCTGCACCGCGGCCGCCCGAAGGCGTACTGGATGACGGGCTTCTTCAACCCGCAGGGGTTTCTCACCGCGATGAAACAGGAGGTGAACCGGAAGCACGCCGCGGACAAGTGGGCGCTGGACGACGTGGTGATGACGAGCGAGGTGACGCACCCGCCGAAGACGTTCGAGGCGCTCAAGGATGAGCCGAGCGAGGGCGTGTACATCTACGGTCTGTTCCTGGAGGGGTGCGGCTGGGACGGCAAGGCGAACAAGATGGTGGACAGCGAGCCGAAGAAGCTGTACGCCGCTCTGCCCGTGCTGTACGTGACCGGTAAGCAGGCGAAGGACAACGTGACTAAGAACACGTACGAGGCGCCGACGTACCGGGTCAAAAAACGCACCGGGCTCAACTTCATCAGCACGTTCCCGCTGCGCACGGAGGACCCGCCGAGCAAGTGGATCACGCGAGGCGTCGCGTTGCTGTGCTCGGTGGATTGACGCGAAGACGCCGACGCGTTCGAATCGATCGATTCGGGAAACGTTTTTCGTCGCGCGATTCGCGCGAGCGAACGGAGAAGAGAGAGAGAGAGAGAAAAACGTCGCGAAGTCGCGGTTTCCGAACGCGAGCGAACGCGACGTGCGACGCGCCGTAACCGCGTTTCTTCCGGGAGACAACGCCGGTGGCGGCCGCGCTTTGTGCATAAGGGAAAATGACCTTTAACTCGCGTGACTCGCGCGCGCGACTTTTCGTCGCGAAAATCCTGTTTTTCCCACGTATCAGGGGTCGATGTATGGTATGGAGTCGATGACTCAAGAGTGTGGGTTTAAAATATTTTTCACCAAAATCCTGGGTCCGATCCGATCAAAGGTTCGACCGCCGTCGCGTCCGCGCCGGCATTCCCACCCGCGTCTCCCCGCCCTCCGCGATGTCCGACTTTGAGGAGCGCACCGCCAAGCAGGCGGCCGCGCGCATCGTGCGCGGCCTGGCCTACACCACCTCCAAGTTCACCAGGATCAAGGACTGGCGTCTCGCCGTGTTCTTCTACTTTTGCCAGCTCGCCGTGCTCGTCGGCATTGTCGCCTCTTTGATCCTCGGCAAGACGTTCCTCGCGTTGGAGGTGCCCATCGGCGTTATCAGCTCGTACGCCTCCACCCCCGCCGCGTACGCCACACACCAGGCGGCGACGTCGGCCGGGACCATCACCGCGCCCTGCGGCAACCTGGTACGTCCCCCGCGGGGGAACGGAACGCGCGATTCCACCCGATCCCACGATCCCACGATCCCACGTGTCACCGAAACGCGTCGAAGTCAACAACCACCGAAAACGCCCGTCGATTCGCGTCTCCGCAGTCTCGGCCGATGAAAAAAACCACACGGGAAAAGGAGAACCGCGCGCGCGAACTGACGCGATCCCTCCCTCTTCGACCGACCCCGACCGCGATCCAGGCCGATTATGCGTTCGTGTACGACTCGGAGTACGTGTACGACACCCCCCTCTGCTCCTACCTCACCGCGGACGAGCTGGTGGTGAAGTCCACCACGGGCGACTTGTTCGTGACCACGCACATCGACCACAAGAAGATTTACCGTGAGCCCCAGGATTCCGAGGCGTTGTGCCCGGAATCCCCGAACAACACCCCCGGCGTCTCGAAGTCGGCCGGCGCCGCCGGAGGCTTCACGTACGCGAACGGTATTTGTACGTACCAGACAAACACGAACCTGTTCCCCGTGGGCGTGGAGGAGATCAGATTGAACATCCTGCACGGGTACTCGACGCTCTCCGGCAATTACGACGCCTCCACCAACCCCAAGACGTACATCCGCCGCAAGGGCGACGACGCCAACTACAAGACGATCGAGGGCGAGGATATCAAGCTGACCGTGGCTGAGCTCATGGAGATCGCGGGCGTCGACCTCGACGAGACCTTCGACAACCAGCCCAACGGCGTCGTGCCCGCGACTGGCCTGCAGGCTAACGGAGGCACGAGCACCGGGGTGTACCCTCGCCCGCGTCTCACCGGCGTGCGCGTGGCGTTGGCGATCAACTACTACAACTACAACCTCGACGACTTGGAAGGCTCCGAGCTCGGCACGTCCGACATCTACGCCGTCGTGGAGGTGGAGTCGCAGCTCGCGTGGACCTCGCGCGGGCAGGACGTTCGGTACAGGAGCCTCCCCTCGGACTGGGACTCCCCCGTGAACGCGGACGGCAAACCCAACGGCGCCCTCGAGGACATGTACGTGTACGGCATCAACATCGTCGTCAACGCCAACGGCGTGGTGGCGGCGTTCAACTTCCAGCTCTTCATCACCACCATCGTCTCCGGTTTGGTGTTCCTGGGTGTCGCGAAGAACATCGTGGACTTCGTCGCCATGAACGGCCTCGGCGTCAAGTCCAAGCTCTTCAAGAGCTTCATCCAGGAGGAGGTGAACCTGGAGGAGGAGTGCGCGCGCTTCTCGCTCACCGCGCTCATGGCGTCGGAGTTTTTCAAGAAGAAGGACGCCGACGGCTCCGGCCAGCTCGACCTCACCGAGATTCAGGACATGCTCCGCGAAACCTTCAACGCCAAGGCTGAGGAGGGCGACAAGGAGGAGGGCGTCATGGAGCTCTCCGACACCGAAATCGCCTCGCTCGCGCTCTACATCCTGCGCACCTGCGACGAGGACCGCGACGAGCTCAGGCTGGAGGGCAAGGAAAAGGGCCTCGACGACCTCGCGTCCAGTTCCATCTCGCTGCGCGAGTTCATCAACATATCGTCCCCCTCAAATGTCACCGTCAAGGCGCTCAAGGAGATCGTCGAGCTCACCAACCTCGACGAGATGGTCGAGGAGGAGGAGGCCAAGACCGGCCAGGCCGGCCTCTCCTCGCGCACCGGCATGCGCATCAAGGAGACGCCCGCGGAGGCCGAGTACCCCGCCGTGCCGGAGGACGAGCGCGTCTGAGAAAAGCGTTCGCTTACATCTCCTTCGAAAGCGCTCGGACCTTTATAAGCTTACGTTGTTATGTTATGCAGACTGTCGCGTGCGTCGAGGAGGCGCCGCCGGCGCGCCGCTCGCCGATTCGGACGTCGCTCTAATCCGGGATGACGATTAAAATTCCCGAATTTTGTGTGCTGAGTCACGACACGACACGACGTCGATTCATTTCCACGCGCACGGTGCCACTTCCACTCGCACATCACGTCAACATGCTCCGAGCCGTTTCCCGATGCGTCGCCACGCGCGCCGCGGCGGCCTCGCCGCCGTTCCCGGTGATGCACCCGGTGGGGCTCAGGCAGGCGAGCACTCTGGCAGGTGAGATCCCGTCAAAAAAATCCGCGTTCGTCGTGGCATCCGTCTTCTCGCTCGGCCTCGCGACGGGCTTCGCGCTCGACGTGTACGGGCGCTCGCGCGCGTCCCCCGGGCCGTTCTCCGGGACGCCGAAGCCGCTCCCAGCGCCCACGGGCGCGGCCGCGGTGTGGCGCGGCACCTTCGACCCCGGGTCGAACCCGAGGGTCACGAGCAAAGCCGCAGCTCCCCCGAAAGCCTTCTACGACACCGTGGACGACGAAGGCCTCTCGCTGTGGCAGCAGACGCTTCGCGCCGAGGACATGCGAAGAACCAACTTCAACGAGCTCGACCGAAACGGCGACGGGTACCTGGAACGCGAGGACCTGAGACGCGCGTTCGGCGCCGGCGTCGACGTCGACGCGCTGATCGCCGCCGCCGACACGGACGGCGCCGGTCGCGTGAGCCACAAAGACTGGCTCGTGTTGAAGGCGCGCCTCGCCGAGGCGCACGCGCGCGACGAGAAGCGGCGTAAAAACGAGTAAAACGGTACCTTTTTGAAGGACGACGCGACGAAGGGCACGATGTCGAAATGATGTCGAAAAGCGAACGACGCGTGACGCGCCGTGAGAGACTCTCTCGATTCTCGACCGCGGTGGTTTCTTTAAAGACAAGTTTCTTTAAAGAAAGCAGGCGTTTCGGAAAGAGTCGCGTACTGTAAAACGAAAGACGAATGTGTATAAAACGAACGCGCGTCTTCGCGCCGAACGCCGCTACTCTCGCCGCGCCACCGCGTCGGCGATGGGCTTGAGCCCCCTTTTCATGTCCCCCCCCGGGAACGCGTCGATGGCGGGGTTTTCCAGGAACTGGAACGCGCGCGCGAACTCGGTGGGCCCCGCGGCCACCGGCGCGGCCCAGTGCGCGGGCACCACCTTGTCGAACTCCCAGGACGCGC
>Ga0181561_10004564_pt1 | contig 11910 bp, 13 predicted proteins | sample 011ome_19_FD_133760 | JGI IMG/M metagenome (GOLD analysis project Ga0181561, IMG submission 133760) | Coastal salt marsh microbial communities from the Groves Creek Marsh, Skidaway Island, Georgia - 011510BT metaG (megahit assembly) | ecosystem: Environmental > Aquatic > Marine > Intertidal...
CATTGGCGTGGCGCGGCCCTTGTCGATCTATGTCGATACCCACGGCACCGGCCAAGCCGATGAAGCCGCGATCGAGGCCGCCATCGCCCAAGTGATGGACCTGACACCGCGCGGCATTCGCACCCATCTGGGCCTGAACCGCCCCATTTACCAGCGCACCGCCGCCTATGGCCATTTTGGCCGCGCCCCCGAAGCTGACGGCGGCTTTAGCTGGGAACGCACCGATCTGGCAGAGGCGTTGAAGCGCGCGCTGTGATCGGATACAAGACCTGCGATCGGGGCGGTCCAGCACGGGCCGCCCCGACGTGTTTTTCCCCACCACATTGGAGATGGGACCATGGACTATAGCAAGATGGGTGGGGCCCGCGGCTCCAAAGGCGCACCCCGCCACGATGAACATAACCGCAAGGGCACGGCCAAAAACCCCTATGGCGCCCGGCCCAGCAAGGCCGAATTGCTGGCCCGTATGAAGGCCACGGCACAGGGCACTGCACAGGCCACCAAGAAAGACGCCTAGCGCCTGTATTGCGCGGCGCACCGTGTTCTTGCTATGGGCAGCCCATGACCGGATCAAACAAACACCCCGATGCGCCGTGGCGCAACTTTTATGGCCGCATTCATGGCAAAACCCTGAATCAGGCCCAAAAAGATTACCTGCAAGAAGATCTTGACGCGCTATCGCCGGGGGCGGTGGGCTGGGATGTGAACCCAGATCGCCAGCCCTTGGACATGGCCGCGCGCTTTCAGGGCAAGCCGGTTTGGCTGGAAATTGGCTTTGGTGGCGGCGAGCATATGGTGCATATGGCCGGGGCCAACCCAGATGTTGAAATGATTGGCTGCGAGCCGTTCATGAATGGCGTGGCTATGCTGTTGGGCAAAATCCGCCGTTTGGGCACGCAGAACGTTTCGGTCTATCCCGGCGATGCGCGCGATTTGTTTGATGTGCTGCCCGATGCCTCGGTGGCGCGGGCGTTTTTGCTCTATCCCGATCCTTGGCCGAAAAAGCGCCACCATCGCCGCCGCTTTGTCACGCCCGAGCACCTGCAGCCGCTGGCGCGGGTGTTGCAGCCCGGCGCCATTTTCCGCGTGGCCACAGATATTCCAGATTACGTGCGCCAAACCTTAACCGAGGTGCCGCGCCACGGGTTTGAATGGCTGGCCGAAAGCGCCGAGGATTGGCGCCAGCCCTGGGGGGACTGGATCAGCACGCGCTACGAACAAAAAGCCCTGCGCGAGGGGCGCTGCCCGCATTACCTGACCTTCCGCCGCTTGGGCTAAGCTGCAGCGCCTGCCTTAGCGAAAGGCAGGCCCATGCGCCCAGATGGTCAGCGAGTGCCGCTCGCCCTGCGTTACCGGGGTGACGCGGTGCAAAAGATAGCTGGGAAACAGCGTGGCGCAGCCCTTTGGCCGCGCGGCATCAACGACAGCAGACGAGGGCCAAACCTGCAAATCGCCCCCGCTATAGCTGTCTGGATCCGACAGTTGCACCACCATCGTCAGCTTGCGCTTGGCGGCCAACTGCCCCTTGCCAATGTCGGAATGCCAGTGAAAATGCCCCTCGCGTTCGGCACCATAGCGGGCCACTTGGGCGCTTTCGGCAAATTCCTGCAGGCTGAAATCGAACACATCGCGATTGGCGTGGCGCACCACGTCGATGATTTGTTCCATCACCCAATCGGTGCCGGCCACCTCGTCTAGCCAGACCAATTCGGCACGGCGGATGTTGTGGTTTGTGGTGTCGCCCACCAGCCCGGCATCATTGGCCGTGGCTTGGCGTGCAATCGCCACGATTTCATCGCATTGGGCGGCAGAAAACGCCCCCGGGATGGAATGCACCTTGATCATTTCTATCGCTTTCAGAAAGTAGACGGTGCGGGGCCGACCAAAACGCGCCTCGCCCAATCTTATTGGGGCACTAGCATATCGCAGATGACTGGCCAAGATCCGACGTTAGAGTATTTTGAGGCGCAAGCGCTGCAGGCCTTGGGCGGGTTTCCCGCGCCGTTTGCCGCCTTGGCGGCGCAGGTGCAGCTGCGTGTGGCCGAGTGGCCCAGCCCCGATATGCTGGCGGATTTGGGCATCGATGACCCGCACGAGCTGACAGGCCTATACGAAGGCATCCCGCTGACGCAAAAATCTGTGCAAGATATGCCCTTTGGCCCCGATATCGTTTGGCTGTTTCGCCGCCCGATTTTGGCCGAATGGCACGATCGGGGCGATGTGGATTTGCCCGATTTGATCGCCCATGTGGTGGTGCATGAATTTGCCCATCACTTTGGCTGGGACGATGATGATATCGCCCAGATTGACCGCTGGTGGGAATAAGCCCGCCCTTTGACGACCCTTAGAAAAAGGTGCCCCCATGCCTGCTTTGAAACCCACCAAATTTTCTGCCCGCGTCACGTGGTTGGGCGTGGTCGAAGACCGCGACGCCAGCTTGCAGGCCGCGCCCAAGCCCCAAGTGATGCTGCTTTTTGGCGGGGTCGCGGGCGAGGCCCATGGTGGGCTGACGCGCCCCTCGTGCAGCCGGGTCTTGGCACAACATCCGCGCAATACCCCCATTGCCAACGTGCGCCAGCTGTCGGTTCTGTCTGCCGAAGATCTGCACGTCATCGCAGATCGGATGGGCCTGCCTGCGCTGCAGCCTGAATGGCTGGGGGCCAGTATGGTGGTTGAGGGGCTGCCCGATTTTACCCATCTGCCGCCCTCGGCGCGGTTGCAGGCGCCTTCGGGGGCCACTTTGGTGGTGGATATGGAAAACCGCCCCTGCACCTTGCCCGCCCGCCCGATCGAGGCGCAGCACCCGGGCTTTGGCGCGGCGTTCAAGGCCGCGGCAAAGGGCCGGCGCGGGGTCACGATGTGGGTCGAACGCGAGGGCGCAGTGGCGCTGGGCGACACGCTGCGCCTGCATATCCCAGATCAGCCGGTTTGGGCGCATTTGGGGGCGGCCCGCCGGGGCTGAGGGCGCGAATCCCATGCTGTGGGTCGGGGGCCGCATGTTCCCCAGCGGCCCGCGCTGTTTCCAAAAAGAAACAGCGCAGAAACCCATCGCCGCAACAGACGCGGGAAATGTCGGAAACGCGACCTTACGGTGTCGTTTCCCTCTCTATATCGGGGGGGCAATTCCGGCGCGACGCCGAAGCAGGGAAAACAGTCATGAGCTATAAGACCGATATTGAAATTGCCCGCGAGGCCAATAAACAGCCGATCCAAGAGATTGGCGAAAAGCTTGGCATACCCTTCGAATCCCTGCTGCCCTATGGCCATGACAAGGCCAAGGTAAGCCAGGATTTCATCAATTCGGTCATGGACCGCGAAGATGGCAAGCTGATCTTGGTCACGGCGATCAACCCAACGCCTGCGGGCGAGGGAAAAACCACAACCACCGTGGGTTTGGGTGATGGCCTGAACCGCATTGGCAAAAAAGCCGCGATCTGTATTCGCGAAGCCTCGCTTGGGCCGAACTTTGGCATGAAGGGGGGCGCGGCCGGTGGCGGCTATGCCCAGATCGTGCCGATGGAAGAAATGAACCTGCATTTCACCGGGGATTTCCATGCCATCACCAGCGCGCACAACCTGCTGTCGGCGATGATCGATAACCATATTTACTGGGGCAACGAGCTGGAAATCGACGCGCGCCGCGTGGTGTGGCGCCGTGTGGTGGACATGAACGACCGCGCGCTGCGCGATATCGTGACCTCGCTGGGCGGCGTTTCCAACGGCTTCCCACGCCAAACCGGGTTTGACATCACGGTGGCATCCGAGGTGATGGCGATTTTGTGCCTGTCCAACGATCTGGATGACTTGCAGCGCCGTTTGGGCGATATGATCGTGGCCTATCGCCGCGATAAAACCCCGATCTATTGCCGCGATATCAAGGCCGATGGCGCCATGACCGTGTTGTTGAAAGACGCGATGCAGCCCAATTTGGTGCAGACGCTGGAAAACAACCCCGCCTTCGTGCATGGCGGCCCATTTGCCAATATTGCCCATGGGTGCAACTCGGTCATCGCGACGAAAACCGCGCTGAAACTGGCCGATTATGTGGTGACAGAAGCGGGCTTTGGCGCCGATCTGGGGGCCGAGAAGTTCATGAACATCAAATGCCGCAAGGCAGGGCTTGCCCCGGCTGCGGTGGTGTTGGTGGCCACGGTGCGCGCGATGAAGATGAATGGTGGCGTGGCCAAGGCCGATTTGGGGGCAGAAAATGTTGACGCCGTCAAAGCCGGCTGCCCGAACTTGGGCCGCCATATCGAAAACCTCAAACAGTTCGGCGTGCCGGTGGTGGTGGCGATCAACCATTTTGTCACCGACACCGATGCCGAAGTGGCAGCGGTAAAGGCCTATGTGGCCTCGATGGGCTCTGAGGCGGTGCTGTGCCAGCATTGGGCCAAAGGCTCGGAGGGGACAGAAGAACTGGCCCGCCGCGTGGCCGATATCGCCGATAAGGGCGTGGCCAATTTCGCCCCGCTTTACAGCGACGAGATGAGCCTGTTTGAAAAAATCGACACGATTGCCAAGCGCATTTACCGTGCCGACGAAGTGCTGGCCGACAAGAAAATTCGCGACCAGCTGCGCGAATGGGAGCAAGCAGGCTATGGCCATCTGCCGATCTGCATGGCCAAAACCCAATATTCCTTTACCACAGACCCTAACCGCCGTGGCGCGCCGACGAGTCATTCGGTGCCGGTGCGCGAAGTGCGCCTGTCGGCGGGGGCTGGGTTTGTGGTGGTGATTTGCGGTGAGATCATGACCATGCCGGGCCTGCCACGGGTACCGGCCTCGGAGACTATCCGTTTGAACGATGCGGGCCTGATCGAAGGCTTGTTCTAAAAAAGTGGCGGCGGGGCGCGCCCCGCCGTGGCCGGCCCGGTGCGGGCCGCCCTGCCGCTGGCAGGAGTATTTCTGGCAAGATGAAATGGCTGGCGCTGTGCCGCACGGGGCCAGCCGGTTTGCAAATGGGATCGAACATGTCTGGGGCCAGAGAGGCTGCGCCGCGCGCGGCAGTGATTGACGGGCGCGCCATAGCCGCGCGCATGCGGGCGCAAACCGCCACCGAGGCGGGCGAGTTGCAAGCGCAAGGCTGGGCGCCGCGATTGGTTTCGATCAGCGTGGGCGATACGTCGGCGGCAGAGCTTTATGTGCGCAATCAGCAAAAGCATGCGCAAAGCGCCGGTGTGGCCTTTGAGGCGCGCAGCTATGATGCGGATATATCGCTGGAGCAATTGTTGGGCATCATTGCGGGGTTGAACGGCGACCCGCGGGTGAATGGCATTATCATCCAGCGCCCATTGCCGGCCCATATTCCGGTGAAAGCGCTGCAAAACTCGGTGCATCCGTTGAAAGATGTCGAGGGGATGCACCCAGCCAGCATTGGCAATATTGTCTATAATGATTTAGCGCTGGGCCCGTGCACAGCTGTGGCGGCGGTGGAGATTTTGAAAACCCTGCCGCTGCCGCTTGAAGGGTTGGATGTGACGGTGATTGGGCATTCAGAAATTGTTGGAAAGCCGATTGCATTTTTGCTGATGGGTCTTGGCGCCACTGTGACGGTGTGCCACCACATGACGCGCTCGGTTGCCATGCATAGCCGGGCGGCGGATGCGGTGTTTGTGGCCGTGGGAAAGCCCGGGTTGGTGCGGGGCGATATGTTGAAACCGGGGGCTGCGCTGATTGATATTGGCATCAACCAAGTTGATGGGCGCACGGTGGGCGATGCAGATTTTGAAAGCTGCGCCGCAGTGGCGGGCTGGATTACCCCGGTGCCGGGGGGTGTGGGCCCGGTAACCGTGGCGATATTGATGCATAATGCCGTGCTGGCCACGCGTATGCAGATGCAACATTACCGGGAAAGCTATTCCCGGCCAGGCGTCTAAGGAGAGACTGACGATGACTGCCCAGATCATTGATGGCAAGGCATTTGCCGCCAAAGTGCGTGCCCAGGTGGCCCAGCATGTGGCCCAGATGAAACAGGCCCATGGCATTACCCCGGGGCTGGCTGTGGTTTTGGTGGGGGAAGATCCTGCCAGCCAAGTTTATGTGCGCTCGAAGGGCAAGCAGACTGTAGAAGTGGGTATGAACTCGTTCGAGCATAAGCTGGACGCACGCACCTCGGAGGCTGATTTGTTGGCCTTGATTGCGCAGTTGAATGCCGATCCTGCGGTGCATGGGATTTTGGTGCAGCTGCCCCTGCCTGGCCATCTGAACGAGGATTTGGTGATCAATGCGATTGCCCCTGAAAAGGATGTCGATGGGTTTCACATTTCGAATGTGGGCCTGCTGGCCACGGGGCAAAAGGCCAGTGTGCCTTGCACGCCCTTGGGCTGTTTGATGATGCTGCGCGATCATCACGGCAGCCTTTCGGGGCTGAATGCGGTGGTGATTGGGCGCAGCAATATTGTGGGCAAGCCTATGGCGCAGCTGTTGTTGCGCGACAGCTGCACCGTGACGGTGGCCCATAGCCGCACCAAGGATATTGCCGATGTTGTACGCGGCGCCGATATCGTGGTGGCAGCAGTTGGGCGGGCGGAAATGGTGCCTGGGGACTGGATCAAGCCCGGTGCCACGGTGATTGATGTGGGCATCAACCGGATCGAGCGTGATGGCAAGGCTGTGCTGGTGGGCGATTGCGATTTTGCCAGCTGTGCGGCTGTGGCCGGGGCTATCACCCCGGTACCGGGTGGTGTGGGCCCGATGACCATTGCCTGCCTTTTGGCCAACACGCTGACCGCGTGCGCGCGTGCAAATGGGCTGGACGAGCCGCAGGGCCTGACGGCCTAAACCCAACGTTTAGGCACTGCCAAACACCACCATATGCATAATTCGGCCGGGTAGCAGGGTAAAGGCCCCTGCGCCCGCCAATGCGCCCCAAACCAAAAGCAGCATGGCACGGCGGTGGGCCCGCCGGTCGCCAGAGCGGATGCGCCAAATCGCGTATGTCAGGCTGCCCAAGGTGAACAGCGACAGCGCGTGAATGGGGCTGAAGGGCCCAAAGAGGCGTATTTCTTGCACCCAAAAGCTGCTTAGGGCCACCGTTGCCATGATCAGCACCCATGCCCAGCCCAGCCGTTTGTGCCATAGGCTGCCGCGTTTTATGGTGAAGATAAGCGCGGTCAGCGGGATCAGTGACATCGCTGCGAATGCGTGCAAAATAATGGCAATAGGGGCTGCGAGAAGTGGCTGTAGGGTCATGGGGCACCTTGGGTCTGTCGTTTACAGTTTTGGGATGCAAAACTGCCAATCAGGGCGCAAGCCTGCCTGCGTAAATGGTGTGTGGATATTCGTGAAATGGGTGAAACGGGGCAAAAGTTGCAATTGGCGCTGCGTGAATGGCGCGTGCCTTTGATCATTTGGGTGCTGGTGGTTGGCGTGTCTATCGGTTTGGATATGGTGTTTCGCCGGATGATGGCCGGGCAATCGCTGATGCAGCGCCTGATCGAAAGGGTGGGCTTTGCGCTGGCTTTGGCGGGCATGGTGCATGGGTTGAATGTGGTGGTGTTTGATGGCTGGTCTGGCTGGTCTGATTTTGCCTATCTGGTGGGGGTGGTTTGGGTGGTCAGCGCGATGGTTGAGGTGGCCCATAAACTGCTTTTTGCCCGGCCTGCCCCCGATGCCAGCCACCTTGCCGGCCACACTGCCAGCACGCCTGCCAGCACCCCTGACAGCGCCAACGAACCGCCCAAGGCCCAAGGCGGCGGCCCGGGGCCTGCCGCCACGGCCACCCCAATGGCAGAGCCGGGCAGCGGCCTGTTGCGCCATTTGCCCGCCGCTGCGCGTGGCGCGTTGATCAGGGTCGAGGCGCAAGATCATTACCTGAACGTGGTAACGGATGCGGGCAGCGCGTTGGTATTGATGCGCTTTGGCGATGCGGTGGCGGAATTGTCCGAGGTGGCAGGCGCGCGCGTGCACCGTTCGCATTGGGTGGCGCGGGCGGGGGTGAGGGGCTTGCTGCGCAAAGAGGGGCGGCAGTTTTTGCTGACGAATGATGGCGCCGAGGTGCCGGTCAGCCGGGCCAACCGCGCCGCACTGCAGGCCTTGGGGCTGGATTAGCGCGGCATCGGCAAGGCCAAGGCGCGCGCGCCGGTGAGCACGGCCAGCGCCTGCGGCCCCATCAGCCCTGCCAAAGCCGGGTGGCTGCTGGCCAGCCCGCCGGTATAGGTGCCAAAGGCCGGCAGAATAACCCGGGTTTGATCAAGCAAAAAGCACGGGCGCGTCACGGGGCGCGCGCGCGTGGGCACGGTGGCCTTTGGGTGGTAATGCCCCGATATCTCGCCCATGCCGGGCGGGGTTGCGATGTGGCGAAAAACCAGCGGTCCCATGGCAAGACTGCCCATATGGCTGCCGGGCAGGGCCACTGGGCCCGGGTCGTGATTGCCCTCGATCCAGATCCACCGGCGCCCGGCCTGCAGGCGGTGTAGCTGCGTTTGGATGGCGCGGGGCAGCTCGGCGCTGGCTGTGGCATCGTCGAAACTGTCGCCAAGGCATATCACGGTTTGGGGGCTGAGGGCGGCGATTTCGGCTTCTAGGCGCTGCACCGTGTCTATGACCTCGAACGGGGGCAGGGCGGCGCCACCGTGTTTGGCTGGGCGCAGTGATTTGCCCAGATGCAAATCCGAAACACAAAGCGCGCGCTGATCGGCCCACCATAAAATGCCGCTTGCGCGGGCCTGCAGCGCGGCGCCTTGCAGGGTAAAGGAAAAATGCGTGTCGCCGGTGCTCATGCTGGGGCCTGTGCGGCTGGGCCGGTGGTTTGGGTCAGGCCCGCAAGCCCGCTTTCGGCCAAAAGCCGGGCGGTTTCCTCTTGCAAAAGCCGTTCTTGCGCGGCCCCTTTGACGGGCACGCGCCCCGGCTCTAGCAGCAGCGGGGCGGCGAGGGGCGACACCCGCGACAAGCGGCGCAAACTGATGTTTTGGCCCAGATGTTCCAGCATATGTTCGATCCGGCCAAAATCGACCAAGCCGCGCATCGCCTCGGTTCGGGTGATTTTCAGCAGCAGATGCTCGGGGTCAAATTTCACCAGCGTGTCATATAAAATATCGCTGGAAAACGTGGCCTGCCGCCCCGATTTGCGCAGGCCTTGGTGGCTGCGCTGGATCAGCCCGGCAATGGTGGCGCTGGCGCGAAATGTGCGTTTCATCACCGCGTTGCCCTGTAGCCACCCATCCAGCCCGGCGCGCAGCGCACCGCTGTCAAGCAGCGCGCCGGGGTTTTCCACCCGCTTTAGCCCCCAAATCAATGTGGCATAATCGGTGGCCACAAAGCCCAGCGGCTCGTGCCCGGCCTCTTCCATGCGTTTGGTCAAAATCAGGCCCAGCGTCTGTTGCGCATTGCGCCCCGCAAAGCCATAAAAACACAGATATTCCCGCCCCTCTAGCGGGAAGCTTTCGATCAGCAATTGCCCCGCAACAGGCAGGGCCGAGACGGTTTTTTGTAGTTCTAGCCATTGGCGGGTGTGTTGGGGCAAATCGGGCCAGTCGCCTTTGGCGAAAATCTGCAATATGCGCTGCGAAAGTTGGGTGGATGTGGCGAATTTCGTGCCGTTGAACACCGCCACTTTGGGCTGGCGCCCGGGTGCGCGGCTGACCTCGACAGTCATGTCGCGCAGGCCTTCGTATCGCACGATTTGGCCGCCCATCAAAAACGTATCGCCCGGTGTTAGGGTGGCGGCAAAGCTTTCCTCGACCTCGCCCAAGGGCGCGCCGCCACGGCCCTTTAGGCGCACCTTTAGCGTGTCGATATCTTGGATCGTGCCTATGTTTTGGCGGATCAGCGCGGCGCTGCGCGGGTCGCGCAGTTGCCATAACCCATCGGGGCGCTGTTGCAGGCGCTGCCAACGGTCATAGGCGCGCAGCGCGTATCCACCCGTGGCGCAAAAATCTAGACAGGCGTCAAAGCTGGCGCGCGACAGGGTTTGATACGCGCCCGCGCAGCGCACCTCTTGGTAAAGGGCATCGGCGCTAAACGGGCCCGCGCAGGCGCAGATCAGAATGTGCTGGCACAACACATCAAGCGCCGCGGTGGGGGGCGGGTCATCGTCCAGCTGGCCGGCATGGGCGGCTTGCAGCGCGGCGATGCATTCGACCACCTCGAACCGGTTTGCGGGCACCAGCCGCGCCTTCGAGGGGGCGTTATAGCGGTGATTGGCGCGGCCAATGCGCTGGATCAGCCGCTTTACATTCTTGGGCGCGCCGATTTGCAGCACCAAATCCACATCGCCCCAATCGATGCCCAGATCCAGGCTGCCCGTGCACACAACCGCGCGCAACTGGCCTTGGGCCATGGCGGTTTCCACTTTTTCGCGTTGGGCGCGCGCCAAGCTGCCATGATGAATGCCGATGGGCAGGGCGGCGTCATTCGCCATCCAGAGGCGGTGGAAAAACAGCTCGGCCTGGGCGCGGGTGTTGTGAAATATCAACGTGGTTTTGTGGCGGTGAATTTCCTCCATCACCGCATCAATGGCATAGGCCGCGCCGCCGCCCGCCCATGGCGGGGCCTCGGTGGTGGGCAGCATGGCAATATCGGGGGCTGGCCCGGGATCGGCGTGGATGATGTTGCAGCTTTGGGGGGGCGCGGCCATCATGGCGGCGATGGTGGCGGGGTGCTCGACCGTGGCGGACAGGCCCACCCGCCGCAGGCTTGGCGCCAGTGCTTGCAGGCGCGAGAGCGCCAAGAACAGCTGATTGCCCCGTTTGCTTTCGGCCAAGGCATGGATTTCATCGATCACAATGCGCTGCACATTGGCAAAGATTTTTGGTGCGTCTGGATAGCTGATCAACAGCGCCAAAGATTCAGGCGTTGTCAGCAAAATATGGGGCGGGTCGGCGCGTTGGCGGCGCTTGCGCGCTTGGCTGGTGTCGCCGGTGCGGTCCTCTATGCGGATGGGCAGGGCCATATCTGCCACGGGCTGGGCCAGATTGCGCGCAATATCGGCCGCCAGCGCCTTGAGCGGGCTTACATAAATTGTGTGCAGGCCCTTGTGGGTGCCACTGGCCAAGTCTGCCAGCGTGGGCAAGAAACCTGCCATGGTTTTCCCGCCCCCCGTGGGCGCGATGAGCAGGGTGGCCGGCGCATGGGCGCAGGCCAGCATTTGGCGTTGATGCGGGTGCATCTGCCAGCCGCGGCTGCGAAACCAATCGTCGATGGCGTGTGGGTAATTGCTCATGCCCCGGATCTAGCGCATCGCGGCGCGCAGGGAAATGCAAAGGCGTGCCGCCTTTGCCCGGCCATTGCTTACAGGCTGGCGATGGCCAGATAGATCATCAGGCTGGTGGCCAAGGGCAGGCCCATGGGAAATTTCGCGCCCGCATCCCAGCTGGCCCAGTCTGGGGCCAGTGCCCGCAGGGCGGTGTGCTTGGCCATGCGATGGGCAAGATAGGCGGCCAGCAAATTGGCCATGAAGATCAGCCCCACCAGCCGCGCATCGGCGGCCCAAACAAAGGGGGCGGCGGCGGCAATAAATTTGGCATCCCCCGCACCAAAAAGCCCCATGGCATTGGCCAGAATACCCAAGATCAGAAAAATTGGCATGGCCAGCAATTGCCAGCCAAAACTGCCCCATGGCAGCACCCAAGGCCCCAGCACCACAAACAGCGCAAATGTGGCCACAACCGCGCGGTTGGGAATGATCATGGCACGCAGATCGCTAAGCGCCACCCACAGGCAAACCGGCGCTAGGCCCAGTAAAAACAGCCGCGCCGCTTGGGGGGGCAACGCGGCCATATCGGCCAGCCCCTGAAACAGCCCTGTCGGTGCCATTTTAGCCCGCCTCTAGCGCGCCAAGGGCGCGCACCGCCTCGTCGAAATGCTGCGGGTGGGTTTCAATGGCGTCGCGCAGCAGCGATTTGGCAATATCTAGATCGCCCTGCCGCACGGCAGTCAGCCCCAGCGTGTGCAGCAGTTGCGCCCGCTCGA
>Ga0181561_10004566_pt1 | contig 11905 bp, 8 predicted proteins | sample 011ome_19_FD_133760 | JGI IMG/M metagenome (GOLD analysis project Ga0181561, IMG submission 133760) | Coastal salt marsh microbial communities from the Groves Creek Marsh, Skidaway Island, Georgia - 011510BT metaG (megahit assembly) | ecosystem: Environmental > Aquatic > Marine > Intertidal zone...
CGACGCGCGCGACGCGCAGCGCGATCGGCACGGCGGCGTCGACGAAGGTTGGCGCGCCGTCGCTCGGGCTCGAGACCGACGACCGCCTCTTCTTCGACGCGTGGGAGGCGCCGTCGCCGCCGCCGTAACCGCCGCCGCGCGCGCGTTTCCGCGCGGTCGCCGCCGCGATCGCCGCGTCGTCTAGGGCTACCCCGACGCGAGGCGGGCTCTTCGCGCTGAGTAAGATCCCGGGGCACGCGTCGCGGATCCACCGCTCGACGTCGTTCTTCGTCGCGTCTCCCTCCGCGGGCTTCAGACGTTTCCCGGCGAAAGGATTCGGGTCCGCGGCGTGATACGCGAAGTACCTCCCGTTGCCGCCTCGGTCGGTCCCGACCGCCGCGAGCGTCGGCGTCGCGTCGCCGCCGCGCCCGCTCACGAGGTAGACGCCGATCTCGTTCGCGAGCGCGCCGTCGACCGTTCGCGTCGTCTTCGCGAAGAAGAAGCACGCGTAGGCGCATCCCTGCGGCCGCGATCGCGTCTTAGTCGATCCCGGGGATCGCGGGGTGGTCACGAGGTGAGGCGCGGGGCGCGCGGCGGCCAACGTCGCGGCCGCGATCGCGCTCACGCTCGGAGACGTCGGCGAGGTCGTCTTCGTCCGCTTCATCTTCGCCTTTATCCTCCCCTTCAGGCTCCTCGGCGTCGCCGGCGCCATCGCGGAAGAGATTTAGATTTCTCGGAACGTCCGAAACGCTTCTTTCTTCGGGGACAGGACGCGCGGAGATCTCGCGGCGGTCGACGGCCGTCGACGCGCGCGTGGCGACGCGCGAGGACGCGAGCGACGCGGCGTTCGAGCGCGAACGTTCAAAGGCGCGGCGCGACGTGCGACGCGCGCGGGGAAGTGCGACGTGGTCGGTTCGCGTCGTTCGAACGTTCGCGCGTAAACGGGACGGACAGGAACTGAACGAGAGAAAAGACGTTCGAAGTCGAAGGGTCACCACTGTTCAGCTCGTCGCTCGCGCGCGCGCGAGAACCGAACGAGATCGAATAACGTGAAAACAAGCTTACTTACAAAGAACGCCTACTGACTGTGTCCCTCACGCGACGCCTCCCGTCAGTTGATCAGTAGAAGTTATCGTACGTGCTCGATCGGAACCAGTTGTAATCCGGAAGGAACTGCGTCGGGCCGATCGCGGCGATGGCCGGGCACTCGTCGCGAATGTACTTCCACGCCGTCGCCTTCACCGTGTCCACGGTCACGGCGTCGATGCGCGCGAAGAGCTCCGCTCGCGGGATCCTTCGCCCGTACGTCAGGAGCTGCCGTCCGATCTCCTCCGCGGCCGCGCTCGTGGACGACTCCCCGTGAAGAAGGAGCGAAGACTTCAGCGCTTGCTTCGCGCGCGTGACGTCCTCGATCTTCGGGTCGTAGATTAAATTCCGGAGCGAGTTCATCACGACGAACGCGACGTCGTCGAGGTCCTCGCGCACGTCCGTGTTCACGTGCACGCCGAACAGCCCGGTGTCCGCGTAGTTCGTGTTGAACGCCATGTAGCTGTTCGCGAGGTTGTTGCTGTGCATGTCCTGCGCGAGGTCCGACCCGGCGTGCCCCGCGCCCGCGGCTGCCTTATCCCACGAGCCGAGCATCGCCTGCATCACCATGAGCGGCACCGCGTCCGGGGACGTCCACGACGCGCCCTTGAACGCGACGCAGAAGCTCGTGTTCGGCATGTCGTCGTCGCGGATCCGGACGTCGGACCCGGTGAAGTGCGCGGGGTCGCCGCTCACGAGCTTACGAACGCTCTCGCCCGAATCGCCGCTCGGAAGATTGGAAAAGGCGCCCTCGGCGAGCTTCACCAACGCGTCGTGATCCACCGCGCCCGTGCCGACGAGAACCATCCTCGGCGCGGTGTAGTGCTGCTTGATGTACGTGCTGAGGTTCTCCTTCGTGATGTTCCGGACGTTATCCGCGCTGCCGAGGATCGTCCGCCCCAAGCCCGTTTGCTGAAACGCCGTCGCGTGGAGGTGGTCGAATAAAACCTCCTCCACCTCCTTCTCCACTTCCTCCATTTCGCGCAAGATCACGCCTCGCTCGCGCTCGATGTGCCTCTGCTCGAGGCTCGAGTTCTGCAGAATGTCGGACAATATATCCACCGCGTTGGGCACGTCCTTCTTGAACACCTTGGCGTAGTACGTCGTCTGTTCCCGCGACGTGTACGCGTTGAGATGCGCGCCGAGGTTTTCAACCTCCTCCTCCAGCCCGGCGGTTGTGCGCTTCGCCGTGCCCTTAAACGCCATGTGCTCGAGGAAGTGCGCGGTGCCGTTGTTGGCCGCGGTCTCGTACCGCGACCCGGCGTCGATCCACACGCCGACGGTCGCGGTCTCCGCGAACGGGGTCTCCTCCGTCGCGACGCGCATGCCGTTCGCGAGCGTCGTGACCTGGGAATGGGTGGATGGAAGGATGGATCGTTGGACGGACGGACGGGGTGGGCGACCGATCGATCCGGCGAGCGCGCGTTCGCGGGGGCGCGCGAGGTGCGCGAGGGGGGGATCGACGCCGTCGAGGGGTGGAACGGAACGCGCGTCGAAGGATCTGGCGGCGTCGAGCGCGCGGGCGGGGGGACGGCCGCGCGCGCGAGGCGCGCGCGATCGCGGACGCAACGCGCGACGGACGGACGGACGGACGCGCGCGTGCGCGAAAAAAAGCCAGCCCGCGGAGGAGAAACCCTCGGTCGCGCGATCGCGCGATCGCGCGGCCGGGAGCGCGATAACCCCGAGGAAAAGGTCGCGACGCGCGCCGACGCGCACCTTGGTCGCGGGAGACGCGAGGATGCCCGCGTGCGTGAACGCCTGCGGCTCCGGGGTGGTCCACTTCAGGAAGGCGTCGTCGTTTTGGAACGCGGAATCGACCGCGACGGCGCCCTGGCCGTGCGCGCTCGACGACGCGTACGGCCGCGCGAACGCCTGCGCGCTCGCGCGATTGATCGCTCTGCGAGCGACGCCGCCGAGGGATGCGAGTCGGTGCGCCATGATCGGCGACCGCGATCCGACTCCGTGACCGCGTCAGTGGGCCGCGCGCGAGGGGTCGCCCCGATCTTGGCCTGGTTTTATCGTTCGTCGAGGGTCGCGGCTCGCGGCTCGAGAGCGGCGGGGGTGATTTTTTCTGACTAAGTTTACATTCGAACGCGTACACGTACTACACAGAGTACCGACGCAGCCAAGATCGTCCTCCGATGACCTGCCGGCCGTCCCCAAGCAAGTCCCCGGTTCAAAGCCTCGCGAGGCGACGACAGGACGACGCCCTTCAACGCGGCGGAGCCATGGACATCAGCGACTTCGAGTTCGCGCCGCCGTGCACGCAGGACGACGCGCCCGTCGCGCGGATCGAGCCGCGCGCGGACGACAGCGCGCGCGCGGCCGCGGCCGCGACCGCGGACCCGACCCCCGCGGCGGCGCGCGCGCGGGCGTCCCCGCCCTCGCGCGAGGACGCGCGAGCGGACGCGCGCGCGCCGCCGTCGCCGCCGTCGCCGCCGATGTCGCTCGCGTACGAGATCGCGCTGGATCTGACCCCGGCGGAGCCCGCGACGCGCGACGCGGCGCCGGAGGAGGCGACGCGAGGGGAGGACGCGCTCGCGACGACGACGACGACGACGACGACGACGCGACCGCCGCCGCCGCCGCCGCCGCCGCCGCGCGCGCGCTTTCGGTACCCGTCCTGCGAAGAACCCGACGGCGCCGCGGCGTCGCCGCCCGTGAACCGCGAGGACTCGCCCGTCGAAGACGACGACGCGACGGCGACGGAGGTCGACCCGAACCCCGGGTCGCGGTCGCCGTACTTCCAGAGCCTCTCGCCGTCGTCGTCGCCGCCGCGCGAAGCGCCGCCGCCGCCGCCGCCGCCGCCCGCGCCCGCGCCCGCGCCCGCGGTCGTCGTCCCGGACGATCGCGACGGAATCGCCGCGACGACGGAGCGCGACCGCGACGTTCTCGCGCGCGCGGCGCGCGACGCGAAGGACGCGCTCTCGCGAGGCGCCGACGCGGCGAGAGAGGTCGCGTCGAGCGGGCTGGACGCGTTTCTCGCCGCGTTGGAACGCGACGGCGGCGCCATCGAACGTGCGTGCGCCGACGTCCGCACGCGCGCGCTCGCGAAGCGTCGGCGGCTCGCGGACGCGAAGGATCGGTTCTGGAGGATGCAGGACGAGATCGCGGCCGCGTTCGACGCGTGAGGGACGGGTGATTGGGGGGAACGAGAGACGAGACGACGACGAGACGACGACGGCGACGAGAGCGAAAGCGTCAGCGAGCGCCTCGTGATAAGGATACAACGTCGAATGACACATACAAGAATACCCGCGCGCGGACGGCGCGACGCGACCGCGCGTCGTCCTGTCCTCCATCTCACGCGTCTAACACGTTCCCGTTCCCGACGCTCCCCGGCCGACCCCACGGCAAATTCTGCGTGTCCACCCCCGCCTCTTGCACCGCGACGACTTTCCGCAACGCGTCCCTCGCCTCGACGCGGTCGTCGAACCAGTGCTTGTTCCCCCCGACGACGATGTAATCCTCGTGGCCTTTCCCGCAGATCAAAACCGCGTCGTCCTCGCCCGCCATCGCGATCGCGCCTCTGATCGCGTACCACCGGTCCACGATCACGTACCGCCGGCACATGTTCTGAAGCTGCATCGTCTCGTGCCGCGCGTTCGGGTGAATCAAATACATATCCTTGAGGAACGGAAACATCGCCTCCTCTTTGATCGCCTCGAGGTTGTAGATGCGATCCCGAAACCCGGCGACGACGTCGTCCAGGATCTTGTACGGATCCTCCGTCCGCGGGTTATCGTTCGTCACGAAAACGATGTCCGAGTACGTGTCCGCGATCTCCCCCATCTCCTTCCGCTTCGACGCGTCGCGGTCGCCGCCGCATCCAAAGACGGTGATGACGTTTCGGACGTTGGCCGCGCGTAGGCTCGTGATCGCTCGCTTCAGCGCGTCCGGCGTGTGCGCGTAGTCCACGATCACAGAGAACGGCTGTCCCTCGTCGATGAGCTCCATCCTCCCCGGCACCGGGGTCATCTCCTCCACGCCCGCGGCGATGACGTCGAGGGGAATTTCCAACGCGACGCCCACCGCCACCGCCGCGGCGATGTTCGTCACGTTGATCTTCCCGACGACGCCGCAGACCGCCTCGAACTCCCCGACCGGGGTCTGGATCGTCAGCGTCGTCTCGAACAGCGCGAGCTTCACGTCGGAGACGAACACGTCCGCTTGCCCTTCCTTGGAGGGCTGCGTCGCGTACGTGATGATGGGGACGCGGTCGCCGCCGCCCGCGGCTTCGATGAAGTACGCCGCGTTGTCGAAGGTATCCCGATCCTTCTTCGCGTTGACGCGCGCTTCTTTCGAGGAGTATACGTCGTACATATCGTCCCTCGGGTCGTACGGGTCGTCGATGTTGATGACCGCGCGCTGCCGCGCCGGGTCCGTGAGCTTGTGGAACAGCTTCGCCTTCGCCTCGCGGTACTTCTCCATGCTCCCGTGGAAGTCCAGGTGGTCCCGCGACAGGTTCGTGAACACGGCGACGTCGAAATCGCACTCGTCCACCCTCCCGAGCTCGAGCGCGTGCGACGACACCTCCATCGCGCACGCGCCCGCGCCGGCGTCGATCATCCCCGCGAGTATCTGCTGCGTCTGAAGCGCGTCCGGGGTCGTGTTCGGCACCTCGTACTTGCCCTTGTACGGCGCCAACCACCCGGGCGCGGTGCACGCGCGGTCCGCGGTGGGATCCCGCTCGTCCGACTCCCACACGCCGCCGTGCGGGGTCAGCTTCACGTCCCCGATCTCGTACCCGACGGTCCCGACGACGCCGCACGAGACGTCGTTCGCGGCGAGGATGGCTTGGATCAGGTGCGTCGTCGTCGTCTTGCCGTTGGTGCCGGTGACGCCCACCGTCGTGAGCTGCTGGCTGGGCGAGCCGTAAAACGCGGCGGCGATCTTCCCGAGCGCCTTCGCGCACGACGACACGACCACCTGCGGGATCTCATCCGTCAACCCTTCGATCTCGCCTTCGCACACGACGGCGACGGCGCCGGCGGCGACGGCGTCGAGCGCGAAGTCGTGCCCGTCGAAGGTGGCGCCCGGGACGCAGACGAAGACGTCGCCCGGGAGGACCACCCGCGAGTCGTCCGCGATCCCGGAGACTTCCACGTCCTCGTCCTCGCCGAGGTGCGTCCACTCGTTCACGGCGACGTCGCCGAACTCGAAGAGTTCGCGCAGGAGCGCGATGCCCTCGTCGTCGTCTTCGTTTCCTTCGTCTTCTTCTTCCTCCGCGGCGGCGGCGGCGGCGGCGACCTCGTCGTCGTCGTCGTCGATCGCGGCGGCGGCGGCGGCGGCGGCGTCGTCCGCGGTCGCCTCCACGTCTAACGCGTCGTCGTCGTCTTCGTACGCCTCGTCGTCGCCGTCGGCGTCGCCGTCGAGCTCGTACGCGCCGTCGTCTTCGACGTCGCCGTCGTCGTCGCCGTCGAGCTCTTCCGCGATGGCCATCGCTCTTTCGAGCGTCTCGTCGTTCACGAGCGCCGCGTCCTTCTTCCGCGCGGCGTCCGCGTCGGCCGCGCGCTTCAGATCCGGCGCGTCGAACACGAGTTCCGGCGGAGCGTCGTCGCCGTCCACGTCCGCGGCCTGCTCGTCGATCGCGCCCGCGGAGTCTGAAGGCGTCGCGGACGCGCGGTGACGCGCGACGCGTTGGAATCTCGCGCCGCCGTGGAATCGCGCGGCGCGACGGTTAGCGGCGCGGGGCGGCGCGTTCGGCGCGTCGGCGTCGACGCGCGCGCGCGTCGCGACGCCGCCGGCGCGGCGCGGCGTCGCCGCGGGTTTCGTCGAAACCGGCGCGCGTCGCCATCGCACGCTCGCCGCGTTCGCGCGCGCGCGCGCGGACGCCTCCGCGCCGCATCGCGCGGCCCCGAGGGCGGACGTCATTTTAACCCTCGCCCTTTCCCTCTTCACGCACTGGCACGCGCCGGGTCTCGACGTCCAAATGCCGAGAGACGCCGACGCGACGTTCCCGCTTTGGATCCTCCGCGGACGGCGCGCGTCTCGATCCGACGCTCCAGTCGACGATGCGCGAGTCCTGCGACGCGTGCGACGCGTGCGACGTTCGTATCGCGCGCGAGCGAGTGCACCTCCGGTGGCAATTTTAATCGGCGGGGCGGGTTTTCGATATTCGAGAGCGCTTTTTGCTTTTTTTGACATCCGAGAAACGCGGCGCCAATTTATCGGTCGATCGACCGTCGTCGCGGTCAACGCTATGAAAGATTCAAACCGTTTCTAGGGTGAAAAGTCCGCGTTGCCGTCCCCACTCGGACGAATCCCGAGAGCGTTTGTTCATTCGCTCCTCGCGTTCGCGGCGCGTGCTGCGATGCGATGCGAGAAAGGGAACGAATCCACCCCATTACATTCATTCGCCGTCCGAGACGCGCCGCACCGCGTCCGCGCGCGGGGCCGCCTCTCCACGGCGATGGCCACGTTCGTATCGCGCGTCGGCGTCGTGCGACCCACCGCGAGGGCGACTTCGCCCTCGCGCGACGGGCTCCGACGGCTCGGCCCGCGCTCGCGCATCGCGGACGGCATCAGCGTCGGGTGCGGGTGGAAGCAAAAGCGCGTCGGCGGCGCGCGCGTTGGGCGGACGCGCCTCCCCGCGGATATCCGCGCGACGACGACGGACGGCGAGGACCTGAACGAGGTCAAGAAGCGCGCCGCGGCGAGCTCGAGCGCGGCGAACAAGGAGGCGGAGGAGGTGGCGAAGAAGTGGGGGCTGGAGGCGGGGCTGTGGAAGGTGTTCTCGTCGAAGGCTGAGGACGGCGCGGTGGGAGGAGGAGCGAACAAGATGGACTCCGCGAAGAAGCTCCTCAAGGTGCGCGCGCCGACGGCGCACGATTCGATCCGCGTTCGCGTCGCGTTCGCGCGCGCTTCTCGCGCGTCCGCGGCGGCGCGCGACGGCGGCGACGCGCGTCGTCGGTCGCGCCGCGCGCGGTCGGCGGGACGCCGAGCCCCCCGCGACGTCGCGACCCTACCCCCGAAGGGAGTCCCTCGTTTTTTTTTTGGCCGAGGCGACCGCGACCGCGACCGCGACCGCGACGGACTCACGACTCACGACCGAGCCCCCGTCCTCCCCGTCCGCCCGTCGTCCGTCGCACCCCCCCCTCCCGCCCCCGCACGCAGAGATACGGCAGCGCGTACCTCGTCACGTCCATCTCGCTGTCGATCGTCTCGATATCCGTGTGCTACGCCCTCGTCGGCGCGGGCGTGGACGTGGCGGCGTTGCTCGACCGCGTGGGGCTGCACGTCACCACCACGTCAACGCAGGCGCGTTCGAGTGTCTTCACACTGGTCCCCGTACGACCGCGTCGGCGTTGTGAACTTCATTATTCCTTGAGGACGGACTTTTCTTCCCGGCGGTCCGGTCGTCACTCTCCGCCCACCGCTCGCTTTCATTCCCGACGCGCCGCGACGCCTCTTTCGACTCTGCTTCTGACGCCTCTCGACTCCGCCCCGACGTTCGTCGCTTCCTTCGCGCGGAACGGCCCTCAGTTCGGGACGTTCGCGCTCGCGTACGCCGCGCACAAGGCGCTGTCGCCGGTGAGGTTCCCGCCCACGGTGGCGCTGACGCCGATCGTCGCCGGGTGGTTGGGGCAGGAGCCGAACGAGGAGGACGACGACGAGGCGTGACGCGCGCCCGACGCACTCTGCTGTAAAAAAGTTTGATATCACCGAGAACCAAACGACGCGACCGCGACCGACCCCGCGCGCCCGCTCGCCTTCTCGCGCGGTTCGATCGATCGATCGCGCGCGCCTCGCCTCGTCGTCGCGATAATGAATCCGCGCACGCGAAGGGTGCGAACGATGGAACGACGAACCGAACGCCGCGCGCGAGCGTCGACGCACTTCGACCGCGCGAGCCAGCCTCGCGAGCCGCCTCGCCGCCTCGCGCTCGGCATGCGTCTCGCGCGCGTCCTCGCGCTCGTCGCGCTCCCCGCGTCCGCCGCGCCGCTCGCGCGCGCGGGGTCGTCGACCGCCGCGCCGAAGGAGACGACGCGACGCGACGACGACGCGCGCGAGAGGGAGGCGGAAGGAGTCCTCGCCATGGGCGGCCCCGACGCGACGCGCGAGCTCGTCGCCGCGACCGCGTCGCCGTCGTCGTCGTCGTCGTCGTCGTCGCTCCCGTCCGCGTCCGCCCTCCCCGGCGCGTCGTTCACGTGCGTCGCCACCTCGGACGCGACCAGAGGGTCGTGCTTCGTCGCGACGTGCGCGCAGCTCGTCGGCGCGGTCCGCTCCGGCGCCGCGCACGTGACGCTGTATCGCGACCTCGTCGCCCCCGGCACGTTCGAGCGGTGCGGCTTCCCGATCACCGTCTCGCGTCCGCTGACGATCCGCGGCGCGTGCGCGGGGCGCGGCGGCGACGCCGACGCCGACGCCGACGCCGCGTCGTCGCGGTGCGTCGTCGACGGCGGCGGCGTCGTGACGCGGCTCGATAGGGAAACGTGTCGGCAGCACTGCGCGACGTGCTCGGGCGGCGGCGCGCCGCTGTTCGACGTCCGCGCGGGAGGCGCGCTGACGCTGATCGATCTGGAGCTGCGGAACGCGTGCAACGCGCGCGACGGGCGCGGGGGGGCGGTCGTCGTTCGCGGGCGGGCGTCGAGCCCGCGCGAGGAGGACGCGTGCGGCGGACGGACGATCGACGCCGCGGGCGACGTTTTTGACGACGACGCCGACGACGACGACGACGACGACGCCGACGACGACGACGACGACGACGACGACGACGGCGTCTGGTCGCAGGCGTACGACGCGTCGGACCCGCCGCTCGGGGGGGCTTCTTCCCACAGCGCGTCGCTGCGGATGACGCGCGTGGTCGTCCGCGACAGCGTCGCGTACGGCGGACCCGGGGACGCCGCCGCGGGACGTCGCGCGTGGAACGGCCGCGGCGGCGCCGTCGCGGTGATGAGCGCGAACGCTCGCGCGTCCTTCCGCGACTGCGCGTTCGTGTCCAACGAAGCGTGGGGCGGCGCGGCGGGCGACGGCGGCGCGTCGTCGTCGTCGAGCGATTACCTCTCAAACCTCGGCGAGGGCGGCGGCGTGTACGTGTCCGGCGGGACCGCGAGTTTCGTCGACTGCGTCTTCGAGGGGAACGTCGCGGAGAAGGAGGTGCGTTCTATACACTGGTCCCCGTACGACCGCGTCGGCGTGGTGAACGCCGATCCTTAAGGACTTTTGCCGGCGTGTGTTTCTCTCCGCCCAGGGTCCCTCGCTTTCAATGCGTGACACACCTCGGCGCCTTTCAACTCCAACTGACGCCTTTCAACTCCACCCCGACGTTCGCTCGTGTGGAACGAGGGCGGCGGCGTGTACGCGGACGCGGGCGCGAACGTGACCGTCGCGGGCGGGACGTTCCGCGGCAACTCCGTGCACGACGATTACTTCGACGGCGGCGGCGGTCTCTTCGTCGGCGGCGCGAAGACGACCGCGGTGACGTCCGTCACGCGGTTCGAGGACAACGAGGTGATGCGGTACCCGGACGGACGCAGGAAGGCGCTGACGTGCGGCGGCGGGGGCGTCTCCGTCGTGAGGTGCGTTCTATACACTGGTCCCCATACGACCGCGTTGGCGTGGTGAACGCCGATCCTTAAGGACTTTACTTCCCGGCGTATCTCTCCGCCCACCCCCCGCTTTCAATCCCCGTCCTCGACGCCTTTCAACGCCAGCTGACGCCTTTCAACTCCACCCCGACATTCGCTCGTATAGAGGCGCGACGGCGAATTTCACGTACGCGCTGTTCGAGTCCAATCGCGCGCCGCGCGGCGGCGGCGTGTGCGTGCACGACGCGACGGCGTCGTACGACGAGGTCATCTTCCGCGAGAACGAAGCGCATCACGACTGGTTCGACCGAACGCGCGGGAACGACGTGGAGTGCGTGCAGTGTTTCACGCGACGCGCCGACGGCGGCTCGCCCGTCGCCGCCGCGTCGATCGATCGATGCGCGTACAGACGCGACGACGACGCGATGGGGTTCGTGCGGGGGACGGGGGGCAGGACGCCGACGTGTGCGCCGCCGCCGGGGGCGTTCGACGACCTTTCCGTCGCGGTGGAAGAGACGACGGACGACTCGAGCGCGAGGATCACGCCCGAGTCGTCGCCGGCGACGTCGCGCGACGCCGATTCGTCGTCGACGTCGTTCCGCGACTTCGTCGGCACGAGCGGCGTCGGCGCGGTCGTCGCGATGGAAGGCGGCGGGACGAGGCCGGTCGGGTCCGCCGGTTCGGGCGTGCGAACGGTTCAGGAGATCCTCGACGCGAGCGATCAGTCCAGCTTCTGACTCGCGTTTCGTTTCGTCGGCGGCGGTCTCGACAGGACGCGCGTTCTGTTCTTCTATTTCACCGTTTGGTCGGGTCATCACAACGCGACGCCTCCGAGCGGTCGTCTCTCGACGTCTATCTTCCACTCCCACCACACCCCGCCGCTTTTCTCGCAATTATTCATCAGCTCTTTGTAATGCTTCCGAACCGCGATCGCGTGCTCCGCGACGCCCTGCTCCTCGTCGGTCTCCGCGACCGGCACCGTGTACTGGCTGATCACGTGCCGGTTGTTCTCCCCGTTCTCCTTACTCGCGCTCGCCGCGCCCTCCTTGGTCGTCCCCACGTCCACGACCGCGGAAAGCTTGAACGTGGTCAACTCCATCAGCGACAGCCGACGCGCGGCGCCGTCGAGATCATCCGCGGGACTCCACGCGTACACGACCGGGTACCCGAGCAGCAGCCCGGTCATCGTCGGCGACGGCGGCGTCGCGTCTGATGACGTTGAAATTGAATCCATTCTCTTCTCCCCCTCCAACCCGTCCCCACCCCGTCCCCAACCCGTCCCCAACCCGTCCCCAACCCGTCCCCAACCC
>Ga0181561_10004568_pt1 | contig 11905 bp, 15 predicted proteins | sample 011ome_19_FD_133760 | JGI IMG/M metagenome (GOLD analysis project Ga0181561, IMG submission 133760) | Coastal salt marsh microbial communities from the Groves Creek Marsh, Skidaway Island, Georgia - 011510BT metaG (megahit assembly) | ecosystem: Environmental > Aquatic > Marine > Intertidal...
TACGCAATCGTTGCATCCGACAGCCGTATGCCGCGTGATGGCCGCTTCATCGAAAAGCTGGGCACTTACAACCCGCTCCTCGCCAAAGACAGCGAAGATCGCGTCAAGATGGACGTCGATCGCGTAAAGCATTGGCTGTCGCTCGGCGCCCAGCCGACCGACCGCGTTGCTCGTTTCCTCGAGGCCGCCGGCGTTGTTGCCAAGAAAGAGCGTAGCAACCCCAAGAAAGCCGTTCCGGGCAAAGCCGCCCAAGAACGCGCCGCTGCCAAAGCCGAAAAGGCTGCGGCTCCGGCCGAAGAGGCTTCGGAGTAATCCAAGTTCCAGGCCCGCGCCAATGGTGCGGGCCTTTTCCCTCTTACGAGGCCTTAGATGTTCTGGCTTCTTCGCAAACTCCTCATTCCGGTTGCGGCCTTCGGCTTTGGCATGGCGCTGCAACTCCAGATCGACACCGACCGGTGCCACGCGGCCGGCGGCATCTGGTGGGAAGGGGTTTGCCAAGGCGCCATAGCCGATTGATAGTGCCTTAGCGGCTAACAAGGACCAGCCATGTCTGACTCGCGCGTGATTGTCGGTGCCATTGCCGGAGCTTTCGGGGTGAAGGGCGAGGTACGCCTCAAGTCCTTCTGCGCCGATCCCGCCGCGATCGCCGATTACACGCCGCTCCATTCCAAGGACGGACGCCGATTTGCCACTGTGGTTCTAACCGGTGCTGCGTCCAACGCCCTGACCGCCCGCATCGACGGCGTAACCACCAAGGAAGAGGCCGACGCGCTGAAAGGCACCGAGCTTTATGCCGAGCGCGATCAGCTTCCCTCGCTGCCGGACGACGAGTTCTATCACGCCGACCTTATCGGCCTGCCGGTCTATGACGCGGGCGGGCAGCTTCTGGGCAAGGTGAAGGCCGTCCTCAATCACGGCGCTTCGGATCTTCTGGAAATCCATATCCCCGGCGCGAAATCGACTGTGCTTTTGCCCTTCACCAATGCTGCGGTGCCGACGGTTAATCTTGCGGCTGGCCGGATTGTCGCTGATCCGCCCGCCGGCCTTTTCGACAGCTGAGGCCGAAATGGCGGACGCTCCTCTCACCGGCAAATCCCACGGCCGCAAGTCGATCACGGCCTCGCTCAAGCCACGCGACCTCATGGAAGAGCCCGCGACCCTCGCCCGCGCATTCCAAGCGCAGGTGATCACGCTGTTTCCCGGCGCCTTTCCGGGCGTTCTGGGCGAGAGCCTGACCGGCAAGGCGCTGAACGAGGGGCTGTGGCAGCTCAAAACCTATGATTTGCGGCAATACGGCGAGGGGCGGCACCGCAACGTCGACGACACGCCCGCCGGTGGCGGCGCGGGCATGGTTCTGCGGCCCGATGTTCTGGAAAAGGCGATCACCGCCGCCCGATCCGAGGCGCGGGGCGTGATGCCGCTCATCTATCTCTCGCCGCGCGGCAAGCCGATGGATCAGGCGATGATGCGTAGGCTGGCTGGCTGCGATGGCGTCACGCTTCTGTGCGGACGGTTCGAGGGGGTCGACCAGCGCGTCCTCGATCATTTCGATATTCAAGAGGTCAGCCTTGGCGATTTCGTCCTGACCGGCGGAGAGATCGCCGCGCAGGCGCTTCTCGATGCCACTGTGCGCCTGTTGCCCGGCGTTCTTGGCAATGCCGCTTCGACCGAAGAGGAAAGCTTTTCGGCGGGCCTTCTCGAGCATCCGCAATACACCCGCCCCGCCGTCTGGCAGGGCCGCGAGATCCCGCCTGTCCTGATGTCGGGCCACCACGCCGAGATCGAGAAATGGCGCAAGGCCGAGGCGGAGAAGATCACCAAAGCGCGCCGCCCCGACCTTTGGTCTGCGCATCAGGCGAAGAAGAAGCCCTAGTCCTTTACCATCGCCGACATCTGCTTGGTGATATAGCGGATCGCTCTCTCCGGCATGATCCGGATGAGTGCGTTCAGCATCTTCGCATCCTTGCCGACGAGAACGTGGAGCTTGTTGGCCTCGATCCCGTCAAGAATGGTGCGCGCGGCCTCGGGCGCGGGCACTGGCTTCATACTTTTCGAGGCCTCCTCAGCACCCTTGGGCATCGGAACGCCTGAATTCTGAGAGATGTTGGTATCGACCCCGCCGGGCATTACCACCGTGACACGGATATTGGTGCCCAGCGTTTCCGCATAGATCCCTTCGGAGAGGAGCTTCACCGCCGCTTTGGAGGCGCCATACATTGTTTGGCCCGGAAACGGGATAAAGCCGCCCATACTCGAGACATTGCAGATATGCGCCTCGGGCCGCGCCTTGAGGTGCGGAAAGAAGGCCTTGATCATGTGAATCTGGCTCCACAGGTTCACATTGATCATGCGTTCGATCAGCTCATAGCTCAGATCGGCAAAATCGATGAACGGCTGAATGACGCCGGCACAGTTGATGATCGCATCGACAGCGCCAGGTTCGGCAATTACCTCTTCGGGCAGCTCCTCAACCCGCTTGCGATCCGAGACATCGGCCACATGTGTGGAAAGCTTGTCGCCTGCGGCCAAACTGGTGAATTCTGCAAGGCCTTCGGGCCTGAGATCGACGGCCGCAACCCGCGCGCCGCGCGCCAAAAGAGCCACCACGAGGGCGCGCCCAATACCGCTGCCGCCGCCGGTGACAACAAAGACTTTGTCCTTTATTTTCATGGTTCGCCCCTCCAAGATGCTGACGCAGCCTAACATATCGGCAGATCGAAGAACTTGACCTTGCTCAAGCCGCAATCCGGGGCTTGAACGGCAGGCACAACCCGCCTATACACCGCCCGTCCGGGGCTCGGCCGAGTCGTCCGGATTTCTTTCTTTGCTCATCGACCTGCTTTCTTCGGCGGGGTGGGGCGGAAGGAACGATAATAGAAGGAACGTTGCCTGATCTCTGGCGGGCGCTGCGGCGACCCGGAAGAAGACCGAGAGCTCTGAGGCACATCACCTTTGCGGAAGAAACCGCAAGCAGAATAGGAGCGCATCAGATGGACCTGATCGCACAACTCGAGGCGGAACAAATCGCCGCCCTTGGGAAGGAAATTCCCGATTTCAAAGCCGGTGACACCATCCGCGTCGGCTATAAAGTGACCGAAGGCACCCGCACTCGCGTTCAGATGTATGAAGGCGTTTGCATCAGCCGCAAGAATGGCTCGGGCATTGCCGGTTCGTTCACCGTTCGCAAAATCTCGTTCGGCGAAGGCGTGGAGCGTGTGTTCCCGCTGCACGCGACCAACATCGACAGCATCACCGTTGTTCGTCGTGGTCGTGTCCGCCGCGCCAAGCTCTACTACCTCCGTTCGCGTCGCGGCAAATCTGCCCGTATCGCCGAGGTGAGCAACTACAAGGCGCTGGACAGCGCCGCTGACGCATAAGGAGCACCACTATGCGCAAAGGTATTCACCCCGACTATCACCTCATCGACGTCAAGATGGTCGATGGCACCGTGGTGCAGATGAAATCGACCTGGGGCAAAGAGGGCGAGCAGATGTCGCTCGATATCGACCCCACTGTTCACCCGGCTTGGACCGGCGGCTCGTCCCGCCTGCTCGACACCGGCGGCCGCGTGTCGAAGTTCAAGAACAAATACGCCGGTCTCGGCTTCTGAGCCTGACGACCAGCCAAAACGAAACGCCGCCCTTCGGGGCGGCGTTTCGCTTTTCGGGAAGTTGTCGTTAGGGTCTTGGCGATTCCAAAGAAAAGGCCCGCACCATGCCGCTCCCTGCGTTTTTCGATCAGTTCCCGCTTCTCGATGTTCCGATCTCGCCCGATATCGTCACCATCCGTGCAATCCGGTCGGATCAGGGGCTCGTCGCCTTCTTCACCTTTCATCAGGATTTCGAGATGCCGCAGCATTCCCACGGATTTCAGTGGGGCACGGTGATCGAAGGCGCACTGACCTTTACAATCGAGGGCACCTCCAAAACCTACGGCCCCGGCGAGACCTATCTGCTGGGGCGCGGCGAGGTCCACGCGGTCAGGGCGACCGCGGGGACTGTGGCTGTGGACGTATTCGAGGAACCGGACCGTTATCCGCTCAAGGCCTAGGCCTTTGCGGCGTGCTTTCCGCCGTTGCCACGGCGCTTGAAACCACCGGGACGCCCCGGCGCTGACGCTGGTTTCGCTCCTGCCGGACGCCCGCTGTGGGACGCTCCGGACGGCTTGCCTCCGCCACGGCGCGGACCGCCACGGCGCTTGCGCTGCTCGGGCGCGACCGGATCCCATGGGCGGCCAGTGGCGACCGGGATCGAGGCTTTCATCGCCTTCTCGATATCGCGCAGATAGCCCATCTCGTCGGGCGCACAGAGCGCAATCGCCATACCATCGGCGCCAGCGCGCGCGGTGCGGCCGATGCGGTGGACATAGTTCTCGGCCACGTTTGGCAGCTCATAGTTATAGACGTGCTTCACGCCCGGAATGTCGAGGCCGCGGGCGGCCACGTCGGTCGCCACCAGCACCCGAACCTTCCCGTCGCGGAATTCCTGAATGGCCCGCTCGCGCTGGCCCTGGCTCTTGTTGCCGTGGATCGCGGTGACGGCAAATCCTTTTGCAGCGAGGTTGCGCGAGAGCTTTTCCATCCCGTGCTTGGTGCGGCCAAAGACAAGGGCCAGCTCGTCGCGGTGCTTGTCCAGAAGCTCGACCAGAAGTTCCATCTTGGCGGCCGCGCCGACGAAATGGACGCATTGCTCGATATTGTCAGCGGCTTTGCCCGGCGGGTTGACCTGCACGCGGATCGGGTTCGACAGATAGGCCTCGCTCAACTCGGCCATCTGCTTGGGCATGGTGGCCGAGAAGAGCATCGTCTGACGCTCTTTCGCCAGAAGCGGCGCAATCCGGCGCAGCGCGTGGATGAAGCCGAGGTCGAGCATCTGGTCGGCCTCGTCGAGAACGAGGAAACGTGTCTCATCGAGGCGGACAGCCTTGCGGTCAATCAGGTCGATCAAGCGTCCGGGCGTGGCAACTAGGACGGCTGTGCCCTTTTCGAGCTTGCGCATCTGGCCGGTGATCCCGGCGCCGCCAACCACCAAAACGATCTTGAGGTGGCTGCCTTCGGCATAGGTTGTTAGGTTGTCCGCAATCTGTTTGGCAAGCTCGCGGGTCGGCGCCAGAACCAGCGCCTTCGTTGTCTTGGGCGAGGGTCGCCCGCCCTCTTTCAAAAGCGCGTCCAGCATCGGCAAACCAAAGGCCGCCGTCTTGCCGGTTCCGGTCTGGGCAAGGCCCATCACATCGCGGCCGTTCATGGCGTGCGGGATGGCCTGCGCCTGAATCGGCGTCGGGTCGGTGATGCCGTTCTCGGCAAGTTTCGCAATCAAGCGGGGCGCGAGGCCCAGCATATCAAAGTCCATATTCGTATCCTGTAAGGCGCAGCGCAGTCGCATACGCACATCATGCGCCACGGCCAGAGCGGCCGCGACATCAGCGAAGGGTTGCGCCAAGGGCTGACCCGCGCGCCGAATTGCACACGCACCGCCAAAGCGCGGCACCCCTGCGTGACTGTGGGAACCAGTTGATCCGATGCTTTCGCGCGGCCTCTATACATGGGCGGCGCTCTGCTCACGCGGCAGGAAGCATCAGTCTTAGGGCACATGGGGCCTTGGCGCTGCAAAGTCAAGCCAAGGAATTGCGGTCCATGCTGCGCTGCCGCGCTTCCCCTTGGGTGCGGCACAAACTATAGTGCGGACAAGAAACAATCGGGGACGAGCACGTGGCGCATATCATCGTCGTGGGCAATGAAAAGGGTGGCGCGGGGAAATCGACCGTGTCGATGCACGTGGCGACGGCGCTTGCGCGCATGGGGCATAAGGTCGGGACACTCGACCTTGATCTCCGGCAAAAGACCCTCGCCCGCTATATGCATAACCGCAATCGGTATTTGCAGACCGAGGGACTCGACCTGCCGACGCCGAGCTATCACGAGCTTCCCGAAATCGAGCAATCGAGCCTGAAACCGGGCGAGAACGTCTTTGATCACCGCCTGTCGGTCGCGGTTGCCGGGCTCGAGCCGGATGTGGATTTCATCCTGATCGACTGCCCCGGCAGCCACACGCGCCTTAGCCAGGTCGCGCATTCGCTAGCTGATACCCTGATTACGCCCCTCAACGACAGCTTTGTCGACTTCGATCTTCTTGCCCACGTCGACAACGACGGCGAGACGATCACCGACCCGTCAGTTTATGCCGAGATGGTCTGGAACGCCCGTCAACTTCGGGCGCAGGCCGGACTGCCGCCGATCGATTGGGTCGTCGTGCGCAACCGGCTTGGTGCGCAGAACATGATCAACAAGCAAAAGATGGAAGCCGCACTGACCAAGTTGTCGCGGCGCATCGGCTTCCGCATCGCCCCCGGCTTTAATGAGCGGGTGATCTTCCGCGAGCTTTTCCCGCGCGGCCTGACACTCCTCGATTTGCGTGATATCGGTGTCTCGCAGCTCAACATCTCCAACGTTGCCGCGCGGCAAGAGCTTCGGGATCTTATGAAAGCGCTCAATCTTCCGGGAGTGTCAGTCGATTTTTGATCCGGTTCGAGCCCTGTAACGTAGATGGTTTATGAGTAACATTTCGCCCCTTTGGAAAGCTTTCTGGATCTCGGTTGCCGGCGCCGTTTTGGCGACCCTTGCGATCCTGACGCTTCAGCCTTTTCTCGATAGCTTCCCGCACCTGCCCGATCAGGGCGCGGCTTGGTATTATTGGAAGCGGATTGATCCCGATTGGGCGAGCCGCGCCACGGCATGGGGCTTCTATCTTGCGCACCAGATCTTCTTCTGGGGCCTCATTTGGTGGGCTGTGCGGCACCGCGAAGAGCTTCGCGATCGGGGCCGAATGCACGCGGTCAACTGGATCGGCCTCCTCGGCACCTTTGCCTTTATTGGCCTGCACTATCTTCAGACGGCGATCTGGTATGACGGGCTGGCGCAGGACACTTCGGTGTTTTCCTCGCAGATATCGGTCATCTTCCTTCTGATCATCGTCCTGATGATCGAAGCGCCGCGCCGTGGCCTCTTCTTCGGCTATGGCGGCGGATGGCTGAAATCGCTGCGACCGATGCTGATCCGCTATCACGGCTATTATTTCGCTTGGGCTGTTACCTATACATACTGGTTCCACCCGATGGAGACGACGCCCGGGCACCTTCTTGGGTTCTTCTACACCTTCCTGTTGCTCATTCAGGGCGCTTTCGTCTTCACCCGCGTGCACACCAACAAGTGGTGGACCGTGACGCTTGAGGTTTCTGTCCTCGTGCATGGCGTGACCGTGGCGCTCGTGGCAGGGCAGGAAATCTGGCCGATGTTCCTCTTCGGCTTTGCCGCGATGTTCATCGTGACCCAGATGCACGGTCTTGGTCTCAGCCGTCTTGTCCGCGGCGCGATCCTTGCGGTTTTTGCCGGAGCGGTCTTCGTCGTCTACTCCGAGCGCGGTTGGGCGCAGCTGAACGAGATCATCCGCATCCCGGTGATCGACTTTGGTCTGCTCGCGATCCTAGGCGGCGTGGCAATCTGGTTCGGCAGGCGCCGCCGCAAGGCCGCATAGCCAGCCTACTCTTCGAGAGCCTGAAGCGCTTTCATGAGCGACTCCTTGGCGCGGCGACGTTCGTCGGCATCCAGAGCGCTCAGATCCACCGAAAGATTGAAGGAATCTCCGGCCTCTTCGATCCGTTTCGATCGCTTGCGGTATTCATCCCGGGTCGAAATCGCCTCATAGGTCTTGATCGGGCGTGAGATAACTTTGACCTGAAGCTGGCCCACCGGCTCACAATAGATCTCGTCCTTCACCAGCGCATAGGTCGCGTGCGAGAGCAGGATCTGATCGTTTGCGGCCGCCGTCTCGAGCCGCGAGGTGGCGTTCACTTGGCCGCCGACAATCGTGTAGTCCATCCGCTCGTCAGAGCCAAAATTACCGACCGTGCAAAAGCCGGTGTTGATCCCGATCCGAACGTGCAGCGGATCCGCCGACCCTTGGCTCGACCACTCCCGGCAAAGCGCTTGCACCCGATCGCGCATCTCGAGCGCCATCTTCACACAGGCAACGGCGTCCTCTTTTTCGCCCTTGGTCTCAGGATCGCCGAAAAAGATCATCACGCCATCACCGATAAACTTGTCGACGGTGCCGCCGAATTTCTCGGCGATGCGGGCCATTTCGCTGAGGTAATGGTTGAGAAGCTCGCTGATTGTCTCGGCTTCCATCTTGTCGGTCAGCTCGGTGAAACCAGCGATGTCGGAGAAGAAGACAGTCAGGTTACGCCGATAAGACTCCACCTTCACATCGCGTTTACCGGTGAAGATCGAGTCATACACCTGTTTGGACAGGTATTTGGCCAGCTTGACCGACAATGCCTCAAGCTGACGGTTCTTGTCGTCAAGCGCTTTGGTGCGACGATGATCTTGGCCTCGGCATCCTTGCGCAACGTGATATCGCGGATGATCCCGCTTAAATAGCGCTTGCCGCCGCTGGTCCATGTCCCGAGCGATAGTTCGATCGGAAACTCATGGCCCTTTGCATGAAGGGCCTGTAATTCGACGGCGTGGCCGATGACGTGCCGCTCGCCGTCATTGCGAATGCGTTCGATCCCTGCCTCGTGCCCCTTGCGATAGCGCTTGGGGATGATGAGTGTGAGCGGCTGCCCCATGACCTTTTCGGCCGTATAGCCCAACATCGCCTCCGCTGCCGGATTGCACAGGATGATCCTGCCTTCCTCATCGGCACAGATGATCGCGTCGGTGGCCGAGTCCATCACCGCGCGCATCCGCTCTTCCGAAAGGCTGAGGTTGTCCATCAGCGCCTTGCGCTCGGTCACATCGCGGATGATGCCACTGAAGAAGCGCTCACCGCCAGTTTCCCACGTGGAAAGCGACAGCTCGATCGGCATCTCCTGCCCGTCTTTGTGAAGTGCGCTGAGCTCGACCGTCTTGCCGATCACATGGCGATCGCCGCCCGAGGCGACCCGCGCGATGCCGGCCTCGTGCATCGTGCGAAACCGTTCGGGAATGAAGGTCGTCAAGGAGGCTCCTGTCATCTCCTCCGCCGAATAGCCAAGAATCCTCTCTGCGGCCGCATTCCAGACGATGACCCTGCCATCCACGTACGCACATACGATCGCGTCATTGGCCGATTGCATCTCGGCCCGCTCGGTCACATCGCGGATGATTCCGCCGAAGAACCGCTCGCCATCCATCTCCCATGTGGACAGCGTAAGCTCGATCGGAAACTCGCGCCCGGACGCGTGAAAGCCCGTCAGCGCAAGAACCTGCCCGACGACCTTCGTCTTGCCGGTTTTCACAACGCGGGCAATTCTGGCATCGTGGGCAGCGCGAAACCGTTCAGGCATCAGGATCGAAAGCGGCTTGCCGATAGCCGTTTCGGCGCTGTGGCCGAAAATCCGCTCGGCCGCCGGATTCCATGTGATGATCAGCCCATCAGAATCTCCGGTGACAATCGCGTCACTCGACGAGTTGATGATCGCCTGAAGGATATCGCCCGACTGCATCCAGCCTCTGCCGCTTGCCGTGCCTAGCTATAGAAGCGAATGCTAACGCGGGAGTCGCCCTGGACAAAGCGTTAATGCTGAACAAGCGACGGCTGGGACCAGCAGTCCCAGGAAGAGGGGGTCAGAATCGCGGTCTTGAGGTGGTCAAAAATGGGATTCAAATAACGAGCGAAGATCGTCATCACCTCATCCGAGATTTGCGAGCGCGAGGTAATGCTCATAGCCGCTGTTGCTTCATAGAAGCCAAAATCTCCATCCGCCGAATACCCCAGATCGATCCCCCAGAAATTCAGCTGTATCCTTTTTGACAGCTCTTCAACGACTTTAGGGAGTGTCGGACTTTCACTCAGTTGATCGAGTCTGGCGACCTCTTTTCGGGCGACTTCCATAGTCCTGACGGTGCCATGTACGATAGGAAACTCTTTTGTCGTGGAGCCTCGCAAATACGGCTTTCGATTGATGAACGCGACCCGGAAGAGCGTAAATGTTCCATCTTCGTTACGCCGATCGACAAACTGGTTCATGTAGAACTTTCGCCCCGCCCAGTCGATCGTGAAGATTTCATCCCAGTCCCCCGGCCCGTCGATCTTGATCAGGCTTTTCCCTGTCTGCGACCGCGACGGGCGGACGAGCACCGGATAGTCAAATCCCCCCGCTCGAAGGTCTCCTGAAAATCCTTTGGCAGTTTTGGCTCGAACTTGATGCACTTCGGCACGATCAAGTTGGGGATGCCTGACACCAAATCCGGCGTCTTGTCACGGGTTGTCTTCAGGACAACCTCCGGCCTGTTGAACACCGGGATCTTCGAGTCCGTCGTCGCCTTCGCCAGCATCCTAAGGCCGCTGCGATATTCGTCCGCATCGGCGCAGGAATTGATGATCCAAGGAACGCCTTTCAATGAGAGCCTGGCCTGTGCCGGATGCCAATATGTGGTCGCCAGAGGAGCCAACTCCGCCTGAAGCTCAGGATAGAGAACAATGTTGTTGGGGAAGATCGCAGCAGGCGTTCGCCCGTTCTTCGGCTTTATTTGAACGAAACCGCTATCGGGAACCGAGCAAAAGAAAAGCCCTCTTTGTTTCATACCTCTGTTGGCGATGGCAGGCCGCATCAGCCCCTCCGGACAGAGACCTTCGGCACATTGGCTTCCGGCCAGAAATCCCAGCTGGATGGGTCGAGAAGCGCTGTCTTAAGACCCTCATAGATGGGAAGGGTTACCCTGCCAAAGATCTTCATTACATCGTTCGGCGTGTGAGTTCTGGCAGTTATACTCATTGCTGCGGTAGCTTCGAAAAACACGAAATCTCCATCCGCAGACCATCCAAGATCAACCCCCCAAAAATTTAACCGAATCCTTTCGGCCAGAGCTTTGGTTATAGCTGCAAGCGTTGGGTCTGCGGCTAACCGATCAATCTTGGCGACTTCTTGCTTCGTGCTTTCGATCGTCCGCATACTGCCGTGAACAATGGGTTCTCCTTTGGTCGCTGCCGACTTCAAATATGGCTTACCATTAATGAAAGCGACGCGAAATTTCGTGAAAGTTCCGTTCTCGTCGCGCCGATCGACAAACTGGGTCATGTAGAGTGCGCGGCCGGCCCAATCGATCGTATAGATCTTGTCCCAGTCCTCTGGCCCGTCGACCTTGATGAGCCCACGCCCGGTCTGCGATGCGGCGGGTCTTACGAGAACCGGGTACTCAAAGCCTCCCCACTCGAAGGCCTCCCGAAAATCCTTGGGTAGCTTTGGCTCGAACTTGATGCAGTGAGGAACGATCAGATGATCTATCCCCTTCACCTTTTCGACAATCTTGTCCCGGGCGGTCTCAAGGACAACTTCCGGCCTGTTGAAGACTGGCAGGCGCGTCCCTGCCGTCGCTTTTGCGAGCATCTCCAGCCCGCTGCGATATTCATCCGCATCGGCGCAAGTGTTGACGATCCAAGGTATGCCCCTGAGGGGGAACCTGTCCTGCATCGGGTGCCAATAGGTGATCGACCGCCGCACGAGCTCGGCGTGGAGCTCGGGATAGAGCACGATGCAATTCGGAAACACGGCCGTCGGCATTTGGCCGTTCTTGGGCGTGATCTGAACTATGCCGCTATCGGGGACCGAACAAAAGAAGAGGCCCCTTGGAGACGGCTGGCGCACAGCCCCTGCTCGAACCGTCGGATTAATAGGCATATATCCCCCGATCAAGACGTCGCAACGACGTCACAAAACTCCCACTCCAGGAGTTTAGCGTTGCAGATAAAGATCCGCCAGAGAGGCTGAGGGGAGTAGGGCCTACAATTATTCAGGAGAGGAAGTGGCGGACTGGGGAGGATTCGAACCCCCGACCCCTTGATTCGTAGTCAAGTACTCTATCCAACTGAGCTACCAGTCCGCGTCAGAGTGGGGCGGATGTAGCCGCAGCGGCGGGGCTTTGCAA
>Ga0181561_10004575_pt1 | contig 11888 bp, 8 predicted proteins | sample 011ome_19_FD_133760 | JGI IMG/M metagenome (GOLD analysis project Ga0181561, IMG submission 133760) | Coastal salt marsh microbial communities from the Groves Creek Marsh, Skidaway Island, Georgia - 011510BT metaG (megahit assembly) | ecosystem: Environmental > Aquatic > Marine > Intertidal zone...
CGGGAAGGGCGACGAACTCGCCTCTCGTTCCGTTTCCGGAAACGCTCCGGAAACGTTTAACGGAAACGCCCCGCGACCGTCGTCCTCGCGCGTGGGGCGATCCACCGCGCGCGTGTGGAACGTCCCAGCGACGTCACGCGCGCGTCCCGGCACACTCGCCGCCGAGCCCGCGGGGTCGGGCCCCGGCGACGCGGTGGCGCACGACGGCTACGTCGAGCGCGCGCGCGCGGGCGTGTCCTCCGCCGCGGCGGTTTCGGTCCGCGCCGGCGCCGGCGCCCCCGACTGGGCCGCGGACGAGACCACGCGCGGGGTGGGGCGACGCAAGCCGTTCGCGCTCGCGCTTTCGGACGGGTACCCTCGCGGCGACGATGAATGCGAACGCGACGGGCACGACGAGAACGCGCCGCTGTTCTCCGGGCGCTTCTCAGACGACGACGACGACGAGGCGGACCCGCGTTCGCGGCGCGCGCGCGCCGGCGGAGGCGTGAGCGACGCCTTTTCTCGCGCTTCTTCTTTTTCGCCGGCGCTTTTGCCCGGCGACGCGCGGCGCGCGTGTCTCTTCGCGGCGCCCGTCACGGTGGTCGCCGTGCGCCTGACCTGCGGCGCGCGCGCGCGCGGCGGGCTGGTCGCCGCGGGCTCCGCGACGGGCGCGTTCGCGGTTTGGGATCCGGGCACGGGCGCCGTGGTCCGCCCGCCGCCCGGCGCGTGGGGCGCGCAGTCGGCGGCGGCGACGGCGGGCCGCCGGTTCGCGCACTCCGCCATCACCGCGCTGTGCTTTCTGTCCGACGCGGGCGCGGAGGAGGAGGAGGGATTCCAGGAGTCGCACGCCAGGCCCTCGAACGCGCTCGTGCTCGGCGGGACGCGCGGCGGCGGCGTCGCCGCCTGGGACGTCGTCAAGGGCGCGTGCGTGCTCGCCAATCCCGGGAGCCACGCCGGGGCGGTGACCGTCGCGGCGGCGGCGCCCGGCGGCGCAAGCCTCGCGCCCGGCCCGGCGGCGGGCGGCGCATTCGGGCCCACCATCGCGCTCACCGCCTCCGACGCACCCTGTGACGGCTTCGTCAGGCTCTGGGACGCGCGCGCCGGGCCGAGGGAGGCCGCGGCGGCGCTCGCGGGGCACACTGGGGGAGTCACCGCGGTGTCGCCGCGCTGGCGCCCGCGCGGCGCCGGCGCCGGCGGTGCGCCCCTGGCTGGCCGGAGCGGCGCGTTCCTCACCGGCGACGGCGCGGGCGTGGTGCGCGCCTGGGACTGGCGGCGCGCGGGAGGAGGTGCACTCGCATCCGCGCGCGCGCACGCCGGCGCCGTGACCGCCGTGACCGCCCTGGACGATTCCCGCGCGGACGTCGCCGGCTCCGCCGGCGAGGACGGCGCGGTGCGCGCCGTCGCGCTCGACGGCGGCGGCGGCCGCGGGATCGGTGGCGGCTTCGGGGGCGGGCGCGGGTGCCTGATCGGGCACCTCGGCCCCGTGCGCGCGCTCGCGGCCGTGCGCGGCGTCGACGCGCCCGGCGCCGGCGGAAGGGAAAGCGTCTACCAGAGCTTGGCCGACGACGCGCTCGCCGCGGGCGCCTACGACGCCGACGGGGCCGCCGACGGCGCCGCCGACGCGACGCTGCTCCGCGCGGGCGGCGTCGGGCTGGTGTCCGGGGGCGACGACGGCGCCGTCAGGCTCTGGGCGCCGGGATCGGGCGCGCTTTCGGACGGGTACCCTCGCGGCGAGGACACGGGGTCTTCCTGGGCGTGCGTCGGGCGCGCGCACGCGCACGGCGGCGGCGTGTGTCTGGTGGAGGTGGGGAAGAGCTCGCGGCGGGGCGTTGCCGTCGTCACCGCCGCGGAGGACAACTCCTTCGCGGCGTGGTCGGCGCCGTCGCCAGCGACGCTGGGCGTCGCGGCCTGGGGCGCGCCCGGGGGTGGGGGCGGGGGGGACCTCAGGCGCGCGCCGTACCAGTCCAACTCGGGGAAGCACCGCGGCGCGCCGTTTGTGCCGCTCGCGCACACGCACAGGGGAGACGATCGCGGGTTCCGCGGAGCGCGGGCTCTCGCGCCGCGGCGATTTCCCGAACCGCTCGCCGCCGCGGATGCGATGGGCGCGCCGCGGTGGCGCGACGCGGGGTGGGCGCCCGTCCGCATGCACCACCGCCCCACGCGCGAGCCCCCCCGCGCGCTCGCGGTGGACCCGGGGGGGGGGAGGCTGGTGAGCGGGTTCCACGACGGGAGCCTGACATGCGCGACGCTGCCGGGATGGGGGAGCGAATGACTCGGAAGCTACGCGAGAGCGAACGAGCACATGTGGTTGGTGTAAAATCAAATCAGTGCTGAGAAATCCCGTGACGTGCATAACGCTATCATAGCTACGGATGCGTTATGGCGGTCAGTTCGTGTACGAAGCGCGGTGAGGGAACCACTTGATGGAAGGAGCGCCCGCGACGCACGGGCCGAGGGCCGCGTTCCAGTCCTTCATCAGCTCAGCGTCGCCTCGCGTCGCGACGTACGCCGCGTAGTCCGCGACCTCGTGCCAGTACTCGAAGATGTACAACGTCTCGGAGCCATCTTCCGCGGTCTCGATCCCGAGGTCGAACTGCACGGCGCCTTTCATGGACATCGTGTACTTGAGGCCCCACTCGTGGTCCTTGAAGAGGGCGAGCGCCTCGTCCGCCTTCCCGGGGGCGAGGGGGAGGGACACGAGCGCCATCGCGTTGCAGTTGGGAGGAGCCATTGCGTGTAGGTGGTAAGGGGCGAGGGGTGCGTGGGTAAATGGAGGAAAAGGGAAAATCAAGCGACGCGATGCAAGTATCTCCCGTAGCCGTGATACGTAGCTACATCTCCACGAACTGACGTGTCATCGCAACGTTCGCGCTGCCCACTGAGACTCACGCGCGCGCACGATTCCGGGACGCGTGGGAGATGTTGAACGAGTACGAGCAACGCCGTGAGGCGCGCATCGCGCGTAACCGCGAAATCCTGATGCGGCTCGTGGGTGACCTCCCCGCGCACAAATCGCTGATGGAGGCCGATCAGCCATCCTCCCCGAAACCGAAGTCCGCGAAGCGCAAAGCTGCCTCGATCCCCGAGGGCGAGCAGAGGCGGTCGGGTCGCATCCGGAACATGCCCGCGCCGATCTACACCTCGTTCGAGGTGGACGAGGACCTCGGAGACGCGGGCGCGCGCGCCGCGCGCCGGAAGGCGCGCAGGAGCGCGTCCTCTCGCTCGGGCGGTTCCGCGGTGGCGCGCGAAAAGTTGGCGCTGAGAGGCCCGCCGAAACCGCCGGCGCCTCCCGCGAAGGGATCGATAAAGACGCTCGCCGCGCGCGTCGACGCGGTGACCGCGAAGTACCTGGGCCGCCCCATCTCCGACGGCACGGGCGCGCTGAAGGCGGCAGTGATTCATGAGCTCGCGCCGATCGCGAATCCGCGCTTCTCCAAGTACAGCGGCATCCAGGAGTGGAAGAACTGCGTGTGCCTCTTTGCCAACGTCGGCGACAAAAACGGCAACTCGTACGACAACGTCTTCACGCACGCCGGCGGGCAGATATCGTGGTTCGCGCAGCCGACGCAGCACGAGGAGACGCCGGTGATCGCGCGCATACTGGAAACCGCGCACGAGAAGCACGACAACACGCAGGATGCCACCGCGCCCGAGGCGCTGGGGGGGATCGCCGAGGGGGAGGAGGGCGCAGAGGCGGGGGTATGCGAGGCGGACGACGCGGGCGCGGAACCGAAACCGAAACCGAAACCGAAACCGAAAAAGAAGAGCGCGTCGGGTTCAGTTTGGCCCTTGCACTTCTTCGCGCGGATGGAAGGGTGCGAGTACGTGTACTGCGGCCGTCTCCGCGTGCTGGAGCACTTCCCGAACAAAACCCCGATGAAGTTCCTGTTTCGGCTGCTGGACGCGCCGCTGCTGCGGCACAGCGACGACTTCCTCGGGCTGGTCGATCTCGCGGACGCCGACGCGTCGCTGGGCGAGCACAAGCCCAAGGCGGCGGCGGCGTCGAAGAAGCTCAAACTGGAGAAGGAGACGAAGGGGCGGTGACGAGAGGGACGAGCGCTTGGGTGTGGGTCCCTTCCAGAAGTATTTTGTCTATCATTCATTGCGAGCCTTGCGTGTTTTGCCGGCTCAGCGTCGGCGAGGGCCCCCCGCCCCGCAAGATGGAGGACACGTTCACGTTGTTCCTCGGCGACCCCTCCCCTCCGAGCTCGTTGATCATGTTCACCTTGCGGATCAGCGCATCCACCTCCGTGATGGTCTCGTCCGCGGCGTCCATCGCCTTCTCCAGGCGCCGGTTCTTATTCGCGCACGTCTCGAGGTTGGACGTGAACAGGTTCGAAGACAGGAGCTCGGCGTACGCCAGCACCTCGTCCAGGTCCTCGCGGGTGTCCTGCAGACTCGAAAACCGAGCGTCAAACTCAGCGAGCTTCGCGCGGCGCTTGGCGCGCGCGTCTCCGTCCTCGGCGCGCGCAATCTCCGTCGCCTCCTCGAACAGCGCGCGCAGCTCGCCGCTCTCCTGCTCGACGTCCACCTCCATCTCCTCCGTAACCGTCAGCACTTCGTTCAGCACGAAGTTGTGCGACTCGAGCGCCGCGACGAGCGTCAGGAACGAGGGCAGCATGGTCTCCTCGCGCGCCTTGGCGGAGGCGTCGTCGCGATACACCAGCCAGCGCTGCGTGAAGTTGGCGCCGATGACCGAGATGGGCAGCGCCATGATGAGCACGGAGGCGATCATGGTGACGGACGCGACCACCTTGCCCTCGATGGTGGCCGGGTACGAGTCGCCGTACCCTACGGTCATCAGCGTCACCATGCACCACCAGAACGACCGCGGGATGGACGCGAACGGGTCGCCCGCCAGCGCCATCACGGCGTCCTCGCCGACCCACTCGTCCCGCTCGCAAAAGTAGATGAGCGTCGAAAACAGCACCAGCGCCAGGAACAGCAGAAACACCAGCATGACGAACATATCGAGCGAGTCCCCCACCGACGCGGCCACCACCTCCAGCTTTTTCATCCTCGTGCCCAATTTCAAAACCCGAAACACGCGGAACAGGCGGAACAGCCGTAAAAGCCCGGTGGGGACGTTGCCGCCGTCGCCGCCCGAGAAGGCGATGATGGCGAGCTCGAAGTAAAACGGCACGATGGCGGCGAGGTCGATCACGTTCATGGGCTGCCGCGCGAACTCCAACCGCCTCGGCGCCGTCGCGAGCTTCACCGCGTACTCGAAGGTGAACACGATGATGCAGAACACCTCGATGACCCAGAGCGCCAGGTGGCCCTCGTACTCCGACCTGGTGTCCATGATGAACGACGTCGTCGACACGACGATGAGCGTCAGAATCACCAGGCTCACCCACCTGGAGGTGTCGCTATACTCCGGGTCGTTGAACGTGAGGAAAATCCGATCCTTCGTGCTCAGAACCACCGTCTTATCCTGGTCGCCGCCGCCGCTCGAGGCGCTCTGGATGCTATCCTGCCGCCGCATGGCGGGCGTCTCGCTCGGACCCGCCGCCGGTGGACTCCCGAAATCTCCCGCCACGCTGGACGCGAACCGCATCAGCGACCGCATGCTCGCATGCTTGTTCACCACGAGCTTGGGCGGCGCTTTGACTTCCAACGTGAACCGCGACGTGGCCGTCTTTCCGGACGTGTTCTCTGTCGCTTTGCCCAGCGCGGCGGACGCGCTCCGCCTCCCACGCGGCCTCCCTGACGGGCCGCCCTCCATATTCTCGTCGTCGTCGTCATCCGTGTCGCCGCCTTTGCCGGGCAGCACCGTCTCGTGCAGGAAGTCATCCAGCGTGTCGAACGGGTCCTCCTCGCCCTCGTACCGGATCCCCAGGCACCGCGTGATGATGATCGCGCGCATCGCGTTCGTCAAACCGGGGACGGTCCCATCGGGGACATCCTCGCCGCGCGCGCGCCGCCGCACGCGGTTGAGCCGCACCATGAAACGCAGGATGCACTGGACTTTCTTCCACCCAGCGTTGGGGCGGGGCAACACCACCGTCTCCGCGGGGGCGCGCAGCCGAATCATCCTGCGCGACGCGAAAAGGCACGAAAAGGGTGGAAGAGGTCAGCGCGAGCGTTTTGGGCCGCGAACGTGTGCCGTCGCGGGGTCCACCGCGCGTCCGCGCGCGGGAGGGCGGGATTCCCGCGTCACACGCGGGGGAATGCCGCCGGCGGAAATCCGCGCGTGACACTGGACAATTATGGAACGGGCGTCGCGTACGCGTGGCGGGTTCCGCGTTCGCGCGTGCGAACCGAGCGACGAGATGCGCGGTTCGACGAGACGCGTTCGGCGTCCGTCGCGAACGAGCGTCGCACGCCGAGGGGGCGCGGGTGACACGCCCGCGGTACGCACATTCGGCTCCTTGATTTTTCGCCCCGTTTCTTCCTCAGCGCACGGCTCGCTTCGCGGTCCATCTCCTCCTCTTCATCCACCTCCTTACTATTCTTCACGCCATGGTACACCGCGACGACCATGACGGTCGGCCCGGGTCCGAGCTGAGAACCCCGCGCAGACCCCGGAACGAGGGGCCCGCGAGGAGGCGGGAATGGCGCGATTCTCGCGTGTCGAACGGGATTATAGGCGCACGAGGTAACAAACTGGATGAGGGTGGTGAACGCTCGAATCGAGGGTTAAATCTTGTGTACATTTGTCACGCGTCGGCGAGGATGGCAACTGCGCCGGAGCCTTCGCCTACCTCTGCGCGCTGAATCGGGAGGGAGGGGCGGCGAATCGGGACGCCCCGGGCTGACTCAGCGGCGCCGCACGCCTGAAGTTGCCCTCCAACTGCGAGGGCATGCATCTGCGAGTCGAAACGGAGACATGTCAGTTTTTTTTCGTAACTTGGTGAAAGCGAGACGACGGCGCGTCGGACGCGGACTGATGGCTCGCGCGCGGACGCACCCGTGGCTGGACCTTTTCCCACCCTTCTTCGCGTTCACGAACTTCGACGCGGGGGACATGTTCGAGTCCGTCGGGCTCCGGAACCTGCGCGGTGAAAGGCGGAGTGTGCGTCGGGGAAAGGTGAGTTCCAGCGGCGTCGCTTCGTCGTCGTCGGCGACGAAAAAAAAAGACAAGTCAGAGACCGCGGCGGTGCGCGTCATCGCGTCATCGTCGGAGTTTCGTCCAAGCCGTCGGGCGTCTCGCGCGTACCTCGCGTCCAGGGTCTTCTTCCCGATGGATTTCGGGTACTCCGTCGGTATCATGTTGGCGTCCCTCTGCGCCAGCGCGGTGGGGGACAGCGCCAGGGGCATCTGCTGCTCGGGCGAGTCTTGGGACATTGCGAGACGACGCGATCGGGGTGACCTTTTTTTTCGGAGGCGACGAAGGTTTCCGACGAACGCGCGGGCGTCACGAGAAACGCGCTCTGGGGTGGGGACCGGGAAGGCTCGCCGGCACGCCTCGAGGGAGCGGTGATGCACGCGAAGTGAAAGCGTGCGCGACGGAAGCTCGCGGAACAAAACGTTCAAGCGCGTCGGGGTGTGGGGAGTGGCCCGCGTCTCTTGCGGCGGCACCTTCGTGTCACGAAAGACGTTTTTTTGGCGAACGCGATCATCCGAGATCGTGCGAGAAAAACGTCGCTTCGATTCGCCCCAGTGGGCTCTGAAAAAAAACCACGAGGCGTCGTGGTCGGTGCCGACGAGACCTGCCTCCGCTCCGGCACTCTCCCGGGCACCTTCCCCATCTCGTGAACGCCCGCCGTCGCACGTCGGCTCCGGCACCGCTTCTCGAGTCGGACGATGTCACGATGACCCGCGGACGCGCATGAGCGACGCGGGCGAGGAAACGCGCGCGACGGCGTCGGATCGCGCGTCGACGCGAGATGGCCACCCGCCCACCACGCCGTGGGCGGTCGACTTGTCGTGCGGCATCGCCGCCGGCATGGCGTACACCGTGGTGGCGCACCCGTTCGACACAGTCAAGGTGGCTATGCAGTCGCGCGCCTCTCACCTGCCCGCGCGAGGCACCGCGGACACCGTGCGCCACATCGTGCGCGGCCGGCGGGGCGCGCTGGGTCTGTTCAAGGGGCTGAGCGCGCCGCTCGTCGGGTACTCGCTCGAGTGCGGGATCAACTACGCGTCGTTCAGCCAGTGCAGGCAGTGGCTCGAGAGGCACGGGCCGTTCGCCGATTCGTTTCGTAAAAACGAAGACGGCTCGCAGACGTCGGCGACGACGAAGCGATCCGCCGCCGTCGTCGCGACAGAGATCGCCGTCTCCGGGGCGCTGGGTGGGTTTTTGCTCAGCGGCGTCGTGGCGCCGACGGACCTCATCAAGTGCCGCGTTCAGGACGGGCAGTACTCCGGCCCGCGGGAGGCCATTTACAGAATCTACGCGAGCGACGGCGTAGTGGGGTTCGCGCGAGGTCTGGGCGCCACCATGCTCCGCGAGATCCCGGGGAACGCGCTGTTCTTCGTCGTCTACGAAACCGCGCAAGCCGCGTTTCCGCGCTCCGTTCGTCGCGAGAGTTCCGAGAGTTCTTCAAAGAGTCACGAACCGAGACGCGAACGAACCGACGCGGGCACGACCGCGACCTCCTCCTCCTCGTCGTACGTGTACTGGGCGCAGGAGACCGCGGCGGCCATCTCGTGCGGCGGCGTCGCGGGGTCGGCGTTTTGGCTCACCATGCTCCCGGTGGACTACGCCAAGACGCGCCGGCAAATCGCGCGGCGAGGCGGCTCGGATGACGTTGGCGCGTGGCGCTTGATCGCCAGGACCGCGCGGGAGAGGGGGTGGCGGGGACTCTACGCGGGGGCGTGGCCGACGTTGCTGCGCGCGTTCCCGGCGAACGCCGCGCAGTTCCTGGCGTGGGAGCTGGCGTGCCAAGCCGCCGGGGTGCGCCGGGTCGAGCGCGGGTGAGAGAAGACAATCGTAGACAATCGTACGCCGGCCGCCGCGTAGACTGATTTGTTAGGACTCGTTAAGATAGCTACATAGGATACTATGTCTAGCCACAGTATGATACGTAGTACGCTCTGAACTGTTTTTAGTCTTCCAGAGCTCGGCTGGGTGCACGCGCTCCGACACGCTCACGCGGCGGGATCGGACCCGTTCCCTTTTCCGAAGCACTCCGCGCGCCTTTCCGCGCGCGGTCCGCGCGCTGGGACGCGACGGCGAGGTCGACGACAACGTCGAGTTTCCTGAACCGCCGCGGCGCTTCGGGTCCCTCGGGTCCCGCGGACGCGACGCGCTCGTGTCCCGGAGGGGCCGGGAACACGCAGTCGAGGGTCAGGCGACACACCTCCTCCATCATCTTGGGAAGCGTGGTCCGCAACACCTCGCCGTGCCGAAACAGCGCCGGGGAGGTGTTTATTTCGATCAGCGCCGGCGACCCGTCGCGCGCCAACATGAAATCCAAACCGAACACCTCGAACGTCGCGCCCGGCTGGGCGAGGTTTCGACTCCGACGCGCGTCATGGTCTCCCCCGTCCCGAGGGGTCCCGCATCCCAGCGTCGCGCCGAGCGCGCACGCGGTGACGCGCTCGATCTCGGGCCACACGTCGTTCGCGAAATCGATCCGCCGCGATCGGTCCGGCTCCGGACGCTCCAGACGCTCCGCGTCCAGAGCGCGCTGAAACTCGGCGAACGAGAGTTTGTTGCAGTCCTCGTGCTTCCCGTACCCTTTCAGACCTCGCTGCACGGCGTCGTTGGTGAGGTGCGCTGAGAGGTCGGCCAGGTCCTCCACCGTGTACGGGGTGGTGCACGTCCGCACGTAGCCGTCGCCGTACACGTACGCGCCGCCGTCGGGCGCAACCAGAGCGAAGACTCGCACGTCGAACTTGCGTCCGCGGACCAACAGCGGATTCGCCAGGTACGCCTGCGCGACGAACGCGTCGTCCCGTCTCTGCTTTGCCAGGTGCTTCTCCACCGCGGCCGCGGTGCGGAAAAGCGCGATGCCGCGCCCGCGATTGGACGCGCCGGGCTTCACGATCCAGGGACCGCGAAAAGAACGCGCGTGGTTTCGGAACGCGTCCAGCTCCTCGGTGTGCCGTCCCGCGTGAAGCACGAACGTCGTGGGCGCCCAGGGCAGGTTCGTGGCCTCCTTGCGCCCGAGAGTCGCGCCGTACCGGCGGAGGTTCAGCGCCAGACGCGTCTTCACGCACGCCTCGCGGTTGTTGCGCAGGCGGTTGCACATCGAAGGGGAGAGCCCCTCGGGGGGAAACCGCGCGAAATCGAGCTTCTGGCCATTGACGCCCCACCACAGATGATGCGGTTCGGGGTGTCCGCCCGCGCGCACCGCCGCGGGGCGCCACCACGGCCTCCGGACGAGGCACTCGCGGATAAGGGAATCCTCGTTGCCGGGCAACAGGTGGTATACGTACTTCGGGAGGTCCGCCATCCCACCCGACGCGCCCGCGAGAGTGTCGAAAAACGCTCGCCTCGGAACGATACGTACGGTACGTCGTGAGGAACGAAAAACCTTTGTTTCTATACATCGTCCGCGGCTTCCCTCGCCACTCCTCCGGGCGCGCCCGCGACACGCCTTTCCGCGCATCGCTTCGTCGCCCCGACAGGTCATCGTCAGAGGCCTTCGAGATGCCGACGATCACGGAGCAGTCGTCGGACGGGACGTACCAGCACGACCGCCGCGTGTGCATCTACCCCTCGTACATAAACTCCCAGTGCTCGGTGCAGCAGGGCCGACGGATCCCGAAGCACCTGGCGTGCGAGCAGCCCAACGTGGTGGAGATCAAGGATGTGCTAGAGAAATCGCTCAAGCTGCCTTGCGCGGTGGAGGATAAGAGCTACCCCCGGGACTTCTGGCAGCGGGGCCGCGTGCGCGTGACGCTGAGGAAGGAAGACGGCACGCCCCTGGCGAAGGAGTTTCCTACGAAAAAAGCGCTCATGATCGAGATCGCGCGTTTGGTGCCAAAACACCCGGGGCGCGTCCCGGGCAGCGCGGAGTGGAAAAAACGGCTGGTCACGCCCAAGGAAGTCCTGACACAGTTCACGAGCCAGCCGGGGCAGGCGGGGGCCGTAGCGGCGGCCGCGGGGGGGAGCGGCACGGGCGGCAAGAAGAAGGGCAAGAAGGGACGCAAGTGACGATGAGAGGGTTTGGGTGTGAAAAAATTCAGCGTCGCCAAAAACTTTGCCGAAAAGCGCCCGCCGACTTTCCCCGCCGATCACAATGCAGAGCGAGGGCGGTAACTTCCTGAGCCTCGGGGGCGGGGACGATGCGGATAAGCGTCCCGCGCCTCCCGTGCGGTCCGCGGACGGAGGCATCGACGCGTCCTTCCACTCGCCCGCGTGGCAGGAGCAGTACCTGAAATCGCTCACGGAGACGCGCCTCAGTTACGACGAGTTCAAGAAGCGCGAGAAGGAGCGCGAGGGAAAGCTCGCGGCGGCGGCGGAGCTGGCCGAGCGCGAGACCCTGGCGTTCCGCAAGGAGCTCGAGCGCGACCGGAAGCGGCGTCTGGCGGGGGGGCGGCTGGGGGTGAAGAGCGGGAAGGTGAAGAAGGAGAAGAAGAGCAAGAAGAAGAAAGAGAAGAAGAGGAAGAAGGAGAAGAAAAAGGAGAAGAAGAGCAAAAAGTCGAGATCGCGGCGGCGAGACAGCGGCAGCGACAGCAGCAGCGACAGCGACAGCAGCGGGTCTTCGGACGACGAGGATGACCCAACGGAAAAGTTCAGGCTCAGCGGGTTCTTCAACAAAGAGTGACGCGCCCACCGCAGTAACAACAGTTTGCTATACAAAGTACGTAGTCTACAGTTTGCCCTCGAAAGCGTCGACGCATCTTCGCGCTGAAACAGCCGACAGCCGCGTGGCACAAATTTCAGATGCTCGCTTTCGACCGCGTTGTCGGATCGTCTTCACTCCTGCACGGGCGAGCCACGACGATGGCGGGTCGGAGCCGTTGGCCGGCGCCCGTCCTCCTTCCCGATGATCTGGACGATACCAACGCCC
>Ga0181561_10004577_pt1 | contig 11885 bp, 12 predicted proteins | sample 011ome_19_FD_133760 | JGI IMG/M metagenome (GOLD analysis project Ga0181561, IMG submission 133760) | Coastal salt marsh microbial communities from the Groves Creek Marsh, Skidaway Island, Georgia - 011510BT metaG (megahit assembly) | ecosystem: Environmental > Aquatic > Marine > Intertidal...
AGAGGAAGAAGAAAGCAATACTAATAGTGTTCAAGTCGAGGACGCGACGATGTTTTTTGAGTCTTCGGAGGGGAAATCATACGTGAACTTATCCAACGACGCGGAACGGAAAGCTCTCGAGCTGCTATCTTTGTACTAATAATATCAATTCTATAGCTAAAATTATCATCTTCTATTCGCGTTGAAGGCTATTTGAGCGTCCGACGCCCGATGACTAAACGTAGCGCCTGATTTTGACAAAGTTCGCATTGCTCCGCATTGATTACATTTTTCCATCATCTTTGGATTCATGTGACCGTCGCATTTGTAGCTCTGACACGACCACCATCCTCGAGACAATTTATCTTGTTTATCCTTGTTCTCCGCGTCTGCCTCTGCTTTATCTTTCGCGTGTACTGTGCCTCGTAAATACGTCTTTTGTTTCGCGAGCTCGCGGTATTGTTCAAGCGTCATCGCGGCTCCGAAACCAGGGACTGGTGGAGTTGTATCTACAACGGGAGCAGGAGCATCTTTACTCTTCAACTCGTCTTTTACCTCACTTTGAATATTATTTTGGTCGCCTTTGTTATCATCAGTCGGCGCCGACGGGACAACTTTTGCTTCTGTTATTTCTTTCTTCAAAGTTTCATTTTGCTTCTCGTTATTCTTGTTTTTCTTGTTTTTCTTCGAATCTAGTTCTGTGTCTGCTTCTTCTCGCCGCTCTCGACGTCGTTTTCTTGAATCCACGTCGCTTTTCTTCTCTTTCTTCTTTTTGGACTTCTTCTTTCTCTTCTTTTCTTTGTGTCGTCGACTTTTCTTACCGCCGCTCTTTTTCCGTCTCTTTGATGTTGATGATGAGGACGATGAGGAAGATGAAGAAGTTGAGAACGAGGATGATGACAACGAGGAAGAAAACGAAGACGACGAGGTGGACGAGTCCGACGATTCGGACTCTGAGTCGTATCGCTTACGCTTCCTTCTCCTTTCCTTCATTTGAGTGCCCACGAGGATTGAAAGGGCGGAGAAAAAAAGTGCCGGATTTCGATTCAGGGGTGTGTGGGAAATCACAAACAAATCACGAAAATCAGAAGTTCACAGAAGAAAGGCAACTTTTCACACCGACAGAGATAGAATTCATTCATTCTTCATTCATTCAACGACGACGACGACAAAGAAGGTGCTAGAGTCTGTTCCACGCCAAAATACACAGTCATCGTCATCCCCCGCGCGAGATTGTGCGCATTACTCTCGTGCGTGTTTAAACGTATCACTCCTTGCGCGTCATCTGATTTGATAGCGAAATAGAGGGGAATTTTGACCACGACGACAACATTTTCTGAAGAAGAAGACGTGTCTATACGAGAAAACATCTTCGCCATGTTCACGACACGAATACTCAGGCGTGCCATGACACACGCTGCCGCATCGTCATCATCTTCCACCGCGAGAAAGTCGACGATTAAGTCAACGAAACAGGTCATGGAGCTCACGGAAGCGGCGGCGAAGCGAATACACGAATTGCTCGGGAAGAAAGGCGCTGAATACCTCAAAATTGGAATTCGTACGCGAGGGTGTAACGGCATGACGTACACGATGAATTACGCAGACGAGAAAGATAGAGGTGAATTTGACGAAGTCGTCGATCAGCACGGTGTAAAAGTGATCATAGAACCGAACGCTTTGATGTCAATCATAGGAACAAAAATGGACTTTGTCAGCGATAATCTTCGCTCCGAGTTTACGTTTGAGAATCCAAACGCGAAAGCCTCGTGCGGATGCGGCGAATCGTTCTCGGTGTGAAGAAGATCATCCAAGGCAGTGATACATCAAAGAGTAGCAGAGTAGCATAAAATAGCGAACAAGAAAATAATCAAAGCGACAACATAGCCAAATCATCGTCACTATCACGATCGCCGTTCAACACGTCATCACAAAAATTGTAATAAAAAAATGCATCTACATTGCGATTATGATCCAAGTCCTTGGTTTTTCTTTCGTTGCGTAACTTCAATGGGTGATTTGATGCCATCCTTTCTAGGACCGAGGCCTTTTCCGATTTCAAAGCCCATCTTTTCCATCATTTGTCTTGAAATGTCGCTTACAAAAGTTGGTTCGACGGGAATCGCGTCGACGCGCAGCTCTTTCAAATGCGTTGTGTTGGTTTCTTCTGCATCTGTTTCACTTCTCGGCACAAAATCAACGTTAGCCGATAGCGATGGCAGCTTTTCATCTCTCTTTTTGCGAAACATTGATGGTTTGCCTTCTTTCTTGCTTTGTATTGCATCACGTGGCTGTTTCCTGAATTTCCGCAAACATTCAAGTCTCTCGGGATTATTCAAATACTCCTCTCTGCTCATGATTGGAGCGATAATATCCGCAATCTCAACATCTTCTTTGCTGTTAGGTTCAGGGACGTACGAAACACTTGTTCTCTTGACAATCAAAACATGCTCCTTCTTGTTCTTTTTCTTATCGTCGTTTACGAAAAGTCTGTAGCGAGACGCGAGCGCTTTCAAAAGTTTTACATGTACGCGGGGCACATTCGTAAATATCAAGTGCTGTTCGTCATCATCGCTGTCGCTCAAATTCTTCTCGGGTTTTGAGCGAGCCAGAATTTCAAAAGCTTCTCTAACCTTGTCGATCCATCTCGTGTCTTCTTTATTGTTGCTCCTGTCTCCTTTCCTTCTCGTTAATTTACGCTCTGCTCTCTCCTCCCTCAAACGTGCCATGTGCAATTTCTTGAGTTGTTTTTTCTCCCCTGGAGGCACGAAACGTTTCTTTCCCTTCTTTGTGTCAGAGTTACTATCACTCCTGCCAGTAGACCATTGCCAATCGGGCTCTGGATATATATCTATATCGAAATCCCTTGTCGTTTCAACCCCTACGTCGTCGTTTTCGCTATCGTTCTCTGACATGAGCTTTTTAAATATTTTTACATGAGATATGCAAATACATCTTGTGCGTAGCCATTTCAACACTCTCCACACGTTGCTGTCTTTGAATCATTACTATGTTTGAAACTTGACGCGAGAAACGCGTCCTAGTAATCACCTAAATTTTATGTCGCGGAGCACATTTTCTTATTCTATTTCTGCATTCTTTTGGCGCGACAGCAACAAATTATACGAATAAAGCTTTCCATTTCTATGTATGCGCATCGAGTTACTTCGTTCTCACAACCGTCATCATCTTGTCGACGCAAGTCCACAGTGAATCGTTTCGATCGGAACCAGTCTAGATGTATGCCTTTATCGAATAAGACGAAATATGATTCACGAAGAAGAAAGGTAACTGTATCTTCATCTATAACACAACCGTCACGGAACGTTGACGAAAATGATGATGATGATGATGATGGTAAAGCATATACTGATGCGCAAAAAGCTAACTTTTGGAACGTCTTCTTGACGGATGCAATTGAGATATCAGGAAGTGGTGTCCCAAAGTTCAAACGCTATAAAACCGAGGAAAACAAAACATCAACAAATAACAACCAACAACAAGAACAAGAACAATCCCACGAAGAAATCGTACAAGGAACGGGATTTCTTCAACGCCTCACCCTTATAGGACTGATATTGAGTATATGCTTCTTAGTTTCGGCGATTCAGGTAACACATTTTCCAACTGTAAAATGGTGCTTGATGAACCCAGTTGAGTTGTTGCAAAACTCCGAAGTATCTCGCGAAGTGATTCGCAGACTCATAGCGCCGCTCGTCCGTTACTTGGCTTCTTTTTTCTTTGCACGCTGGCGAATTAGGTGGGCGTTGGGCTTCGCCGTGCTCTCTTTCATAGCTCCAGCTGTAGAATTCGACTAGTTTAATCATAATATTATATAAATATGTGCTATGCATTCTATTTGTGGACGAACTTCACTAAGCTGCGGATTTCCTTCTCGTCTAAAAAATAAGGCATTCGTTCGTTGCTGGAAAGCAAAATCAAATTCGCTTGCCACCCGTTGCTGACTATTTGGTTATAAAACTTATTCACGTCTGCTTTTGCGCGTCGGGACGATTCCGATACTGCCCAATCGTACGCTTCTTTCTCATTCAAATCCTTGCGAAACGGCAAGTTGCGAATGTGTGCGACTTGCAAAATGCCTTGTAGTACGTCTTTCGAAGTTGCTCGGTGCGATAACGCTAGGAGCGCCCTTCCTTTATACTTTAACGGTTTTCTATCTCGCATGAATATTCTGGACAAAATATTTCCTTTTTTCTGCACATACGGTTCGTAAGATAAAACGTATGGTCTATGCACGTCGTCTTTGAAAGCAGAAGCGAGCGCGTCAAGCGACGAACACGCGTTTCCTAAACTTGTTACTCTCAACGGAAGCGCAGATGCATCGAGACGGGCAGGGAACAACAAACGCTCCTTTTCTGCCACTTGAAGTTGAGTGGCGAGCGTCTTCTCACGAACAAAAGCTTCGGCAATAATTTCAGCGCGCTCTTTATTCACCGTCCGAAGCTGAACCGATTTCAGCTGTTTATGTATCGAAACCAAATCAATCGACGCCAAAATAGGGAATAGCGCCAACGGAACCGCGCGTTGTAGAGCTAAAGACACAAATTTTGTCTGGAACTTCATAACTGATACACCCAGAGCTAAGCCGATGTTGTCCGCCAAGACTTGCTGCGCGGATGTTTTCGCTGCTATCTCACCTAAATTTTCTTCCAGAGCAAATGTTTTTTGAATCGGAGGTCTGACGACGTTGCCAGTTGTTATCCCAATCGACTTGCCAACATTTGCAACAGTGGCGATGGCTAAGAAATGTTTTGGAAAGAAGGGCGTTATTGTCTCTATGAACACTGCGCCGGTGTACACCAAGGAAGACGAAAATCGTAAACGTTTTACGTCCGAATCAAAGCTTCTACCAAAGTTTGTTGCTACGGAGAGCTTTCCTAATCTACCTAATCCATCTTTCAAAACCCAATTCAAAGCAGCCGCGGCAGGTATTGATCTAGAAGCACCGAGACCGATGGCGGCAAGCATTTGTTGCGTCGCTAAAACCGTCATGCAAGAACTGGCGATTCGTTGCGTGAAGCGATACTTTGCATAGTCCCAATAATCCGACGTCACGGAAGTCTTCTGCGGGAAGAACGAGTCACGGATATTATCTATTTGTCGAAGAAACGCTCGTTTTTTTCTACCCAAATGTAACGGATCGAAAGAAAAAGCGCCATTCAAGTTCAAGTCCCGCGCCTCTTCCGGCGATAGCAAACGAAGCTTGTTGCCATCGAGCGCATACTGGAGCTTAAAGTTAGAGCCTTTTCGACTTTCCCATATGGGCAGTGGGATTGCTCTTTTCTTGTTATTCGTGTTCTTATCATCGCCCGAGGACTTTTTTGTTCGCATGTCTGTTTTCGTCTTTTGTTTTTTGTTTTCGCCGCACGTCTTGGAAGAGGACGAGGAAGAAGAGGTGAAAGAAGCGAGGACGCTTCTATTTTGACCGAGACGTCTCTGCTTATTGAAAATAAATCTCTTTCCAGCGATTATGTGCTGTGCCAAACCATCGCGTGAGCGTCCATAAGCATTCACTTTTGTCGTCGACGCGTACTCGTTCGAGCGCGAACGGTGTTGATGATGATGGTATTGTTGGCGGCTTGACGAAGAACTCATCGCGTTCCTTTTCTCATACCCTCGCTTGCAGCGCGATAACGAAGTTAACAGAAGGGAAGATATGCAATTTCCTTCTCGGATGAGACGGTATATCCCTACCGCGAAGAAATGGACGTGCCTACTCGGGGGCTTCTCTGCCGAGCGTCGTGTGTAAGAAGTGAAGAAAATGTCTCGTGTTTTGCGAAAAGTTGTTGATTGTACAAAGTGTAATTACAAAAGGGAGCGCGCGAGTTCTGGAGTATTAAGCGAAACCCCACGCCAAATCGGGATCATCTACTTCGACGTGCACGTCACCATCTTCGGCCCATATAGAAGCGTCGCCAGCACCGACTCTCAAAACCTTCGGCACATCCCCAACCGACAAATCGATAACCGTTGAAGCGAGTTGCTCCGCGTCCGTGCCGGCATCCAAGACAAAGGCGCATCTCGAGTATTCGTCTCGCATCACGATGGGCTGTACATCTCCATCGAAAGGTACCGTCGAGCACATCAACGGCGCGTCGAGCAAGTCGAGCAAGGCCAGAGTCACCTCGCAATCTGGAAGTCTGCATCCGATCGTCTTTCGTTGTTGACACTTCGATAGTCTCGTGTGCCCCGCTGACGAGGTATCCAGGAGACATATTTTCGGTAACGATTTTGATGCGGGTAAGATGAAAGTGTAAGGTCCTGGGAGGCACTTTCGAGCTAATTTGAATGGATCCGTCATTCCCGGTCGCGTCGCTGGTGGAAAACCAAGCGTATAGGTATCGATGTCTTGAAACCCTCTGCACAAAATGGATAACGGTTTGTTCGAGTCGATGCCTTTGATGGTGTATAGGTTCTGAATCGCATCCTTATTATTCAAATCCGCAACGAACGAGTATTTTGTATCCGTGGGGATGATCCCCACGCCTCCTCTTCGGAGGAGCTCAGCGCACTCTTCCAGCGTTCTCATGTTTGGGTTACTTCTTGTCACCTCGAACAACACAGCCGTATCTTCTTGGAGTCCGATGCCTCCACCTCCGCCTCCACCTCCGCCATTTCTACTCTTATTCCCACGTTTAGCGCGTACTCTTACGGCCTCACCTCTTTTTACACGCGTTAAATAAGCACCTCTCGTAGCTCTATGAGACGACGACGACGACGACGACGACTGGCAAACTAACGACGACGAGTTTGTTAGTGCCTCTGTTATGAAGGGTGATGAGTGCATCCTTTATGTCGTTTTGTTTATATATTGATAGCGCGTTTTCCCTCTCACGCGCGTTTATAAAATCTCAGTGTTTTCTCTGTGTATCGCGTACGCTCTCTGTCGAAGCAATTAATCGCGAGTGCTGCACAGTTACGCGCGCTTGTTTTTTCTGAAGAAAACCGAATCCGTTTTGGGGTGACGTCTCTTATCGCACGAAGGTGCACGGCGAAAAAGAATGGACCACACAGCACAAAAAAACACATTCAATTTTTTATTCGATCGTGCGCGCCTCCTCCGTATTCACAAATAGCACACGTTCACGTGTTTTCTGCCTTCTTTTGTCACGCTTTCTGACGCGTCCTATATACACGCGCGCGCAAACATCACAAAGAGATTGCGTGCTCCAGAGAACAACCTTTTGCCCACTCTCTTTCGTACATCTGCAACATAAAAGTGATTTGTTCGAGAAGAAACGAAGAAAACAACAATAGTCTTTGCGTGTTAGCATAGGAGGAGGAAGCAGAGAGAAAGAAAGAAAGAAAGAAAGAAAGAGAAAGGAATTGAGAAAGGTACCGAAAATACGCGTGAGTATCGAAGCGACATGAGTTCACGTCAGCACTCTCCGAAGGCGTCCAAGCCGTTTTCGAAATCGCCGACGCTTTTCCTCGCCGGCTTTTCTCGCTCTTTCTCTTTGGAGGACCCGAAAAATAGAAGAGCAGTGTTTTCTATATTAGCACTTTTGACTGGATTAGTCGCGCTCACGGCGTTATTTGAAACCGAAAATCAACTATTTCCGGTGCAACGGTCGCTCATTCCAATCAACGCGGATCAAATTTACAGAAGAGTGTGGAGCGATCCTTGGAACAGCGGCACGTCGTCAAAGTCACTGGACGGAAGCAACAGCACATTTACGAGACAATCGAAACCAAAAGTTATCATCGAAGGGAAGCGCGATAAATCGAATCAAAAGGATCTCACTCGTTCGTGGCAGGGAGTTTTATCCGTAGTCGTTTTCGTGTGCGGGTACGCGCTCGCCATCGCTGAGGAATCAATCGGCCGAGGATTCAAGAAATCGATTCCAATCACCGTCGCCGCGGGAATCATTTGGGTGCTAGTCGCCTTAGGGTATCGCGACAAAGGACACGCCGTAGCGTTGGTGACGCAAGCGGCACGACACAATCTCACCGAGTTTGTTGAAGTGTTCCTGTTTCTTTTATGCGCCATGACTTTCATCAACACGATGACTCAACTCAACGTTTTCGCGCGCATTCGCTCCTGGTTGCAAGAAAGCGGCTTCTCTTATCGAAGTTGCTTCTGGGTCACCGGCACCGTCGCCTTTTGGCTGTCGCCAATCGCGGATAACTTGACAACAGCTGTCTTAATGGGTGCAGTCGTCTCCGCTGTAGGTAAAGGCGAGCCAGAGTACGTTGCCATGTGTTGCGTAAATATCGTCGTCGCCGCAAATTCGGGCGGTGCGTTTAGCCCCTTCGGAGATTTGACGACGCTCATGGTATGGCAGCGTGGCACACTTTCACTCGCAGATTTCCCTCGTTTGCTTATTCCAAGCATAGTCAACTGGGTCGTTCCTGCGTGCTTGATGCACCCTTACGTCAAAGATGGTGCGCCGCAGAAAGCGTCCGAGGAAGATCTTGCGAGCTCGCGTTTGAAACCAGGCGCAGTCGAAGTCATTTGTTTATTTCTAGGGACAGTCGTCATGACGGCCATGTTTCATTCCTATGCGCATCTCCCACCTGTTTTAGGCATGATGACTGGTTTAGGATTGCTTAAACTGTTCGGATGGAGTCGGACGTCGAAGACTTCTGCCCAAAGAGGCACGATGAGCGACGACGCCGGAGGGGGCAACTATAGTTTAGAAATGGATGGAGTGTTGAACCAAAAAGATGATTTGGAATACGCACGAACGAAAAAAGGAAACGATAGAGCTTTAGATATTTTCAAACGATTAGAACAAACTGAGTGGGATACGTTGATTTTTTTCTACGGGGTTATCATGTGTGTCGGAGGCTTAGGGGTGTTGGGCTATTTAGAACTGCTTTCGCACAACTCGTTTCGCGCTTTGGGAGCGAACGCGGCGTGTATTCTCATTGGTTTATTGAGTGCGGTAATTGATAATATACCGATGATGTACGCGGTTCTATCGACTGAACCAGCCATGTCAAAATCAGAATGGCTCCTCATCACCCTCTCGGCGGGCGTCGGAGGTAGTTTGTTTTCGGTTGGTTCAGCCGCTGGCGTAGGTTTGATGGGTGTTTCGCACTCGTATACCTTTTTATCCCATCTTAGATGGACTCCAATCGTACTCGTTGGATACTTTGCGTCTATATTAGCCCACTTTATGGTGAACGGAATGTAAGAGATTGTAACAATATAAATTCATCATCATAATAATGATCATAATTGTTATCGTAATCTTTTCACACACGAGAAGTCAAGAAAAGGTTATCTCACATGAACCACATTTCAACTCGTTTTTACTTCACTTTTAAATACTTAAACTTCGAAACGCATACAATTCCGTTCCATGGACGACATTTATAAGCGCAGGGAAGAATGCACAAAGGCTGCGATGGAGGCTGGAATCACGAATGCGCTGAAATCACTCGTTGCGGCGATTCCAATCGTCGCGTTTCTGTCTACGCGTTCCCATTTTGTTAAGAACTCAGTATCGACGAAAACAGCGTTGGTTGTTTCTCCGTTCTTCTTTTCGTTTTTCCTTTCCTCGGAACTCGAGATGAATCGATGTAAACGGCGTCAGGCGGGCATGTCAGGGTAAAATAGAAAGCACGCGCGATGGATTTACGAGTTAGTACGGCGGCGGCGGTTGAGACGACAGCGGATGATGATTTTGTAATTAACTGTCTTCGAACCGAACTTTTAGAAGCAACACCAACCTCTCGAAAAGAAGCATTGTGCTGGGTGTATGATGACATGAGTGCAAGAGCAGAAAATCAGGACGTTCGTAGCAGATTCACGCGTCATCTCCTTAAAGAGCTCGTTCCAATCGATGAGGGGTTTTCAAAAGCTCTTCTTCTGTATTTCTGCGAATGTGGTTCGGCGAAGTTTGTTGTGGACTTGATTTCGCCATCCGAGTGGCGAAAATTTTTCGTCAGCGAGGACGAGGCATCCCCTTCGTTGGGAATACTCAAGTCGTTCTTTGGAAATTTCAGATATGACGGTGAACACCTGAAAGGGGCGAAGGCTCTTCAGCAGTACGCTTTGCGGAAAAGGGAAAATGTGTGGCATCATTTACGATGGAAGAGTAAAAATTCTCAATCGCCGGTTGTTTGCGCGACAAAACCGGGAACATTCTGTGAATTGGATGTGGAAAAGACACTGCGCGGAGAATTTGGCGATGAAAGGAACGGATTTTGGTCGAGTGAAGATTTCATAAAATGTCTTCGTGAGTCAGCAAAGGATACCATAATGATAAACTGTTCCTACTTTGTGGATCTCCTCTTTGCACGTTTGCGTTTCAAGGATACAACGGATGTTCTAAAACTCAGAGGCGACATGTACTCTTTTCTCATGCAGCAGCAACACGCTTATAACTGTCAAAGGCTCTTACCAGTAGTTCGTAAAGAAAGCGATCTGTTGAAACTCGCAAATGTCTTATTTCAGAGCAACTATAGAGATTTAGACGAGTTGTGTCTTGCCACTGCTCTAAAATTCCGCGCGCGGCTTTTTGGAAACGCATTAAATGAAGATACTGTTCAAAAACTTCTTTCGCACGATGTTAAGGAAATAAATGCACCAACAAAACTGGTGAGGCTATGTAAATATTTCGTAGTCCGCATGAAACTTATGCGAGGCGTTCTCGATGCAGAGGAAGTGATGAAGCAAAGCTGCATAAAATTTGAGCTCACAACAGAGGATGAATATAGCAAAGAGAAGAAGAAAAAAAAGAAGAGGAAAAAAAAAGAGGAAGATGATGAGAGTCAAAACCAAAGGTGGCGAATAGATGATGATCCGATCGCGATATGTGCCAAAAGCGATTTAGTAGATAGGATTTTAGAACGATTTTTGTGAAAATCGTATAGATAGAGATTGCGCGTTTCTTTTCTGCTCAATCTGCTCAATCTGCTCAATCTGCTCACACGAAAAAAAAACTGTTCAAATCTGCTCAGTTCACTCTTCGTCTGACTCGACGAGCGAGGTTCATGACGTTCGCTATCAACTCTTGCAACTTCTCCAGCAGATTGTTTCGGGCGCCATTTTTGTCGCGATTGATTTTCAAGCCACAGCGTTTGCACTTGTACTCTTTCTTTCCGGCTAGATCGCCTTAACCCCCTTAAAACCCGAAATACTGGTTGTTGAAACTCGTCTTGCCAGATATTTTTCTCCTTCTTTTTGTCTTTTGGAGTCGTGTGTCTTTTCGACAATTCGAACATTTCTCGAATAATAAACCTCACTATTCAAACGCGTACGACGATACTTCAAAACGAGTGCTCGTACCGAAACGCGGTAAAGAAGTATCAACACTTCCTCTACCCCGTTAATCATCTTAATCAACGAAAGTCGCCTTCGGCTCCACTCGTAAGTAAAGAAAAAGAAAATAGGAGTTTAATCGTCGTCGTCGTCGTTTTTTTTTTAAGTCGCGAAAAGTTCCCAAAGTTGCGGACCTTAGTATAGTTGCGGGTGGGGGGTCGTTTGTCGCGCAGGTTTCTTAAGTTCGGGAAGAAAGCGTGTTCTCGGAGTTAATGAGGTCGCGGGAGTTTGCGGGGGGCGAGATAAAGGGCGGCGTTTCTTTTGTTTTTGGTGGCTAACTTTTGTTTCTCTTTTTTTTTAAAGGTTTGTAGAGCTTGTTATTCATAGAGTAAAGAACAGCCTACACACACACACAAGCACGAGAGAAGAAGAAGAAGAAACATGAAAAAGCTTTCGATGCTCGCCGTCAAAAACGTCTTCGTCGTCTTCTTTTCGTTCATCTTCTTCTTCTTTTGTGCAACACAACAACAACAAAATTTTGTCTCGGGTGATCTTGTTTTTCCGGAACGGGACGAGTACGGGTTGCCCGTTTGCCACGATGAAACCTTGCGAAGATCTCCGCTGAAGAGACTCACCGGTGGTGAAATCGCCGCGAAGATGTCGCAAGCTAGTC
>Ga0181561_10004578_pt1 | contig 11883 bp, 4 predicted proteins | sample 011ome_19_FD_133760 | JGI IMG/M metagenome (GOLD analysis project Ga0181561, IMG submission 133760) | Coastal salt marsh microbial communities from the Groves Creek Marsh, Skidaway Island, Georgia - 011510BT metaG (megahit assembly) | ecosystem: Environmental > Aquatic > Marine > Intertidal zone...
ACAAAAACGCGAAGAAGCCGATGGAGATGATCGGCCAGAGGCTCTTCACCGGCCGCGTCGCCGTCGCGCAGGCGGCGCTCGTGTTCTCGCGCGCGCTCTTCGCGAAAACCAGGCAGTACAGCGACCGGAAGATGTGCGCCATGCGCGGCACCACCCCGGCGCTGAGCGACGTCCCGCAGCTCAGGGCGCTGTACGACGAAGCCGACGCGCGCTTCGCGCGCGCAGAGGCGTTTGCGTCGGCGTGCGAGGCGGAGCTGTGCGCGGCGCTCGCCGCCGACGCGCCGCCTCCGCCGGCGGCGACGCGCGCGATCGCGGTGGCGAAGATCCGCACGGTGGAGACGTGCGTGGAGCTGTGCCACCGGCTGAAACAGGAGGTGGGCTCGTACGCGCTCATGGCGGGAACGGGCTTCGAGCACACCGACTTCCTGCAGTGCTGCAAGTTCGCCGAGGGCGACTCGCGCATCCTCTCGCAAAAGCTGGCGCGCGACGCCTTCGGCGAGTGGCAAAGGAACGAGCGGTCTTTCGGAAACGAGCGCCCTCCACCCGGGTGGTCGCCCGAGGAGGTGCGCGCGTGCGCGCGCGTCGCCGCCGCGGTCCAGTCGGCAAAGGGCCGAGGCGCGTCCAAGGTTCAGGCGTGGGACGCCGCGTGGCGGGACGTGTACGCGCTGGCGGATGCCGTGTGCGCGCGCGCGATGGCCGGGACCCTCGGCGAGGCGCTCGACGCGAAACTGTGACGCGAAACCGTGACGCGAAACGTCGTTCGTCACATTCTTCTCAACTACGTACATCGTACAACTCGTATCTTACTAAAACATTCTGCGTATCGCGTCGTCGTCGTCTCGTCTCGCGCGTCGCGTCTACGGCGCGGCGGCGGTGAGGTTCCCGAGCAGCTCGAGGACGTCGTCCGTGTCGTCCAGGTAGAAGTCCGCCTTGGAGGGTTTCTGGCCCACCGTCGAGAGGTACACGGCGAGGTGGTCGTGCTTCTGCTCGTGGCCTGGCATCGGGCACGAGTCCGCGCGCAGGAGCGTCTTGGCGACGGACGACGGGTTCGCCACGCGGTCGGCGATGGCGTGGAACATCTCCTCGTCCGAGCGGTCGTCGCCGACGGCAAACACAAAGTCCACCTTGTCGCCGCCCGTGGCGCGCAGGTGCGTCGCCGACTCGGGGCCGAGGAGCATCTCCACGAGCGTGCCCTTGGACACGCCCTGCGGCTTGATCTCGACGTGCCCGTTCCCGGGAAACACGTCCACCGGGTCGTTCACCAGTGCGCTCTCCAGGTGGTCCATCAGCTCCTTAGCCTGCCAGGCGCCGAAGTCGGGGTCGGCGTCGCCGAAGTGCCAAATCACGCTCGTGCCCTTGTCCTTGATGAACGCGCCATCCGTGGAGTCCGTGTACTGCTCCAGGATGGGCATCACGATCGCGTGCCATTTCTTGATGTGCTCCTCCGTGCCCGCGGGCGCGAGCTGGCGCCACTGCCCGGGGCTCTCCGCTGCGTCCCGCGGCGCCTTGTACCAGTACCCGTGCTCGGCCAGGAACCCGGCGGCGGGCACCGCGTCGCCGAACCAGTCGTCCAGCGTCGCGCGCTGCCTCCCCGAGACGATGCACACCGCGGCGTTTTTCGGGTCCTCGGTGAGCCGCCGCAGCGTGCTCAGCAGCTCCTTCGACGGGGGCTGGTCGTACGACGCCTGCGGCACGAGCGTGCCGTCGTAGTCCAGGAGCAACACGCGGCGTGTGGTGCTCGCGTACTCGGCGGCGAGCTGCGCCGTCTCGAGCTTGCGGAAATTCGGATCGAGCGCGACGACGCGAAAGTTGAGCCCGAACCCGAGGCCGTAGCAGCGCGCGTTTCCCGTTTTTTCGGTGGCTCTCTGCAGCTCGGCGATGTTGGAGGCAGCCCAGTACCCCACGGTGTGCTCGCTGATGTACCTCCAGTGCTTCTCGTGCCTCGCCTCCGCCTCCACGCCGGAGAGCGTCGCCGCGCGGTACATGGCGTCGGCGACGTCATCCACGTTCCAGGGGTTGACTCGAAACGCCCCGGACAGCGAGCTCGAGCACCCCACGAACTCCGACATGATCAGCGACGAGCACCGGGGCAGCGGGTACCCCTCGTCCGTGCCCGCGCCCTCGTCCTTCGGGCCCTGCCGGCACGTGATGTACTCGTACGGAAGCAGGTTCATGCCGTCCCGCGTCGCCGTGACCACCGCGCAATCCGCGGCGGACATGAGCGCGATGCGCTCGGCGAGCGACGTGGCGCGGTGCACCAGCTCGACAACCTTCCCGCCGACGGCGTCCTCGCCCTTACCGCCCGAGCTCTCGGTGACGCCGTACGTCGCGTTGAGGCGCTCGACGGTCGCCAGCACCTCCGCCTGCAGCTCGGACATCTCGCGCCCGCCGCTGCGCGCGGGGTTGCACACCTGCACCAGACACATCTTCTCGGCGAGCTCGGGGTGCTGCGACAGCAGGAGCTCAAACGCCTGCAGCTTGAGCTCGATCCCCTTGAAGATGTCCATGTCGTCCACGCCCAGGAACACCTTCCTGCCGAGAAACGCGGCGCGGTACTTGGCGCGCGCCTCGCGCGCCTCGGGCCACAGCACCCCCTCCCGCAGCCGGTCCGTGTTCACGCCTGTCGGGCAAATCTTCACGCCCACCGCGCGGCCGTAGTAGTCGATGGCCAGCGCGCCGCGCTCCGTCTTGTGGTTGAGCCCGAGCAGGCGCGTGGTGCAGGACAGGAAGTGCCGCGCGTAGTCGAAGGTGTGGAAGCCCACGACGTCCGCGTTGAGCAGGCCTCGCAGCACCAAGTCGCGGTTGGGGAACGTGCGGAACACCTCCGAGGACGGGAACGGCGAGTGCAGGAAAAACCCGCAGCGCACGGTGTTGAAGCGCTTGCGCAGAAACGTGGGCAGGAGCATGAGGTGGTAGTCGTGGACCCACACGAAGTCGCCGTCGGCGTTGAGCACCTCCACCACCTTGTCCGCGAAGCGCTTGTTCGCGGCGAGGTACCCCTGCCAGTTCGTCTTGTTGTACCGCGCGGGGCTCTGCGGGGACATGGGGAGCACGTAGTGCATGAGCGGCCACAGGAACTGCTTGCAGAAACCTTTGTAGTGCTTCGCCTTGAGCTCCTCCCCTAAAAACACCGGGATGCAGTTGAAGCGCTCGGAGATGTCCGCGGCGACCGCGTCCTGCTCGAAGAGCTCCACCTCGCTGCCGAGGCCGCCCAGGAAGATCACCTTCTCCACGGACGTGCCGGACAGGATGCCCGCGCTGCTCTGCCCGTAGATGGAGTCGGGGTCGCTCTCGAAGTGCCAGCTGTGCCCCCGCGCGGCGGAACCCTCGGGGTCGTGTCGCATCTTGAGCGGCAGCGAGTTGCACACGATGATCACCCGCTGCGTATTATCCACGGTATCAGCCTCCTCCGCCTCGAGCGCAGCGATGCGGGCATGCATGGTGTCTTTGCCTCCGGGATCCATCAGCTCCTGGAGGTTGTGCATCGACGTCGACGCCGCGCGCCTCATGGTGACCGCCCTCGGAAAAGGTTTTCGTTCGGGGCGACGCCGGACTGTACGGCTGACCGCGGAGCGCTGTCGGATGCACCGAGGCGCGCGAGGATGAGATGCGTCGGCTCGAGATGCGCTGTGCCGATCGCGACGGGTGGCGCGTGACGGTGGTCGAAGCGCGAGGCGACGCGAGCGCGAGTCGCAATGCGTCGATAGTGCCGGATAGGAGAGGTTTTCAGCGAATCGACTCGGCCTCATCAGGAATTCCCAGAACGTTCCCGAATGACCTCTCAGCCTAATTGCCCATATACCGAGGCGGACAGCGTCTCACGAGGAAGGACACGCGCCAAAACTATTCCGAAGTGACAAGGAGTTCTAGAAAAATTGCGCGAAATTTGTTCGGGAAGGCGACCGGGTGGGACACTGTCGCCCGCACGTTCGCCATCGCCCGGCGACGTGCACCGCGTCAGATCCTTCGCACAAGAGTCGCAAGCCCTCTCGCGCGCGATACGCGCTCGGCGCGCGTCTCCACGCCTTCGCGCGAGGTCGGGGCGCACCGAGTTTAGGGCAATTTTCGCGAAGCGGCGTTTCGCTCCAGATCTCGCCCGCCCGCGCTCGGCGGCACTCGCGCCCGCATGTCCTCGGTGATTGACAACGCGCCCGAGACGGCGCGCGCGGAGATCATCAAGGCGCCCTACAGCGGTACCAAGAAGGACCGGGAGGGCACCGCGGCCTCGCCCGTGGGAGGCGTGACCCCTTCCCCCGAATCCAGCGGCGGGTCCGGGCTGGACGACTCGCCGGACACCGCGTCGGAACCTCCGCGAACCTCGGGGGCGCCGGACGCGGGCCCAGAGGTGAGCGAGCTCCTGAACCAGCTCATCGTCGAGCCCGAGCGTTCCGAGGGCGCGAAGCGCATGACGCGCGCCGCCTCCAAGGACACGAACACGGCGTGGGCAGACGCGAAGGCGTGGACGGACACGTACACCAACCTCGAGGAATCGCGACCCGCGGGGGGCGAATCGGAAAAAGCTGCCAGGGTCTCCGCCGGGGGCGGAGGCAGAGGCAGAGGCAGAGGGAGAGGCCGTGGCCGCGGCGCCGCCGGCCTCGGCGTGGGTCGCGTCCCGTTGCCTCCCCGCTCCGTCGCCCCCCTCCCCCCCTCGAGGCTCGAGGAGGCTGGGACCCCCGAGGCTGGGACCCCCGAGGATGCGGCGGAGCCGTACCCGCCGAGCGCGCTTCCCGAGCTCCCGCCCGGGTTTGCGTACAAGGGCTCCGGCCCCCCCTTCGGCTCGGCGGACGAGAAGGTGGCCTGCCCCTTCTGCGGCAAGGACGACCTCGCGCGCGCGACGATGATGCAGTACCACGCCCTGCGCAGGTGCAAGAAAAGGCCGGGCTGGTTCGCGGAGAAGTTGAAGGATGCGCGAGTCAAGGACTTCATCATCGTGCGCCTCGACGCGGCGGGCGACGCGGCGGCGAACGGGCCCCCGGGGGTTGGCGAGACGACGCCGGCGTCGACGCCGCGCGCGGGCGGCGGCGCGGCGGTCGCGTCGGATGACTCGGAATCGGACTCGGAGTCCGTCAGCGGCGACGCGATGGACGCGGACGCGACGGACGCGGACGCCGACGGGGAGGCGCCGAAGGGCCCGGCCGGGCGGGCGCGCCGCGCGGCGGCGGCGGCGGCGGCGACGACCACGCCCTCCCCCGACGCGGAGAAGACGTCGCCGCAGCCCCGCCGGTCGACCCGCGCGCCGGTGCGCGCGCGGACCCGGGACATCGACGACGACGGGGCGGCGACGATGTCTCCCGGCGGGAGCGGCGGGCGCGGCGGGCGCGGGCGCGGGCGCGGGCGCGGGCGCGGGCGCGGCGGGCGCGGCGGGCGCGGCGCGCGAGCCCTCGTCGAGGCGCCGGCGGTTTCCGCGGAGCCGGCGGTTTCCGAGGACGAGCCCCCCCCCGCGGCGCAGGGCGGGCGCGGGCGCGGGCGCGGCGGGCGCGGGCGCGGGCGCGGGCGCGGCGGCGGGCGCGGCGCGGCGGCGTCGAAGCCCGAGCCCGACGTCGCGCACGTCCTCCTCTCGGACGGCACGTACGTGTGCGGGTTCCCGGAGTGCGAGGGCAGAGACCCGTTCAAGAACGCGACCGGGATCAAGATTCACCTCGCCGTGAAGCACCGGGCGTCGAAGCGCCCGTTCGTCGTCCTGTCCGAGGACGAAGCGCGCGGCTCGGGTCTCTCCCCGGCGGGTGCGGGTCCCGCGGCTCGGCGCGCGCGGCGCGCGGCGTCCGCCGCGGTGGGCGAGGCGTCCCTCGGCGAGGCGGGCGACGACGACGCGGGGGACGCGGACCCCTCGGCGGGCTTGGACGAGGACGAGAGCGACGACGACGGCGCGTTCGAGATGCGGCCGACGACCGTCGGCCCCGACGCCGACGCGACGCGCGACTCGTCGTCGGACGACGAGCGCGACTCCGAGCGCGAGCAGATGGGCGCGCGCCGCGCGCCGCGGGGCGGCGCGCGCGGCGTCTCGCGCTTCATCCCCGCGCTTCATCCCCGCGCGGCGGAGGACGCGGATGCGGACGCCGACTCGGAGGAGCTGAACCGCGAGGCGACGCGGCTGGCGTTTTCGGGCTCGGGCGCGAAGCGCGGCGCCGCGGACGCCGCGGTCGGCGCGGGCGACCCGAAACGCGCTCGAATCACCGCGACGCGCGACCGGTGCCCCGTGTGCGACAAGCTGTTCAAGGGGCCGCAGGGCGTCCCGGGGCACTACAAGAAGCACATCAACGACGGGAAAACGCGGGAGGAGAAGGAAGCGGGGCGGGCGGCGTGGGAAGAGCACAAGGCGTACATGGCGGCGAAGAAGACCCCCAAGCCGCGGGCGGCGCATCGCGGGCGCCCCGCGACCGCGCGGCAGCTGGCCCTCGAGGCTGAGGCTTCCGACGGCGGCGCGGCGGATGCGGATGTGCCCGAGGACGACCCTGGGGTCCTGCTGGAGCCCTCGGCGCGCGTCTGCACGGAGTGCCACCTGCGGTGCCGGACGCGGCGCGAGCTCATCGACCACATGCTCGAGTCGCACGGCGTCGAGGCGCAGGAGAGGGAGGAGGTGGACGGGCCCATGGGCGACCTCGCCGGCATGCAGCCGTTCGCGGGCGAGGAGCAGCACGACATCGCGCCGTACGCGTTGCCCGGCTACGACGCGCACGCGCTCGGCACCCCGACGCGAGAGCGGCGTTCGGGAAACAACGGGACCCACGGCGACGCGACGGGCCCCGACGCGCGACTGGCGGATGTCGAAGTCGTGCGCGAGATGATGATCCGGCAGCAGACCACCGACCGCCAGCTGGACGAGCTCAAGGCGGAGAACCGCGCCATGCGTTCGATGATGGACGAGCTGCGGCGGCACATCGCGCTCTCGGCAGATCAAACGCAGATCAAACGCGTGGCGAGTGGCGATCAGGACCTGGGGTACGCGCCGATCACCGTCTTCGGTCGCTCGGTGTACCTGACGGGCGTCGTCGGCAGCACGTGCGGCCACGACGTCGCGCTGCAGACGGGCGAGGCGCTGAACCGCCTGAAGCAGATCCTGAACAAGGCGGGCACGGACCTCGCGCACGTCCTGCGGGTGACAGTGTACGTCAGCGACATCCGCTTCGTCGAAAAGATGAACTTCGCCTGGGACAAGTTTTTCGACGTCCACCAGGTGGAGCGCCATCTCCGCCCCACGCGCGTCACGCAAGCCGCGTGCTTGAAGTTTCCGGAGATCCACGTGGAGATGCACGCGGAGGCGGTGATCCCCTCCCCCCCCCTCGCGGAGGGGGTCGCGGGCCTGCTTCCTGGGCCCGCCGGGGCGACGCCGGCGTGAGCGCGCGCGACGAGAGGACGGGACCGAGAGAGAGACGATGCGAGACGACGACAACGGACGACGACGACCGCGACGCGGCGTTTTTGGGTGCGTTTTGTTTGGACGACTTTTCGCGCGAGAAAAAAGCCGAGAAAAAATCACAATTCTACGCGTGCGCGCCGCTTCCTTCAATTGGAGGTCACGGTCACCTCCTCCGCCTCCTCTTCGTACTCCTCGTCGAACGACCCCTCCTCGTCGTCCTCGTCGTCCTCGTCGTCCTCGTCGTACGACCCGTCCTCGTCCTCCTCGGCGGCGCCCTCCTCGGCGGCGGCGGCGTCCTTCTTTGCCTGCTTGCGCTTGTTGCGCTCCTGCCGCGTGCTCACGTTGTTGGCGCTCTTCTCCTTGACGGGCGCGATGGACATGACCATCCTGTTCCCCTCCATGCTCGGATTGCCCTCCATGGTGCCGAGATCCTCGCCCACGTCCTCCACGAAGCGCACGAACATGTCGCGCCCCAGGTCCCGGAACTCGTTCTCGCGCCCGCGGAACTGGCAAATCACCTTCACGCGGTCGCCGCCCTCCAGAAACTTCTTCGCCGCCTTGAGGCGCACGCCGTAGTCGTGCACGTCGATGTTGTACCGCATCTTGAGCTCCTTAAGCTCAACCTTCGTCGCCGCCGCCCGCTTGCGCGTCTCGCGCGCCTTCTTCTCCTGCTCGTACTTGTACTTGCTGTAGTTCATCAAACGGCACACCGGGGGGTTCGCCTCGGGCGACATGAGCACCAGGTCCAGCCCCGCCTCCTCGGCGATGTCCAACGCGTCGTCCGAGGACATGACGCCGATCACCTCCTTCGTCGCGTCGTCGATCACGCGCACCTCGGGCAGGTCGATGTTCTCGTTGCGCAGCGGACCGCGGTCCATCGCGACGCGGCTGCCCCGGCGCCCGCGCCCGCGCCCGCCGCCGCGCCCGCGGCCGCCGCGGCGCCCGCGCCCGCGCGCCATCGCCACGACGTCTAAACCTCGCGCAAATGGCGTGCCCACGCCGAGAGGGGCGGGCGCGACGCGCGCGCCCATGAGCGCGACGCCGGACTTGAAACCGATGCCGGTCGCGCGCGACGCACTACCACCGGCGGCGGCGACCGAGGGTCGGCGGGCGACGACGCCCGCGCGCGCCACCGTGACGAGCGCGGACGCGTCGGCGACGATCGCGTGAAAAGCCATGACGACGTTTCCGGGACGAGGGGCTCGGAATGCGACGGTCGACGGGCGGGGCTTCGGTCGAGCCTCGAGGGCGAAAGACGGCGTGCGAGGCGTGCGTGAGCTTCGACGCGCGCGTGTGAAGACTCGGGGGCGTACGCGCTCGGACTTCGACGCGAGGACTCGCGCGTGGGTGTGACCTCCGCGTCGGCGTCACGCGAAACCTACCTTTATCCACTAGGGTTGGAAGGGGCGGCTCGCGCTTTTCCGTGCGTCCAGTCCGCGCGTCGACGCGTCACAGCGAGAGGTTCCAGTGTCCGAATGTAGTAAATGCCAGACACAGACGCAGTGGGCATTTAGTCATATAATAATACACCACCCTAAAAAGACTAAAAAGCATCAATCCTGCGCCTCCTCGATTCGCGGCGTTCCCGCGGAGGCGAGCGCGACGTACGCCTCCTCTCCGTCCTCGCCGAGCACGCGAACGTGCCTTATGCCCGCGCGTACGCGCGCGGGCGCGTCGCGCTCGCAGACGGCCAGCCATCGGGTGAGCGTTTTCCCGACGAAGGCGTCGGGAAAGGCGACGCGCCGCGCGTACCAACGCGAATTGTTAACGTTAAATTCGTCGCCGGCGTTCATCGCGCGCGTCAAGTCGGAGGACGCGTGCGCCCGCAAGCCGTGCTGGTCCACCGCGTCGGTGTCCCCGAGCCGAGAGCCGTCGTCGGTCTCGACGTCCAGCGCGACGAAGGCTCGGCGATCGACGCGCCCGGAAAACGAAAACCTTTCGGGATCCGTCCGATCGCGACGAGAGAAGACAAACGCATCCGCATCCGGAGACGTCGGCGTTCGCGTCCCCCTCGTCTCGGCGTCGGAGTCGGCGGACGACGCGTCGAACGACACGGGTCCGTCGTCCCCGGGGCTCACGCCCATCACCGGGTCGTCCGCGTCCACCTCGGCCGCCTCCGCCCACTTCACCTCGTACGCCAGCACGTCCCCCGGCCGCACGACGTACCCCCCGCCCGAGTCCGGCGAGCCGAGGCCCCACGACGCCGCCACGAACCGCTCGCCCCGCGCGCGCCCCCCGGCCGCCGCCGCCGCCGCCGCCTCCTCCGCGGACGGCACCGCCAGGACGCGCCGCGCGATGGCGTCCGAGTCGCACAGCGCCTCGGCGGCAGTCTCTGCGGCGCGCGAGACACTAAACCCTAAACCGGAAACGTCGGAAACGCCGGAAACGTCTCCGTACGTCGCGCGGGCGCCCGCGCGCGCCGCGTCGCGCAGCGCCGCGCGCGCCCGCGCGGTTCGCGGGTCCACTTCTCTCTCGCGCGGCTTTTCCTTTTCCTTTCGCGTCTCTTTCGCGGCGGCGCGCGGGAAGGAGGACGCCGCGCGCAAGTCGCCGCGCGCGTGCATCTCGGCAGCCATCGCCACCGCGAGCCGCTTCAGGGAAACGAGCGCGGCCGCGTCGCGCACGATCGGTCTGAGAGGTTTAGAGGTGTCGGTCTCGGAGAGGCGCCGAGAGGCGGAGGCGACGCCGACGTCGCCGCGAGGTCTGGACGCCGCCGCCTCGAAGGCGCGCGCGAGCGCGGCTTCGCCGTCCAGACCTCCGCGCGTTCGAGATGAGACGGCGGCGTCGGCGGCGGCGGCGATGTCGGCGGCGCGCGCGGGGGACATCTCGAACGGTGTTTCGGGAACGGCGGTTCTGTCCCCGTCGGCGCGCGCGGGGGGCCCGTCGCGCTCGCCCACGCGCAGCGCTTCGTACACGAGCTGCGCCAGCAGCGCGGTGCGCTCGCGGACCAGCGCGCGCGTCGGGGACATCGAGACGGAGGGCTCGCGCTTTCGCGAAAGCGCTCCCACTCGCCTACTCGCATCCCGCTCGGCGTCGCTCGCGCCCGGGTCGTGCGCCACCGTGAACTTGAACTCCAAAGCCTGCAGTCCGAGGTGGTTCACGACCAACGTCGCGGACGCGGTGTTCCGGCTCGCGCCAGTCCCGAAACCGTTCGCGTCCACCACCCGCACGCGCACCGCGCGCGCGTGCCCCCGAGGCGCCGGCGCCGGCGCGACGCCGCCCGAGCCGGCGAGGCACCGCGGTTTACCTAAAACGCACGGGTCGACGTCCGGCGCCGGCGAGACGTCGCGCGCGCCGCGGCGCGCCTCGTCGCCGCGGTGCCACGTGCCCTCCGCCACGCCGTCCGCGCGCACGTCCCTCTTGTCGTACCGGAACGACCACGAGCGCCGCTCGCCGGCGGGGGGCTCGAACCCGGAGGAAGCGGCGCGGCCGGCGCCGAAATCGCCGGCGGCGGTGGAAAACTTTGAGGAAGCGGCTTCGGCGCTCGCGTCCATCTCGGAGACGTCGCCGCCCGCGTCGTACGCCGCGCGGCGCGCGTCGTCCGACAGCACGCGGTACGCCTCGGACACCTCCAGGAAGCGCGCAGCCGCCGCCTCGGGGTCCGCCGGGTTTTTGTCGGGGTGGAACAGAAGCGCGAGGCGGCGGTAGGCGCGCCGCAGGGTCGCGCGCCAGTCCGCCGCCTCCGCGTCCGCGCGCGTCAGGCCCAGCACCGAGTACAGGTCGCGCGGCGCGCGCGCACACCTCTTCCGGGCGGCGGCCACCGCCGCCGCCAGACGCGCGTGCGCGCGACGCGGGCTCGAGCCGCGACCGTCCAGCTCGGGGTCGTCACCGACGGTCGCGGAACGGCTCTCGGTGTCGGCGTCGAAATCGACGTCGGCGTCTGACTCGTCCTCCTCGAAGTCGTCGACGTCGTCGTCGACGTCGTCTTCGCCGAACGCCTCCTGCGCGTCCGCGTCTTCGTCTTCGTCGTCGAGCGAAAACGCCGCCGCGCCGCTTTTCAGGACCGATTCGCGCAGCGCGCGCCCCGCGGCGTCGGCGTCCGCCTCGGCGGCGTCCACGTCCTCGCGAGCCAGCCTGGCCCACCCGCGGTGCACCAGCGCGCGCACGAGCTCCGCGGCGGCGAGCTCGGGGTCGCCGCACAGGAGACCGACGCACGGGGACGCTTCGCTCGTTTCGGTTTCGGTTTCGGTTTCGGTTTCGGTTTCGTCGCCGCCTCGCGTTTCTCGCCCCGAGACGTCGGCGCCGCCGCCCGCCGCCGCCGCGGTCTCGAGCGCGGCGACCGCGCCGCCGCACCGCGCGATCGCGCGGTCCGCGCGCCGCCTCGCTTCGGCGTCGTCCGAGAGAGGCGACGACGCGTCGCGCGTCGGCCCGCCGCTTCCGTCCGCGGAGGACGAAACGCAAACGCGAAACGCAAACGCGCGCGCCCCCAGCGACGCCGCGCGGCACGCCTCCGCCGCCGTCTCGACTCGGAACGCGTCGTCGTCGTCGAGCGCCGCGAACGCGTCGAGCGCCGCCAGGACCGCCTCCCA
>Ga0181561_10004582_pt1 | contig 11872 bp, 8 predicted proteins | sample 011ome_19_FD_133760 | JGI IMG/M metagenome (GOLD analysis project Ga0181561, IMG submission 133760) | Coastal salt marsh microbial communities from the Groves Creek Marsh, Skidaway Island, Georgia - 011510BT metaG (megahit assembly) | ecosystem: Environmental > Aquatic > Marine > Intertidal zone...
CGTCCGCCGCCGCGTCGCTCGCGTCCGGGGCGACGCCGTCGTTCCAACGCCCGCGCCCGATCCCGTGCCCGACGACGACGCCGTCGTCGCTGTGATACACGAAAAACGCCACCGCGTCGGGGTCGCGTTTGGAGAAGTCCTTGGGTTTGAAGTCCGTCGTTCAAAGCGACGCCGGGGTGGAGTTGAAAGGCGTCAGAAGCGGAGTTGAAAGGCGTCGAGGGGTGGGCGGAGCGAAACGAACGCCGGGAGAGAAAGTCCTAATTAAGGAATGAAGTTCACGACGCGAACGCGGTCGCATGGGAACCGGCGCGACGTAGGACGCGCCTTATTCGGAAAGTACACCGCGTACAGCGGGAGCGTCCCGGTCCCCGTCCTCGCGGCGGTCCCGGGCGTCGCGAGCGCGTTCGCAGCGCCGCCGCCGGCCGCCGCCGCCGCTTTCGACGCCTTCGACGCGCGCGCCGCCGCGGCGACCACCGCCGCGGACGTCGCCGGCAGCCACGAGTGATTCGCCGATCCCGCCGCGGGCCACCATCGAGACGCCTCGCTCGAAGGTTCGGCGGGTTCTTCCGAGGGGTTCGATGGGGTGCCGACGTCGACGTCGACGTCGACGCCTTCCTCGGGTGCCGAGGGTGCCGAGCGAGGGTGCCGAGCGCGCCGCCGCCGGCCGCGAACATCCCACGCGCCCTCGCCCATCATCCACGCGTGATCGACGTCGCGCTCTCGCCCGCTCCACTCGTCGCGCTCGTCGTCTGTCGCTGTCGTTTTTGAATTCAAACCGCCTTCGCCGCCGCGGTCTCTCGCCGCGTCCGACGCGGTGTCGCGGTTCCACGTCCACGGCGAGTTGAACCGCCGCACGATGTACCCCATCCTCGCGAGGTGCGCGAAGACGAGATACCGCGACGGCGTCAGCGGATTCGGAATCGAGAAGCGGGATCCTCCTCCTCCTCCTCCCATCGCGAGCGACCGCACCGCGTGCACGGACAGCGGCGTCGACGTCGCCCCCGGCGCGAGCAACGCCAAGCGCTCCGTCTCGACGAGAAACAGCGCCTCCTCCGCGTGCAGGAACGTCCGCGAGCCCGCGGCGTATCCAAACTTGACGAAGTGTTTCCCTCTCATTCTCACCAACTCCGCGACGCGCTCGCGCGGGCGCCACATCGCGACGGAGACGCCCCCCGGCGCGGCGCCGAGCTTGCACGCGTACGCCGCGCACAACGTGCGGAGCTTGGTCGCGAGTCGCGGGTGCCGCGACAGCGAGCCGTTCTCCTCGGCGGGCGCGCGCGCGTTCGCGTTCGCGTCGGCGTCGGCGTCGGCGGGAGCGTCGGCGTCGGCGTCGACGGTCGCCGCGTCCGCGCCGTCGACGCCGGGCGTCTGCTCCGCGCGCGTCGCCTTCGGGCCGCCGCGTCGGAACACGTCCTTCGCGTCGAAGTCCCTCCCTCGCTTCATCGTCGTCGCGCGTTGGGACGACGACGCCGACGCGGGCGGCGGCGGCGGCGCGGCGGCGGCGAGATCGGCGCTCGCGCCTCCGTCCTCGGTCGCCGTCGCCGCGGTCGCCGTCGCCCCCGCGTCGCCGCGGCTCGACGTCGACGGCGCGCGCGCGCGCGCGTCGCCGTCCGCGTCGACGTCGCCGTCCGCTCCGTCGCCGCGCATTCGCGCCGTCCTCCTCGACGCCGTCGCCGCCGCACGGCGAGCGGCGCGCGCGATGAAATCGAGGTCTCAGCGTCGGGTCCGTCGCGATCGACCGACCCGATCGACCGACCGACCCGATCGGATCCATCGGACGGCCCACGAGCGCTCTAACGGTCCAGTCGCGCCACTCGGTCATGCGCGGCGGAGGCAGCCTGACGCAGCGCGGCGGCGCGTCCGGGGTCGCGGCGGACGCGGGCGCCGCGGACGCGCACTTCGCGCCGGACGACGCGATCGTCGACTTCTCTTTCGCGAACGGCGATCGCGACCGCGCGATGAGCGGCGACCGCGCCGCGTCGCAGCAGCCCGCCGCGTCACCGGGCGGGGCGCATCTTCAACTTCTGCACGTCGGCGGCGCGACGACCGGCGCGACGACGACGACGACGACGAGCGACCGCGGCGGCGGCGCGCCCGGGCACTCGAGGAAAAACAGCGCGCACTCCGCGACCGGCAGCGCCACCGGATGGGGGTACGTCGGCCGCGGAAGCACCGCGGGCGACTCGCACACGAGCGGCGGAGGATGCAGCGGCGATAGCAGCGGCGACGACGCGACGTCCTCGCGCAGCCTCTCCGCGGTGCCGCATCGCCTCAAGCCCGAGGGAGGCGGCGGCGGCGCGCTGAAGCGCGTCAACTCGCGCGATCACATCCACGACGCGATGCACACGATCCCGGGGCTGCACAAGCGAGGCTTGGAGCTGCCGATGAGCCGCAGGCTCGCGTTTCGAAAGGTGCGTTCTATACAACACTGGTCCCCATACGGCCGCGTCGGCGTGGTGAACGCCGTTCCTTAAGGACTTTGCCCGTCGTCTCTCTCCGCCCAGGGTCCCTCGCTTTCAATCCCGACACACCTCGACGCCTTTCAACTCCGCTTCTGACGCCTTTCAACTCCACCCCGACATCGCTTCGTATGGACCCTCGACCCTGAAAGTGTCGCGGGGTGGCGCGTTGCCGCGGGCCGTTCGGCCGGTGCCTCGGCGTGATCATCGCGATCGCGTTCGTGTGGATCGTCAGCGAGAGTTTCTTCGGCGCGCCGTCTCCCGCGCGCGTGGGGCGCGACAGCGGGCGGTGGATCAACAAGCGGACGTATCTGCATCGCCATCATCGCGCCGGCGGCGCGGCGGCGGAGACGCGCGCGCGAGCGGAGACGCCGTCGGCGGCGGCGGCGGGACGCGCGGGCGGCGTCGGCGTCGGCGTCGGCGACGCGACGTGGGAGCAGCGCGTGCACGGCGTCGACGGCGGCGGCGCGTCGACGTCGACGTCGACGTCGACTTCGGCGTCTCTGGGCGATTGCGGCGGCGGGGGGGGACGGATCGAGCGGCGGATCGGCGGGGAGGCGGAGGAGGAGGAGGCGACGGCGACGGCGGCGGCGGCGACGGCGGATTTCGACGGCGGCGGCGGCGGCGGCGGCGGCGGCGCGTCGACCGACGACGGGACGGAGACGACGTCTTCCGCGACGACGACGACGACGACGACGACCTCTGCGGAGCGCGCGCTGAGACGGCGCGCGGCGAGGACGGTTTAGACGGCGAGGAGCGATAGGCGAGACGCGCGTTGTAGAGAACGACGCTCGCCGCGATCGAACGACGCGACTCTTTCGAAGAAAAAACACCTCGAAACGACGCTCGACGACGCCGACAGCGCGGCTGGATGCGTCACGCTGCTTAGCGAGCACGACGCGAGAGGTTTCCGTTGTTCGCTCGAGAGCGAGAGGAAGAGACGCCACAGACGGCGACGCGAGCGAGCGAGCGTCACGCGCACGCCGGACTACCCCTCCGCGCACGCGTCGGACCCGCGCGCGCGCGTCGACGAGGCGGTCGCGTCTCGAGGGCGCGCGCGCTCGGGGCGCGACCGGGGCGACCGAAGGTGCGCGAAAAATGCATCCATCCCGCGGCTCGTCATTTTTTTCTTTTTCTCGCCGCGGCCGCGCGACGCCTCCGGCCGGAACGCCGCGCTCGCGCGCGACTCGACGTCGTTCGAGGCGCGGGTTCGCGACGACGACGTCATTCGCGCCGCCGACGTCTCGACGCCGCCGCGAAGACGCCGTCGCGCGGCGTCATCGCGCGTCGCCGCGGCGTCGATCCTCGCGCGTCTCGCGCGCCGTTCGACGACGACTTTTCAGACGATCTCCTCGCTCATCACGTCTCCACCCTCCCTCCTCCCTCCCCACCCCAGCGCGCGAAGCCCCGCCCCGCCGCGATGTCGTTCAAGCAGCAGGCGTCGTTCAAGAACCCGATGTTCGCCGGGCCGGACTCAGAGGACGACGACGACGCGGAGCGGTACGACTACGACGAGCGCGGCGGAAGAGGCGGGCAGAGCAGCGGCGACGATCGATTCGACGACGACGCGCCCCCGCCGCGGTTCGGGCTCGCGCCTCCCGCGGGCGGCTTCGTCGAGATGAACGCGCCCGCGCCGTCCGCGCCCGCGTTCCCGTCGAAGGGCGGCGGCGGAATGGGCGGCGGAATGGGCGGCGGCGCGGACGTCGCGGAGATGGAGGGCGGCGGCGAGGACCCCGCGGTGGCGCACGGCGTCGTCTCCGCGCTGTACGCAAAGTACAAGAAGAATTACGCGCGGCGGACGGATTACGTCTCTCTGTTTTCGTTCGTCGTCTTCGTCGGGTTTTACCTCGCCATCTTGTTCATGCAGCGACAGGCGGAGGAGGCGTACTCGCTCACGTCCACGCTGAAGAGTGAGATGATCCCGGAGAAGCTGGAGCTGCAGAGCGGTAACGAAGTGCGCCAGTGGATCAGCGCGTTGGTGAAGAAGTCGTGGACGGATCCCAGATGCGGCGACGGCAGATGCGAGATGCCGTTCGAGTACCCGGAGTACGGCCGGTTCGGGTGCAAGGCGGACTGCGACTTGCTCACGGTGAAGGCCAAGGTGACGCCGATACAGGTGGACGTGTACTACAACTTTTCGCACCCGAAGGGTTCGGTGTCGCCGATCGATCTCATGAACGACGCGTCGTGGAACCTGTGTCCGATGGAGGTGGACGACGTCCTCGGGGGGACGAATAAGATCTACCACGGCGCGGACTGCTACTACGAGAAGGACCAAAAGTTCGACACGCAGGTTGGGCACCAGAGCAGGGTGATCGAGGACGTCCCGGATGGGGAGTGGACCATCGTCGTCAAGAAGGACATCTTCAAAAAAGTCGGCGGCGCCGTGCGCGTCCGCGCCAACGTCGTCAAAGAGGCGGACAACAAGCGCCTCCTGCTCGCGTCGCACTACGCGCAACTGCGGCGTAAGACGGAGCTCGCGGCGTACGACGCGACGCTCACGACGTTGGGGAAGTCGAACCAGACGCTGGCGCTCGAGTACCTCGAGAAGTTGTACCTGGCGGAAAACACGACCATCTACGCGCGAAACGACGCCGGCCTCGCTGGGAACAAGACGGCGAACGAGGCGGCGTGGGCGCTGAATAAGACGCTGGTGAACGGCGCGTACGAGGCCGCGGGGTACTGCGTCGCGAACTCGGTGCGGCTGAGGACGGCGATGGCGACGGGCGGGACGTACGCGAATTGGTACGACCACTCAAAGTTCACGACGCAGTGCACAACCCCGAACGGCGCCTCCGGCTGCGTGTGGAACGAACGCGGGCACATAAAAGTCTTAGTCGGCGGCGCGTACGTCAACAAGAACCCCGCGTGCACGTGCAACGCGGGACCGCCGATCTCGTGCCAGTGTTACAGCGGTTTAACCCCCACCGGCGGCGCGGCGGCGGTGTCCTCCGCCGACGCCAAGGACATCGCGTGCGTGGAGACGTTTCGGTGGATCGATCAGCTGTGGGTCACGACGCTCGCGCAGCTGTGGACGGACACGAACAACGTCGTGACGACGACGAAGGCTACCGCGGACGCGGAGTTCGCGTCCGTCCTCCTCGCGCTGCAGACGCAGTCGCCGGTGACGCACTACGAGATCAATAAGATGGTGGGCACCAACGCGCAAGACTTGAAGACGGCGTCGCTCAACGTGCTCAAAGACGCGGACGTCCTCAAGGAACACAACGCCGACGCGACGCACGCGGCGGTGATCGCCGCGCGCTCGTCCTCGACGCCGTATTGGGAACAGCTCCGGGATATCATAACCCCTCGTCGTAACTCGTTACAGAACGTCCAGAAGTCGACGCCGATTTACCCGTCCCCGGTGACGTCGGCGTTTACGTTCACCGCCAACGCCGCGGCGGTGGGATACGTCCGGGCCAATTACCCCGGGTACGGCCTCACCGACGTCTTGACTCTGTCGCTGAAGGAGTGGAACCCCTCGGTGTTGCTGCGACAGGATTACGCGTTCACGCAGTGCGAGCTCCCGTCGCGTCTGCCGGAGGTTGTCGGCGCGTGTAAGACGCCCGCGAGCGTGACGACGCCGACGGTGGCGAATCCCGCGAACACCGCGCAGATGCAGCCGTTTCTGCAGCAGACGCGGTTCCAAAAGCTCTGCGACGCGGTGTGCGACTGCGCGGTCGCGACGAACGGCGCCGGGTGCGCGGCCGGGTCGCACTGCGTCTGCCCGGTGTGCTCGGTCACGAATCAGTTCGCCAACGTCATCTATCCGACGGGGTACACGGGTCGGAGGAAGCTCCTCGAACACGAGTACGTGGACGCGGGCGACGTCAGCGACGTCGCCGCCGCGCCGAAGTACGACTTCACGGCGCCGTACCGCCGGCGACTGCAGGCGGCGACGCTGGACAGCATTCAGACCGCCATCTCCACGCTGACCACGAAGCAGGCGTCCCTCGACACGGCCATCACGACGATTCAGACGACGCAAACCAACGCCAACGTGCAAGCCAACGCGCACCACGCGGACACCGCGCTCGACACGCTCATCACGCGAGGGTTCATGGACGTGAACAACGCGAACGCGGCGCTGCAGACGACGATGAACACGATCCTGTCGAAGCAGCAGCTCGCGTTGGATAAGGTTACGGAGTCGCTCGCGATTCAGCAGAGGACGGAGACGCTGGCGGCGAAGGGCGTCGCGCAGATTGAAAAGCTAGCGCTCGCGGTGGAGAAGCAGACGGCGTCCATCAGCGCCGCGTGGGCCGCGGGCGCGTTCACGAGCATCGACCAATACGTCCAGATTCAAGAGAACGCGGTGGTGACGAGAGAGGTGACGGCGAAGACGAACTCGCTGTCCAACTCGCCGTGCACGACGCAGGAGCAGTTTAACAACTTCGAGCTGGACAACCACGAAAACGTGTACGCCAAGGACGCGTTCCGCGAGCGGTACATCGGCTTGAATAACCGCGTCATCGCGGGGATGTTGATTTACACGAAGCGCAAGAACTTGGTCAAGTGCGACAGCAACCGGTTCGAGAAGATCGACGACGCGTGCTCGGAGGGCCGCGACGTTTCCTCCTACGGCGTCGACCCCGTCTTCAAGCTCGGCACGCCCATGTACAAGCCGACGTACGATAACAAGCCCACGGTGACCAAGGTGTACAACTGCTCGGAGCTGAACAACCCGAGCGAGGGGATCTCGCCGACGTATAACCCCCCCGGGAGCACGGACGGGAACAAGTACCCGTACTGCAAGGAGCTGTTCAACCCTCGCGACATCCCGTACGGATTCCGCGTCAAGAGCATTCCGGGATACGCGGATGGGTTTCCGTACATTTTCGACATCAACCTGAGCGCCAAGGAGGCGGAGACGTGGGTCGATTACATGGAGTACGGGCTCATGATCGACGACGTGAAAACCGACGTGGTCTCCGCGCAGGTGGTGGTGTACAACGCCGAGCTCGGGTATTTCGGCAACGTCGTCGTGTACTTTGAGTTCACCGACGGCGGCAAGATCGAGGTGACGTACGGCATCGACACGATCAAGGTGGAGCTCTACGAGACGATCCAGGACTGGATACGGCTGGCGATGGAGTGCCTCCTCGCGATCGGCGCCGCGCACTCCGTGTACGCGGAGATCATGGACTTCATGGACTCGAAGAAGACGCGCGGGTCGTATCTCGCGTACTTTCAGAGCGCGTGGAACTACGTGGACATCGTGTCCATCTTCGTCCACGTTTTGACGATTTTCATGTGGTTTTCGTACGCGTGGGCGATGGCGACGGCGTTCGCTCCGTCGATCCACTACAAAATCTACAAAAACCTCGCCGCGAGCGCGCACATCACCAACCTGAAGGTGCCGAACGAGATGGACGAGATGGCGTCCATGTTCTTGGAGATGAAGAGCCTCGTGACGTACTTCCAGATGTACATGACGCTGTCGGGAATCAACATCATCTTGATGCTCGGTAGGATCTTGAAGCTGATGGACTTCCAGCCGAGGCTCGGCGTCATCACGCGCACGCTCGCGCTCGCGACCGCGGACTTGGCGCACTTCTTCGTCATCTTCGCGTTGGTCTTCGTCGGGTACGCGTTCATCGGGCACGTCATCTTCGGCTACGCGTCGGAGCACTTCTCGGACATGACGTCGTCCATCAACTCGCTCTTCATGAACCTCCTCGGCGACATCACGTACTTCATGGAGGATTTGAAGAACCTCACCGGCATGATCTTCTGGGTCGGGATGATTTACTTCTACACGTACAACATCTTCGTGTTCATGATATTGTTCAACTTTCTCCTCGCCATCATCTGCGACGCATTCGGCGAGGTGAAGGCGAACGCCAGCGAGGCGGTGTCGGTCACCGCGGAGATTGGACCGATGCTCCGCGACAAGTGGCGGTCCGTGTGGCGGCCGCTGTTTTACCGCGACCACATCCCGGAGGAGCGCGTGCGGCGGCAGCTGCGGATATGGAAGGGCGAGGACCCGGACGAGCCGGAGTACGAGGAGGACCGCCGGCCGAAGGAGCGCGTCTTCACCTACGCCAACGGCGAGAAGGAGCTGGACGCCGCCGGGTTGAAGCGCGTGCTGCGGCGATGCGTCATCGAGACGTATCAAAACTCGGACAAGACGTTCAACACGTATCTGCTGCGTCCGAACGGCGTGGGGAGCTCGAAAGCGCTCGCGACCGCGGCGGTGATCGATCAGGCGGCGGCGATGCTGATGCGACAGGTTGGGCACAGGCCCAAGAGGGGCCCGGACGGCGAGGGCGGCGTCGGGCACGAGAACGAGGTGCAGACGTTGCAGCGGAGCTTGGAGCGTCTGATCAAGTCGCAGCAGAAGCTCGTGGAGGGGCAGGTGAAGGTGATCGACGGGCAGTCGAAGATGGCCTCGCGGCAGGAGCGGCTGAGCGACTTGGAGCACAAGATTTTGGGCGTTCTGGAGAAGCCGCCAGGCTCGAAGTAGGGCCGGGCCGCCCGGGGCTGCGTTCGTCGTCGTCGCTGAACTTAACCTTATTTTTATTTCTATCGCGCAAATATTAGTTCAACCATTCGTCTCTCGGAACCGCCGCGGCCAGTCCGCCGCGCGCTCGTCCTCGTCGCGTCACACCCCCCGGTGCCCGTCCGCGACCATCTTCGCGTCCAGATCCTTCCGCGCGGCTTCCTCTTTATTTCTTTTACTCCCGCCGTCCTGCCCGCCGCGCGCTTGGAACTGCGCGACGACCGCCTTCTGTCGAAACTCCGCGAGGTGATGCATCAGCCTCGGAAACTGCACTTGGTAATCGGGCGGGTCGGAGTACTCGCCCGCCAGTCCCTGGAACTTGTAAATTTCCGCCTTTATCTCCGCGGCGGTCATGCGCATCATGATGGCGTTTTGGTTGAACTGCCCGACGTTGGCGAGCGTCCCCGCGAGCGTCTGCAAGAGCGACAGCGCGATGGCGGCGTAGGACATGTACATCGCGACGCTCTTGTCCTCCAGCGTCGTCTGCACGCCGACGACGACCGGGACGACGGCGCCGCATATCGCCGCCAGCGTCATCAAGAAGATGTGCTGCGTCATGCTCTTCTCCGCCTGTGATGAGGGTAATTTTCCATACGAACCGAACCGAACGACGGGGCGGAGTCGAAAGGCGTCAGAAGCGGAGTTTAAAGGCGTCGCGGCGCGCGCGTCGGGATGGATCGAGACCGAAATCGAGGTGCGCGCGGAGAGAGACGAACGAACGCCGCGCGGGCGAAGAGAGTCCTCGAGAGACGGCGCGCGTCGCGCGAGCGCGGTCGGTATCGCGGGGACAGGCGCGATCGGACGGATGGATCGACGACGAGACGAAGACGACGACGGAAGACGAAGACGCGCCTTGTACTGCAACCCCATGGCGACGCGGACGAGCGCGTAGAGCTGCTGCGCCTGCAGCTGCGTGATGTGCGAGCAAATCTGGAGCTCGTCCACGATGTCGTACATCGTGCCCTCGTACGACCGCTCGCCGAATCCGAACGCGCGCGCGAGCCTTCTGTACCATTTATTCGAAACGGGCGCGGTGAACTTGGGGTCGTTCCAACCACGTTCAAAGCGACGTCGGGGCGGAGTCGAAAGGCGTCAGACGGAGTCGAAAGCGGGGATTGACACCGTGGTGAGAGCGGAGAGATGCGACGGAAGAGAAAGTCCTTAAGGACTGAAGTTCACGACGCGGACGGGGTCGTATGGGGACCAGTGTATAGCTGGAAACCCTAAACCCTGACTGACGCGCCTCGTACGCGTCGTCCCACGACACGCCGAAGCAGCACACGGACGCCTTCGCGGGGAGGTCGTGGCGGTTCGGCTCGCGCTTGATCTCGATCCTGTGCGCGCCGCCCTGCTCGTATCCTCTCTGCTTGTAGTTCGGCGCCGCGTTCTTCGGCTTCGTCGGCGTCGGCGACACCGCGGACATCGCGGCGAGCGATTCGATTGATTATAACGAGAATTCGATCACGACGGAACCGAGCGCTCGCGGCGTTCGTCGCCGCCCGTCGGCGGCGCGGCGTTCGTTCGTCGCGCGCGCGCGCGCGAAAGGAACGATACGCGTCCGCGAGCGATGCTCGTGGGCGCCGCGCGCGCGGGTCTCCGACCTCGGGGTGAGATCGTTCCCGATTTGGTCGTCACGGAATGTGGCGCGGGCAGTCTGATGAGTCACTGATCCGAACCGGTTTTGCATTTCTTTCAGACTAAAAAACCTGTAAAAGACCGCGCCCGGACACGCGATAAACGTCAAGAGGGCCGCGATCAAATGACCGGCGTCGCGGTCGACGTTTCAAACCTAGCGCAGGGTGAAAAAAGATCAGCAGAAAGAGATCGGAATCCGTCGACGCGCGCTGATTGGCTCGAATCGCGCTCGATGCTGACGGTCGATTTCACGGTCTCGCCGGCGTCGCGCGCGCGCGCGTCGGTCACACCCGGCCCGCGCCGCGCGCTGCCACACTCCCCGCCCCGCGCACCCTCGAAGACGATGCGCGCGTGCGCCGCGACGCCGGCGGCGTCCGCCGCGGCGTCGCCGCGGCGTCGCGCGTCGTCGTCGTCGTCGTCGTCGTCGTCGTCGCCCTCGTCGCTCCGATCGCATCGAAAAACCTCCGTCGTGGGCCGACGATCGACGACGACGCGCGCGATCGATCGCGCGCGCCTCCGCGCGACGTCCACGGACGACACGACGGCGTCGTCGTCGTCGTCGTCGTCGTCGTCGAGCGGCGACGAGAAGAGCGACAACAGCGGCGGCGAGTGCCCGCTCGGCTTCGGCAAGAACGGCCGCATCACCAACGCGGTGAACGGCGTCAAGAACGCGGCGTACCTCGCCTTCATGAGCTCCTCGACGCCGCTGACGATGGAGGAGGCGCGCGCGTCCGCGGCGGCGGCGGACCCGAACGACATCACCATCTTAGAGAACAAGGTGTTCCTGAACTCGCTGAAGGAGGCGATCAGCGACCCGGTCGGGATGCCAGCCGCGATGCTCGACTGGCACAAGTACTACGACCGCGACACCGTCGGCATCGTGAACCCGCTCGGTCCTGGGTGCGTCTCCACGATCGACCCGCGGACGGTGGAGTACGTGTGCAAGACGAACGCGGCGAATTACCGCGACCGGCTCCTGCCGGACGTGTTTCGCGTCGTGTTGAAAGACCTGGGGGTGACGGGGAGTCAGGGCGAGTACAACCGGCAGCACCGCAAGGTGTGCCAGAAGCCGTTCATCAACGCCAACTTTCTCAAGACGTTCAGGCGCGTTCTATCTTGTCACACTGGTCCCCGTACGACCGCGTCGGCGTGGTGAACGCCGATCCGTAAGGACTTTCTCTCCCGGCGCATCTCTCCACCCATCACCCCTCGGTTTCAATCCCGACAACACACCTCGACGCCTTTCAACTCCACCCCTGACGCCTTTCAACTC
>Ga0181561_10004585_pt1 | contig 11870 bp, 10 predicted proteins | sample 011ome_19_FD_133760 | JGI IMG/M metagenome (GOLD analysis project Ga0181561, IMG submission 133760) | Coastal salt marsh microbial communities from the Groves Creek Marsh, Skidaway Island, Georgia - 011510BT metaG (megahit assembly) | ecosystem: Environmental > Aquatic > Marine > Intertidal...
GCTTCCATGTCGTGCCCCTTAATTTTCGCCTTTTGATCAATGTTGAAAATTTGCAGCGAATCCATCACCTCTCCATCCGGGCTCTCCACGCGCGCCTTCAACGCAATCACCTTAGTCACCGGGTTCATCAACGCCGAATCCGCCGTAATCGGCTTCTTCATCGGCGTCAACGGCGACTGCATGTCAACGATCACCACATTATTCACCGCACCCGTCTCGCGAACGCAAATGTACTTGTCGCTCTCCATCGTGAGATTGGTGAATGAAATACATTGCGGGTTCACTCCGCATGTTTTTAGCTACGTTCGCATCGCGCGCACACGAAAAACCACGCGCGTCAGTACTCAACGACATTACACCCACCATCGGCGCCGACCGTCATCGTCATCCACCCATCGTCGCGCGCACCACCGCCCAGATCATCGCGATCGAGTCGCAAAAGCGCAATCCAAATCGAGACGACGCATTCGCGACTCATGCGCTCTTCACGCGACGCTTCGCGCACCTGTAACGCTTCTTTCACGGTCACGGGCACCGCGGCGGCCATCGTGCTCGCGATGTGCCTCGCGCGCTGCCGTCCGGGCGCCTCGCACGGCGGACAATACCGAGACACGCGTCGCAGGATTGCAGATTGAGGTTGACCGACGCCACGGCACGCGCCTTTTATGTCGCAACACGCACTATTCACTTCACTAGAGGTCTTAGACCTTACACATTGAGATATCGCATGTACGGTTATTTTTTATGACACGTGTATGAAATGTTAGAGGGTTCAGACGCTTCACAGTGTCATCCTGGGACACCCACGATCTGCCTCGCCTCGCGCGCGGATCCCGCGACCGCAGACGCCGACGCCGCCGTCGTCGACTCGACTCGATTCGATTCGATTCGATTCGATTCGCACACACGCGTGGCGAGTCGCGAACGTTTCTTTCTCGTCGTTCCTTTCGCGGCGCGCGCGCGCGATGTCGACGGTGATGGCGACGCGCGCGGCGTGCGCGCTGGGCGTTGCGGATAACCATCGTCGCGCGCGACATCGACGGTGTCGCGGGACGCGCGCGGTGGGCGCCGCGCGAGGCGTCGCGTGCGGTGGGGTCCGTCGCGTCGCGCGCGTGCTGGCGTCGTCGGATTCGGGGGCGGAGACGACGTCGAGCGATGCGCCGGCGAAGAAACCCAGCGACGGGTTGAAGCCGAGTTTGGTTGTGGACTTGGCCAAAGGCACGGTGAAATTTGCGCCGAAGCGTCGACAGAGGAATGGCGGAGAGTTAGCGAAGGATGCGGCGGTGAAGCGCATGACGTTTGAGATGAAGGATAAGGGTAACGTGACGATTGCGCAGTTGGAGGAGGAGGATGTGGACGACGCGACGAATTTGGTGATGGATTTGTTTTTTAAAGTGCGCCCTCAAGATATTTTGGCGAAGAACAGATTGCGTGGTGAACAAGCGAAGCGCGTGCGCATGGGATTGATGGATGGTGTGAAAGTGTCTGAGGATCGCGTGTTGCTTGCGGCAAAGGTTGGAAGCGTGTTGGTCGGCATCGCCGAAGTGTCGTTGCCAGATGGTAACCGTTTCGGCGCCGAAAAGTTGCGTCCCAAGGCGCCAGCGGATAAGCCGTACTTGTCCGACGTCGCAGTTAGCCCAACGCAGCGTGGCCGTGGTATCGGTCGACAGCTCGTGTACGCCGCAGAGCAAGCGATGGCGCGCATGGGACACACCGTAGTGTACACGCACACCAAGGTTGACAATGACGCGGCGCAGGCGTTATTTGAAAAGTCTGGTTACGAGGAACCAGCCGAGGTGAAGGCATCGCTCACGCAAGCTCAAATCGCTCAGCGCTCGAGCAAGAACAATCCATTCGCCAAGTTGGGACTCGTGGAGGTTGGGCACATCTTGCTAGCCAAACAAATCTCGCTCGACAGCGCGCCATGATACACAGTAATAAATAATCTACACGTTGCTAACTACTATCTAATCATCTACGCACGTGTCGTACTATCGTTTCTTCTCTTTCTTCTCTTTCTTCTCTTTCTTCTCCTTCTTCTCCTTTTTCTCCTTGTTTTCTTTCTTCTTGGATTTCTCAGATTCGTCGTGCGCTTTGCGTTTCTTATTCGCCACTTTGCGGAAGACGTGAATCACGCAGTTCCCAGCGCCAGTGCGCTGGAAGTCTGTGTGCAACGCCGTGACTGGTAACTCAGTTCTCGTGAAGTTCTTCGCCGTGGATTCGGTGTAGAACTTCGTTTCAGCCATGGGGTGATGAACTGGGTAGCGCTGCACATTCGCAATCAGAATCAACGTATTAGGACCGCTCAAATCGCACATCGTCCGCACGAGATTCGTCCATTTCGCCGGATCGTTGCCGTACACTACGTCACTCGCCATAACAAGATCTGGGTGCGATTTTAGAGCTAGTAGCTTCAAGGGATCGTCGACACCCCACACGAGTTTCTCCACACGGGCGCTACTTTTAGCGTTGTCGGCGATGTTTTCGCGCAGTAGTGTCAGCACATCATCGTCACCTGCATACGATGAACACACGCATAAAAAAGTCAGTACATGTCCGTCACGTTATAAAATGCGACTCAGTGAAATGTGCGGGAGCTACTATCAGATGACACTCATTGGCCCGCCGAAACGCGCGGAGTGCTGTCAGCGAAACTCTCGAGTTGATGTACGCCACATTTGAAACTCCAAGGACATGAAAGGTCCAATGAAGGGATTAACAGTGGCAACGAGCGACAAAGCACAAGTCGCGAAGCAAAACGATACGTACCATCAGTTGCAATCATCTGCACGCCAAGTTCAGAGGCGACGATTGATGGCAATCCCAAACCAGCGCCAAGTTCGACGCCAACTTTACCGCTCCAATTTGCATCTTTTCCCCAAGCGCCGTCCAGAGCCTCTTTAATGCCAGTAGTACAATGCGGAGTTTTCTGTCTCGAAAGCCACTCGGCAAGGACAAAACTGCCCTCCCAAAGCGCCACGCCAGTGTTACCTCGCCCCCAACCGCCACAGCTGTCATCGACGCGAACGCGGTCTGTGCCCTTGTAACTCTGCGGCGTAGCCGCCGTGAGCTCAATCGTCGAACCAAGCGCGGGAAATTCATACGTCAACGTACGCTGCGAAGAAACAGCCTCGGTCAGCGATTTGTCTTCGACACCAAGCCGCTCGTATGACCCTAGAAACTTTAAAAGCTCTTGAGAGTTGAACTCGTTTAATTTCTTTTTCGCGCAAGCGCCGATAGATGCAATGAACGATTTGTCTTCACAGCCTAGCGCCGCGAGCGCCCAAGCGGTGTTTGTCAAGTCTCTAGCATTGAAATCATCAATCATCGTCGCCATGGCTCGAATAACAACAGGCACAAGCGCCTCAGTGTCTTCGCTCAGCATCGCAAAAGACCACAAAAGCATAGTCAAGTGATGCGGCGTAAACGTCTGATATTCTGGGTCGTACAACATATCTCCGGCGACTTGGCTGAACATTTCAAATAACTTTGGCGCCTTCACATCGAGCTTGGCGTACGCCCACGCGAGAAATGCGACGTCGCGAGGTTGAAATTCATCTCGACGTTGCGTTGCGTGAAACTTGTACGCGTTCATGAGCGACGCGTTGTAAATGCCAAGCTTCGCGAGCGCGTGCGCTGACGTAGCCATTTGTTGTGCCGAAGACTCTTTTGCTTTTTCCGCCGCCGCGTTAGCGAGAACTTCCATGGTGGTGTGGTCAGAAATCGCTAACGTTGCCAATGCCCACAAAATCATTGAAAGCTCCTGGGCATTCAAATCCGACGCATACGCCTTGCACGCCTCACTCAGCACGTCAACCAACTTTTTGTCATCGCTCATATTCATCTTCGCACACGCCCAAGTGACATTTGACACGTGCTGGCATTGAAAATCTCCACGTGCCATCCAATCCTCTTCGTCCCGAATGCGCGCGGCTAGCGCTCGAGCGCCGCGTTCAGCTTCGCTCGTAAACGCTGAACACTTTGCAAATGCCCACATTGTATTCGCGCACTCTTGCGGATTAAACATCAGCACACGTTCTTCCACTGCAGTCGCCAAACCACGCACGAGCTCTTCACCAAGCGCGCTTTCTTCAAACATTTCTCGCGAAGCGTCCGTCGTCATCGAACCTAAACTCCACGCCGCGTTACTCACCCCTTGCGTCGTCCATCCCGTGCGATGATCCGTACCTTTATCCACCAACAACGACCGCCGTATTCGTTCACCTAACATCCTAATCAACCCCACCCGATCGCTATTCACCTTGGCCAACCCCCACAACGCGTTCGATAACTCTTGCGGCTTGCACTCATCCAACCGCGGCTCGAGCGCGACCTCGATCGCATCCTCCAGCCCTTTATGCCTCGCACCCACCTTCCCGAGCGCCCACAGCATGGCTGAACACTGCCTCGGCCACCACTGTCGCGGTTCGTGCGTCATCGCCGACGTCGCGACGTCGCATACGCCCAATATAACGCGCGTCGCGTCCGCAACCGCCGCCGGCGCGGTTGAAAACTTGCCCACTCTCGATGCGCTCAATTTCGCCGCGCTCCCGCACGCGGCGGCGCAATTGATGGCGTTGAGCAACTCATCGCGACCAAGTAACGCGCGTTCGATGTCCTCGATCGAGCGCGCGGTGGTGAGCGCGCGATTGAGCGCCTTGGCGTCCATCGAACGACGACGACAGAGGCGGCGTACGGCGTGCGTCGAAGCGACCGACTCGCGTGCGCGCGTCGGTGCGATTGACGCGCGACGCGACGCGGTCGTCGATCGCAGGCGTTCGCACGCGCTCGACCGTCGCGCGGTGCGCACGGACCTTCGCGTGCGCGGCGCGTGCGCGAATGTGCCGCGTCAGCGATGAGGTGCGTCGACGCCGATGCCGCTTGACGACGGCACAACGCGACGCGCACGTCCGCGCCGCCGTGAGACACGAGTGATCGTCCAAGGAGACGACACCTACGCGCACCTTTGAGTGCGACACACGCCGACGACGCGCCGCAGCGACGCGCGACGCGAAGATACGCTTTCGTGAGCCAGCGCATCGATTACGAAGATGTTCACCGTGCAAACGACGTCGCGTGCGACGGCGAACGGGCGCGTGACGCGACAAATGACACACCGAATGCCGGCGCAGCGCGTGCAACGCGCGCACGTCGGGGCGAAGCGCGGGGATTCGGTCGTTCGAGCAGGGCTCTTTGGTCTCGGGTTGCCTGAGATTGTCGTCATCGGCGGCGTCGCGGCGGTGTTATTCGGGCCGAGTAAGCTTCCGGAGCTTGGGAAGTCTCTTGGGAAGACGGTGAAGTCGTTCCAAGAAGCGGCGACGGTGCGTGATTGCGCGTGAAGTGCTTGTTGTGTTGCGAGTGTACACGTTGAGCGCGCGGCGGATGTGTGATAACCGACAGCCTCTAGGGTAAGATTATTTTTGAGCTCGACGACTGACGGCTTTGATGCGGTTTATTTTTGATTATAAACGCAGGAATTTCAAGAAGAGCTTAAGAGCGAAGCCGGTTCGGACGCCGAGCAAAAGGTGATTGAAGACAAGGAGGAGGATAAGTAAAAACTTTCGTTGTAATTGCACAGCTCGGCGAGCCGTAAAACGTACAGACATGTAGATTGTCTACACCCCACCTAGGAGCGACCTTTACCACCCGACGCGGCAGCTTTGGCTTTCATTTTCGCCTTTCTCGCGGCAACCGCTGGACGCTTACCGGTGCGTTCCTTGGTGCCAGCCTTTTTCATCGAAGGTTTGCCGATGCCTCCGGGTGTCGGTCGGGCGTCACCGCCGCGGAACGCTGTCTTTTGAGACTTGCCACCAGGACGCGATCGCGAGCCTTCCCATGCATTCGCCGCGCGCACCGAGCCCGATGCATGTGGTGCTTCAGACGAGTCTTTGAGTTTCGGATTGCGTCGTTCAGCGCCAGTTGAAATTTTTGGTTCCGGTCGCGCTTTGGACGCCGCGCCGGGCTTTGGCGCCTTGGCTCTCGACGCTTTGCTCACGCGAATTTCTCGATCGCCAATCTTACTTCCATCTAATAATAACGCCGTGCGTGCTTGTTCCTTCGTTTTGAACAGCACGAATCCGATTCCCTTACCCATCGTGGTCTTTCTATCGCGAACGATGCGCACCGCCTCGACGCTCTTACGCAACTCTGGATACTCGGCATTCTTATTGAATAATCGAATCACTTCTTCGTCGTCGACGTTAAACGGGAGCTGGCCCAAAAACACGCTTCGATTTTGATCGTAAACCACCTCGCTCTTGACGATTGACGGATTACTCGCCAAATCCACGCGCACGTGTCGACCCTCAAACGACTTCATATTCATCTCTTTCGCCGCCTTCTGCGCCGATTCCGCATCAGTAAACACCACGAACGCCGTCGCATTCCCGCGTTCGGCATTCAACTTTTTCTGCAACACTTTCACCTTGCGTGGCTCGTTCCCATCCGCATCCACGGGCACGTTTCGCAACCGAACGCTCGCCACGACGCCAAACTTCCCAAACGCTTGCTTCAACTTTTTCGCCTTCACCGTCACCGGCACGTTCCCCACGAACACCGTCCGCGCCAACTCTTCCGCCGTCGCGCCCGCATCGCGGTCGCGCGGTCCTGACCCAGTCACCGCAACCGCGCGTCGCCGTTCGTCGTCGCTATCGCTCTCGTCGCCTCGCCCGGCGTTGGCTCGAGCCGCCGCCACCTTGGTCACCGGCGCAGCGGCGCCATCGGACGACGACGACGACGCGTCGCCGTCGCTCTCGTCGCCAGATGCGCTCGATGACGACGGTGCCGCCGCCGCCGCCGCCGCGCGCGATGGTTTCGCCTCGGCGCTCGCGGCGGCGCCGTCGCGCGCCGTCGCGCGCCCGCGCGGCGTTGCCTTTGCCTTCTTTGTGCGCACGAGCGCCGGCGCGCCCACGGGCACGTCCACGCGAAACGCGCTCGAGGACGCGAATAAATCATCGCTCACGCCGGCGCGCGTCGCATCGGCGTCGGGGAAGATGCCCATGGCGTGGCGTCGACGAGTGATGTCGACGATGCGGATGATGATGATGATGCAACTTTTTTGTGTCTGACGCGTCAGAGTGCGCCGACGCCGGGTCGCGGGCGCCGAGACGCGGGGACGGCATGGCGTCCATACGCGATCAGGAGCTCGCGTTTAAGCGCGCGATTGAGGCGCACGCGCGCGAGTACTTTTCGCACGCTTCGGCGAGGGAGTTTGAGCTCAGTCTTCGGGAGACGCTCGCGGCGCACGGTGCGATGGCGAGCAACGACGTCGCGGGCGAACGCACGAAGTCTGGGCTCGAAGCGCACGTGGTGAAGCGGATGATATGCGCCGCGCTCGATCGCGGCGCGCGGGAACGAGAGCTGGTGAGTCAAGTGTTTTGTGAGCTGCACTCGAGCGCGGCGTTGGACGCGAATGACTTTGAACGCGGGTTCGATCGCGTACTCGCAGAGGTTGCGGATTTGAAACTGGACTTTCCGCAAGCGCTTGAAGAGTGTGGGACGTTCTTGGCGCGCGCGGTGGCGGATGATGTGGTTTCGGTGACGTATTTAGAGCAAGCGTGCGCAAGAGACGGTTACGGGCAGGGCGCGGAGGTCGCGCGCAAGGTAAAAGTGACGCTGGCTGATCCAGGCGGAGAGGCGCGCGTGCGAAACGCGTGGGGTGGTCCAGAAGGGTATAACGCATCGAATGCGCGGACTGAAATGCGGAAGATTATTGATGAGTATTTGATTTCTGGAGACGGAGCTGAGGCTGAGCGACGGTTGCGGACGCTGAATATGCCGTTTTACCATCACGAGCTCGTGAAAAAGGCGCTTAATTTAGCCATTGTGCAGTCAATCCTCACGCCTAACGTCGTGGATAAGATTATCAAGTTGCTCAAATATCTCGGTCGAAGCTCGTTTGTGAATGGGAGTCAAATGGCGAAGGGATTCGCGCGAACTGCGACGACATTGAAGGATTTGTCGCTCGACGTACCAAAGGCGCCGGAAGTGTTTAGCGATCTCGTGGAGCGCGCAAAATCTGCTGGACTATTACCCACGGGGCTGAGTGCGTGGGCATCTTTAAAGCCCGCCGCTGCGGCTGGCGCCGGGCGGGGTCGAGGGCACTCGCAATTGTTACGACTGGACAGCGCGCCAGATTTGGCGGCGCTCGCCAAGGCGACTCGGTCGCCACCGCATTCACGATCGGCGTCACCCACTCCGCTTCAATCAATGCGTGGATTGAGTTTACAACGCAAAACAACGACTGGCCTCACGCGCATGGGCAGCGCGACGAAGAAGCCGGTGAATGCTGGTTGGAATGGCTTGCGAGCGCAAACGACCAATGGCGAACGGCCACGCGTGCAAGGCGTGCACGTCGACGCCAAGGATGTGCTGACGACAAAGATTTCCAACTACAACGTATCATACTTGCTCGGCGGACGTGCAAATTATAAACCAGAGGGCGCAACGAAGAGTAAGAAAGGCTTGCCGCGATCAAACTCTGCACCCGGTGGGCTGAAGGAGCTCGATACGTCTCGTTTCGTGCGTCCCGTCGGCAAGGTGCACGACTACATGCCATTCAATGAAAAGTATGAATTACTCAACGTACTCGGCGCGGGCGGTTTCGCAGTCGTCCGAAAGGCTCGGCATCTCGCGACTGGTGAAATTGTCGCTGTGAAATCGCTCCGCGCGAGCGGCGCGGGTGGCGACTCTGATGAGGACAGCGGCGAAGAGTCGTCCAGCGACGAAGACAGCGACGACGAAGATGATGGTGTTCGCAAAATGGCCACGATGACGATGCGAGAAATCAAACGCGAACTCGTCATGATGCAACAACTCTCTGAACACCCCCATATTGTCACGATTCGTGAATTCTTCACCGAACAGAACGACGAAGTCGTTCACGTCGTCATGGATGTGTTGACGGGTGAAGAGCTCGAAGATTATTTGAATGAGCACGGGCAGTTCAGCGAGGACGATTGCCGCACAGTCATCGGTGCCATGCTCGATGCAGTCGCATTTATGCACAGCAAAGGCGTGATTCATCGCGATTTAAAACTCGAAAACTTTGTGCTCAAGGAAAAGTCGAAACTGGAATCCGTCAACGTCGTCGATTTCGGCTTGGCGAAAGCGTTGAGCGCGCGTCAACAAGCGCAACACGTGTGTGGCACGCTTTCATACGTCGCTCCCGAAGCTTTGCTCGCAGGGGTATACGGACAAGGCGTCGACGTATGGGCGCTAGGCGTCGCCATGCATTTGCTACTCACGAATGAATGGCCATTTGACGACGATGATGAAGACATTCTCATCGAGCTCATCACCGAAGCGTACATCGATTTCACCGACCCCATGTGGGCTGGCATATCGGACACCGCCAAAGATTTACTCCAAGGCTTACTCGAACCAAATCCTAAACGCAGACTCACCGCAGCGCAAGCGCTCGAGCACGCGTGGTTCACCGGGCAAAAGTCGCACACGTCGGATACGCTGCATCGCGCGCACGCCCGCTTGGATGGCTTAATATCCGTGTCGAGACAACCACCAGAGCGACGATTCAAGAGCGGCGACTACATCACGCGCCAAGGTGAAACCATCTCCGAGTTTTTCATCATCAAGTCTGGCGAATGCGAGCTCACGCGGGATGGTGAGGTTGTCGGAGCACGCCGCGTTGGGAATTTCGTCGGCGAATTACGCAGTCTGAAAGCCAACGCAGCCGCCGACGCGGATACTAAAGTCGTGTCCTGGACATCCGCCCGCGCCGTCGGTGACGTCCGCGCGCTGGTGTTTGAAGCCAACGTCGTGGAATGGGCCACACAATTTGATTACCGCTTGAGTCCCGAATTTGAGAACGCGCTGCGTCAACAACGGCGCGCCGTGGCGAAAGAGGCGCGCGAGGAGAGGAAACGCGCCATGCTCGCCGCGCGAGAGCGCTCAACGAGCGAGCTGGTTCTGCGAGAGAGCGCAGAAGAAGAGACTAATAAAACTACTCATTTGTAACAACACATATGCACGCGCACGCTTTTTCAAAAACATGTGAGTTTCATCTAATATACTGCTGAGGCGGCGGACCGTCGGGAATTTTACCGGCGTGAAACGCCGATGCGCACCAGGCGTCAGAATCAGGTACGTTCGGATCGGGCGTCAGTGGCGCGTGTTGCGTAGGACTAAATCCACCCCCAAACGCGGGCGCCGCGACGATGGGCGATGGTGCGCCGGCATTTGCGACAAATCCGCCCCCGTGTCCTCCAAACGCGGAATGCGTCGGCGCAAACGCCGGCGCCGTCGCCGACAACGTCGACATCGCACCACCCCCGAACGCGTTCGCCGCTCCGACGCCACCCACACTCGCACCCGCGCCCACCGTTATCTCCGCCAACGCACGCCCATCAATCACGCGATCGAGTCCAGCAGGCGCCATCTGTCCCGCCGCCACGCGGTCGAGCACCGTCTTCAACTGGTGCTCTGGAAACGACAAAATCCCCTTTATATCATTCGCCTTGGCCTCCGCACACGCCTTCACGCGCGCGTACACCCCTTGCGCGTGCCCATGCGTGCGCAAGGCGGCGTACGACGCCCATCGCACCTCTTCCGCGCACGTATCCCCGCCGAGTAAGTTTGGTTCGTCGCCTCGCGGACCGTAGCAGCTCAACGCCCACGACGGGCGCTCGCGCACGAGGTCCTCCTGCAGCAGGTCTCGTCGCCGCACCCCGTGCGCCGGGGCGTTGGCGTTACCGTGACTATGTCCCGCGTGTCGCCCGCCGCCGCCGCCGCCGCCGTCGCGCGTCCATGTATTCGCGCGACCTCGACCGCCATTTCGACCACCCATAGCGGTGTCGCGCGAGCTCAAACCCCTCTAGCGCGCGCCTCGACGCGCGTGACGCCGCGATGCGTCGCGCGCGACGTCAAACGCGTGCGCGTGCGCGATGTCGCGCGCGCCGACCGTCGACCGTCGACCGTCGACTCGCGCGCGCGGCGAAATGGCGCACACAGCGGCTGCACACAGCGGCACAGTCTGACGCGAGGATGGGCATTCTCAAGCGCGCGCGCGCGACGTCGAGCGCCGCGGGGGACGTCGAGTGCGTCGAGCGCGCGGTGTCGAGCGCGCGCGCCGAGGCGACGGACGCGGAGGGCGCGTTGGCGGGCGACGGGGCGGGTGAGCAGGTGGTGGTGGATTATGCTGAATTCGACGCGCGCGTGGACGCCGTGTTCGGGGCGTCGACGGCGGCGACGGCGGCGGTCGCGTGGGATGAGTTGACATCGCGTGATGGTGCTGGCGCGGCGTGGCGCCCGCGATCGAGCGCGGTGGTGCGACGAGGGGTCGTTCGCGACGGCGACGGTTCGGACGCCGACGGCTCGGATGGCTCGGATGACGAACGCGGCGCCGACGCCAAGGTATTTAGCGATGATTTAGACTGTTTAGAATCCGACGAGGATGGCGATGATGACGTTCAAAAGATGGCGCGTTTACGCGCATCCGTCGGGCGATGTCGGACGTTGAATGATGAGGACGAGTTTGACGACATCGACGCCATGGCGTGCGGTTCCGCCGTCGCGGACGACGTCCGCGATGCGCGTCGGCGCGCCATCGCGTCGGCGCAACCGACGCGTGGGTTGCCTGATCACATCGCACATCCCGAGCGCTATACGCGGTACGAGCTCGACGAGCCGCTCGTGGTGGGTGGTGGCGCGTCGGTGAGCTCGCGCGCGGTCCCAGAGCCGACGCCGAATACGCCAGACGCGCGCTTTGAATCCGCGCCTCTGACGTTGACGAAACCCACGTTTGTGGCGACGAAAAAACGAAAAACGACGGCTGCGACGTACGATGCATCGATGCCACCGCCGTCGCGCGTGAAAATCGCGAGTATTGATGATGCCGTCGATGACGCCGTCGA
>Ga0181561_10004599_pt1 | contig 11855 bp, 2 predicted proteins | sample 011ome_19_FD_133760 | JGI IMG/M metagenome (GOLD analysis project Ga0181561, IMG submission 133760) | Coastal salt marsh microbial communities from the Groves Creek Marsh, Skidaway Island, Georgia - 011510BT metaG (megahit assembly) | ecosystem: Environmental > Aquatic > Marine > Intertidal zone...
CATCGCCCGGTTTCAACATTTGATCGCGTCCCTTTTCAACTGACCGATGAACTATTTTTGTATGGAACGGCCCTGAAGTTCGAGAAGCCGCTCAACTCTGTGACGTCCTTCGTGGAAGACACCAATTGGGCGACGGAGCAGGCTGCCTACGCCGCGTCGCCGCCTTGGTACTGCGACAACGCCGCGACGGATTTCACATACTCCGCCGCGTACGCGTACACGAACAACGGGTGCGATACCACGACGGTGCTCGGGGACGTCCTCGTGAAGGGGGACTCGGCGAAATACATCACCACCTACTACAGGGACGTGCCCGCGAACGTCACGGAGGCGACCGCCGCGGGTCTCTACGCGGAGAACAACTTCATCCCGGGCGTGGAGAACGTGTACGTGAGCTTCAACCACGTATTAGAGACGAGCTGGGGGCACAGCGAGGTAAACGCGAAGTTCACCATCGCGGGCGTCACGTTCGCGAAGGGGGAGACGGTGAAGATAAAACTGAGGTGCGCGCCTTTCAAACTTCTTTTCATCCACCCCTTCTGGACTCTGTTTGTTTCAACATTTGATCGCGTTCTCTTTCGACTGAGACCGAAGAATCATCACCCGCCCCGCAGCGATCTGCTGACCTACGCCGGCATGAACTTGGACTCGAAACATGCCAACAACGACGTGTACTATCGCCTCAGCGGGCTGCACGTCATGATCGAGATGAAGTACAGCAACGTGCAGTCCTCGTTCGCGAATTTGTTTAACCACGAATACTACTGCGACGCGAAGCTCGTTTCCGTGGAGAACAAGTTCAACTCGTTGGGGCCGAAGATGGTGTACCGGAAAGATTACAACACGAATTTTCTGCACAAGTTTGAACGGTACCCGCAGACGATACGCCTGTCGTTTGTGAACGCGGGAGAGGTCGGCATCTTCGACATGTTCACGCTCGGGTTGGAGATCGCGGTCGCGCTCGGACTCATCGCCGTCGCGGACGTCGTCGTGGACAACTTTAGCAACTTGTTCATCGACAACTTTTACGACATCAAGTACGACACGAGCAACGATTGGCTCACGACGGAGAGCCTGAAACAACACGCGCTCGAGACTGGAATTTTAGACCGGTTCGCGGAGGAAGTCGGCGCGAAGATCATATCGGAGAAGTCAATCGCGAAACTGCGAGAGGCCATGCTGAAAAGGGAGAGGGACGACTTGTACCGAAACGCGATGGAGGTCATTCGCGGAGGAGCGGGTGAGGATGACGAGGAGAGCGCGGGCGGCGGCGCGGACGCGCGCGTCCCGGACTCCGCGTTCGTGCGCGCGTCGGTTTCGCCCGCGGCGAGTGGCGCAGCGACGACGCGTCGATAGGATACGGTCAGGACGTAGGGCTAAACTTATCCATTTCGTTCCGTCGTCGTCCTCGGGGCCGTTGTCGTCGTACGAAAGTACGGTACGCGTTAAAGTACAAGTACAAGGTATCGCGCGTGTCGCCCGCGCGCCGCGTTCAACCGTTCAACCCTCCTCAGACGGACCGTCGCGCATCGGCCTCCGCCGCCGCCTCTTCCTCTTCCTCTTCCTCGTCACCCTCGTCGCTCGAGTCGACCGCCACCTCGAGGACGTACGCCTCGTCCGGTTCTCCGTTCTCGTACGAGACTAAATGCTCGTACACGTCCCCGCCGTCGTCGCTCTCGTCGTCCGTCTCCTCGTCGTCGAACGCCGCGTCGAACTCCGCGGGTGGGTGACCTCCGGGGTGTACTCCGGAAGTCGTCGTCGGCGGCGGAGCGAACATCGCCTGGTTGTAATTATTCGCGTGCAACATCTGCAACACCGCGGGCTGCATTTGCGCGCTCAGCGCGATCGCTTCCTCCGGGGAGACGTTGAACATCTCCGCGAGCGCGTCTGTTCGACGCTTCTTTGCCGCCTCGGCTTTCGCCTCGTCCTCGAGCTTGATCGCAGCCTCCGTCTCCGCGTCGCGCATGTTCGTCCCGAACCAGTCCCATCCGCACTTGTTCATGATATAAAACACGATCTCGTCGCCGAGGTGCGTCAGGTAGCAGTTCTTCTCCGTCGACCGCGCGCACAGAAGCGTCGTCTCCACGGCTTTCCGAAAACCAAACGGGAACCGATCGTGCGTCTCGGGGTTCCATCGCATCCATCGCACGGCGTACGAAACGCGACCGACGAACTGCCGACGGACCCTCAACGCGTCGCCGCCCCACGGCGCGCGGTGCCCGAACGGCGTCTTCGACAGGTGCGCGGTGCCGTGGTATATCACGAGTTTTCCGTCATCCTTCGAGTGGGCGTCGTCGTCGCTCCATCTCGCGTCGTCGTACACGACCCCGCGGTCCCCCGGCAACGCGCTGTGGACGTAGAGACCGACCGTGTCGCCGCCCGCGACGGTGATCGGCTCCGAGAGCTTCAGCTCGACGAGCTCGTCGAACGAAGGCTCGAGCGTGGCGTCGAAGACTTTCGTCCACGCGCGCGCGTCGTACACTTTCGGGATCTCGCCGCCTCGACGTCGAGCGAGTCGCGGATCGTGAGCGTGATGCCAGTTGTACCAGCCGTCGTCTTCGTCTTCGTCTTCGTCTTCTTCTTCTTCTTCTTCTTGCCGCGTCTCGCCGTCCGCGTCGTCCGTCGCCGTCGTCGCGTCGTCGTCGCGCGCCGGCGCGAAGTTCCCGCGGTGCGAGTTCGGCGTCGCGTGCACGGTCACGGGGCCGAGCTCTCCTCTGACCCAGAGCGAGTGAATCTCGATGTACTGAAACGGCAGCGACGTGCTCGCGCCGACGTCGAAGAAGATCCCGTTGAACGTGTGGTCCTCGCGGTCTTGCGTGTCGCACGTGAACGATTGGAACTCCACGCGCTCCGCGAGCTCGCCCTGCGGGGGAGGCGAGAACGAGACCGCGACGGGACGAGGGGAGATGTGAGTTTCGGGAGGGAAGGGCCTCTTTCGCGTCTGCGTCTCGAAACGACGACGAATGCCGCGCGCGACGCGCGAGACGACGCGCGGGTTCGCGCGGGTTCGAGCGGGTTCGAGCGGATTCGAGCGGATTCTCACCCGAACGAGCGCGCTGACGGGCTGGGGGACGTCTTCCGCGACGACGACGTCGCCCATGGTGACGTTCGACGGCGCGGCGCCAGAAGACGGCGTGAGCGACGTCACCTCGGAGAAATAATAACAGTGCGAGAATACGAATACAGGTACAGTACAATAGTAGCTAGTAGACTACAACGTTTTAGTCTATCATACGAATCCGTTTCGGACGATGCAAAAGATGATTCTCTCAACACATATACTCTAGTAGCTAGTCATCTCGCTAACTAATAAAAAGGAACGATGCGGCCCGCGCGATCGCCGTAGAGATCGCGCGCACGCCGCCGTATTTACACTTTACAAGTGAGTCGCGGCCGACGCCAGGCGCGGCCGGACGCGGGTTTTTTTTTTTGGTTTTCTTCGGTCGAGCGGCGGCGTCGCTCACGGACCGGGCGCGCCGTAACGCGACCGAACGCCCCCCCATCGCGCGCGCTCGTCCACCTCCACCCTCAGCAGAGGCGTGTGTTCTTTCGTCTTCGAACCGTCGTCGCCGAGTGGCGCGCGGCGCGCCGCGAGGACGACGGCGACGACGACGACGGCGGCGAAGAAGCCGCCCGCCGCCGCCGCCGCCGCCGCCCGCGCGGCCTTCTCCCTCCCCGGCGCCGCCGCGAGCCCGCCGAGCTCCGCGAGCGGCGGCGGCGTCGTCTTCTTAGTCGTTTTCGTGGTCATTTTCTGTTCCGCGTCCGCGTCTGTCTTCTTCGCGTCGCGCGGCTTCGGCTTCGCGTCGAGCAACGCTCGGAAGCCGACGGCGACGGAGTCGACGCACGTCGCGCGCTCGCGCGCCTCGCACGCCGCGGGCGCGGCGTCGATCGCGTCCTCGCACGCGCCGCGCGCGTCGTCGCCTCCCTCGCCGTCGATCCACGCCGAGCAGTGGCGCATCACCGCGCTGTGCACGTGCGCGTGACACCGCGCGGAGCACTCGAGATGCGCGGAGCACGTCGGGAACATCGGCGAACGGCGCGAGGAGGGAGGCGCGCGCGAACCCGCCGCCGCGTCGACGTCGACGACGACGGCGTCGGCGGCGCCGAGCGACGCGGCGTCAATCGTCGTCGCCGCGTCCTCGCGCGGCGTGAGCGTGCCCCACGCCGCGCGCGCGTCCGCCTCCGCACGATTCATCGCCGCGCGCGCGCGGCGGCCGACGTCCGTCTCCCACGTGTCTCGTCGCGTCGTCGCGCGAAACACGCCCCCCGCGTGGGATCCGTCGACGGCGTCGTGGTCGTCGCGAGACAGCCCGTGCGCCTCCAAGTAGTGCACGATGCCGCACGTCTCGCAGCCCGAGGCGTGCGGCGCGAGGGGTTCGCCGAGCCGCGCGAACGCGTTCGGCGCCTTCCCCGCGCACGCCTCCGGGGCGTACGACGACGCCGCCGCCGACGACGACGACGACGACGCGCCGCCGCACGCGCGCTGCATGTCGGCGACGGCGACGCGGCAGTCGTCTCTGAGCGACGCGCGCGCCTTGTCCACGAGCCAGTGCGTGCACGACGCCACCGCGAGGTTCGCGCGCCCGCGGCAGTCGCTCGCACACGTCTCCAGGGCGTACGCCAGACGCGGCCGCGGCGTGGTGGTCGCGTCGCCGATGAACTCGTGCGACGCGATGACGTCGAGGCCGCCGCCGCGGACGCACGCGCCGCGACTGGCGTCGAGTCGCGAGCACGACGCGCCGTCGTCGTAGACGTCGTCGGCGGACGCGTCCGCGTTGATCTTCGTCGCGAGCGCGCGCATGCGCCGCGCGATCGCGTTCGGCGAGGGCGAGCGCGAGCGCACCGCCGCGGGCGTCTTCATCGTCGTCTTCGCCGCGCGTCCGAGCGCGGCGCCGGCGAGGAGGCCCGCGCGTCGCGGCGACGTCGCCGTCCGCGACCACTCCGTCGCGCAGACGTAGTCGCAGTTTTCGCCCATCCTGCCGACGGCGCAGCCGCCGCGAACGTCGACGTGAGCGGCGTGCAAGTGCGCGCTCGCGGCGTCCGCGGCGCGGATCAGGTCCTCGCGCGCGCCGCCGTGGTGCTCGTGCGCGCCGGAGCAGTGCTTCGACGCGAACGACAGCGGCGATGGCGGCGCGCGCTTCAATCGCTCGAGCGCGGCGTGGAGCGCTTCGGCGACGACGTCGTCGTCGCCGCCGCCGTTCGCGGACGGCGTCAGCGTGTACCCGAGCACGAGCGCGCCGTCGTCGCCGTCGACGACGCCGTCGAGCAGCTTCACGTCCCACGCGGACATGTCTCGGAGCACCGACGCGAACGTAACGCTCTTATCTGGTCCGTTAGCGTCCACGAGTGTCGCGTCGTCGCGCGCGTCGCGCAGCCGCCGCGCCGCCCGCCGCACGAGCTCGGGCTCCAGAGCCGCTCGCAGAGCGCACGTCACCGACTCCAGAACCGGCGGCGACGGCGCGGATCCGGATCCGGATCCGGACGCGTCTTCCGCGACGTGCTCGCACCCGTTCGTGTGCGTGCAGTGGCGCAGCGCCACGCGCGCGATGTGCGGGTTGGCGTCGCCGGCGAGGACGTCGTTTTTGAAGTTGGCGCACCGGCCGCACGCGTCCGACGGCGCCGACGCGGCGGGGAGCGTGACTTGCGCGTGCAGCGCGACGTATTCCGGTCTCTTCTTCGCGTTCGCGTCGGTCACGACCGAGCGCGCGATCGCGGCGTGGTCCCAGTCGTTACCGCCGACGTCGTAGCGCGTCAGCGCGGGGAACGACGCGAGGTCTTTCGCGAGCGTCGCGGATCCGGCGGGGCCGAGCGCGTTCGAGCTCACGTCGAGAATTTCGAGCCTCTTCGAGCCGCCGAGGCGGGCGAGGCCGTCCCTCGACGTGAAGTTGTTGTCGTTCACGACGAGCTTCGCGAGGCCGTTCGCGACCGCCTTCCCGAACACGTCCCCGAGCTCGCCGCGCAGCGTGTTAAACCCGGCGTGGACGGTGTGAACGTCTCCGACCGGCGACATCTCGCCCGACAGGCGGTTTCGCGACAAGAGCACGGCGCCGCCCGCCTTGGCGGATTCCCACGCGCACGACGGCGGCTTCCCTTGAAGGTTGTTCCCGCGCGCGTCCAGCTCGAGCCGGTCGTCGTGGCACGTCTCCTCCGGAAGCACGCCCCACACGTGCTGCTCCGCCCAGTCGAGCTTATCCGCGGGCGGGGTGACGTCGACTTTGGACGCGTCGAATTCGCCGCGTCTCGCCGCCGCGGCGCGGCGAGCGGCGGCGACTCTCGCCGGCCGCGTCGCGAAGAACGTCGCGTCCTTCCGCGGCATCGCTTCGAACACGCCCTGGCACTCGCGGTGTGACGCGCACGACGCGTGCGCGGAAGCGACCGCGGCGGAGCACGCCGCGGCGAGATGACCACCGTCGTGGCGCCACCGTCCCGCGCGAGGGACGACGCCGCCGCACGCGGACGCGACGGAGACGAACGCGTCGCCGCATTCGCGCGAGCAGGGTAACGCCTTCGCGGCGACCGTTTCGACGCACGCGCGCGCGTCGACGCCGTTGTGCGCGCGACCGTGCGCGTTGTTCGCGGCGGAACCCGGGAACAGATCGGCTTCGTCAGCGTCGGTGTCGTCGTCGACGACGACGCCGGCGGCGCACTTCGGCGACGCGAGAACGTCGAGCGCGTGCGCGCACCCGGTCATCGTCTCGCCCCAACGCGTGATCCCCGCCTTGAGCGCGCCGCAGTGCAGCGCCGCGAGCGTGCCCGCGACCGCGCACGGGTCTCTCGCCGCGCCGAGCGCGGCGTCCATCGCCGCGCGCGCCGTCTCCGGTTCTTCCGCGTGGAGAGACTCGAGGCGCGCGCGCGTCGCGCCGAGGCGCGCGGCGACCGCGTCCGCGGCGTCGACGTGATCCGCCGCCGCCGCGAGCGGTTCCTCGCCCTTCGCGCCGAGCGCCGCCTCCGCCGCGCGCAACGGCGCGTCCGGCGACGGCATGCACGCGGCAAACACCTCCGGTGCGGCGTTCTTCGCGACGACGACGCCCTCGGCGAACCCGGGGAAAACGCGCGCGAACGCGTCGTTCTCGGGGTCCAAGGGATCGAACGCGTCCGCGAGCGCCTCCGCGGGGTCGCGCGCGACGCGTCGCAACGCCTCCGCATCCAGCCCGAGCGTCGCGATCAACGCCTTCTCGCGGTCCTTCACCCGCGCGGCGTAGTGCGCGGGCCACGCGAACGTCATGAGCGCGCCGAGATGCGCGCCGAGCGTCGCGACGGCGTCGAGCTCGCGGACGTTCGCCGCCGCGAGGTCGCCGAGCGCGTCGGCGTCGGCACGCGTCGCGACGGCGACGCGGCCGCGCGACGTCGCGACGAGCGCGTCGACTCCCGACGCGCGCGGGTGCCACACGCGATCGCCGTGCGTCCCGAGACCGACGTGGTGCGTCGCGGTCGCGAGCGTCGCGTTCTCGTCGAGGAGCTTGCGGCCGAAGCCCCATGAGCTCTTCTTCGGCGGCGGCGGCGTCGGATGCGACGCCTCCTCCGCGGCGACTCTCTTGGCGTGCTCGATGATCTCCGTCTCCGCGTCCGTCGTCTTCCCCTGCTCGGCGTCTAATGTCGCGGTGTTCGCCTGGCCCGCGACGACTTTCGTGTCGCACGTGAGCGCGTCGAGGATGGCGCCCAGGAGCTCTTGGAGCTGCGCGACGACGAAGTCCTTGAAAAAGTCGACGAACCCGGAGAGGCTCAGCGAGAGCTGGAGGTCGAGTTGAATCGCCTTGCCGAAGACGGTGATCCCGGCGTGCATGTCGAACGAAGGCTTCGACATCGAGAAGTCCGCCGCGACCGCGAAGTCGTGGATCCTCAAGACCGTCATCGCGTCGAACGCGGCCCAGAAGCACGCGAAGTCGAGCGTGATGCATCCGATGCACGGCTTGAACTGGTCGATCATGCCGAAGGGCTTGATCGCGAGCGCGACGAGCCGGCCGGACATCTTCAACGCCTCCGACGCGCCGAGCATGAGAAGCTTCGGAACCTCGAGCAGCGCGAAGATGACGTACATCGCGCCCTTGATGAGATACTTGACGAGGCTCAGCGCCTTCATCGCCATCTGCCTCGCCACGTGCGACGCCGTCTGTCTGGCGCGCATCTCAAACTCCTTGACGCACGCGTCCTTGCGCGCGAACGCGCGCGATTCGCACCCGGCGGGCGAGTACGTCACCTCGAACCTCCAGACGTTCAGCTTGCGCTTGCACGGCTGGTCGCACAGGTCCGCGTACGGCTTGATCGCCCGCGCGATGTTCTCGAGCTCGATGTCCTTCCGAGACAGCGCCGTCTGCTTCGCTTCAACCTTCAGAAGCGCGTTGGCGATTTCGCCAGACACCTTCGCCTTGGCGGCGGCGACGACGCGCTCGTACGCCGTGATCGCCTCCTCGAGCCCGTCGATGAGCACGTTCAGGCCGACGAGCGCGAGCTCGATGACCTTCGTCAGCGGCATGAGCACGAGCTTCAGCGCCACCTTGACGAGCGGCTGGACGAACGACAATATTTTGTTGATGACGTCCACCTGGATCACGAGGCCGAACGCGAGCCTGAGGGCCGTTCCATACGAGCGAACGTCGGGGTGGAGTTGAAAGGCGTCAGTTGGAGTTGAAAGGCGTTGAGGGCGGGGATTGAAAGCGGGGGGTGGGCGGAGAGACACGCCGGGCAAAGTCCTTAAGGATCGGCGTTCACCACGCCAGCGCGGTCGTATGGGGACCAGAGTATAGAACGCGCCTGACGTCCTTCAGCCCTTGGTACGCGTCCTTGGCGCCGGAGAGGGACGCCTCGGGGATGGCCTTCTCGAAGCTCATCGGGGTCAGGTCAAAGTTGCCCGCGATGCGCACGAGCAGGTCGCCGTTGAACGGGTTCCTCCACTCGAAGTTGAACATCATGTGGATCCCGCCGCCTTTGGTGACGTCCGAGGTGTCCGCGGGGCCCGGCTGAATGTCGATGTCCAACGCGAGCTTCAGACCGAGAAGGGAGAAGGTCCCTTTCAGTTTGAATGTGAAAGGGAAGCCCGCCTCGTTCGCGTCCGAGAGCTCGAGGTCTTCGCCGTAGTTCGCGCCGACGTGGAGGTTCATGAAGAGCCCGTCCGCGGACGGGTCCTTGAGGTTGCCGTTCTCGTCCACCTTGTTCGGGTCGGACAACGCGTCGTCGTCGGCGTGCGCCGCCGCCGCGCTGTCGGCGTCGGAAGCGGCGTTCGAACTTTCCGCGTCGACCGCCGGCGCGCGCGCGCGCTCCTCGAGCTTACAGTCGAGCATCCCGCGATCGAGCGGGGTGAAATCGAAGAGCGCGCAGTACCGCGGCTCTTTGAAGAGCAATTTCGGCGCCCACCCAGTCGCGAGCGCGTCGTCGTAGACGCCGTACAGGAGAATCGTAAACGTCCCGTGGAGTTTCACCTTTTCAGACTGCACGTACGCCGGGTTCGTGCGCGCGTGCACGTGTTTCGGCTTGGTCGCGTCCTTGTGGTACACGACCTGGCCGTTCTTAACAATCTCGAGGCGGCCGTCGATGCCGAGGTTTTCGCCTCGAATTTCCCACTTCGCGGGCTTCGCCGTCGTGAGCAGCACCGTCGTCTCGACGATGACGTTGCCGTGCGACGTGCACCGCAGCGTGCTCTCGCCGATGTCGTTCGTGCTCAGGATGCCCGACACGTCGCAGAAGCGCGCGAGGTTCTCGTCGCCGTCCTCCGCGCGCGTGACGTGGCGGAACGCTACGCGCCATCCCTCGTTTTCGAGCTCGGCTTTTTGGAGATAGGAAGCGCCGTACCCGACGGAAATCTCGTCCACGAGCGGGCCAGAGCCTTCGAACCTGCGCGAGAAGTAGTCGACGATGACCGGGGGCGACGACGACGTCGTCGCCGTCGCCGGCCGCGTCGACGTTGCTCCTACCTCGCCGAGCGCCGGCGTCGTCGTCGTCGGCGTCCCCTCGGGAAGTTCCACCAGCATCAGCTTATTCGTCTTGAAGTCCTTCCCGTCGAACACGAGCGGGGTCGTGTACCGCCACGTCGTGAGGTCGTCCGAGCTCACGCCCATGGGCTCCTCGAACGCGACGACGCCGATCCTCTTGCCCTTCGCGTCCGCGACGACGAGCTCGTGGTTGTTCCCCGCGCTGACGAGATATCGGAACGAGACGGTGTGCAGACCGGCGTCGCACCCGCCGTCGAGCTCGACGGCGTACGCGGAGGAGGCGCCGCCCTCGGACGGACCCGCGTCGCCCGCGTTCGATTCGTGCATGTCCGCGAAATACACGAACCCGTCGCCGTGGAACCCTCTCGCGCACGGCACGTCCACGGACAGCGCCCGCAGTTCCTCCGCGGAGAGCTGCGTCGCGTAGATGCCGAAATCGTCGATCGCGCCGTCGAAGCCGCCCTCGAACGCGCCGCCGCGAGGCCGCGACTCGAGCACGCCGTTGGCGTCGCCGACGACAAAGTGCGCGCCGAGAAGCGTCGTGCGCGTCTTCACGCCGAACGTCTTGTCCGTGAACGTGAACCCGCCTCGCTTCTCGCTCTGGCACTGCGCGTCGACGGACTGGCCGTCGACGTAAAACGTCACCTTGGCGCCCGCCTTCACGTCGTGCTCATCCACGCCCATGATGAACGCGACGTGGTGCCAGCCGCCTTCGGAGAGCGCCTCCACCGGCGGGGAGAGCAACGCGCACACGACGTTACCGGACTCGGCCACCGCGGTGAACGAGAGTTTGTTCCCGGGCGCGACGCCGAGGACGACGCGGGAGTGATCCGTCGCGGTCGGTTTCTTCTTCGACCCGACGACGACGCGCGTCAAGACGCCCGTCTCGTCGTTGATCTCGAACATTCCGGTCGGTTGGAACGAAACGATCGTCTCCCCGCCCGGGGCGACGTCCACGTCGGGGTGGCGTCGCATCCACATCACGACGGACGCGGGCTTCTTCTTGCTCGTGCCACCGAAAAGGCTGTTGGACGGCATCTCGTGCCAGCCGTCCGAGAGCAGCAACACGGAGGACTTGCCGGGCTCGCCGTGCGCGCGCGTGAAGTCGTGCGCCCAGTTCCCGCGGTGCGCGTCGCCGTAATAAAACGCCGCGCTGCGATCGGGCGTCGGCACCGCGTTCGCCGGGGACTTCCCCGTCCTCGCGTCCATGTCGATGACGAATCGATGCGCGCCATCTCTGGAGGGGCGGCGGCTGACGTCCTCCGCGTCCGTCCACGGCGCGCACGCGAGAGACGTCGTCGCGGCGGTGCCGGTGGGATCCGTCGCCGCTTCCAAGGGCGCGCACGACTTGGGGGGCTCGAACGGGAGGTCCATGAGGAGCCTCGCGCCCGGGTCTTCGCTCCCTTTTTCCCTCGACGACAGCGCCATCGATCGACGGCACCTCCCGGAGCGCGGCGAGATGTGAATCTCCGCGCGCTGGACGGCGTCCGTGTCAATCTTCGCGGCGAGGACGGTGTTCTTCCTCGGCGAGACTTTATCGGCCAAGTCGTAAGCGCCGATGCACTTGTCCTTGCCAAAGCCGACGCTGTTTCCCTCCTCCGCTCTCGTCGCCTTGTTCGAGAGCGGCCAGCAGTACTTCATCTTGTGATCGCCGCTGCCGTCCGCGGGGGTGGTGTACGCCGACGGTCGAAGGCAAAACGGCTTCGTCTTCGCGGAGATGGACACCACTCTCGCCGCCGCCGGGCCTTCGCACTCAAAGGTCGGGAACAAACCGCGCGCGACGTCGTGCCACGGCATCTTGTCGACGTCGAGCAGCTCGCACGTGCTCTCGTCGTACGCGTCTCTGCACGACTTGAACTTACACTGCGGCGGCGGCTTGAACTGCACGGAAATCTTCCCGGCGGCGGCGGCTTCGGACAGCCCAAAGAC
>Ga0181561_10004611_pt1 | contig 11839 bp, 10 predicted proteins | sample 011ome_19_FD_133760 | JGI IMG/M metagenome (GOLD analysis project Ga0181561, IMG submission 133760) | Coastal salt marsh microbial communities from the Groves Creek Marsh, Skidaway Island, Georgia - 011510BT metaG (megahit assembly) | ecosystem: Environmental > Aquatic > Marine > Intertidal...
TTCGATGTCAACGATTGCCAATACATCTTCAAGCGTTACAGGCTCGAAGAACAGGCGGTCCGACGTATCATAATCGGTCGAGACAGTCTCTGGGTTACAGTTAACCATTATGGTTTCATAGCCGTCTTCACGCATCGCAAAGGCAGCGTGAACGCAGCAATAATCGAACTCAATCCCTTGACCGATTCGGTTCGGACCGCCGCCCAAAACCATAATTTTGTCACGATTCGACGGATTCGCTTCACACTCTTCTTCATAAGTTGAATAAAGATAAGCCGTTGGCGTTGCAAACTCGCCAGCACAGGTGTCAACACGCTTATACACTGGACGAACATCCAGCTTTAAACGTCGTTCGCGCAACTCTTTTTCAGACACATCAAGAAGCGTCGCTAAACGCTTATCTGAAAATCCTTTGCGCTTCAAACGCCACAATGAGTCACGATCCAAATCTGACAATGCCATCTCTGTCAGCCGCGCTTCATCCCAAATCAAATCTTCAATTTGTGCAAGGAACCAAGGATCAATTTTTGAAACCTGATAAACCTCTTCAACGCCCATTCCGCTGCGGAAGGCATCAGCAACACACCACAAACGACGCGGGCCTGGGTTTGCGAGCTCATGCCGCATGGCCTGTACAGACTCATCAGAATCCCACTCAAATGTCGGATCTAAGCCACTGACGCCAATTTCCAGACCGCGCAGTGCTTTCTGCATGGACTCTTGGAAACTCCGGCCAATGGCCATCACTTCGCCGACAGATTTCATCTGTGTGGTCAAACGGCTATCGGCTTGCGGGAATTTTTCGAACGTAAAACGAGGAACTTTGGTAACCACGTAATCAATTGATGGTTCAAACGACGCAGGCGTCGCCCCGCCTGTAATCTCATTGGCAAGCTCATCTAAGGTGTAGCCGACAGCCAGTTTGGCAGCCACTTTCGCAATCGGGAAACCCGTCGCTTTTGATGCGAGTGCTGATGAACGCGACACACGTGGGTTCATCTCGATCACCACCAAACGACCATCCTCTGGATTAACGCCGAACTGAACGTTAGAACCACCGGTTTCCACACCAATTTCACGCAAAACAGCCACTGAGGCATTCCGCATGATTTGATATTCTTTGTCCGTTAAAGTCTGAGCCGGTGCGACAGTGATTGAATCACCTGTATGCACACCCATTGGATCGAAATTTTCGATCGAACAGACGATGATGCAGTTGTCTTTGCGGTCCCGGACCACTTCCATCTCATACTCTTTCCAACCGAGCAGTGATTCATCAATCAACAATTCATTGGTTGGCGACAAGTCGAGACCGCGTTCGCAAATCTCTTCGAATTCTTCACGGTTATAGGCAACACCGCCACCTGATCCACCCATAGTGAACGATGGACGAATGATGCAAGGGAACCCAAGATCATCGGCCGCAGTACGTGCCTCTTCCATCGAATGCGCAATATGGCTCCGTGGCGTTTCGAGGCCAATCGCCTTCATCGCCTTATCAAAACGATCTCTATCTTCAGCCTTATCAATCGCATCCGCATTCGCGCCGATTAACTGAACACCATACTTTTCGAGAACACCCTCACGATCCAAATCCAGAGCACAATTCAGCGCAGTCTGGCCACCCATTGTTGGCAACAGCGCACTTGGACGTTCTTTCTCAATCACCTTTGCGACTGACTGCCAGCGGATTGGCTCAATGTAAGTCGCATCAGCCATTGCTGGGTCAGTCATAATTGTCGCAGGGTTGGAGTTCACTAGGATGACTCGATAGCCTTCCTCACGAAGCGCTTTACATGCCTGCGCTCCCGAGTAGTCAAACTCACACGCCTGCCCAATGACAATCGGGCCCGCACCAATAATTAGAATCGATTCAAGGTCAGTACGTTTTGGCATTAGCGGGCCTCCATGTTCGCGATAAATTGGTCAAACAATGGCGCCACATCGTGTGGCCCCGGGCTCGCTTCAGGGTGACCCTGAAAACTAAATGCTGAGGTATCAGTACGTGATATGCCTTGCAGTGACTGATCAAACAACGATTTATGGGTCATCTTAAGATTGGCAGGTAGAGTTTGTTCATCAATCGCGAAACCATGGTTTTGACTGGTGATCATGACGACACCGGACTCGATATCTTGAACAGGGTGGTTCGCACCGTGGTGGCCAAACTTCATTTTCATGGTCTTCGCACCAGATGCGAGGCCAAGAAGCTGGTGACCCAAGCAAATCCCAAAGACTGGAATTTTCGTTTCCAAAATCTCCTGAATCGCCTCAATCGCATAGGTACATGGCTCCGGATCTCCAGGCCCATTGGATAAAAACACCCCATCTGGATTCATCGCTAAAACATCTTTTGCTGGAGTCTTCGCAGGAACCACTGTTAAACGGCAACCTCGATCAACAAGCATTCTCAAGATATTTCGCTTCACCCCAAAGTCATAGGCAACAACGTGAAATCTCGCATCAGTTTGTAGCGGGTGTCCTTCACCGAAAACCCAAGAACCTTCATTCCACTCATAGGTCGTGGAAGTAGTAACTTCTTTCGCCAGATCCATGCCAGCGAGTCCTGGGAACTCTGACAGTGCGGCCTGCGCTTTCGTAAGACCCTCATCCGAGCATGCATCAACACCTGCGATGATGACACCTGCTTGCGCCCCTTTATCTCTTAAAATACGAGTCAGTTTGCGAGTATCGATATCTGCAATTCCAACAACACCAGCTGTTTTTAAGTAGGTATCAAGTGATTCATGTGCACGGAAATTACTGTGCACGAGGGGAAGATCCCGGATGATGAGTCCACCCGCATGAATCGACCCAGACTCTTCATCTTCTGGAGTCACGCCCGTATTCCCAATGTGTGGATATGTCAGGGTAACTAACTGGCGTGCATAGGATGGATCTGTCAGGATTTCCTGATAGCCCGTCATTGCGGTATTAAATACGACTTCGCCGACGGACATACCGTCCGCGCCGATGGAGCGACCGACAAACTTTGTGCCGTCCGCAAGTAACAAAATTGCAGGTGAATTCAACCGGGAGTCCTCTGTCTCAACAGACTCGGCAGGCGCCGAGCGATTGAGGGCGCATTTTAGGGAGATTGGACTCAGAAGTCCATCGAAGCTGTCAGGTTATACCTACAGACCGAGAACATCTCGCATGGAATAAAGACCCGGTTGTTGCGCAGATGCCCAGATAGCGGCACGCACAGCCCCATTCGCAAAGGTTCGACGACTTGAAGCTTTGTGCGTAATTTCAACTCGCTCTCCTTCAGCAGCGAACAAAACGGTATGATCGCCGACCACATCTCCGGCTCTTACCGTCGCAAAACCGATCTGCTCGCGAGGTCGCGCACCTGTCTGACCTTCACGGCCATACACTGCAACCTCATTGAGATCACGATCAAGCGCATTCGCGACCACTCGCCCCATCGCGAGTGCCGTGCCACTTGGCGCATCAACTTTGTGCCGGTGATGCGCTTCAATGACTTCGATATCCACGGAATCACCGAATACTCGTGATGCTCGATCCAACAGATCAAAGACCACATTCACACCAACACTGAAATTAGGTGCATACACGACAGGGATTGTTTTCGAAGCTTCGGCAATCATGACCTCTTGAGCATCAGAAAAACCGGTAGTCCCAATAACGCATGGAACGCCTTGCATCACACACCACTGCAAATGTTCAAGTGTTGCCTCTATCGTTGTGAAGTCTATAACAACAGGCCTCGACGAGACAAATGCATCCAATCCACTCTCAATTGGAGCGCTATGATGACCGTGACCGACGAGCTCACCCGCATCCGCACCGACAAGCGTCGACGAAGCGCGAACAGTTGCCCCTGATAAAGAAGCACCTTCTGCTTCGAGGGTCGCCTCAATCAGTGCGCGCCCCATCCGGCCGGATGCACCAGTGATCACAATATTGGTCATTAGAACTTCATCTCATCAAAGAATGATTTCACACTATCAAACCATCCTTCGCGCTTTGGCGCATGGGTTTTGTGATTGAGTGTTTCATGAAGCTCTTCGAGAAGTTCACGCTGTTTTGCCGTGAGGTTAACCGGGGTTTCCACCGCCACACGACATAACAAATCGCCTTGAGTTCCACCACGTACAGGCTTCACACCCTTAGCACGCACTCGGAATAGCTTCCCAGTTTGCGTACCCTCAGGGACTTTGAGCTTGACGCGACCATCAAGCGTTGGCACCTCAAGCTCACCGCCAAGTGCTGCATCTGTAAATGAGATTGGCACTTCGCAATACAGGTCTTTCCCATCACGCGTGAAAATACGGTGCTCTTTGACATTGACCTGAACGTAGAGATCGCCTGCAGGCCCGCCATTGACACCTGCCTCACCCTCACCCGATAAGCGAACACGATCACCAGTATCAACACCAGCAGGAATCTTCACAGACAGGGTTTTGGTCTCTTCCTTGCGGCCTTGACCTCGGCAATCACCGCATGGATCAGTGATGACTTTGCCCTGACCATGACAACGGGGGCAGGTTTGTTGAATCGCGAAGAAACCCTGTTGCATCCGAACCTGGCCTTGACCATTACAGGTCTGACACGTTTTGGGCGATGAGCCTGGTTTCGCGCCACTCCCATGACAGGTTTCACATTCAGCAAGCCGCGGAACCCGAATCGTCTTTTCAACACCGAATACCGCTTCTTCAAGACTGAGATCGAGCGTGTAGCGCAGATCACTGCCGCGCTGAACTGACGAGCGTCCGCCACCTCCCGGGCCGGCCCCACCAAAGATATCGCCGAAGACGTCGCCAAAAATATCTGAAAAGCTAGCACCACCACCATGGAAACCACCACCGGCACCACCCATGCCGCCTTCAAACGCATCATGACCATAACGGTCATAAGCAGCGCGCTTTTCTGGATCTGATAAGACTTCGTAGGCTTCAGATAATTCTTTGAACTTGGCTTCTGCCTCAGAATCACCCGGATTACGATCCGGGTGACACTTCATCGCGAGGCGACGGTAGGCCTTTTTAAGATCCCCTTCAGAGACATCCGAAGACACTCCAAGAGTCTCGTAATAATCACGCTTGGCCACTCAGCTCTCCTTCCCTGAGACATGAGTCATTCGACTCACTTTTTCTCGTCGTCCTTAACTTCTTCAAACTCTGCGTCGACCACATCATCTTCAGGCTTTGAAGAACCTGTATCAGCGCCTGCATCAGTTGCACCTGCATCAGCGGCCGCATAGAGCTTTTCAGCAATCTTGGCTGACGCTTCTGTCAGCGCTGTTGTTTTCGCTGTGATCTGATCTTTATCGTCTGACTTCAACGCCTCTTCAAGTTCAGCAATTGCCGCCTCGACTGGCGCTTTTTCTTCATCAGTCAGCTTATCACCAGCATCCGCCATCGACTTCTTGGTCGCGTGAATCATGCCATCGGCTGTATTCCGAGCGCCAATCATCTCTTCGAACTTCTTATCGGCTTCAGCATTTGCTTCAGCGTCTTTCACCATTTTCTCGATTTCTTCATCCGAGAGGCCTGATGATGCTTTGATCACGATCGACTGTTCTTTACCAGTCGCCTTGTCTTTCGCTGACACATTCAAAATACCGTTTGCATCGATATCAAAGGCCACCTCAATTTGCGGCATGCCGCGAGGAGCAGGTGGAATGTCAGCCAGATCGAATCGACCCAAGGATTTATTTTGACCGGCTTGCTTACGCTCACCCTGCAAGACGTGAATCGTCACCGCAGTTTGGTTATCTTCCGCTGTCGAGAAAACTTGTGTCTTCTTCGTCGGAATCGTTGTGTTCTTTTCGATCAACGCAGTCATAACACCGCCCATTGTCTCGATACCAAGAGACAGCGGTGTCACGTCAAGCAACAGCACGTCTTTGACGTCTCCGGCTAACACGGCACCCTGAATAGATGCTCCCATCGCAACCGCTTCATCTGGGTTCACATCACGACGAGGCTCTTTGTTAAAGAACGCTTTTACCTTCTCTTGGACCAGCGGCATTCGCGTTTGACCACCAACAAGGATCACATCATTGATTTCTGATGTTGAATGACCAGCATCTTCGAGCGCCTGCTTAACAGGTGCCAAAGTCCGCTCGACCAAATCTTCGACCAGAGACTCGAGTTTCGCACGCGTCAACTTCACATTCAGGTGCTTCGGACCACTCGCATCAGCAGTGATATACGGCAGATTAACGTCAGTCTGCTGACTAGAAGACAACTCGATCTTCGCTTTTTCCGCCGCTTCTTTCAGACGCTGCATCGCTAGTGGATCACCCTTCAGATCCATTCCCTGCTCTTTCTGGAATGACTCAGCCAAGTAGTCGATCACACGGAGGTCAAAATCTTCACCACCCAGGAATGTGTCCCCATTTGTCGACAGAACTTCAAACTGATGCTCACCATCAACTTCAGCAATCTCGATGATCGAAATATCGAATGTACCACCACCCAAGTCATACACCGCGATGACGGAATCACCACGCGCTTGATCCATACCATAAGCAAGAGCCGCAGCAGTTGGCTCGTTGATAATGCGCTTGACGTCAAGACCTGCAATTTTGCCAGCATCTTTGGTTGCCTGACGCTGACTATCGTTAAAATACGCTGGAACTGTAATTACCGCTTCAGTGACCGCCTCACCAAGATAATCTTCCGCAGTCTTTTTCATCTTCTTCAAAACTTCGGCAGAGATTTGAGGCGGTGCGAGCTTGTCACCCTTCACATCAATCCAAGCATCACCATTATCAGCGCCGACGATTTTGTAAGGCACCATTTTGATGTCTTTCTGAACGACATCATCACTAAACTTACGCCCGATGAGGCGCTTCACAGCAAACAGCGTATTATTTGGGTTTGTGACAGACTGTCGTTTCGCCGGCTGGCCTACCAGAGTTTCGTCATCGGTGTATGCGATGATGGATGGCGTTGTGCGATCCCCTTCAGCATTTTCGATGACGCGCGGCTTGCCACCTTCGAGCACTGCCACGCAAGAATTTGTTGTCCCAAGATCGATTCCTATGATCTTACCCATGGTTTTTCCTCTCTATTCATCCATGTCCGGTCGCCCGGATTTCTTAATCTCGTTTATTGCGGTTTTTTGCCCGCATTCAAGTGCTTAGTTCGAAGCAGCCTTAGTCACCATAACCATCGCTGCGCGAATCACTCGGCCTTCTAATTTGTAGCCTTTCTGCATCACAGCCATCACGGTATTCGGCTCGTGATCAGCTGACTCGACCATGCTCATTGCCTGATGCTCTTGCGGATCAAATGCTTCACCGACAGGATTGATTGGCTCAACACCATGTTTAGCCGCCGTATCAAGTAGGAGCTTATGAGTCATCTGAGTACCCTCGAGCATCGCCGCATCGAAACCTTCAGTCGTCTCAGCAAGCTCGAGAGCCCGGTCCATCGAATCGAGGACAGCAAGCAGATCTTTCACGAATCTCTCGACGGCATATTTATGCGCATTTTCGACATCGCGCTCAGCGCGCCGCCGAACATTTTGCAAATCGGCCTGCGAACGAATTAACGCCTCTTTGAGTTCCTCAACTTGAGTTTCTAGACTGGCTGAATCACCGTCATCCATTGCGCCGGTTTCAACCCCAGCCTCTTCATCCAGAACAGCATTTTCTTCCGTGACTTCATCATTGGGGGTTTCATCTTGAGTTTCCGACGCATCCGCTGTGTCTTTCATGACGTCTTCATCTACTGGTGATTTTTCGTCAGCCATAATCTCCTCCTTGTTTCTACCGTGAGTGAGCTACACTCTCTACGGAAACGCATGTATAAGGTCATATCCGCAAGTTTCAACAGACAAACAAATGCTCTTACAACTGAATGTTCAAAATTTAGCTACTTTAGCCTCAGTCGACCTTGAACTGACTGGCGGCTGTATCGCTGTAACCGGTGACACGGGTGCGGGTAAATCGTTGATTCTCGATGCGCTCGAATTGGCTCTGGGGGCTCGCGCTGATGCGGGACTTGTGCGCGCAGGCACTGAGCGAGCCCAAATTATTGCCGAATTTGATATCGAAAGACTCCCTCATGCAAAAGTTTGGCTGACGAACAACGAATTGGATCAAGACGATGAATTGGTCTTGAGACGCACTCTGACATCAGAAGGTCGTTCAAAAGCCTATGTGAACGGTACGCCAATTTCGACTTCTCAGTTGAAAGAATTGTCAGAGCAGCTTGTATTGATGCACACACAACATGCAAACCAGAAACTGCTCCAAACGAAGCATCAACTCGAACTACTCGATGACTACGCAGATCAGGGTGCAGCACGTGGTCGCTCAAGCCTCGCTTTTAAGGAATGGATGGAGACTTTAGCCGCGTTAAATACTTTAAAAGCAGATGCGTCAAAAGCAGACGCCGAAAGGGAGCTGCTTGGTTTCCAGGTTGAAGAGCTCAACGCATTTAACCTACTAGAGGGTGAATTTGAGCAACTCGACCAAGAGCAGCGCCAACTCGCATCAGGTGACACCTTTATTCGTGTCACAGAACAGGCACTCACACTCTTATCGGGAGACGACGCGGGCGGACTCATTAGCCACACAGAAAAGCTTGCTTCTGACGTCAGTCATATTGCTGATGGGCACGCGGGCCTTAGCAATGCATCTGAGCTTCTCGATCAAGCTGCCATTGCACTTGGCGAAGCTAAGAGCGAAATTCAGCATGCGCGCGACCAGTTCGATCTTGATCCAGAGCGTCTCCAATTTGTGGAAGAGCGCCTCGCACAAGTCTTTCAGCTCGCCAGAAAACATAAGGTTGAGCCAGAAGAGCTAGTCCAGCATCACCAGAATTTAGTCTCTCGCCTGGAAGGCATTGCCGAAGCAAGTGATCGGATCCCAATGCTCGAACAAAAAGTGATCGAGCTTGAAGCCACGGCTCAGCAAAAAGCTGCTGAATTAACGCGCATTCGATCTTCGGCTGCTGAGCAATTATCTCGTGAAGTCACAGCTAATTTCCCTGATCTTGGAATGGAACATGCGCGTCTTGATATCCGCTTAATCCCAAATGAAACACTAACCACAACTGGAGCCGAATCCGTTCAGTTTTTCTTCCAACCAAACCCTGGGCAACAGGGTGGACCACTGTCAAAAATCGCGTCTGGCGGCGAACTCTCTCGCGTGAGTCTTGCAATTCAGGTGATCACGGCATCCAGACTCGCTACGCCAACACTGGTGTTCGATGAAGTGGATGTGGGTATCGGCGGCAAGACAGCAGCAAAAGTCGGTGAACTGCTGACTGAGTTAGCACGAAATGCGCAGGTGCTTGTTGTGACTCACCAGCCGCAAGTCGCAGGGCAAGCAGATCAGCATCTCCATGTGCAGAAACAGTCGGACGAAGACATCACCGTATCGCAAGCGCGACTCTTGTCACGTGATGACCGAATTGATGAAATCGCCCGCATGCTGGGTGGGCACTCAATTACTGAGAGCACGCGCCAAGCCGCGATGGATTTGCTGAAAGATTAACCACCAATCAACCAATTCGCTGCCCAGTGATAGAGCGGGATTCCTACAATAATATTGAACGGGAATGTGAGTCCGAGTGATAGCCCAAGGTACAAGCTCGGATTGGATTCAGGCAATGCATGCTTGAGAACTGCAGGGACCGCGATGTATGAAGCAGACCCAGCGAGAACCGCCAGCAATGTCGCGTTAGCTGCCGATAATCCACCAACCCATGCGAGCAAAAGTGCGATCGATGCATGGGCGATCGGCGCGAGCACCCCGTAAAACGCCAGTCGCTTGGGTACATCACGTAAATCAGCGAGTCGTTTCGCTGTCGCTACACCCATGTCGAGTAAAAAGAACGCCAACATGCCTTTGAAGATCATGCCGGTAAATGGATCCATGATCGTTTTACCAGATGCCCCTGTAATCATCCCAATGACCATGGCACCCAACAACAAAATCTGCGCGCCTTCTGTGAATGACTCCTTCAACACGATCAAAAATCCTTGGTGCTCTTGGCGAGCTTCCTGCGTGCGATACAGATTCGCCATTAAAATGGCAAATATGATCGCCGGCGATTCCATCAAGGCCATTGCTGCCGCCATATGACCGCCATACTGGAGACCATTGGTTTCTAAAAACTGCGTGGCAGTAATAAAAGTCACCGCAGAGACGGAGCCGTATGTCGCAGAAATCGCCAATGCGTCCAATGGGTTAATAACGCGCTTTAGCACCACGAAGCTCGCAAATGGAATAATGAGCGCAAGCCCCACCGCGAATATGAGATCTCTCAAGATCTCAGGATTAAAACCACTCTCAGCAAGTGAAAAGCCGCCCTTGAGACCAAGAGCCATTAGAAGATAAAGAGATAAAAATCGTGCAATCGCACTTGGTATTTCAAGATTGGATCGAACAAGGCCCGCAAATAAGCCCAAGATGAAAAATAGAACGCTGGGGTCAAGGAGAGGGCTCGATCCCATTACTTCTTCACCGAACATTCAGGGCAGGTGACATAGATTATGTGCGTGTGATCGACAATTTCACAGCCGTGGTCCTTGGCAATTTTTTCTTGCAGTGCTTCGATCTCAGGACTGACATATTCGATGACCTGATGACAACGAACGCAAACCATATGGTCGTGATGATCATCAGACTTTAACTCAAATACACTGGTGGTCGCGTCAAACTGATGACGCTCCACAAGGCCCGCTTCTTCGAATTGAGTCAATACGCGGTAGATTGTCGCCAAATTGACGTCCACTCCAGACTCATGGAGCTTGCGGTAAACAACTTCAGCCGACATATGTTCACCTTCATTTGAGAGCAACAGCTGCAGCACGTGGATCCTCGGCAAGGTTGCTTTGAGACCGGCTTTTTTTAATTCATCTGTTTCGTATTGCATGATCAATGGACTCTATGGCTAGGCATCTTTATCATTCTGCCAAGAAATTCCTCAGGAAGATATTGATGCGACTGATTTCGATTCACGTTCTTATTGCTGCCATTGTGCTCACAGGCTGTAGTTTCCCTGGTGTCCACAAAAATCCTGTGAAGCAAGGTAATCAACTGATTCCTGAGCGTGTCGAGCGTTTAGAAGCCGGAATGACAAGAGATCAGGTGCAGTTCCTACTTGGTTCGCCAATCACTGTGAACACATTTAATCCGAACCGTTGGATCTATCTCGAGCGCATCGATTTTGATGGAGAGGTGCAACAAAACACCTATTTGATCGTGAATTTTAAGAACGATCGAGTTTCTGAGATTCAGCGCGAGTCCGGCGGTTCTCCTTCGGATCCGCTATTAAAGATCGATACAACTCCACCCGATCGCCCGGATGAAGGGTCGTGGTGGTGGCCGTTTTAATACGAACGCCAAAAATGCCCATCGGAATCGTTTCTAAATCAATTTCTGGGAACTGTGTCGCAAAACCGGACAGTTCTGCAGCCTGAAAGACTGTCGTATCCTCTGGAACATCCAAATCAACCACATACTGTCGATCAGGCTTCGCGTAAACGACTTGCACTTTCATATTTACCGACCGTACAACTGATCAGCGCGATCACAGAATGCATCAACCAGGCTTCCAGCGATTTGCGAGAACACAGCGCCAATTGCCATCGCGATTAATTTACCTGCAAATTCAAATTCAAGATCGAGACTCACACGACACGCATCTTCACCGACAGACTCAAAACGCCAATGTCCAGACAGCGACTTAAAAGGTCCATCAACTAGTGATAGGTCGATTCGCTCAGGGGGCATCAGAGTGTTTTTGGTGGTGAATGATTGTCGAATGGAGCCCTTTTGGATCGAGAGCTCACCCACAATCGCTGCGCCTGTGGATTCAAGCACTCGTGCAGCACCGCACCAAGGTAAAAA
>Ga0181561_10004614_pt1 | contig 11834 bp, 10 predicted proteins | sample 011ome_19_FD_133760 | JGI IMG/M metagenome (GOLD analysis project Ga0181561, IMG submission 133760) | Coastal salt marsh microbial communities from the Groves Creek Marsh, Skidaway Island, Georgia - 011510BT metaG (megahit assembly) | ecosystem: Environmental > Aquatic > Marine > Intertidal...
TCGAATGTCATGGCAGGGCTTTCAGGATTGAATATGGTCTACGAGGCGGCAGGCATGCATGCCTCACTCCTTGGATTTTGCCTCGAATCGCTTGTGCTTGGTGATGATCTCTTGGGGCAAGCTATGCGCTGTGTGCGTGGCATCGAAGTGACCGAAGACACGGTCAGCGTGGATGTCATCCGCCAGACCTGTATGGGGGGACCCGGTCATTACCTTGGATCAGATCAAACGCTCTCTGTCATGCAGACGGAATATATCTATCCCGAACTTGGCGACAGAACCTCACCAAAGGAATGGGATGAACTCGGAAAACCTGACCTGATCCAAAAAGCGATTGCACGAAAAGAAGCCATCTTATCTGAAGCCTCTTCTGCCCGTTTTGCCCCAGAGGTTGATCGTGCCATCCGCGAAGCGTTCAAAATTCACCTTCCTGTATAGTGTTTATTGACGCAGGAATGCGAGAAGTTTGAAAAAAGCCCAAAGTTCTCTGGTCATTTCTGTTCAGAGGATGTAGGGCATCGCCAACTTCTCTGAAATAGGACGGTTTCAATGGATTTGCGCAACATCGCAATCATCGCTCATGTTGATCATGGGAAAACAACGCTCGTCGACGAGCTGCTTAAGCAATCTGGGGCGTTTCGCGCAAATCAGGCAGTGGTCGAACGTGCCATGGACAGCAATGATCTGGAGCGCGAGCGCGGTATTACCATCCTTGCCAAAGCGACGTCCGTCGTTTGGAAAGACACCCGCATCAACATTGTGGACACCCCTGGTCACGCCGATTTCGGTGGAGAGGTAGAGCGGATCCTCAGCATGGTGGACGGAGTGGTGCTTCTCGTTGACGCCGCAGAAGGGCCAATGCCGCAGACTAAATTTGTGACCTCTAAAGCGCTGGCACTTGGACTGCGCCCGATCGTTGTCTTAAACAAAGTGGATAAACCAGACGCCGAACCCGACCGCGCCTTGGATGAATGTTTTGATCTCTTCGCAGCGCTTGACGCAAACGAAGATCAGCTCGATTTTCCCCATCTTTACGCCTCTGGTCGCTCTGGTTGGGCGGACGCAGAGCTACATGGCCCCCGCAAAGATCTCGCGGCGCTCTTCGATCTGATTGTCAATCATGTACCTGCACCAAGACAGATCGCCCATCAAAACGAAGATTTTCGGATGCTTGCAACAACGCTTGGCACAGATCCCTTTGTGGGTCGTATCCTCACAGGTCGGGTCGAGAACGGCCGGTTGAAAGTCGGTGCGACCCTTCAGGCACTCTCGCGCACAGGACAAAAGTTCGAACAATTCCGTGTGACCCGTATTCAAGCATTCCGCGGTCTGGGTCAGGCCGATATCGACGAAGCCGTTGCTGGCGACATTGTGTCCTTGGCAGGGATGAGCAAAGCAACGGTGTCTGATACGCTTTGTGCTTTGGCTGTTGACACCCCGATTGAGGCGCAACCGATTGACCCCCCCACGATCACCGTTACATTCGGGATCAACGACAGTCCTCTCGCAGGGCGGGAGGGCAAAAAGGTCCAGAGCCGTGTGATCCGCGACCGGTTGATGAAAGAAGCCGAAAGCAATGTCGCCATCCGCGTGAGCGATACTCCGGGCGGTGAGGCTTTCGAAGTCGCAGGGCGCGGCGAATTGCAAATGGGTGTTTTGATTGAAAATATGCGTCGCGAAGGATTTGAACTGTCCATTTCACGACCGCAGGTATTATTCCGCGAAGATGATAATGGCGTGCGCCTTGAACCCATCGAAGAGGTCACAATTGACGTGGACGATGATTATACGGGGGCAGTTATTGAAAAAGTCACCGGCCCGCGCAAAGGCGAAATGGTCGATATGCGCCCTGCAGGTGCGGGAAAGACACGCATTGTCGCCCATGTACCCTCCCGCGGTTTGATCGGATACCACGGAGAGTTCTTGACAGACACACGCGGGACTGGCGTGCTAAACCGTGTGTTCCATTCTTGGGAACCATTCAAAGGCCCTATTGCGGGACGACGCGCCGGAGTGCTCATTTCAATGGAAGACGGCGTCTCTGTCGCATATGCGCTTTGGAATCTAGAGGACCGCGGACGCATGTTTATCGGCTCGCAGGTGCAGGTCTATCAAGGTATGATTATCGGAGAGCACAGCCGCGACAATGACCTTGAAGTGAACCCCCTGAAGGGCAAAAAGCTCACCAATGTGCGCGCCTCTGGTACGGACGAAGCTGTACGTTTGACCCCACATACACAGTTTTCACTCGAAGAAGCGATTGCATATATCAACGATGACGAATTGGTAGAAGTCACGCCACAATCTATTCGCCTGCGCAAACGCTACCTTGATACACATGAAAGAAAACGCATGAGTAAAGCCAGCTAAGACTTTGCTTTATATCGTTATTCTGTAATTTCAACGACCACCAGTTCACGCTCGGCCGCACCGCGGGCGTGATCAAGGGCAGCCTGATATTCAGGTGAATGATAGCAGGCCTCTGCGGCCTCAAGACTTGGGAATTTCGCCACAACGTTGCGTGGGCGATCTTTGCCCTCCAGCTGAACATAGCGCCCCGCGCGCGCAATGAAATGACCGCCATGTTTGGCAATCGCCGGTCCCGCAAGTTCGGCGTATTTGGCGTAGGATTCTGCGTCATTCACGCTCACATGCGCAATCCAAAGTGCTGACATTATTGTGCTCCTTCTATTATCGCTTCGGCGGCCTTGATGGCCTCATCAGCTCCAGACAAATCACTGCCTCCGCCACGCGCCATATCAGGACGGCCACCGCCGCCTTTGCCACCCAAAAGAGGAACTGCAGCTTGAACCAGATCCACAGCAGAGAGGCTGGCGGTCAGATCCTCTGTGACGCCCGCGCAAACAGCAACTTTTCCATCCCCTTCGGCCAAAAGCAGCACCGCCCCGCTTCCCAGTTGGGATTTATGTTCGTCGATCAAGGATGGAAGATCTTTTCCTGAAACGCCACTCAAGACCTGTGCGACAAAAGAGATCTGCCCTATTTTGCGTGCGTTTGATCCGCCAGTCCCCCCAGAACCGCCTGCCATGGCCAATTGCCGGCGCAATTGAGCCACTTCATTGCTAAGCGACTTACGCTCCTCAAGGAGCAATTTCACGCGGTCAGGAACATCGGCCGGCTGGCTTTTCAGTTCCGCTGCCACAGCAGCCAAGGCAGAGGACTGCGCAGAAAGATGGGTATAGGCCGCATCGCCCGTCAGAGCTTCGATCCGGCGCACACCGGCACTGCTTGCGCTGTCGCCCATCGTTATAAACATGCCAATGTCACCCGTCTGGCGCACATGCGTGCCCCCACAAAGTTCCAATGAATAAACATCTCCGTTTCCGCCTTTGCCTGATCCCTCAAGACGACCCATGGAAACGACGCGCACTTCATCCCCGTATTTTTCACCAAAAAGGGCCTGTGCGCCGATCTCACGCGCATCGTCGGGCGTCATGATTCGGGTCTCAACCGGAGTATTTTGACGGATGAATGCATTTACTTCGGCTTCGACGGTTTTGAGCTCCTCTGCGCTAAGTGGTTTGGAATGGCTAAAGTCAAAACGTAGCCGATCCTCTGCATTCAGCGACCCTTTCTGTGCCACATGATCGCCCAACGCACGGCGCAGAGCCTCATGTAAAAGATGTGTGGCAGAATGGTTTGCACGGATATTTTGACGGCGTGCGCGATCCACAGTCAAAACAAGACTATCACCGGCATTGACTTTACCCTCGTCAATGTCTGCAAAATGCACAAAAACCCCCGACACTTTTTTCGTGTCTGTTACCCTCGCTGCAAAGCCATCTCCACGAACAAGACCGCTATCGCCAACCTGCCCGCCGCTTTCTGCATAAAAGGGTGTCTGGTTGACCACAATTTGCACGCTGTCCCCTTTTGAGGCAGAGGAAATTTCTACACCATCCTTTATTATCGACAGGCATTGTGCCTCCGCCTGCTCTGTTTCATATCCCAAAAACTCAGTCGCGCCATGTTTGTCAGCAACATCAAACCAAATCGCTGCATCTGCTGCTTCGCCCGTACCACTCCACGCGGCACGCGCTTTGGCTTTTTGCTCTGCCATCGCAGCATCAAATCCTGCCACATCAACGGTGCGACCCTTTTCCCGCAAAGCGTCTTGGGTCAGATCAAGTGGGAACCCATAGGTGTCGTAGAGTTTAAAGGCGGTTTCCCCGTCCAATTCGCCCCCGTCGGCGACATGAACCAATTCCTCGTCCAGCAATTTGAGACCACGATCAAGCGTTTGCTTAAAGCGGGTTTCCTCTAGGCGCAGGGTTTCTTCAATCAATGACTGTGCACGGGGCAATTCGGGATAGGCCGCGCCCATTTTACTTACCAATGCCGGAACAAGGCGATGCATCAAAGGGTCTTTCACACCCAAGAGATGCGCATGGCGCATCGCACGGCGCATGATGCGGCGCAAAACATAACCACGCCCATCATTGGACGGCATTACCCCATCGGCAATCAAAAAAGAGGTAGACCGCAAATGGTCCGCAATGACACGGTGATGCATTTTTCCCGGACCATCGGGCGCACCATCGGAGAGATCGGCGCTCGCCTCAATCAAGGCGCGCATCAAATCAGTGTCATAATTGTCGTGTTTGCCCTGCAAAAGCGCACCAATGCGTTCAAGCCCCATCCCTGTGTCGATGGATTGCTTTTCCAGATCGAACATACTGCCGTCTTCGAATTTTTCGTTCTGCATGAAAACGAGGTTCCAGATTTCAATGAATCTGTCCCCATCTTCTTCCGCACTGCCCGGAGGTCCCCCCCAGATATGATCGCCATGATCGTAAAAAATTTCCGTACAAGGCCCACAAGGTCCCGTCGGGCCCATCATCCAGAAATTATCACTTGTGGCGATCCGGATGATTTTATCATCACTGAAACCGGCCACTTTTTTCCAAATCTCTGCGGCCTCATCATCGGTATGATACACAGTGACAAGAAGGCGGTCTTTGTTCAGGCCAAATTCTTTGGTCAACAATTCCCAAGCAAAGGGAATTGCGTCCGATTTGAAATAATCACCAAAGCTGAAATTGCCGAGCATTTCGAAAAATGTATGATGGCGCGCTGTGTAGCCCACATTGTCGAGGTCATTGTGCTTTCCGCCGGCACGCACACATTTCTGAGAGGTCGTCGCGCGCTGATAATCGCGGGTTTCTACCCCTGTGAACAGGTTTTTGAATTGCACCATACCCGAGTTGACAAACATCAAGGTCGGATCATTGCGCGGGACCAAGGGGCTTGCCGCGACGATCTCATGATCATTCTTGCCAAAGTAATTCAGAAAGGTGGATCGGATGTCGTTTAGCGATGGCATGGCAGTGTCTTCTCATATCATAGGTGTAAACAGAGTGACGTGTAGCCTTCCCTCGCGCCTATGTCCACTGCTTCGCAACGCAAAGCGCGCGCCCAATGCAAAAAACAAAGGGCCGCCAAATCAGGCGGCCCGTAGCTTCAATGCCAAGAAGAGCAATCACGCCTCAAGGACGTCATCATTTTCCTGTCCTTCCGAAAAACTCATATCAAAATCCAACCCATGTGCGGCACGGATCTTGTCCTCTATGTCCAGAGCCATCGCTTCGTTTTCCTTCAAAAAGGTCTTTGCGTTTTCTCGCCCCTGCCCGATCCGTTCATCTCCATAACTGTACCAAGCACCCGATTTATCCACGACGCCAACCTTAACACCCAGATCTAACAATTCGCCCGTTTTGGAAATGCCCTCTCCGTAAATGATGTCAAATTCAACCTGTTTAAAGGGTGGTGCGACTTTGTTTTTGACAACTTTCACCCGCGTGGCATTCCCGATCACTTCCTCACGATCCTTAATCGCTCCTATCCGGCGAATATCCAAGCGCACAGAGGAATAAAACTTAAGCGCATTGCCCCCTGTTGTGGTTTCAGGGCTGCCAAACATAACGCCTATTTTCATCCGAATTTGATTGATAAAAATGACCATGCAATTGCTTCGGCTGATAGATCCTGTCAGCTTGCGCATGGCTTGGCTCATCAAACGCGCCTGAACACCAACACTGCTGTCGCCCATATCACCCTCTAATTCAGACTTGGGCGTAAGCGCTGCAACGGAATCAACGACGATCAAGCTCACTGCGCCCGAGCGCACAAGCGTGTCTGTTATTTCGAGCGCTTGTTCTCCGGTATCAGGCTGACTGATCAACAACTCATCCAAATCAATACCCAATTTTTTTGCATATTGAGGATCAAGCGCATGTTCCGCATCCACAAATGCACAAACCCCCCCTTTTTTCTGTTCCTCAGCCACGCAATGCAGCGTGAGAGTCGTTTTACCGGAACTTTCAGGGCCAAAGATTTCAATAATCCGACCCTTGGGCAATCCCCCAATGCCAAGAGCAATATCAAGCCCAAGGGAACCGGTCGAGGTGGCTTCGATTTCCTGAATGGCATTTTCCCCACCCAGCTTCATAATCGAACCTTTACCGAATTGGCGTTCAATTTGTGCCAGAGCACTGTCGAGCGCTTTTTGCTTATCGCTATTACGTTTTGTATCCATTGTGAGAAGGTCTGCCATTTTCTGTTTTGCCTTTCTTATTTCATAGCCGCACACGTTCGGCAATGACTGCTTTGTTCTACTCTTGTTCTCCTTATGGAAAAAAAATGAGAACATTTCAAGAATATTTTAATAAAGTTAGTTTTATATCTAAGTGTTAATTAGTAGTATACGACGGTTGCTGTAATTTCTGTATTGTACGGGGGGCGCAATAAGTGCTTGTATTTTCGCAAAAAAATCTTGCCTTTTTGTCGATGCCGAAAACTGCGTCTACGTCTTATATTCATGCTTTGTCCCCTTATGCGACCATCACTGTCAAAGGCCCGCCGAATTTCAAACATATGAGTCTTCAGAAATTTGACAAAGTTCTTAGACCTGTTCTGGAACACAACAGTCAAAAAACGATAGAAACTCTGGCCGTTATTCGCCATCCCCTCGATTGGATGAGCAGCTGGTACAGATATCGGCTTCGGGATAGTCTGGATTGCTCTGAAAATTCCACTGCCGGCATTACATTTGACGAATTTGTCGAACATTACATGCGCAATGATCCTCCGCGCTTTGCCCGCATTGGCAATCAGTCAAGTTTTCTGAAACCTGCCGGAGACCGCCCTAAAATCACCCACCTGTTCCAATATGAAGATCAAATTTCATTGGTTGAGTTTTTAAAGAACCGGCTTGAAAAGGAATTTGAGTTGCCGGTGACCAATGTATCACCCAAAATACGTGTACAGATTTCACCGGAAACTGAAAAAAAAATTCAGACGCAAATGTGCGGATCAATTTGAGCTTTGGGAAAATGCAGGGCCCCACAAAGTATAAAGAGACCATCGTTAAAGGCTAGTCGCCCTGACTGTTTCGACGCTCTGCCTCTATCGCGCGCCATTTGGCAACATTTTTGTTGTGTTCTGCAAGCGTTACCGCAAAAGCATGCCCCCCACTGCCATCAGCGACAAAAAACAGGTAATCGCTTTGGGCTGGGGAAACTGCGGCCAGAATACTTTTGCGCCCAGGATTGGCTATAGGAGTTTTGGGAAGGCCTTTGTTCACATAGGTGTTCCAAGGGGTATCTTTGCGCAATTCACTTTGGCGAAGCCCCCGTCCTAAGATGTCTTTGCCAAGTGTAATTCCATAAATGACAGAGGGGTCTGTCTGCAAAGGCATGCCCTTATTGAGCCGATTGACAAAGACGCTTGCCACCAAAGCCCGCTCATCAGTCTGACCGGTTTCTTTTTCAATGATTGACGCAAGAATTAAGGCGTCCTCTTTTGAGGTAATGGGTAACCCTTCCTCTCGCTGATCCCATGCTTCGTTCAAGATTGCCTCCTGAGCCGCTTGCATTTTCAGCAAAAGCGCCTGACGGTCATCTCCTTGGCGCAGCTCAAAACTGTCTGGCGCAAGCGTTCCTTCTGGGGGAATGTTAAGCACTTCACCGCTTAGCACATCAATTTCATTTAACGCTTTCACAATCTTAAAGGAGGTCACCCCTTCGGCAATGGCGAGGCGGTGACGAATTCCCAACTCTTGGCTAAGCTCCTTAAAGGCTTCGGGCGCGTCCTGACCAAGGGTAAAGGAAACTTTTTCCTCAAATTGGGACGTGCTGGGATCCATCTCCCGCACCTGAACCTGTGTCGCGGTTATGCCGATCCGATAGACCACTTCCGCACCACAGCTGTTCGCGCCACCTTTGGTGACAATTTCCGTAATGTCCGCCATAGATATGGCTGTGTCTAAAAGAAAATTGCCAGCCTTCAGATCTCCGGCTTTTCCTGTGTACTCTGCCCCCATACGAAAAATCGGAGCGCTTGAGATGGCATTTTTCTCATAAAGAGTTTGCGACAGGCTGCGCATTGTGGTGCCACGATCCACCTGAAGACATATTGCATTGCCTAATGGACCTGCGTTGTAATACTGCGCTTTGCCCCAAACCGCCAAAGCCCCGATCAATAACGCCAGAAGGATCAGTAGGTTAAACCCGTTGGACGCAATGCTTCGCCACATTAGTCAACTTTTCCAAAGGCAACGCAGGCATTTGTGCCCCCAAACCCGAAGGAATTCGACAAGGCAACTTTGATTTCTCTTTCCCGTTTTTTATTGGGTGCCAAATCGACAGGGGTTTCAACGGCTGGGTTATCGAGGTTGATTGTGGGGGGCGCCACTTGATCACGAATTGCAAGAATGGAAAAGATAGCTTCGATGGCGCCAGCGGCCCCCAACAAATGCCCTGTCGCAGATTTGGTCGAAGACATGGTGACTTTACCTGCCGCATCCCCCATCAGCCGTTCCACCGCGGCCAATTCAATCACATCCGCCATCGTCGATGTACCATGGGCGTTGATATAATCAACTGCCGAAGCCTCAAGCCCTGCCTTTTTCAAAGCTGCCCGCATCGCCCGTTCGCCACCTTCACCATCTTCTGAGGGCGCCGTGATATGATGTGCATCCCCCGAAAGCCCGTATCCGATGACCTCGGCATAGATTTTTGCGCCCCGCGCTTTGGCATGTTCATATTCTTCCAAAACGACCACCCCTGCGCCTTCACCCATGACAAATCCATCGCGGTCTATGTCATAAGGGCGCGAGGCCGCTTTGGGGTTATCGATCCATTTGGTTGAGAGCGCTTTACAAGCGTTGAATCCAGCGATGCCGATTTCTGAAATTGCGGCCTCTGCGCCGCCGGCGACCATAACATCTGCATCATCCGTCATGATCAGGCGTGCGGCATCTCCTATAGCATGTGCACCGGTAGAACAGGCCGTAACGACCGCATGGTTCGGGCCCTTAAATCCGTAACGAATACTGACCTGACCTGAAATCAGGTTTATCAAGGCGCCGGGAATAAAGAAAGGTGATACACGGCGCGGACCTTTTTCATGAATAAGAAGTGCAGTCTCAGCAATTGAATTCAGACCTCCAATTCCTGAACCGATCATGACGCCGGTGCGCAAACGACTTTCATCATCCCGCAGTGTCCAGTCAGCATCCTTTACCGCCTGATCTGCTGCTGCAATGCCGTAAAGAATAAAATCATCAACCTTGCGCCGTTCTTTGGCTTCCATCCAGTCATCTGCACAGAAGGTTCCGTTTGATCCATCCCCAATGGGAACTTCGCACGCGTATTTGGTTGTGACGCGGGAATTGTCAAATCTGGTAATCTCTGATGCGCCTGATTCTCCGCTCAAGATACGCGACCAGCTTTCCTCTACTCCACTCGCCAAAGGCGTGACCAACCCAAGTCCTGTTACGACCACACGACGCATATGACTGCCCCTCTGTCTTTAATGAGTTTACCTGAACACTCCTATCGCGACCGCCCCCTAAAGGGCAAGACCCAGAACGCCCTTATTACCAATTGCCCTCAAAGAGCATCTCATTCAAAACAAAAAACCCCGCCAAATGACAAGGGTTCATGTTAGATTTCAAAGTTAAAAAACTTAACCTGCGTTGTCGATAAATTTGACCGCATCGCCAAATGTCTGAATGTTTTCCGCGGCATCATCGGGAATTTCGATACCGAACTCTTCTTCAAAGGCCATGACCAATTCGACTGTGTCAAGGCTGTCTGCGCCAAGATCATCAATGAAAGACGCGTTTTCGACAACTTTGTCTTCATCTACGCCCAAGTGTTCAACAACAATTTTCTTTACGCGTTCTGCGGTATCGCTCATTTCTATTTCCTCATATTCGACGGATGCCCGCCCTGTTTCCCTTCCCACGGAGAAGGTGTCGTCTCCAAAGGGCTCTTCAAAACCACGTTATGAACGTGTTTAATCGTCCGCAACAGCTGATGCAACCGATCTCCTCGCCGCCTATATCACAGGTTTGAGTTTTGGCAAATGGTTTGACAAGAAGAAATCAACCTGACCCGATTTCCCAATCAGCCTTCACCGTCAAAGCATCGCCATTCCACCGTTTACATGAAGCGTTGTTCCGGTGACATAGCCGGCTTCCTCACTTGCCAGATAAAGCGCAGCGGCTGCGATCTCCTCTGCCTGGCCCATGCGACCTGCCGGAATTTGTTCCATAATTTTTGATTTCTGATCATCATTAAGTTTGTCAGTCATCGCAGTCGTGATAAATCCCGGGGCAATCGCATTCACAGTAATCCCGCGGCTCGCCACTTCGTAGGCAAGCGATTTTGACATCCCGACCATCCCAGCTTTTGAGGCGGCATAATTGGCCTGACCCGGATTGCCTGTGGCGCCCACAACAGAACTGATGTTGATCATCCGTCCCCAGCGTGCCTTCATCATTCCACGCAAAACACCTTTGCAAAGCTTCATCGTTGCAGTGAGGTTCACATCCAAGACCGATTGCCATTCCTCATCCGACATGCGCATGAACAAATTATCGCGTGTAACGCCCGCGTTATTGACCAGAATATCGACGCTCCCCATGGCCTCTGTCGCCTGTTTAGGCAAATTTTCTACCGCTTCCATATCGGAGAGATTACAGAGAAGAACATGTGTGTTTCCGCCCAGCTCCCGAGCCAATTCTTCTAAAGGCGCGCTGCGTGTTCCGCTTAGAGTAACCTGCGCCCCAGCAGCGTGCAGTGCTTTGGCAATTGCTCCACCGATGCCACCTGATGCACCCGTAATCAAAGCGTTTCTTCCTGTTAAATCAAACATTTATTTGCCCCTTTTAATTTTGACTGGATAGTGCTCGAATATCTTCGGGTGTGGCGATATTCTTACATTCCACGTCACGATCAATGCGACGAACCATGCCACTGAGCGCTTTGCCTGCGCCTATTTCCCATATTTCCGATACATCATTTTGCGCCATCCACATAACCGATTCACGCCAGCGCACAGAGCCCGTGATTTGTTGGATTAGCAACTCTCTTATTTCGTCCGGATCACTTACCGCCTGCGCCTTTACATTGGACACGACAGCTACTGAGGGGGAGATAATCGTCGCCTCTGAAAGCGCTTCCTTCATAACGGCTGCAGCGGGTGACATGAGAGAACAATGAAACGGTGCGCTCACAGGCAGCAGCACGGCCCGTTTTGCGCCATGTTCCTTGGCAAGCTCTACGGCGCGTTCAACCGCCGCCTTATGGCCGGATACGACGACTTGGGCCGGGTCATTATCATTTGCGGCTTCGCAGACCTCGTCACCAGCGGCCTGCTTTGCGACTTGGCTCGCTGTTTCAAAATCAAGCCCAAGAAGGGCAGCCATCGCGCCGACCCCGACTGGAACCGCGGCCTGCATCGCTTTACCGCGCGTACGAAGAAGCCGCGCCGCATCCGCGATGCTCAGCGCACCCGCGCTGGCAAGA
>Ga0181561_10004622_pt1 | contig 11821 bp, 5 predicted proteins | sample 011ome_19_FD_133760 | JGI IMG/M metagenome (GOLD analysis project Ga0181561, IMG submission 133760) | Coastal salt marsh microbial communities from the Groves Creek Marsh, Skidaway Island, Georgia - 011510BT metaG (megahit assembly) | ecosystem: Environmental > Aquatic > Marine > Intertidal zone...
CTCAAGTATGCGTCCACTTTCAACATTTCTTCAAGCGAAAGCGATCGGCTCCAGACCATCATCTCGGCGACAGCCCACTCAGATTTGAAGTTGTTCCAAAACGTCCCACCCCATGGTGCGTGGTTCACACCGAGGCTTTTGTAGCCGGGGCTTCCACGATCTGTCGCAACGTTGGCTCCATCAACGAGCACGGTTGAACCTTGATTACTGCCACACATCACAAGCCAGTCGGTTGCGTTTCCACGATTCTTGAATTCAGTCATCGGTTGATCGTAAAATGCGACACCGCGTTGACCGTTGTTGTGACCGTGGAAGAAATGTCCTGGCCCTCCAACAATCACCCGACCTCGGGTTGAGCCGGTGTAGCGAGAAACGGTGCACAGCGTCCATTCCCTCGGCAGCACGGCTCCGAACATGTACTGAGAACTCACATCGCCATAAATCGCTCGCACTTCCTTGTCAGAGCCGTGTCCGTTGTACGAGCTGACGCCGATATCGCCTTGGAGAATTGAAGCGACCCGACCGCCGATGACATCCTCCCAAGCAGGGTGTGCCAAGGCGCTTGGAAACCAGTGTGCAAGTTCCGCAGGGAAGCCAGAAGGCAGTGTTGGCGTTTTGACCGCACTGATGCCAAGAATTCGCTTCTGCATGTACCTTGAAGCCATTAATATCTCAAGATTTGATAGCTTTCTGTTCCACGTGATGACTTCTGCGACGGCCCAGTCTGAGCTCTGATTCTCGTCAGAGTTTATCGAGACACTTCGACCACCACTTCCTCCTTGCCGATCAGAGATCGCAATATTGACACCATCAACGTACATTTTTTGTCCCCAGTTTGTACCACACGCTACAAGCCAGTTGAGTGGGTGACCGCGGTTTTGTTTCGGGGTCACCCATTCGTCATAAAATGCAACACCACGCATCCCGCCAAGGTGACCGTGCGCGAAGTCACCGGTACTGGTGAAGATGCGACGACGCGTGGGACCTGTGTACCTAGATAGCGTACACATGGTCCATTCGTTTGCTAAAATGTCGCCAAATTCATAATGCGTGTCGTTGCCTCCGAACAAGCCCTTGACCGGCCGCATTGCACTGAAACGAGTGGTAGAGATCACTCGAACTGATCCAGAGACGCTTACGCCGACGTAGGGACCAACTCGGCTCCTCCACATGTCGTCACTGATGTCTCCATTGGCAAACCACGCGTACAATCCTTCGGAAAGAGGCAACGTATGCGGACCAACGTCACCGAGGTCTACATCAGAACTCAATTCCTCGGCATCTGCTTGAGGACGCGACGGCGATGGGTTCAACGTCGTTTCTTCGCCCGAGTCATTGGTGTCAGCGACTGTCGTAGTAATCGGGTCCGTTTCATCACCCGTGGGCTCTTCGTTCGTTATATCCGTCGTATCCACAGTCGGAATAGACCCAAGCAGAGACCGAGACGTCATCTGCGTGTGTGTGAGACCTTCTTCCGTTAGCCAACGCAACTTCCTCAAGGCCACGCGCGTCGCGTTTGAACCCTCATAGATCTCCTCTAATCGATCACTAGACGTTGAATTCAAGGAAGACGTCGCATTCTCGTCATCAGTTTCCTCACCATGTATTTGATTGCGAACGACGAGAAGTACGCGCTGCGGTGTATTCAATTCACTCGTATCCGAAGTATTCAAGAGCTTCTCCCTCGTTTCTGGAAAGATCTCTTCCTTGTACGCACCGACTAAAACGTGCGTCTTCTCAGGTACCGTGCCAGAGAAATCCCTCAACTCCATTTCGAACTGACCGTCTTTGCTCGTGATCGCGCTGTACGTGCATCGTTCAGTCACACCTAACGCATATATTTCAGTTACGTTGACTGGAGAGCTGGCGACAACATTGACGTAGCGACCGTGGAAATATGTAAGCTCTGATCCGGAGCACGCGAAGTGAGCGCAGTGATGCGTCGGTGCGATGATGAGCTCGCCCAAATCTAGCTTACACTCGTGTCCAACACCCTCATCCGAGTCTGAGACATACGCTCTAATTGACCGTTCGGGAGTGGCACGATTACCATACGCTGTCACACAAACTTCGATAGAAGATATTCCAGACCAAGTCGAAAGATCAACGCGAAGATCCTCATCGACATTCAGGAGCGAAACGCCAGAAATTCCAGTAGGATCACCGTCTGTCACGACGTATGTCTTTTGTTGTGCGGTTTTCGCGGTCGACGACGCGAGCGTAACCGACTTAAATAGAGCCACATTCCGGTTTTCGATTTGAGTTGAGGTTTGCCTGATCGTAGTGCCATTGTGATGCGCAAAGTCTACGCACACTCTAACGTCTTCCACGGGGACCGCTGTCTCGCCAGCGGTGACTTCGCCGACGAACATAGCCAACCATGGAGATTTAAAGTGAAAGCTCTGCGAAACAAAGTCTCCTGCGTCGGTTTTGGTGCGTATCGCATAAATCCACTCGAGGTCTGGCTTGACGCCCGATTCGCGATCGATATGTGTAATTGATGCAAATTTTGCGGCACAACCCTTCAACCCACCTTCGATTTTCACGACGGCTTCAAAATCTTCACTTTCTCTGACGTTGCGACGCAAGATTTCGTACCCAGTCTCGTCCCAGGCGGTGTCACGGAACGTAAAGACGACGCCAGCCATATCCAGAGAAGCTAAAACGTCAATAGAAGCGCCATCATAGTACAAGCCCGTTCGACAAGTGTAATCCGCGTACGTCTCTGGATCGCGCGCTACCTGTACTGAAGATATGCACACCACGCGGCGCGAAGAGGGCTGTGCATGCGCTCTATGGGCACATATGGGGCGATGCCCGCATTTGAACGAATCCAAAAACGTCGCGAGTTGAACACGACCTGTATAGACTCGTACATCATCGAATTCTATGTCCAAAGCACTCAGAAGACTCAAAGACGGCATCAGATGCAGTTTGTCGCGTCCTTGCCACGTCTGATCTGTTATGAGCGTCGAAGCCGAGGCGCCGTCTTTGACGTTGCCGACTGGGTTCGCAACTATAGTTGCACCATCGTTTGTGCTCAAACTAAATCCAACAAAGTGCCAAGTGTCACACGCCAACGCGTCTGAAAGTTCGAGGACACTTGTTTGTTGCGTGCCGAGCGATGCATCACTCTTGACGTATCGCAACCGTAATTTCAAACCTTCGGCGATTGGACGGAGGTGGAAGTCGAGATTGTAGCTGACGTGCGCAGCCGAACCGCCGAAACGGGCGATGGACTGCTTCGCTATATGTCCGCCTGTTCTATCCGCGCCACAGTCGGAATAGACCCAAGCAGAGACCGAGACGTCATCTGCGATTGATTGACCGATATACTTGTATGAGTAATCGAGCGAAGCATTTGCGTTTGCGGCCACTTTACCCACGCACAACTTCCCCTGTGCACCGCTACATACCGCTGTCGATCGAGGGTTCATCGCCCGTAATTGAGGCACATTCGTTTGACCGTCAACAATGGGCGAGTCAGAGGTGAACACGCTGTGCTCACCCGGCAAATTACCGTCAAAGAGGAAATTCGCGACGAGTGACGGCTTGGATTCAAAAAACTCCCCCGTAACGGGACGAATGTCTGTTATCTCTCTCCCAGCATATCTGAAAGAGCCCTCCCCCCCGACTCTCATGTAACCAGCGCCAGGATCTGCGTCGACCACGTCGACCTTATCATACAGAATTCCGTCGATGTAGATGCACACATAGTCGGCGACTTCGGGAGGCACTGCATAAGACCACGTTAGCCGCATCTCGGATGAATTGCTGGCACACTCGCCGGCAGTAGTTTCGCGACCAGGCCTATTTGATGGGTATACCCTATCTTCAAATACGATGACTTCGCCTTGTCCGCATGCCTCAGTCGATAACTCAGCGTGCATGATGGAGTTCAAACTTAACGATAATCCATGAGCGCTTGAGATGTGATTCCATCGCTTTAACATGGTGACGTCGACGCTTTGCTTCTTCGCACCACTTAACATTTCTTGGAATGAAAGTTCGCCATCCATGGGAGCGACGTCGTATCGTCGAAAGAAAGCCTCCTTGGCTTGGTATAAAGCGACAGGATTAGTGCAATCGATCACAACAAACTCGTGTGAGCTGAGCATCAAGAATTTGACAATCTCTCTGTATGAATCGGCGACGTCATCTGTTCCCATCGGCATCGTCGGCGCACAACCAGTCGCCATCTCGAAAGTATGAAGGACGCCGTTCGCCACGGTGTTGGGTGCATCCTGGCCGTTTTCGGTCACAAAGGAGCAGCTGTACCGAATCTCGTAGCTACCAGGGACGATGGACGACGAATTGTCCGTCAAAGGAACTGACCTTGGGAAAAAGTCATCCCATCTTTTACACGGAAGAAAATCTCCAGCTGAATCATACGTGCACGCGCTCCCTTGCTTTTGTATATGCACCTTGCACCGAAGTCCCGCTGCATTGTTGATGGTATCGTCCGCTTTGGTGAGGAAGCAGTCGTTCGGATTGGCGCACGATGGATGTTCCACCTTGATGCGAAAATCATAAGTATACGACGGAACTCGCGCAACGGGATTCAAAATTCTCAAAATGGGTACCATATACTTTCCAGGCGGTGGCGGCGATGGTGGTGGTGGCGGCGGCGGCCAAGGGGGCTGAGGCGCCACAACCGACTTCACGAACAACGGGGAAAATATTCTCATGTACGAGTTCCAGACTCCGTCTTCGAGTAGTCTATCGTATCCGACACTTTCATCCGGACTGTCGTAACGCAAGTCAGAACTCGTCATCTGAACGAATCTATTGTGTTGCACGCAATTCAGCGCCACATTTCCATTGCCGGCGTCGACAAAACGAAACTTTTCACTATTCCAATCACCAGGAAGTTCAAAGTAGTTCCGCTCGGGTGAGGGATCGATCCTGCCTCCCATATAAATATGCAGACGCATGAATCGGTTGCGCGCCGTGTTATGAAGCGCGACGAGGTCGTTCCACGCGTTGGCTTCGTCAACAGCCACCACGCGAAATCGCTCAAGTTTCCAATCATAACGTAATTCGTTCCAAGCAACTTGCGCTGTGACCCCAAAATCAGTGTCCGAGCTCATTCGCACGAGTTTATTCTGCCAGATTCCGTTAATTGCGATGGTAGCGCCGTTCGGAGGTCTTACAAGAACGATTCGGAAACGCTCGGCGGGCCATGATGTCGCCGTAGGCAAATTTTGTTCTCCATAACCCGGCGGTGCGCAAAGAATGTTTCCGTGAGGGTCCATTTTCATGTAACGGTTATGCGCCACATTATAAAACGCAATTTTCCCATCTCCTCCGTACACGGCGCGCCATTTCGCGCTTTGCCAGCTCGCTGGAAGCTGCCGTTGACCTCTTGATTCCGAGCAGCTCATAGAACACGAATTGGAGGAAACTCGCATTATCAAGAACCTGTTTCTGTGCGGACTGTGCAAGGCGATGTCGCCTTTACCGGCGTCAACGATTGTCCACTTTTCGGATACCCAGGTTGACGGATAATGGTTCCATGCCTGCACTGGACTTGCAAATAAGTTCGATCCAGCACTCGCGAGGAATCGTTCGGCGAGAGCACTGTGCAGCGCTACGCGAGATCCCGGCGCGAGGAAGGGTGCGCCGTTTACGACTCGGAAGCGCTCGTGTAACCAGTCTTCTGGGAGCCTCGTCCTGTACGACATGTGAGTGGAAGACGCCATGGTGGCGTCAGTATTCACGCGGACGAAACGATTGAATTGTGCGTTGTGTAAAGCGATCTCACCATCGCCGGCGTCCACGACCCGAAAACGTTCGTAAGTAAAGTCCGCTGGTAGATTCCACCAATCGCGGTAGCTTCCGCCACGAATTCGGCCGTCGGGCCACATCTGAAGAAAACGATTGCGTCGAGTGCAATGCAGAGCGATTTCACCGTCTCCAGCGTCGACGACACGAAACTTCTCGTCTCTCCAGTCCCACGGCAAATCTTCCCAGCTCCTTGTGTCTGACGTCGTCACCGTGACAGTCGTCCCGCCGCTCGACGGCATTCGAACGTATCTGTTCATCCGTCCGTTATGTAGCGCAATTGACACGCCGATCGGTAGCCGCGTCATGACGATACGAAATCGGACAGTGTTGTGCGTGTACGAAATGTCTGTCTCCTTTTTCGATTCAGATATCGTCAAATCGTCGGTGGACGCGCGCATCTTGATGAAACGCTTGTATTGTTCGTTGTAGATGGCGATCTGACCACCGTCCGCGTCGACGACTCGAAAGCGCGCGTCCGTCCAATGTGGCCACGGAAATGCGTCCACGCCAGCGCTCGAGGTTCTTTTGAGTTTACCTTGAGCAGTCATGCGCAGAAAACCGTTGTGAGCGGCGTTATGAAACGCGACGAAACCTTCGCCGACGTCCACCACCGTGAATCGCGCCGCGCCCCAAGAAGCGTCTCGCGGCGCCGTATTCCAATTCGACGTTGCCGACTTTCGCGCGTTCCCGCCCGTCATCCACACGAACTTGTTCTCCGCGGCGTTGTGAATCATCACCTCCGCGCCGATCCACCACCGTTGCACGCCCGGACCCACGTTCGCCGCCGCGAACGTCACGTCTCGCGGCTCGCGCGTGTACCCCTCGGGATCATCCACCACCAGTCCGTTGCCCGCGATCGCTCTTCCCGCGCGTCCCAGCGCGACGCACACCAACGCGAGCGCGAGCTTGGCCAACGTTCGCGCGCGCCCTCGTCGGCGCGTGATCGTCGATCCCGCCGCGCGCATCGCGACGTTCGCGCGCGCGTCGTCGTCGTCGCGTTCGCGCGCGCGTCGTCGTCGTCGCGTCCGCGCGCGCGTCGTCGTCGTCGCGTCCGCGCGCGCGTCGTCGCGTCGTCGTCGCGTCGCCGTCGTCGTCGCGCGCGCGAATGACGAATCGCGCAGGGTGTTACGCGCCGCGTTCGGATTCTCGTTTACATCGTCCGCGCCGCGCGCGCCGAGCGAAGGCGCGGTCATCGACCGCGGTGGCGACGTCGTCGACGTCATTCCCACCGCGGCGTCACGCGCGCGCGCCCGATCGCTCGGCGCGTCCGATCTCGCGCGCGTCGGCGCGCTCGGGACGCGCGGCGTCGTCGTCGTCGGTCGAAGCGATCGTCGCGCGACGACGCCGCCGTGGCGTCCCTTATCGTCCTCATCCGCCCGCCGATGGCGCGGCGTGATCGATCGTTCGCACGTTCGCGAACCCGCGCGCGCGCGCGCCGCGCGCGGGCGTCGCGGCTTCGCGTCCGGGTGTCGGCGCGCGCGCGGTCGTCGCGCGTCGCGCGTACGCGTCGGCGTGGCCTTCGACGAGGAGCGTTCGGAAGAAGGCGTCCACGACGTCGAGCGCGCGCCAGAGGGCGGCGACGAGCGAGAACGGGCGCGCGGCGACCGCGCCGTCGCGCGCGACGTACGCCATCGCGCGCGCGGCGTCGCGCGGTCGCGCGGTGGCCGTCGCGCGGGGCGTCGAGTCTCATTGCGGCGAAGTGAGACACACACGGACCTAGTACGAAACCCGCCGCCGCCGGGTCCGGCACACGATGGCGCGCCCTCGCGCCGACGACGCGCGCGCGTCGAGCGCGGTGGCGACGAGGTCGTGCGTGTTCACCGTCGCGCTCCACCCGTCGGCGCTCGCGGACCCGCTCGGGGGCGCGCGCGCGGTGCTCGACGCGATGAAGATGCGACACGTGGACGCGCTCGGCGGCGTGCTCATGGCGTACGACGACGAAGCGCTGTGCGGCGCGCGACGACGCGAGCGCGACGACGACGGCGACGACGACGGCGACGATGAAACGTCGACGTCCGAGAGCGACGACGCGGAGGCGGACGACGACGACGGGCGAGGAGGGTTCGGAAGGGTGCTGCACGCGAGCGGGCACGTGGACGTGCGCGTGCGAGCGCGGTGCGAGGTGTTCACGCCGGTGAAAGAATCGCGCTTGGTCGGCACGGTGAATAAGATCGCGCACGATTTTATCGGAGCGTTGGTGCTGGATAGATTTAACGTCGCGATCGCGGCGGAAAATATACGGGAGGAGTTGGTGTCGTCGAGCGACGACGGGTGCTGGCGAAGCGCGTGGGACGCGACGCACGTGATAAAGGTCGGGTCGCAGATCGTGTTCACGGTGAAAGCGGTGACGGAGAGCGATGACGTGGTGTTGCTGAGAGGGGCGATGAAAGATCCCGCCACGGGCGAGCGCGAGTACGTGGCGAGATCGTCGAGTGGGATCACGAGCATCGAGCGCAAGCTCGTCGCGCCGGCGGATTCGGATTCGCGGCGCGAGAAAAAGTCGAAAAAGGAGAAGGAGAAGAAGGAGAAGAAGGAGAAGAAGGAGAAGAAGGAGAAGAAGGAGAAGAAGGAGAAGAGAAAGAGCGAGAACGATTTAGAGAAGAGCGACGGGCGCAGCTCGAAACGCGCGAAGGATTCGCCGTCGTAGTTTTTGTCAACGTCACCGTAGCGCCGTACGACGAAACGACGAACGCTCCCGTCGCCACACGCGCGCGCGCTCGGTCGCGCTCGGCGCTTTAGATCGCGCCATGGCGTACCCTAAAAAGCTCAGCGCCTACATGGCGTACTCCAACGCCAATCGCGACGAGGTCAAGCGCGAGCTCATCGCGAGCGGCGTGGAGAAGCCGTCGATCGCTGAAATCGCGCGCGCGATATCGCTTAAATGGAACGCGATGTCGGACGAGGTCAAGGCGGTGCGTGAAACACACGTTTTAGCGCGCGATGCGACGCGCCGTCGTGAGAACGCGCGCGACGACGAGATGAACGACGATGCGATGCGATGATTTGACAGGCGGGTTGAAAATTTGAAATTTGAAGCGACGACGCGCTTCGCGGAGGACTGACGACGCAAGCGATGTCATCGCGCGCGATAGAAAATGAAAGAAGACACCGAAAAGGCGTACGAGGCCGCGGTGGCGGCGGCGGTGGCGCGGGGTGAGGTGCCGGAGGAGAAGACGGCGGACGTCGACGGTAAACCGGCGGAGAACGACACGGTTTTGCCCGTGGCGCGCGTGAAACGAATCATCAAGCTCGATAAGGATGTCAAGCAAGCGTCAGCGGATGCGATTAAGTGCGTGACGAAGGCGACGGAGTTGTTTTTAGAGGGCTTAGCCGTCGGTTCGCACGCGGGAATGCGCGCGGCGAAGAGAAAAGGCGTGCAGTACAAGGATTTGGAGAGCTTCGTCTTGCGACGGGGCAAGTATGAATTTTTACACGATCACGTGTGGGCGATGCGGCCGCGAGAGGGTGAGAAGGGTGATGACGATGACGACGACGACGACGACGACGACGATGACGACGACGCGCCGTCGGCAAAGAAGGCGAAAAAGGTGGCGGACGCCAACGGTTCGAGACGAGTGACAGAATTTTTCAACCCCGGCGATTCGCCGAAAAAGAAGCCCGCTAACGACGACGAGGACGAAATTGTCATCGACGCGGCGCCGACGCAGACACAAACGGCAGCCGCTGTGATCCCCGAGACAGAAATTCAGACGCAATAGAGTGCGATTAGCCATCGATGTTGTTTTCAAAATCAATCAGTTCTAGAAACATCGCGTCAAACGACGTTGAGCGCGAAACTATCGACGGCGCGATTCATGATTTCCTCGACCTCGTCGAACCTCGAGCTCACCGCCGACGCGTGCAACTTAACCACACGATTGCCCACAAACGTCACCACCACGCGACTTCGGCGCTGAATGCTATCGAGCACGTCCCCTTGCGGCCCGACGCAGATTTTCGACCCTCCCATTCCTTCTTCGATTTTCGCCCGGCACACCTCGGTCTCGTACGAAAACACGTAATACTTGCGCCCATCCGGTCCCTTCTTCACTCGCGCGTCGTCCATCAGGGCGAACGCCATCGTCCCCGACCTTCCATTCTCCACGCCCCCGATCACCCCGAACGACTCCAACGCTTCCACCGCCGCGCGTTCGTTCGCCGTCAACGCGTCCGCCACCGACTCGGCGTCCGCGGCGTCCTCTCCGCTCGACGCCATCTGCGCGATCTCCGGGCTCACCGTCTCCACGCGCACGCTCACGGTATCGATGGTTTTAAAATTCCCAATCATCGCGATCGTCCGTCCCGACGTCGTGGCGCTGTCGTCGTACGCGCGATCGATCGCTTTGACCCAACTCGTCGGCACGTCGAATCGAAGCGCCTTCGCCGCCTTCCCATCGAACGCCTCGTATTCGTACCCCGCCTCTTCCGCCGCCGCGATCGTCGCGACGAAGCGCCGCGCGGCCGTTCGCGCGCGCGCCGCGTCGTCCGCGCGCTCGATCGTCTTCTCGCGTCGAGTCGCCGTCGCCGTCGCCGTCGCGCCCTCCGGCGCCGCCGTCGCGTCGCCCGCCGCGCTCAACGTCGTCGCGGTCGCCACGGACAGGACGAGCGCGGCGAGACGCGACCCGAAACAATTCGTCTCGCCGCGGTCTGTTTCCCGTCGACGCCGCGACGCCGCGCGCGCGTCGCGGCTCGCGCGCGGCGGTCGCGGACACCGCGCGTCGAGCGTCGCGGCCGGCATCGTCGTCCGGCGCGGGACGCGTCGTCGCGGGACGCGTGGGGGTGTGGCGGAGGTTCGTCGTCGTCGTCGTCCGCCGAGCGAAAGCGAAAGAATGGAACAATTGCGCATCTACAGAACAAACTCTAAGTCTGGGAGCGATCGACGCGGTCGACATCGTGCGTCGTCGAGCGCCGCCGTCGCGATGGTTTTACGAATCCCCAGAAATCATCGTCGCGTCGTTTGTCCGCCGCGATCGAGCCTCGCTCGCGACGTTCGCCCTCGCCTCGCCGTCTCGTCACGGAAGCTCATCGTACACCCCCTCCACGCGCCTCGCCCCCGAGCTCCGCGCGACGTTTTGCCAATACGACGCCTCGTCCGCGTCGGCGTTGCACCCGTATCCCGCCAATAACATTTGCGCCGCCAACGCCGCCGCGTTCGCGTCTCCCTGCTTCGCGTTCCTCAGCGTCTCCACGTACCACCTCGACGCCGCGTCCAGCACGCAATCCCTCAATGTCCCCTTCGTCACCGGTTCCATGTCATCCTCCACCGCGAACGCTCGCATCTCGTGCGTCGCGTCGTGCGCGAAGTCTCCGTTTTCGTCCTCTTCGCTCGTCGTCGTCGTCGTCGTCGAGCTCCCGCTCTCCGGTCGTCCCCGCGCTCGCTCTCGCTGTCGCTTGTGCTGTCGCGCGTGACACTGCTCGCACAAATCGTAATCCTCGCACCGCTCGCACACCCACCGCCGGCGCAGGATCGGCAGGTCGCCGCACGCGTCGCACGAGTACTGCAGGCTCTGGCACAGCACGCTCGGTTCGTACATGTTCTCCACCGTCGCGCGCGCGCGCTCGGCGCGGCCGGCTCGTCCGCACACGACGACGGTCGGCGCGATCGTCGCTTCGCGGTTCTTCGCGCGTCGTCTCCCGGTCGCGCGGTCGTCTGGCGCGCGGTCGCGCGATCGACGCTCGGCGGGCGCGGCGCGGGGGCGATTTCGCCAAACGACGGTCATTCGACGGTCGCCGCCGGAGGGTTTTCGACGACGTCGCGACTCTTCGTCTCCCGCGGCGCGAAAGGCGCGCGGCACAGCGCGACGACGGACGCGGCGACGGATCGCGCGCGCGACGGATCGGGCGCGGGTGAAATAAAATAATCGCGCGTGCGCGCGCGCGAGAGAGAGCGAGGGACGCGACGCGACGCGACGCGCGAGGACGAGGGAAGAGAAACGGCGAATGCGCGCGCGAATCGATGCCGCCGCCGCCGACGACGACGACGGCGACGGCGACGACGGCGGCGACGGGAGGAAGGGACGTCGACGTCGAGCGC
>Ga0181561_10004629_pt1 | contig 11814 bp, 4 predicted proteins | sample 011ome_19_FD_133760 | JGI IMG/M metagenome (GOLD analysis project Ga0181561, IMG submission 133760) | Coastal salt marsh microbial communities from the Groves Creek Marsh, Skidaway Island, Georgia - 011510BT metaG (megahit assembly) | ecosystem: Environmental > Aquatic > Marine > Intertidal zone...
CTTCGTCGCGCGCGTCGACGGGTCATCACGAGATGAAGGCGTCGAAGGGGTCGAAGGCGTCGAAGGCGTCGAAGGCGTCGAAGGCATCGAGTCACGCGACGAGTCACGCGACGAGCCACGCGACGAGTCGTTCGAAGGCGAGTCGTGTCGCGTCGAAACCGTCGCCCGCCGCGAGCCGAACAGCGTCCGCGAAGAATCGCGACGAAGGAGGCGCCGCGAAGCTGTTCACCATCTCCGACGACTACGATCCGTTCGAGTCCTTAGACGAGACGTCGTTTCCGAAAGCCCCGCGGCGCGTCGGCTTGGGCGCGCGGTGACGCGCGCCGCGCGCCTTTAGCAAAGTTAGTGACGCGGCGGGATTAATTACACGCGCGGCTCTCCCGAACGCTTTCGTGCGCGCGCGCTTCACTACGCCTTCACTCCGCCACCGTGGGCATAGGCTCCTTCGGGTCGAGGATCTGGATCAGGTTGTGGCGCTTGGCGTTGGCCTTGGCGAGATCCATGGCGGTGTCGCCGTCGGCGTTCTTCGCCGACTGGTTGACGCCCGCGGCGACGAGCTTGGAAACCGCCTCCGCTCCGCCGACCGTCACCGCGTACATCAGCGCCGTCCACCCGTCGCTGTCCTGCGCGTTCAGGTCCACCTTCTTCTCGATGAGCTGTGGGTTCACGGGAAGCGAAGAGGGGTCGAGGTCGGGAGAGACGTCGTCAGACGCCGCGAAAGGTTTTTTCGCCGAAAACGCTTTTTGCGCGGATCGGGGCTGACGAACCCGGCGCGCGCGACGGTCCGTGACCCCGGGAAAAAAAATCCCACCGGTTTTGGCGCTGACGAGGATTTCCCGGGACGCGATCGGGGAACGAGCGCGATCGGGGCTGTTTGTCACCGCGGGTGCGATCGCGGGCTCGCGGCCGGGTCGGGAGACGGGCTCGACGCCGCGTGCGGAAATGGTCCGTCTGAGCGTGTGGGAGACGTACGAAGTCGAGCACGGAGCTGTGCTTGTGCACGGCGGCGGACATGGCGGCGGTGCCTCCGTCCGCATCCTTCAGGTTCAGCAGCGAAGGACCGCGCCCCATCGCTTTGAGGATCTCGGTGGAGCCGTTCGAGGCGGCGATCATCGCGGCGGTCTTGCCGGAGTTCTGCGAAGCGAGAACACGTGGAATGGTTCGCGTGGGGGGGATTGGTCAGACGCGAAGTGAGGTCTGGGACTCGCGCGGGGCGGCGCGGCGAAGCGCCGGGAGGAAACGTGTCGGGAAAAAGCGCACGTCTGCCAACGAACGCGCGTGCGTAGATCGGTGGCGACTCTGCGTCTCGACGCGGCGCGCGGCGCGGGATCGCGGGAGACTCGCGGACTCCGATCGACGCGATCGAGGTGCGATGATCCACGGCGACGCCTCGATCGCGGGTCCTGACGAGACGGGGTCCCGATCGAGCCGCCCGGGCGACGAACGCGCGTCGCGTCCCCGTTCGCGAAAAGCGCGTCCTGACGCACCTCGCCGTTGGCCTGGATGTCGGCGTCCGCGCCCGCGTCGAGGAGCTCGACGACTTTGTCGACGTTCCCGTCCGCTGCCGCGGCCTGAAGCTGCGTCAGGCCGGTGAAGGTGTCGTGGTCGTCGATGCCCATCGGTGAGGTGTGTGAGGTGGCGTGGTAGGAGCGCGAGACGCAATGCGGACCCGATCGCGCGTCGCGGCGCAGGCGCGTCACGAGTGCCGCGTCAGAGCGAATTTCAGAGATTCGATTTCACCGTCTGTGATGATCAGACTCGCCCCGCGTCTTCCCAGGCGTGCTCGAAGTCGTCAAAGTCCTCGCGCCGCGGCCGGCGGCCCAGGCTCGAGTCCCGCAGGGACGCGCGCGCCTCCGCGGCGCGTTCTCTGCTCCTGCTCGAAGCCTCCAGCGCGCCGCGCGCGCGGTCCGCGTCGAACGCGAACGCCGCCGCCGCGCGCCCGGGACCGACGCCGAGACGCGCTTTTCGACGCGATTCGTTTTTTTCCTCGTCGTCGAGACTCGCGCGGTCGGGGATCCCGAGACGTGCGTTTTTCGCGGCGATCGCGGTCGCCTTCTTGGTCATGCGCACGACAGGCGCGCTGTTCGCGCGTCGCGCCCCCGCCCCCGCCCCCGCCCGGGAAGGCGCGCGCGCGTCCGCGCCGCCGAAGCTCGCGTCGCGCGGCGCCGCGCCTATTTCGCGGCGGTTATAATCGCGCCGGCGTTCGCGAAACGCGCGGAGCTTGCGCTCGGCGGATTTCGCTTCGCGCAGCGCCGCCTCCGTGACCTCGCGCGCGGTGCGCTCGAAGCCCTCATCGGTTGGCGAAAGCACCGACTCCGGCTCCAAACGCATGAACCGCGAGTACGGCGAGTCCTCCGGGGAGGAAGCGTCGGAAGCGTCGCGCGCCGGCGAGCGCGAGCGCGACGCGCGCGTACGCCCGCCGCCGCCGCCCATCCCGACGGGCGAGCGCCTCCCTTCCGAGACCCTTCCGGTTTTCGCCGCGAGTCGCGGTTCGCGCGTTGGCGAGGTGACGAGGCTGGGCGGCGGCTTCGCGGACGAGCCGAACACCACGCCGACGCGCGCGGGGGGGGGCGGAGACCTCTTGAACGCCGGCGAGGCGACGACGTCGCGCGCGCGCCCCGCGGGCGCCGCCGGGGGCGCGTCCAGCGCCTCGCGCGCCTCGCGCGACGCCTCCGCCGTGGACCGCGCGAGCTGCAGGATCCGGCGCGCGACGGAGGCGGGGAGCCGCTCGAGCTCGCCGGGCGCGAGCCGCAGGACGGTCACGCCGACCCCGCGCGCGGCGGTGACGGTGAACGCGTGCCGCCCCGGTTTAGGGAGGTCCAGGTCCGCCCGGGCCCCGGCGAGCGCCCTCCGCGCGCGCGGCGCGAAGAGGCACTCCTCGCCGAACACCGCCGGCGCCACGAGGTCCCCCAGCGCGACGTCGCGCACGCGCTCCACCAGGGGGCTTCCCGCCGCGCCGCCGCCCGAGCCGGTGCCGCGGCGGAGCCGCTCGCTTCCGCCACGCTCGCTTCCGTCCCGCGAGAGAGCCTGGTCGACGATCTCCCCGCCCCCCGCCGCGTCCACCAGCACGCGCGCCTTGGCGAACACCTCCGCGCGTCCCTCCCTGACGAAGAAGACCCCGCGCGCGACGTCCCCGGCGGTGACCACGCGCGCCCCCGGCGGCGCCTCGACGCGCTCCAGCGCGAGCGCGAGCGCCTTCAGGTCGCCGTCTGACACCTCCGCCTCGGGGAAGAGCTCCGGGGATGTCCGCAAAAACGCCGCCGTCTTCGCCGCCTCGCCTCGGCGCGTCGCGTCCATCACCTCGTCGAACGTTCGCTTGTCCACGCGCAAAACAGCCGTCTCCGAGAGCGCCACGAGCGTCGCGCACCGCGCCTCGCCCTCGCGGGCGCCGCGCACCGCGCCCAGCCCGAACAGGTCGCCGGTGCGGGTCCGGCGCACGAACGGACCCGAGCCCGGCGGCGCGCCCAAAAGCTCAGCCTCCGTCTCCCACCCCGGGCGCACGGGCACGGGGACGCGCGCCGGGCCGGCGGCGCGGGGCCCCGGGACCCCGGTGTCGTCCTCGCGCGCGACTTTGTACGGGCTCCTCCGCGGACGCGCCTCCGGGTTCCACGGGTCGGGGTCGGGGTCGAGGCTCTCCATCCCCCTCGCCGAGTCGCGCCGCTTGAACGTCGCGCACTCGCCGCCCACCAGCACGAGCGCGCACGCGCCGCGCTCGCCCTCGCGCGCCACGACGTCGCGCGCGCGGTGCGTCTCCAGGGACGCCCCGGCGAAGAGCCGCGGCAGGAACCGCGGGTGTAAGCCGCGGAACGCGGGCATGGACCGCGTCGCGTGTACCAGCTCTTTTTCGAGACGCGCGTTCTCGAACGCTCTCGAAGAAGAAGCGTTTTTTTCCGAATTTTCCGAAAGACCAGCGTCGCGCCGCCAATCGTAGTACCGGACAAACGCCGCAGTCGCCGCGCGGCGGTACATGTCGCGCGAGTACAGTGTAGCGTCGCGCTGGAGCGCGCGCGCGCGCTCCGCGCCAGAGCGCGCCTCGCTCGCGCCCTCGCGCGACTCGCGCACCAGGCGCTCGGTGTCGGCGTCCGCGCGGCGGCGCGCCGCCTCCGCGTCGGCGGCGGCTTTGCGCGCCGAACGCCGAGCCGCCGACGCGCGCACGCGCTCGGCGTACGCCTTCGCCTTCTCCGTCGTCGACGAGGTCTTCGGCGTCGTCTCGCGCGAGACGACGTCTCGTCGTCTCGTCGTCTCGTCGGGTTCCGCGGCGCGCGCGGAGGGACGAAGAGACCGAGACTGTTTGTCGGTCGCGGGCGTCTTTCGCGCGGCGAGCGCGTTTCCCGCGCTCGGAACGAGAGGCGCCCCGAACACCGAGAACGGTATCTTGGCCGGCGCCGACCGGGGCGCGGCGGGTCGCGCGGCGCCGCGGGGCGGCCCGCGGTTCTCGCCGTCGTCCGGAAAGACACCCGGCGTCGCCGGCGCCGTGGGCGCGCCGTCCAGGTCGTCCGCGACGGACGACGAGAGCGACGAGCCCAGCCCCGAGCGCTCCATGAACGAGCGCGTCAGGGACGACCGCGCCGACCGAACGGGGCTCGACCGCGTCGCCGCGGATCCACTCGCGCGCGACGACCGCGAAGCGCGCGACGCCCGCGTCGGCGACGCGAACGATCGCAGCGGCGAGAGCGCGCCGTACTCGCTCTCGGAGTCGTCCGGGATCGGACCCAGCAGGGCCTCTCGCCGCGCGCGCTCCGCCTCCGCGCGCGCCGCCGCGACGGCCGCCTCGGCGGCGGCGCGCTGGGCCTCGGCGGCGCGGAGCGCGCGCTCGGCCTCCTCGGCGCGGCGCGTCGCCGGATCGGAGCCGATCGGATCGGCGTTTTCGGCGTCGCGCCCGCGCGCCGCCCGCCGCGCCGCGCTCGCGCCCGTCGCCCGCGCCGCCTCGAAGCTGACGCGCAGCGAGCGGGACGCGCGGGACGAACCGCCCGCGGACCGCGGCGCCGGCGACGGCGTTCGCTCTGCTGATGTGGGATCCCGATCCCGCGTTCGTCCCGCGGGAGACGCCGCGGACGAGACCCTCGCTCTCGCCGGCGTCGACGCTCGAGACTCGCCGGGACCCGACGAAACCGCCGACGTCGGTCGGTTTTTTTTTTTCGCCGACCCGGCGCGCGCGTGGTCCAGGCGCTCGTAGAACTTCTCCTCGCCGGGATACATCACCCTCCGGTTGCGGGACTCGCGCCGCGCGTCCGCGAGCGCCGACTCGCGCGCCGCCGCCATCTCCGCCTCCAGACGCAGCTTCAGCCTCCGCGCGGCGGCGGCGGCGGCGCGGCGGGCGCTCGTCGGCGTTTTCGTCGTGCCTTTTCTTCTCGCCGTCTCCGTCTCCGGCGCGAAGACGTCCTCGTTCTCATCCCGTAACGACGGGCTTCGGGCTTCGGACCTTTGTCTCGACCGCGCCTCTTCGTTCGGCGAGACGAAAAGGCGCGACGAAGCCGCCTCGCGAAACGCGGGCGAGCGCGCCGACGCGATCCTTTTTTTCGCGCTCTCCGGTTTCGTCTCGCGCCGCGCCTCCGGCGCGGCGCCCCGCGCGCTCCGGGCGCGCTTCGGGGTGGCGCCCGCCCGAACGGCCGCCTCTCTCTCCTTCTCCTTCGCGGCGACGCGCCTCGCGTCGGAGAGCGCCTTGACGCGCTCGCGCGCGGCGCGACCGCGCTGCACGCGCTGCACGCGGACGGCGGCGGCGTGCTCGACGTCGGGCGAGCGGGCGGTTGGACTCTTCGATTTCTGACTGGCGTTCGACGCGCTCGGCGCCTCGCGCGCGGTCGAGCTCGACGGCCGGTCGCCGCGGGTCCTCTGCGAGGAGGTGGCGCTGGGCGAAGACGAGGGTTCCGTCGGGGTCGGCGCGCGTCGCGGGGGGGTCGTCGACACCAGCGCCGAAGCCGGTCTCGTGGGCGACCGCGTCGCATTCGACGCGGTCGACTGGCGCTCGTAGACACCGGGGGACCGCACGCGGCGTTCCGCCGCGTCAGGCTTGGGAGGCGACGCGGCAACGGGCTCCTGTTTCTCTTCCGCCTTCTCGAGCATGTGCCGCGCATCCTTCAGCGCGCGCGACGCCTCATCTGCGGCTCGTCGCGCGATGCTCGGTGGGCACTCGCACGCGGCGCGCATCGTGTTCACTCGCATCGTCGCCTCCGAGGCGAGTCGGAGCGCCTCCTGCCTCTCGCGGTCGTCCGTGGCGAACGCGAAGCGCTCCTTGAGCTCCTCTGCGCGCGCCTCCGCGGCCTCGAGCTCGGCGTCATCGTGCGCGGCGCGTCCTATCTTCGGGGCGCCGTCGCCCATCGCGCCCAGCACGCCTGCGCCACCTCCAATGTTTGAATCGTCTTGACATTGACATTGGAGAAACGCCTCGAGTTTGGGTCGTGACACTTCGGGGGCGTTGAAAGTTGATCGCTCGCCCGAGAGCCGCGTTCTGTCTCGTCGTTACACGCGGCCGCGGCTTCGCGTCTACAGACCCCCCCCCTAAAGCACGTCTCGCTCACGCGTTCACCCTCGTCTTCGCGATCTCCGCGACCCTCCACTTGGCGTAGTCGTCCGCCACCGTCGCGTTGATGCTCCCCTGCAGGTTGGCGATGACGGTGTCGTTGATCAAGTTCACCGCGTCGTCAAACCCGGGCAGGATGGCGATCATCTCATTCACATCCGCGCTGAGGTTGACGGTGAGCTTCCCGAGCACCTTCCTGCCCGCCTTCCCGCCGGTGCGCGCCGGCTTCAGCGCGCCATCCATCGAGAGCCACACCTTGCCGTTCACGCCGAGCTCATCGGGAAGGCCCTCGATGGTCAGGTCTTCGCTGCTCAGCCGCAGCTCGCCCGCGCGCGGCTCCAGCTTGAGCGTGGTGTACACCGTGGCGCGCCACTGCATGAACTCGAACGGGAGCAACTGCACGCGCCAGGTGGTGTCGTCGAGCTTCTCCCGGCGCGACTCGTCCGGAAACGTCACGCCGATGATGCGCTCGCCGTCGCTGATGTACGTCGAGAAATCGTGCGTCTCGTCCTCGTCCTTGATGGTAAGGGTCATGGACCGGCTGCTGCGCCACGCCTTGCGCACATCGCACCGGGTGAGCGTGGAGACGCGGCCGGCCGAGCGGGGGGGGGCGGAGGGCTTGAAAGCGCGCGCGCCGCCGAGGAACGGGGAGCGACGCGCGGAGGCGGTCGAGGCGGTGGCCGCGGTGGCGCACCGCGCGGTGCAGCTCGTCGTCGCCATGCCGCGCGCGCCGCGGGAGTGGCCTCGGAACGAACCGCGCTCAGGCTGCCACGCGGCAGAATCGTCGATTCGCCCGAAATCAAGTTCGTCGCGCGCGGCGATGCGAGATGCGCGTTCCAGGAGAAGGAAGCGTCGTTGAAAAAGTCGTTTGTCGTTCACATTACAAAGTCTTTGGGTCCGCCCCGCGCGTCGCCCCGCGCGGTCTCGTCCCAAGAAAAGATGGTATCGCGCCTCCTCCGCGGCGCGATCGTTTTGCTCGCGCGTGCCCCCCTCGCGCTCCGCTCGCGCCGGGGTAGGTCCCGCTTCCGTCCCGCGTCGCGCCTCCGCCGTCGCCGTCCCGCCGTCTTCACGACCGAATCGCCGAGTAGTACAGCTCGACGTAGTCGAGCGCGGGCCTGTTCCAGGACCAGTCCTGCCTCATGATGCGCTCCTGGAATTTGCGGAACCAGATGCGGTCGTTGTAGTACGTGTCCAGCGCGCGGTCCAGCGCGTACTCCAGCCCGCCGATGTCCGTGCCCTCGAACGAAAATCCGTTGGTCGCGTCGCCGGTGACTTTCCAATCCGTCGACCCGTCCACTTCCCACGCCGCGCGGTCCTTCTCGTTGTCCACGTCGAAGATGGTGTCCCGCAGCCCGCCGGTGGCGCGCACCACCGGGACGGCGCCGTACCGCATGGAAATCATCTGCGTCAGGCCGCAGGGCTCGAACATGGAAGGCACCAGGATGAAGTCCGCCGCCGCGTACACCAGGTGCGACAAGGGCTCGTCGAAGGCAAAGGCAAACGCCGCGTTGGGGCCGCCGATGGAGCCCGCCATCGCGTTGAAGTCACCCTGCACCTTGGGGTCGGGCGCGGACCCGAGCAGCACGTACTGCGCACCGCGCTTCAGCGAGTGGTGGATGGAGTGCTTGATCAGGTCGAGGCCCTTCTGCGCGGTGAGGCGCGAGACGACCGCCACCATGGGCTGGTCCGAGCCCCAGGTGAGGCCGAAGCGGCCCTGAATCTCCTCGCGGGCGCGGCGCTTGCCCGCCTCGTGGTTGGAGGCGTCGTAGTTCATGGGCAGGAACTGGTCCGTGCTGGGGTCCCAGATCTCCGAATCGATGCCGTTACGCACGCCGTGGAACTTGTGCAGGTTGTCGCGCACGGCGGGATGGCCGCTCACCTCGCCCGCGTACGACGGCGACACCGTCGTCGTGAGCTGCGAGTGGAACGACGCCTCGCCGATTTTCTGTTGGCCGTAGTTCATGTTGTGGATCGTGAACACAACCTTCGGCTTCCACAGCCCGTAGTTGTGGTAGTTGGTCCAGTACGACGCCGCGACCGTCGCGGTGGACCAGTCGTGGCAGTGCAGGATGTCCGGCTGGCGGTTGGTCTGCAGCAAAAACTCCAGCGCGGCGTTGCAGAAAAAGTCAAACTTGACGCCGTCGTCGTTGCGCCCGTACACCGAGTCGACGGCGAACATCCCGTTTTGCGGCTCCACGAAAAACACCTGGACGTCCTCCACGATCTGCCTGGTGACGACGATGTTCGTGCCGAGCGCCTCGAACGACGCTTCGAACTCCATGTTGCCCAGCATGGGCGACGAGTTGAAGAACTGGTACTTGGGCAGGATCACCTCCACCAGGTTTCCCTCATCCTGGATGGCGCGCGCCAGCGCGGTGACGACGTCGCCCAAGCCGCCAACCTTGGCGATGGGCGCCATCTCGACGGCGATGTGCGCGATGTGCAGCGGCGGCTTCTCGATCGTGGAGTCCTCCACCGGGAAGTGGTAGTCGCGCCCGAAGTGGTTGTCGTACGTGCTGCCCTCGACGACCCCGTCGGAGAAGACGAAGTCCATCATCCACGCGTCCTCCGGGATCTTCACGCTGAACTCCACGAACGGCGACGCCTCGGTGGGGCGAGTCATCGCCGTCGCCGGGATCGCCTCCGTCTCGTGCGTCCAGCGGTTGAACCCGCCGGTGATGTACACGTCCTGCGCCAGCCCGAGGTTGGTGTTCGTGGGGTGGTACGTGATCTTCACCTCGTCGCCCGCCTTCGGGTACGGGGGGTCGCACGTGATGATGTGCTGCTGCTGGCGGCGCGTCACGAGCGTCGCCTCGCGGTGCGCGGCTTCGCGGCGCTTGCGGCGCTCCTTGGCGGCGACGCGCGCCGCCTCTTCCCTCTCCTCGCGCATCTTCGCCAGGTACACGATGCGCTCCTGGATGCGCGCGTCCCAGTCCTCGTTCGTGGCGTTGCCCTCGCCGCCCTCCACCAGCAAACGGTAGTCGTACCCGTCGTTGTTGTCCCAGTGCTCCTTCGCCTCGTCGGAGACCACCATGTCCACGGTGTAGGACGTGGGGGGGATGTCCACCGTCACGCCGTACCACTCGTTCTCGGGATCGATCGGCGCGCCCTTCACCGGGTCCATGATGAGCTCCTGCTCGAACCCCTGCGCGAACTTGTTGAACCCGACGTGCAGCCGGATCGCGCCGCTCGGCCCGCCGATGGGGTTGAGCGCCTTGTTGAACATCATGAACGTCTTCCCGGGCTTCACCCCGCGGTCCGTCTTGAAGATGACCCGTCCGTCCTTCTCCAGCTGCCCCTCCGGGACGCCCTCCTTGCGCATGCCCGCCTCGTACTTCTCCGTCTCGCACTCCGCGGTAGCCTCCGCGAGGTCCTTCTCGTACGCCGCCTTGTCGCGCAGGAACTTCTCCACCTCCTCCTTGGTCTTGCCGTAGTGCACGTCCACGAAGAAGTTGTCGCCGCCGGAGTTCTCGAAGTTGCCGTCCGCCTCAAACACAAAGTTGAACCCGTACGCCAGGTCCGGAACCTGAAACTCGGAGTAGGCGAAGTCGTCCGCGTCGCTGCCGACGGGGATCATCGCCGTGTCCCACTCGTCCAGCTTCCAGTCGTTGAAGCCCGCGATGAAACGCACGTTGTGCTTCCCCCGCAGCGTCTCCGAGCGGCTCTTGTTCACGTAGATGCGCGCGGGGTTGCCCACCACCAGCTTGTGCGGCACGGTGAAGAACAGGTTCTCGCCGCCGCCCATCATCTCCTTGACGTGGTCGTGCGGGTCCTTCGCAACCTGCTCCGGGATGGTCTTCAGGAAAATCTCCTCCTTGCGCTTCGCGTCCGCGATCGCCTCGCGCTCCTTGCGGATCGCCTCCGCCTCCGCCTCCGCCTGCAGGCGCAACTGCTCCGCCTCGCGCTCAGCCTGCAGCCGCGCCAGCTCCTGCGCCTGCGCCTGCGCCAGCTGCGCCTTCTCCAGCGCGATGGCGCGCTCGATCTCCTCGGGGGTCAGCACGGGCGAGTCCGTGTCGAAGACGGCCGTCACGTCGGGCACCGCGGGCGCTGTGGGCACCGCGGGCGCCGCGGGCGCGGGAGGCGCCGGCGGGGGGGGCACCGCCGGCGCCGCCGCAGCGGGCGCCGGGGGAGGCGTCGCGGGCGCGGCGGGCACCGGCGCGGGCGCCGCCGGGGGCACCGGGGCGGGCGCCGCGGCCGCGGGCGGCGGCGGCGGCGGCGGCGGCGCGGGTGCCGCCTCCGCGACGGGCGGAGGCGGCACCGGCGCCGCGGGCTCCACCGGGGGAGGGGGAGGCGGCGGCGGTACCGCGGCGGGCGCCGCCTGTCCCGGGATGGAGAACTCCATGTCGGGAGGCGGAGGCGGGGCGCGCCTTTGAATGAACGACTGCGTCGCGGCGCCGTTGGTGGGCCGCACGCCGTTCTGCGGGGGCGGCGCGCCGTTGGTCTGCGGCGGCGCGGGGGGCTCCGCGGTGGCGGGCGCCTCCTGACCGCCGCCGGGCTGCAGCCACGCGGGGGGCTGCTCGCCCGCCTCAGCGCGCACCAGGCGCGCGCCCGCCAGTTTCTGGCCAACCTTAGCCTTGCCGAGGGGCGCGCGCGCGCCGCGCGCAGGGCGGGCCGCGGCCCCGCGGCGCGCGTTCGCCGCGGCCACGGGGTTGGCGCGGGAGGAGGTGCACGCCATCGCCTCCTGTCTCATCGCGAACGCCATCGTGCCGGCTTGGGTGGCGCGGTTCGACTACGCCTCCGCGACGCGAGCGGGAGATCTATCAATCCCCAATGCCGTGAAAAAGGCAACAGCGGGACGACGTTCGCGCGCCTTCGCCGGTCGAGCGAGCGTCGAGTTTTGGACGCGCTTCGAGCTGAGTGCTCTCGCGGTACGTAACCTGCGACTCGGGTCGCTACCGCGAGCGTGCCTCGATCGAAGGGCGCGCGCGCGGCGTTATACGGAACGCGATGGCAACTCATTTCTTTATCCCACTGCTTTGTCCCGCCATGAGTTGCCACGAGGGTCTCTCCTTTGTGCACAGCTGGCGCTCCGAGAGGCTCGGAGTCCGGATCGACACAGAATCAGTGGTTTTTCGATCATGGAAAAACCAGACCCTCATTTTACATGAGCAAATAGTCACTTTTATGCATTTTAGGCTATGGGCTTTTTTTTCTGATCCCGTCTCCAATCTGGGAAAATCGACTCGGCTTCCCGACCGCGCGACGCCGCGACCCCGGCAGATATTTTAGCGCGCGAAATCGAAATCGAAGGACACGTCCGCAAAACCTTCGGGAAAAAATCTCGACTCCGATGC
>Ga0181561_10004634_pt1 | contig 11806 bp, 8 predicted proteins | sample 011ome_19_FD_133760 | JGI IMG/M metagenome (GOLD analysis project Ga0181561, IMG submission 133760) | Coastal salt marsh microbial communities from the Groves Creek Marsh, Skidaway Island, Georgia - 011510BT metaG (megahit assembly) | ecosystem: Environmental > Aquatic > Marine > Intertidal zone...
AGGGGAAACGGGGACAGGGACGGGGGAAACGGGGACGGGGACGGCGGAAGAGGCGGGAAACGCGACCGCGACGGCGTCGAAAAAAACCAAACCCAAACCCAGAGACGCGGGGACGTCACGGACCTCAGGAAGGCTATCTGCGTCGGGTTCGCGAACAAGCTCGCGCGGCGGCTCCCGCGGCACAACGGCTTCCGAACCTTCGGCGCGGACGCGTCCATGATAGCCGAAGCGCACCCGTCCGTCGCGCGGTCGCTCGCCGACGACGTCACCGGTTTGCTTCCGGAGTGGGTCGTGTTTCACTCGCTCGTGTCCACGACGCGGCCATTCATCAAGGGCGTGTGCAGGATCGAACCCGAGTGGGCCGCGCAGGTGATGCCGCGGTTAGGGGACGTGGACGTCGGGCGGCTCAGCGGCGGCGCGCTGGCGGAGGAGCGGACGGGAGCGAACGCGGAGAAGGCGGCGGCGGCGGCGGCGGAGGCGGAGGCGGAGAGGACGCGCGAGGCGAGCGGGCGGAAGAACACGGACCAGGCCGTGGAGGATGCGCGCGCGCGGTACCTCGCGAGGAAGAACAAGGCCGCCGCGAAGAAGAGCTGAACCCGAGCGACGAGTCGCGTCTTAAGTTAGCGTCGCGACTTTCTTCTTTGATAGGACACCTTAACCTTACTTAAACCACCCCTTCTTCTTTTCCTTTTCCTCTCCGCCGCCGTCGTTCGCGTCGGCGGCGGCATCCTTCGCCGGCTTCGGCGGGATCCCATTGATCCCTAACCTCCGCGCGACCCACGTGTCGCCGAAGAACTCCTCGATCACCCACGCGAGCGTCGCCGTCGGTAAGACGTCCGTGAACGGCAGCGCCTCCTCGACGAACCCCAGACTCGAGATCGCGTTGGAGCGAAACAGCTGCCCGAGGAGGAACGCCTCGAGGGGCGCGTACGCCGCGTCGGAGAACTCGCCCACTCCCGGGAGCAAGAACGAGCTGTCGCCGACGCCGTCGATGAGGAGACATATCACGAGCTTCGCCCACGCCTCCGGGGTGATCCCTTCCACGGCCTTCTGCGCGCTCTCCGCGGCGGCCGCGCGCGCCTTCTCCATCGCTTTCCGCTCTTGCTCGCGTCGGATCTTCCCAACCTCGCGCGTGATGAAGACGTAGGCGAAGAACGACGCGGCGGGGAACCAGCCGGGGAGGTCGCCGCCGTTCGCGTCCTTCGCGGCGTCCGCGAACGGGTTCCCGAGGCCGAACAGCGCGACGTCGAACAGCGCGGACGCGGACGCGGACGTCGTCGTCGCCGTCGTCGTCGTCAGCGTCGTCAGCGTCGTCGCGTCGAGCGGGAGCGCGCGAAGACGCGCTCCCGATCGTCGGCGCCGCGACCGCGCGCCGACGGAAGGCGGCGGCGACGCGCGCGCGGAGGAGGAGGACGGGACCTCCGCGTCGGGCGAGCGCCCGAAGCGCGCGCGCGCGAGGGGGGGGACCGCGACGAGCGCGGCCATGGCGACGGCGCGCGACTCCGTTATGATCGAAGTGACTGATGTGTCAGCGTCGCCTCGTCCTGTCCAGTCGCTGTCGGCATCAGTCCGCGATGCGCGGCGGCGGCGGCGGCGGCGACGACGACGACGGCCCGTGGCGCGTCCTCGCGGACGCCGCCGCGGAGCTCGCGTCCGTCCTCCTCGCGCCGTCCTCCTCCCCCGACGCGCTCGCGGACGCGCTCGAGCGCGCGACCGCGGCGGTCGACGCGGACGACGAGTTCGTCGCCGCGCTCGGCTTCCATCGCGCCCACCGCGCGGTCGTCCGCCTCACGACGCACCCCTCCCCCGACGTCGCCGCCGCCGCGGGCGACCTCGCGGAGCTCTGCGCGCGGAGATGCCCGCGCGGGGTGCCGTTCCCGAGCGTCGGCGGCGACGCGAGCGTCGAGCCGTCGTACGCGCGGTGCGACGTCGGGCGACGAAACGCGCCGCTCGCGCTGATCCTCCGTCGCGCGCGCGAGGACCCCGCCCTCGGCGGCGGCGAGAAGCGACGCGTGCCGAACATCGCGTGGCCGAGCGCGATCGTCCTCGCGCGCGTCCTCGCGCGGCACCCCGCGCTCGTGCGCGGGAAGGACGTGCTCGAGCTCGGTGCGGGGCTCGGCGCGGTCGGCATGGCAGCCGCGGCGCTCGGCGCCGACGCGGCGACGTTGACCGACGTCGACGACGACGCGGTGGCGAACATGCGGTATAACATCGCGCGCGGCGGCGGCGTGCGGGTGCGGAGAGCGCGATCGCGCCGCCGCGAGGGAGAGGCCGGCGTCGTCGACGACGACGCGACGGCGGCGGCGGCGGCGATCGCGTCGAGGTGCGTCGCGAAGGCGTTGGACTGGAACGACGCGCGCGACGTGCGCGACGTCGACGGAACCGCCGACGTCGTTCTCGGCGCGGACGTCGTGCACGACCACGGCATGGCCGACGGCGTCGTCTCCGCCCTCGCGCGCGCGATGCGGTCGCCGCACGGCGTGGGGGTGATCGTCAACCCCGCGCCAGAGCACCGCGCGGGCGCGGATCGAATCCCGGAGCTGTTGACGGCGGCCGGGCTGGTCTTCGAGCGTCGCGTCGTCGCGAGCGCGCTGCTTCGCGCGGGGTTGGAGGAGGAGACGGAGGACGTGAAGCTGGACGTCTTCGCGATCGCGCGCGCGGAGGAACGCGTGCCGAGGCTCGAGGACGTGGGCGAGCGGTGGTTCGAGTTCGATTAGCATAGGTAGGCGGGCGTAGAATGGGCACGTGTAGTAGGTAAAGAGTAGCGCGTTAGCGTTTCATCGCGCGCGGAGCGGAGCGTTCGTGACGTACAGTACTTCCGTGGGTATTTCACAATCATCGCGTCGTCGACGACTAGACTATAAGATCATACAACGAAACCAAACGAATACAGGTACTACCGCGCGCCGCTTCAGTCGCTTCACGAGGACGCTTCTTCGCCCGCGTCCGCGAGCGCGGCGGCGATGCGATCCGCGCGCTCCTTGTCCATCTTCTTCTTCATGTTCCTCCACTTGTCCTTCAAGTCCATGGACGTGCGATCGATCATCACCGTGTCGTACTTGTCCAGGATGGAGATCCAATCCGTGGGGCCCTCCTTCCCCGGCGGGTTAAACTCCGCCATGCCCTTCCGCAGGCAGTCCTCCTCCTCCGCGGTCCACCGCTGCCGCATCTTCCGCACGCCCTCCTGCGTGACCCCGGAGGTGTGCGCGAAGTTCGAGTGCCGGTTCGCCTTCCCCGGCCGCCTCTCCAATTCGCCCGTGATCGCGTTCTTTATCTTGTTCATGCTCCGTCGGCGTCTCTTCTTCCCGGCGATGAGCGTCCACAGACCGCCGCCGCCCTCCTCCTCCTCCTCGAGCGCGTTCGCCGCCTCTCTCGCTCTCTTGATTTTTATGTTCCGGTACTTATCCTTCAAGTCCATGGACGTGCGGTCCTTGAACAGGTTTTGTTTCATGCCCGCGATGAGGATGTCCGCCCACATCGTCTTCGAGTCTTCTCCGTCCGGGCCAAACTTTTCGTACCCCTCGAGGAGAAAGTCCACGTCCTCCTCCGCCCACGGCGTCCTCTCCTTCTTTTGCGGCGCGATCCCCGCGCCGCCGCCGGCGCCGCCGGGCGTCGACCCGCCCGGCGTGTTGCCCGCCGATCTCGCCGCCTTGATCGTGCCCCCGCGCGCGTTGGAGTGTCGGTTCGCGACGCCGAGCGGTTTCGGAATCAGGGGCGGGCCGCCGCGGCTTTTCCGCGGGGTGCCGCCGTAGAACCCGCCGCCGGGGCTCGCCAACAGCCGCTTCTTCAAGGATTCGTCGTCGTCGTCATCGTCGTCGTCGGAAGATGAACCGCCGCCGCCGCCGGGGGGTGCGTAGTCCGCGTCCTCGGCCAGCGTCCCCGCGGCGTCGGCGTCCTTCTTGCGTCCGCCGAACACCCGGCTCAAGAACCCGGGTTGCTTGGCCGACTTGGACTTCGCCTCCGCCTCGAGGTCCTCCTCCGTCGGCGCCGCCTGCGTGGGCATGATCCCGAACGCGTCGTCGTCGTCGTCGTCTTCTTCTTCTTCTTCGCCGTCCGAGTTGAACCGCTTGTGCTCCGGCTCTTTCGCCAGCCCCAACGCGCGTCGACGCCACAGCCCTGGCGCGAGCGCGTTCACGACTCTTCCGACCGGCGTGCTCGGCTTCGGCTCGCCAGCCCCAATCTTCGCGCGTTTCGCCGCGGGGGACGCCGCGACAACCTTCGCCAACGCCTCCTTCTGCTTCTTCTTCTGCGACGGCGACGGCGACACCGCGGCCATCGCGAGGCGGTTCCACGGGTCGCCGGCGTCGTCCGCGGGCGGCGCGTAGACGTCGTCCTCATCCCCCGCGTCGTCGTCAGCCTTCTCGATCTCGACCGCTTCCTCTTCCTCGCGCGCGCGCTTATTCTTGGTCTTCTTCGTCGGCGTGCGAAGCATCGACTTCCGGCGCTCGCCGCCCGTCGCGCCGCCGCCGCCGTCGTCGTCCGCCGCCGCCGCCGCGCGCCTCGTCCCCGGGGAACCCACCCTGACGCCGGCGAGCGTCGCCTTGGGCACGCCGGGCGGAGGAATGTACGCCCCCGCGGTGATGTCCTCGATGAGACGCTGAAGCGACGTCGACCCGAGCGTCGCGGCGTGCGCGCTCACGACGGACGCGAGGTCTTTGCGCGCCGCGGCGGAGTCGGCTTTGTGCGCGCCGTGTTTCTTGCGCGCGGCGTTGAACGGCTTTTCGCTCGCGCCGGGAGATTTACACCTCTTGTGCGCGCTCAGGAGGTCGTCGCGCGCCGCCTTGGCGAGCTTCGCGAGATTCACGCGCGGGGGAAACATGTCGTCGATCGCGAGCTTGAACGCGGGCCAGCCTTTCGATCTCGCGAGGCACGCCGCCTCGGCGCACATGCGGACTCTGGGCTCCAATTCCTCGGAATCGTCCGTCAGCGATTCGAGCGGCGCCAGCTTCGCGAGGAGCTTGCACGTCTTCGCGCTCACGGGCTCTTTCTTCTCGACCGCGTCCGAGAGCATCTGAAGCGACAGACGCTGCGCGATTCGCGCGGGCATCTCCCCGCTCCGCGTCGCGCCCTTCGCGGCGTCGAGGAGATCTAGCAGCACGTCGTTGTCGATTCCCACCGCCGCGGCGTGCTCGACGACCCACAGCGTCGCGTCGTCGACGGGCTTTCTCTTCGCCGCCGCGGGGGCTTTGCGAGGGGGCATGACGGGCGGCGTTCGCGCGGGGCGTTCGAGGGCGTTCGCGAGCGCGGAAGCGCGCGGGTGCGAAGCGCCGCGTCGAGGAATGGCAACAATTGCAACCCTAAAGGGGGATACTTTAGGGTATGCGGTTTGCACGTGTGTGGGACGGCGGAGAATTGCGCCGACGTTTACTACAACGTTGTACACGAACGAGCATAAGTATTTAGTCTTGAAAAAACCCTATCCAAGTGCTCTCGCATAATCGCAACGAGAGATTTTAGACCGTGATTTACGGTTCCGAAAGGATCTCGTCAACGTTGGTTAGATCTACATCTTTTTTAATAAATGTGCACGGAATGCGATGAACCGCAAGGGCGCGCGGTCCGGCACTGTGGCGCGCGCGAGGAGCGCGACGGAGGAGAGGAGCGAGGAGGGCACGGCGTGATCGAACGAGTGCGCTGAACGAAAGTTTCGACGGTCGCGAGCTCTCGCGCGCGAGGCACGACGCGCGGCGCGCGGAGCGAGAGTTGCCGCTTTCACTTCGTCGCGCGCGGCGGTGACGAATCTTTTTTTCGAGCGTCACCCACAAGCCCTACGGCCCGGATCGAGCGCGGGAGGCGATGACGGCGGAGAAGAAGGAGCTCAAAGTGTTCCCCGCTGGCCTTCGCGTGCTCGTCGTGGACGATGATCCGCTCTGCTTGCGAATCGTCGAGAAGATGCTGAAGCGGTGCCAGTACGAAGGTGCGCGCGCGAACGCGCGGGATTTCACACCGCATCTTCAGTTTCGCGCGGCGAGGTGCCTCGTCGCGCGACGCCCCGAGCGCTCGCGCGAGCGCGCGCGTCGTCGCGAGGCGCGACGTCCACATCGTGCCGCGTATCTCGACGCCGCCGCGCGCGCGTTCTCAGCGACGTGCCCCCCCGGCGCCCGCCCCGCGTCCGTTTCCGTCCGTCCCACGCGCGCGGCGACGCACCGAATCCGATTGGGTCCACTCACTCACTTCTCCTCCTCACTCCTCTCGCCTCTTCACAGTCACGACGTTCTCGCGCGGCGCGGAGGCTCTCGAGACCCTGCGCGCGCGCAGGGACGACTTCGACATCGTCCTCAGCGACGTGCACATGCCGGACATGGACGGATTCAAACTCCTGGAGCACATCGCGCTCGAGCTCGACGTCCCCGTCATGAGTGCGTCCCGTACACTGGTCCCCATACGACCCCGTCGGCGTGGTGAACGCCGATCCTTAAGGACTTTTCCCGTCGCGCGCGGCGTCGCGCTCGGAACGGAAATGACCTAAACCCCGCGCGCGCGCCCGCGTCGCGTCGTCGTCGTCGTCGTCGTCGTCGTCGTCTTCGTCTCGTCTCTTCCGTCGCTGACGTCCGCTCGCTTCCCTCTCTCGCTTCCCTCTTCTCCCCTCCCCCCCCGACCGCAGTGATGTCCGCGAACTGCGCGACGGACGTCGTCCTCCGCGGGATCATTCACGGCGCGGTGGACTACCTCTTGAAACCCGTTCGCCTCGAGGAGCTCCGTAACATCTGGCAGCACGTCGTCCGGCGGCAGCGCGAGCCGAGCAAAGACGGGGCGGCGGGCAAAGGCGGCGGCGCGTCGGGCGCGCCGGAGGTGAGCGGCGACACGCACGCCAACACGGACGATAAGCAGGACGGTAACGCGACCGATAGCAAAGGGAGCGGGTCGCAGAAGAGGAAGAGCGGCAAGAGCGGCGACGACGGAGGAAAGGACGGCGGCGGGTCGGGCGGGAAGGACGGCGACGCGAGCAATAAGGGGAACAATAACAAACGGAAAAAAGGAAAATCAAACGACGCGACCGAGACAGCCGGCGGCGCGGGCGTGGAGGACAACGACGACACGTCCGGCCTGAAGAAACCGAGGGTGGTGTGGTCGCCCGAGTTGCATCAGCAGTTCGTCACCGCGGTGAATCAGCTCGGGATCGACAAGGCGGTGCCGAAGAGGATCCTCGACCTCATGGGCGTGCAGGGGCTCACGAGAGAGAACGTCGCGTCGCACCTGCAGAAGTACCGCCTCTACTTGAAGCGTTTACAGGGCGTGAACAACAACGGCACGGTGCCGTCCGGCGCCGCCGGGTTCATGACGGGCTTGGCCATCGACGGCGTCGGCGGCGTCATGGGCCCGCCGACGACGGGCTCGCCGGCGATGAACGGCCCCGGCGGCCCCGGCGGCGGGCTCGTCATGGGACCCGGCCACATGGGCGGCCCTCACATGGACGGCTCCGGGATGATGCACATGGGACCCGGCGGGCCCATGGCGGGGATGACCGTCGTGTACGGCGGCGGGATGCCCGGCGGGATGCCCGGCGGCGCCGACAGCAAAAACGGCGCGTCGGGCCAGCCGCCGCCGGGGGGGTACGTCGTGATGGGAGGCCCCCACGGCGGGGGCCCGGGCGGGGCGCCGATGATGATGCAGCACGGCGGGATGGTTCCAGGTCCGGGGCCCGGGCTCGTTCCAGGTCCGGGGGGGTCGCTGATGATGCCCGCGGGGATGATGCCGGACGGCGGAGGGGGCATGGTCGGCGTGCACGTGGGACCCGGCGTGGTGATGGGGCAGCACCAACTCGGAGGGAAGCATTCGAGTGGCGGCGCTGGGATGGCGGGCGGAAGCGCGGCGGGCAAGGGCGCGCAGCGCGGCGGCGTCGGAGGCGCGTTCGACGTGCCGCCGACGAACGGGAGCCTCGACGCGGACGAGATTGGGGACGACGTCCTGACGATGTTCCTGAAGGACGGGTTGCCGGAGATGAACGACGGCGACGCGCTGTGACGGGCGACGGGGGCGATTTTGATTATTCGCGCGGACGGCGATCGATTCCCCGTTCCGAGTCGCGTTCCGAATCGCGCCCGCGCGACTCGACGACGGACGACGAACATATTTTTTTCCCGGCGCGCGCGTTGAGAGCTCGACGCGCGACCTGGGAGCACTAGGACGAGACATAGAGACAAGACACTTAAGTACAAGACACTACGAAGGTAAAATACAAAAAGCATTCGACGCGCTCGTCGCCTCGCGCGCTCCGCTCCGCTCCGCGCTCTACACCCGCGGATCCTTCACCACGATCGTCGTGCACCGCGCCTCCTGCGCGCACCCGTCCGAGACGCTCCCCAGCGTCTTACTCGAGAACGCGTTCGTCCCGAGGAGCAACGCGTCCGCCTCCCACGCCCTCGCCGCCTTCAGGATGGCGTCCGACACGCTCTCGCCCGCCTCGACTCTCTTCTCGTGACACTCCGCCCTCGTCTCGCACTTCGCGAACCCCAGCCGCGCGCACTCCGCCGCGTACTTCGCGACGATGTCCTCCCCGCGCTCCCCGCCCACCGCGGTGAAGATCTTGATCGCGTCGTTCGTCGCGGGCGTCGCGAGCTTCGTGACCAGCAGCGCGAACGCCACGCGCGCCGCGGGCGAGTCGTCCGTCGCGAGCATGAACGTCTTCGCGCCGCCCCGCTTTACGTCGTAGCTCGTGCTCTTGACGACCGCCACGGAGACGTTCGTCGTTCGCAGCGACCCGTCCGACGTGGACCCCATGACGCTGAACGACGGCCGGTGCACCTCGCCCTGCTCGACGTGCAGACCGGTGGCGCCGACGAGGAGGAGGTCGGCGCGGACCTGATGAGGGTCGTTCCATACGAGCGAACGTCGGGGTGGAGTTCAAAGGCGTCAGAAGCGGAGTTGAAAGGCGTCGAGGGCGGGGATTGAAACCGAGGGACCCTGGGAGGAGAGAGACGATCGCCGGCAAAAGTCCTCAAGGAACGGCGTTCACCACGCCGACGCGGTCGTATGGGAACCAGTGTGAGATAGAACGCACCCGCTCCGCGGCATCCGCGATGGCGGTGATCACGCTCCCGCCCTTCTCCGGCTCCGCGAGCACGAACTTGGCGTCGATACGCGCGTCGGCGCACTTGAGCTCGCACTCGCTTCGGATGTGCGCCGGGGACGCGGACGCGGGCGCCCGGGACGTGCGGTCGGGGACGTGCACGAGCGTGAGCGTGTCGCCGCGCTCCTTCTGTCGCATCAGCGAGAAGGCGAGCTCGAGCGCTTTCATGCTCACCCGCGAGCCGTCGACCGCGCACGCGAGGTTTAAGGACTCGCCCACGTGCGCGCGCGTGAACGCGAAGTCCTCGTCGAAGTTGTCGCTGTTTGTCGACATCGCGGCGGCGCGCGGGGCGGGGTGGGGAGGTGCTGTGGGGGCGCGTCGGATGACTGAATGCTGACACGGCTGTTGCCAATTTGGTTTTATTCATCGGGGCGCTCGTCAAACTCCTCGGGTCGCTCGCACTCGCGCCGCGCGCACCACGACGACGGCTCCGCGATCGCGTCCGCCCGGGCGCGGTCTTTGATGCGGGCGGCGCCGACGCCGGCGCGCGCGGTCATGGCGTCGCGCGTCCAGCGCGTCGCGTCGCTCTTCGCGCGACATCGCGACATCGTCCCCGGCGGTGTTCGGACGACGCCGTCGTCGTCGTCGTCGTCGTCGATTCAACGACTCCTCCGCCGCGCGACGTCGTCGTCGTCGTCGTCGTCCGCGTCGAGCCCGGACGCGTCGACGGCGCCGACGTCCGCTCCCGCGACGCACGTCATCACCGCGTACGAACTCTCCGCGACGCCGCCGCTCGCGGTGACGCCGCTGTCGCTCGCGGGCGACGCGCGCGAGAGCGCGTCGAGAGTGAGCGACGGCGGCGACCTCTGGAGACGCGCGCGGCTGGCGCGCGAGGTCCGCCGCGGCGACGGCGACGACGCGCTCGCGCTCGCGCTCGCGGGCGAACCCCTCGGCGCGCCGCGCGTCGAGCTCTTCGTTCGCGGCGCCGGCGGCGTCGTGTATCGACACGGCGAGCCCGGCGCGGCGACGGCGGCGATGACGGAGAGCCTCGGCGACGGAATCCTCGCGTCCGGCGCGTCGCGTCCGCTCGCCGCGACGGGCGACGCCGCCGATCCGGACGCGTACTGGTCGCTGCTCCGAGAGGCGCTGTACGCGCACGCGCTCGCGGTGTTCGGGCGCGAGTTCGAAGTGAGCCGACGCGGCCTCCGCGCGGTGACGCTGACGTCGAGGGAAGGGACCGCGAGGACGACGACGGCGACGGACCGCGGGAATCGCGCCGCGCAGAGGTTCGAGCTCACGATCGCGCCCGGCGGAATCGGCGCCGCGTCGGTCGTCGTCTCCCCCGGACGCGAGCTCAGGAGCGCGAGGACGATCCGCGAGATCCTGGACGATCCGAACGTCCCGGACCCGCCAGCGGGGACGCCCGTCGCGGCCGCGGGCGGGCCGGCGCTCGAGGGAGCGCTTCAGTACGAAGTCTCGGGCGAACGCGCGGGGACGGCGGGCGAGCCGCGTCCCGAGCTCGGCGGCGCGTCGCTCCTGGAGTACCACCGCGAGCGGTACCCGGCGCGGGTGCCGCTGCTGGAGCGCGCGGACGCGGACGCGGCCGCGGTGTGGTTGGTGCCGCGCGGGCCGAGGGCGCGCGCGATGGCGTACCCGGCGGAGCTGTTGTCGCCGTCGGCGCGCGGCGGGAACGAGGCGCGTTCTATATTACCACACTGGTCCCCATACGACCGCTTTCGCGTGGTGAACGCCGATCCTTAAGGACTTTCTCTCCCGGCGATCGTCTCTCTCCGCCCACTCCTCGCGTTGCTTTCAATCCCGACACACCTCGACGCCTTTCGACTCCGCTTCTGACGCCTTTCAACTCCACCCCGACGTTCGTCGCTTCGTACTGTGGACCCTCGACCCTCAGTCGACGCCGGCGGTCGACGCGGCGACGACGCAGCGGCGCGTGAGCGAGATGCGCGCCGGGTTGGGGCAGCCGTTCGCGCCGTGGGCGACGCTCGGGGAGAAGATGCGGCGGCTGCCGCCGCCGGCCGGGTCGACGGCGGCGCGGCGAAGGACCGGCGCGCTGACGACGGGGCCGGCGACGCTTCCGGACGCGGAGAGCGATCCCGCGCGCGTCGCCGTCGTGACCGTCGAGAGCGGGAGCGGGAGCGAGAGCGGGAGCGAGACCTGGCGCGGGATCGCGCGCGGTGAGTTTAAGGACTCCAAGGAGAGAATAATGCGCGGCGTCGAGGACGCGATGCGGGCGTGGGGCGCGGACGAGGCGTCCTCCATCGCGCCGGTGCTCGGCGACCTAGAAGCCGCGGACGCGTTCCGCGTCGGGAACGCGGCGACGCCCGGCGAGCTCGACGCGTGCTTGAAACGTCTCATCGAAGAGCGTTACGACGTGATCGTGATCGACGGCGGGGAGGACGACGTCGTGCGCGCGAGCGCGCGGCGCGCGCGCGCGCCGAAGCCGCGCCGCGTCGGCGGCGACGCGCGGCGGCTCGCGTTTGAGCTCTGCGCGCTGAGAGGCGGTCAGGCGACGAGATACGAAAACCTCGCGCCGGCGGGGACGGTCTTCGTCGGCGTCGGGCCGGGGCCGGGCGCGGCGCGGCGGGGGAGGGGGGGCGGCGCGGGCGCGTTCGCGCGCGGCGTCGTCGCGGTGACGGACGAGACGGGGACGATGCTGGGGCGGTGGTCGAGGACGTCCCGCGAGGTCGCGGGCGGCGGCGGCGGCGCGGAGGACGACGCCGACGCCGACGCCGACGCCGACGCCGACGCCGACGCCGACGCCGACGCCGACGCCGA
>Ga0181561_10004641_pt1 | contig 11800 bp, 10 predicted proteins | sample 011ome_19_FD_133760 | JGI IMG/M metagenome (GOLD analysis project Ga0181561, IMG submission 133760) | Coastal salt marsh microbial communities from the Groves Creek Marsh, Skidaway Island, Georgia - 011510BT metaG (megahit assembly) | ecosystem: Environmental > Aquatic > Marine > Intertidal...
TCTTCATTGGTTTGATTAGCACCGCCGCGATGCCACACATCACTACGCATGATCATGAGCGAACCCGCCTTCATTGTGGCCTTGACCCTGTCGATGCCAGCCTGTGGGTGTTCGGATAACGCGCTGCGCTGTTCAAAATGCTCGTCTTCCAGTCGATCCACAATATCTGGGCTCTCCCATTGGTGGCTGTAGGGCAGGACCTCCGTAGCGCCATTCGTCTCGGTCGTGTCGTCCAACGCCCAGAAGACCGAAATACCGAATACATCGTGGGGCTGGGGCACCGAGATATGGCCATCATCCGTATGCCAGGGCTGAACGGTCTCTCCGGGATGCAAATTAATCGACAAACAAGCTGAGAGTAAGCAGGACTCGCCGAGGAAGTGCTCCGCGAAGGCTAAGGCCAAGGGGTGCTCGATCATGTCCGCGAAACGGTCAGATTTTGCCAGCAAGGCATAAAGTCTGTGACTGCTCGTGCCTTCAAATACATTTCGCCCTGCTGGCGAAACCGCCATGAATTGATCGAGAATCTGACGATAGTCATTACAATCACTTGGTGATAGTACGTCTTCAATAATCACATAGCCGCGATCGTGAACGTCAGTCAATGCCTCTTGAAATGTCTCTGCCGATAACCAAGGCGCCACAGATGCCACATGAGTCGCAGAGGTTTTCGGGGAGTAGTGGTCAGTCATAGATACGTCTCAAGTTGGTGCCGGATAGAGGTTTGATTCATAATCGAGAAAATCGAACATACTGAGGCTTCAAAAGTGAATCAAGCAGTAGATTTAAACGAACTCACACTCTTTCGCGACATGGCCCGTCGTGCCTTCGAAAAGGAAATTTCCCCCTTCTACGAAGAGTGGGAACAGAATCACATGGTGCCTCGCGAGCTCTGGAACACACTCGGTCAAGCGGGACTTTTGTGCCCAGATGTCGATGAGGCCTATGGCGGCGCTGGTACAACTGCGCACGTGACGCTTGCCATGATCGAAGAGTTGTCTCGAATGGGCTTCGGAGGTTTCGCCTCCGGCTACGGTATTCACTCCAATATCATCGCGCCCTATCTCAGTCGACATGGCACAGAGGCTCAAAAAGCACACTGGCTTCCCCGCATGGTGACGGGAGAGGCCGTGGGTGCACTTGCCATGACCGAGCCCGGTGCGGGCTCAAACGTACAGGGAATTCGGACGAATGCTGTTCGGGACGGCGACGAGTGGGTGCTCAATGGATCGAAGATTTTCATCACCAACGGCATTCATGCCGATCTCGTGATCGTTGCCGCCATTACCGATCCCGGGAAGGGCGCCAAGGGCACATCGCTTTTCCTCGTCGATGCACACGCGCCAGGCTTCGAAAAGTCGAAGAAAATCGAGAAGATTGGTCAGCACACATCGGACACGGCGTTATTGTTCTTTACCGATGTCCGGTTACCGGCCGATGCCTTACTCGGCGAGGTCAACAAGGGCTTCGCCATTCTCATGGACGAACTGCCACGTGAGCGCTTGGGCATTGCAGCACAAGCCGTCGCGGCCTCCGAGGGCGCATTGGATATCACTATCGACTATGTGAAAGAACGTGAGGCCTTCGGTAAAAAGGTGGGGCAATTCCAGAATACCCGATTCAAGCTCGCTGACGTCAAAACCCAAGTGGCAGTCAATCGCGCCTTTTACGAGCAGTGCGCCAACAAGTACGCGACCGATGAGCTGACCACCGAAGAAGCTGCCATGTTGAAACTGGCAAGCTGCGAGATGCAATGTGACGTTGCAGATCAATGCTTGCAGCTGTTTGGCGGCTACGGTTACACCACGGAATATCCCATATCCCGTTTTTATGTCGACGCCCGTATTCAAACGATTTACGGCGGCACCTCTGAAATCATGCGCGAACTGGTGGCTCGATCCATCTTAGGTCGCGAATAAACCGGTCGCAGGAATAATTCTATGAAAATAAATGTCATAAGCCGGCTCGTATTGCCGGCTTTTTTTGTATTGAACACGGGTACGTCACTCGCCTCGGACGAGACACTCGACGCCGTCATCAGCAACCACTGGGACTGGGTATTGGAGCAATACCCTGAATACCGGCGCGAATATGGCGACATGTCCGGCAATCAAAGCTGGACTGACCTAAGCGCGGAGGTACTTAACCGGCGTAACGAGGACACCAAGGCATTCATCGATGACCTTGACCGTATTGACCCCGCGTCGCTGAGTGAAACAGCGCAGCTCAATCAGCGGATGCTCAAAACATCGCTACAAGAGGAGGTGGAGTCGTACGAAAGCGGTCTTCACTTGATTGCACTCAACATGCGAAGCGGACCACAGCACCGATACACCATGGTGGAGCGTCTGCCCATGGCGACAGAGACCGACTACCTGGATTGGCTGGCACGTCTCGAAAATCTGCCGGCTCAACTCGCTCAATATCAGGCCTTGTTGCAGGCCGGTGTCGACCGTGAGCGAACTCAAGCGCGAATCATTATAGAGCGAGTGCCCAACCAGCTCGACGCGCTCATTGTCGACAACCCCGAAGACAGTCCATTTTGGGGCGTCTTTGAGAGCATGCCTGCATCAATCAGCGCTGAGTCAGCTACTGAGCTTAAATCGTCTGCGCGAGTCATCATTGCAGAACAGCTCACTCCGGCTTATGCGGAGTTCAAACGGTTCATCGAGGAAGAATACCTGCCAAAGACACGAGCGCGCCCGGGTATTGGCACCCTCCCCGGTGGCAAGGCGGTGTACGCCATGCTGGCGCGTCACTTCACCACAACCGATATGACCCCTGAGGAAATACATAACATTGGCCTCTCCGAGGTGGCGCGCATCCGCGGTGAGATGGAAGAGGTCATCGAAGCCGTTGGCTTTGACGGCGATATCAACGCCTTCAACGATTTCCTGCGCACCGATCCACAGTTCTATTACGAGACGGCTGAAGAGCTACTCGAGGGTTATCAAGCCGTTTCCAAGCGTCTCGACCCTGAACTGGTCAAGCTCTTCGGTAAATTACCGCGAATGCCCTATGGCGTTCGGCCGATTGCTGCTGAACTCGCACCTGACACCACAACTGCGTTTTACATGCGACCAGCACTCGATGGGAGCCGGCCCGGTTGGTATTACGTGAACCTTTACAAACCTGAGGTCCGACCCAAGTATGAAATGGAAGTTCTGTCCGTTCACGAGAGTGTGCCCGGGCACCACTTACAAATTGCCTTAGCACAGGAAATCGAGGGGCTGCCCGAGTTTCGCCGCAACAGTAGTGTCACTGCCTTCATCGAGGGCTGGGGACTCTACTCCGAGCGACTGGGCTATGACATGGGACTCTACAGGGACCCCTACTCGCGCTACGGACAGCTGATCTATGACATGTGGCGGGCGGTTCGTCTTGTGGTCGATACAGGCATTCACTACTTCGGCTGGTCACGGCAAGAGGCGATTGATTATTTCAAAGACAATGCGGCAAAAACCGAGGCTGATATTATCAACGAGATTGACCGCTACATTGGCTGGCCCGGACAAGCCTTGGCATACAAAATTGGTCAGTTAAAAATGTTAGAGCTTCGTGCAAAAGCGGAAAGAGAACTAGGCGACCGGTTCGACATACGTGCCTTTCATGACGAACTCCTCGGTGCCGGAGCGATCCCACTCGATGCGCTTGAGAATCGCATGAATCGCTGGATTTCGGCGGAAAAAGCGAAACTCTGAACTACGCTGCCGAGGGCAGGTGCAACACCCCCTCGGCAAACAAACTGCAGTTTCCCGATAGCTGTACACGATTGCCTTTGAGCTCACATGTCAGGTCGCCCCCACGGGAAGATAACTGACGGGCTACCAGCCTGCTCTTACCCAGTTTAGCGGCCCAGAACGGTGTTAGCTGACAGTGTGCCGAACCCGTGACAGGATCTTCATTGATCCCTAATTGTGGAATAAAGAAACGGGACACGAAGTCGTGCGTGTCCCCTTTAGCGGTTACCGCCACCCCAAGCGCAGTAGCTTCTGCCAATGCGGAAAAATCGGGCTCACAGGCCTCAACCGCGGCTTGATTGGCGAGCTCACAGACCATCTGCCAAGCGTTTTCTTCGGGCTGATGCATCGACACGACGTCAACACCCAGTGCTTGTTCAACCGCAGCCAGATGATCAATCGCTACCATCGGCACCGAGGGAAACTCGACACAGAGCGCATCGCTTAAGCGCTGGACCGTGAGCTCGCCCGAGGCGGTCTCAAAGGTCAGTGTCTCTCCCTGCCAGTCACCTCGGTAATCAAGGGCGAAGGCCGTCGCCAGTGTGGCGTGCCCGCACAGCGGGACCTCTTTTGTTGGCGTAAACCAACGTAGCTGATATCGATCGGGCCCAAGGTATTCAGGGAATGCAGTTTCGCTGAGGTTGTGTTGCTCAGCGATCGCCTGCATTAACTCATCGCTCATAGGTGACACAACCGGCACCACAGCTGCTGGGTTTCCGCCAAAGAGCGCTGTGGTAAACGCATTGACAGTGTAGGCATGGACCTTGGTTGTCATGGTGAATATCGCCCTTACTTATCCTGACAATGCCACTGTGGCGGGATCAGTTGCCCAGTGTATTGAACGGATGAATCGTTTCAGTTGTTGAACGCGAGCTCGTATCGTCACTCAGTTCAGCTCTGTGAGACAGTCTGCGAGCGTACCCACCATCTGGTCCATCTGCTCACGTTGCATCACAAAGTGAGGCGCCATCTGAATGGTATCGCCTCCGTAGCGCACAAGCACACCTCGCTGCCACATAGCCATCGCGATCTCGAACGGTCGACGCAGAGGTTCATCGCCTTTGGCTTCCAGCGTGATCGCACCAGCAAAACCGAAGTTTCGAACATCCAGAACGAAGGGTTTATCACTCAATTGGTCGTGCAATAGTGCTTCGAAGTATGGGGCTTCCTCGGCGACACGCTGAGGCAACTGCTCTTCAACCAACACATCGAGTGCGGCGAGACCTGCAGCACAGGCAACAGGGTGCGCGGAGTATGTGTAACCGTGTGCAAACTCGAGAACGTAGTCAGCCCCGCCATTGTCCATAAAGGTTTGATGGATCTCGGTCGAGGCAATCACAGCGCCCATCGGGACCGCGCCATTAGTCAGTTGCTTGGCGACATTTAAAATATCGGGGATCACACCGAACGCATCAGCGCCTGTCATGGCACCGCAACGACCAAAGCCGGTAATCACTTCATCAAAAATAAGTAGCAAATCGTGTTTGTCGCATAAGTCGCGAAGGCGCTGTAAATAGCCTTGTGGCGGGGGTAATACGCCCGCAGACCCGCCCATAGGCTCGACAATTACGGCGGCAATCGTGTCAGCTCCATAACGCTCAACCAATGCCTCAAGCTCATCCGCAAGGTGGGCACCATGAGTCGGCATACCTCGCGTGAAAGCGTTCTCTGGCAGCATCGTGTGCGACAGGTGATCGGTTTCCAGTACCTCACCAAATAGCTTTTTATTCGCGGGAATACCGCCCACGGCCACGCCACCATAATTCACACCGTGGTAGCCCTTCAGACGTCCAATAAAACGGGTTTTCCGAGTTTCGCCCTTCAACTGCCAGTAGGCTCTCGCCATTTTCAGAGACGTATCGGCAGATTCGGATCCCGAGTTGGTATAAAAGACATGATTCAGATCTCCGGGCATGAGATCAGCAATCTTGGTGGCGAGCTCGAAGGCTTTAGGGTGTCCAAACTGAAACGGCGGGCAAAAATCGAGCTCTGCCATCTGACGACTCACCGCTTCGGTAATCTCGGGACGCGCATGCCCCAATCCGCTCGTCCAAAGACCCGAGTGACCGTCTAATACCTGTCGCCCGTCTGAATCGGTGAACCATACCCCGCTTGCACTCTCGATCATTCGCGGATCGCGCTTGAACTGGCGATTACCCGTGTAGGGCATCCAATACGCATCTAAATTCAGTGTCATAACCGTTCGTCCTGGCCCTGCTGAGCGACTTCGCCTTCATTGTATCTAAGACGCCTACTCAAGGGGTGATCCTCTATCCACCGCCGAATACCCTAAGAGGGATAGGGATCTATACCTACCTACTTGTCGTACTGTATCCAACAGGTAAAGAGCACGCTATGGTGCTCCTTTCACACTCTCGAGGAGGAATATTCATGCCAAGACTCAGTCGTCAGTCCCTTATTACCGCGGCTATCGCTGCCATCATTGCCATCCCAGCAGTGGCTCATATCGAGCGATCCGAGCCCTTGCAATCGCTAAGGCAGTCTTACTTTGCCATCGTTGGAATGACCTTTGGCCCCATGGGCGACATGGTGAAAGGAAAGATTGAGTGGAACGACGAGCAATTCGCCGCATGGGCTGACGATCTTGCGTCCGTATCAGAGGTAACAGTCGAGCGCGGATTTGCACCCGGAAGCGACAAAGGAAAAACCCGCGCCAAGCCTGCTATATGGGAGAACCCTGAAGACTTCGCCCAGAAACTAGCCAATTTCCGAAGCGAAGCCGCTGCACTGTCAGTAGCCGCTAAATCAGGTGATAAAGCCGCAGCGATCGAGCAATTCAAAAAGACCGGGGGCGCTTGCAAAGCCTGCCACGACAACTACAAAAGTCGTGACTATCTCTACTGAAACGCCAACTCTACTGAAACGCCAATCTGAAGCGGGATCTAATCCACGGTGCGCGAGGCCAGACACGGTCTGCCTGCGCCACCGACGGGTGCCGGTCAGATTCCTCGCCCGCATAGGCCTTATCAATAGTAACTGGGAGCCTCCGGCGCGTAGGTAACTGCAAGCCATAGAGTCGCGGCGACAATCACTGCAATAGTAATGGCACGGCCTGTATTCACCGGCGCCTGCTCGCCCACACGATCACCGGTCCGTCCATGCCACATCGCCTGAATAAGCGGCTGACGCTTTCGCCACTGGTACCAGGCGATGGCAGCCAGATGCAGAAAAATGAGCGCGCGCAGGATGCCCCAATTCGTGTGATGCCACTCGCTAGCGACATCGATAAACTTACCGTCGAACGCATAGGCAAGTGGCCCATCGAAGGCGATGTCATCCACACTGAAAAGCCCCGACACACCCTGTGCCAGCATCAGGGTGAGCAAGGCAACGGTCGAAAGCGCACCCAGTGGGTTATGCCCAACGTACTGCCCCCCTTCACGAACGTAAGCCACCACCTGAGCGGGACCAACGAGGAAGTTGCCGAAGCGGCTGTGATAACTACCCACAAAACCCAACGCCAATCGGGTGATGACCAAGGTCAACAAAACGTAGGCGACGTAGCTGTGTAGCTCCATACGCCCCGTTTCACCCGTCCACCACATGAGGCCGACGCCAACTGGGAAGCACCAATGGATGAACCGGCTCGGCAGATCCCAGACGGCGTGATTGGTCATCGTGGTGCCATCACGTCCAGCAGTGCGCTCACGGAAGCCTCGACGCCCAAGGTGACAGAGCCCTCCGGTTCAATTTTGAACAGTGGTGAGTGATGTGAGGGAATGGGAGCACCGCCATTGGCGGCCGCCTCAAAGGCTTCGGCCGGCGTCCCACCCACCGCAAAATAGAGGCTGGGAATGTAAGGATCCGTGGTAAAGAATCCGAAATCCTCGGCACCCATGCCGAGCCGCTCACCATCGTTGAAAATCGAAGGTCCAAAGTACTCCCTCCAACCGCTCCGAACTTCTCTGGCAAACGCCGTATCGTTGATCGTTGGCGGTGTGCCTTCTTGTTCACTAACGATCACCTCAGGCAACATTTCATCGGGTAAACCCGCAACCCGACCCATATTGGTAGCGACCCGTTTTATACCATCCAACAACAACTGGCGGTCCTCTGGGCTCTCGCTGCGCACGGTAATCTGTAGTTTCGCCGCGTCAGAAATGATGTTGTGCTTGGTGCCGCTATGGAAGGAGCCAACGGTGATCACGCCAGGTCGTCGTGGAGGCAGGTTTCGACTGACAACGGTTTGCAAAGCCGTAACGATTTGCGACCCGAGAACAATAGGATCGACACCTGTATGGGGGCTGGCACCGTGCGCTCCGACACCCTTAATCAGTATGTCGACCGTGTCAGCACCAGAGTACGCGGCGGACAACGGTGCCGATATGCTGCCGGTGGGTAACGCGCTTGTAACGTGAAACGCCATTGCAAAATCTGGTTTAACCACGCGGTCCCACAAGCCGTCCTCCATCATTGCTTGAGCGCCTGCGACGATTTCCTCGGCCGGCTGTCCGAGCAACATCAATGTCCCTGACCACAAATCTTTCCTTTCCGCCATTAACTTAGCCGTACCCACTAGACTTGTGATGTGCACGTCGTGCCCACAGGCATGCATGACATAAACCTCGTTACCATCACCGTCGACTTGCTTGGCTTCCGATGCGTAGGACAGACCGGATTTCTCTTGAACCGGCAGACCATCCATATCAGCGCGGAACATCACGGTCGGACCAGGACCATTTTCCATCAGCGCAATCAAACCTGTGCCACCGATGCCTCGGTGAACGGTGTACCCCAGCGCCTCTAACTCATCACCCAGCCGCTTGGCTGTTTGTTCTTCCTTAAACGACAGCTCCGGATTTTCGTGGAAATGCACAAATAGATCTTTCAATTGGTCGTCGTAGAGTGACTGCACGTCATCAGTGAGTGATCCAGCTAGGGCGCTCGACGCGCCAATCAAGTAACCCATGAGTGCAACCAGCGTGGTAAAAGTCTTGAGGTTTTTCATTTGCGATTTATCCTGAAGGAATCCTTTGGCAGTGAATATCCTGCCTTAAATTTTGTATCCAATCATCTTTTGAGACGCGTATGCATTTGCACATTAAGTTATTGGGCTTCATTCTTGCCGTCTTGGTAAATTCGAGCTGGGCGGAGGTCACACCCACATTGAACAGCGACGCCATCAAAACCACCTTTGGCAGTTACGGTGTAGAGGTTATAAAGCAGACCGACGCGACTCGGGTTGCCAACCTCTACAGCCTCAGCGGTAACGACAAAATCTGTCGAACACTTGCAGTGACCGAGTTCGTATTACCCATGGATTTAGCGCTTGTGGAAGCGCACCGGCTGATTAAAGCTGGCGGGAGCATTGGTGCCACATTGCGCGCGGCCAATTTCACCATTAATAAAAAGCTGCTTATCGAGACAGAGACCTTTGCGGGCGAGACCTTCGTCAGTCTGACACAGGGCTCTGTCGATATCGGCGCGTCGCTCTACACCAAGGTGTACGCGTTGTTTGCTCAGAAAGGCGATCTACACATACCGTATGCGGTCATCGCAGAGGCTTATCATCCGGAGCACTCGCCACCAGCGAATGAGGAGTTTTCGGACGAGCCGTCGCTTCAACAAGCGGCCGAGCGCGCGCTTTCAGCCTTGTACTCGACCATTGGCCACAGATCCGTTAGGAGTAACCCAGCTGCATAACAAAGCTGAGCGGGAAACCAAACTGCTGCGCTCGCTCAGCCGCCGCCAATCGCTCGTCACCTGCGCGAGTTGCGACCCATAGATTGGTAGATCTTGCGCCCGATCGGCAGTAGGCCAACGCCTTGGCCTCACCATTCATTGCCTCATCCATTGCATCCAGATCATCGCCGGGGAATGACATAGCGTTTACCGGATAACGAACAAACTGGACACCCGCGAGATTGCAGGCGGCTTCTATGGCGTCCATAGACGGTTGATTTGGCTCTTCATCATCGGGTCGATTACAAATAATCATCGTGTACCCGTGCTCAGCTAATGCCTTCACATCCTCGGGCTGAATCTGTCCTGCGACGGACAGGTTATTGGTCAGTTCTGCAACGGGTGTCATGTGCGAATCCTCCGATCAGCGATCAGGTTAATGTGGGCGCATGCCCTAGGTAATAAGACCAAACGTCGAGTTCAAGACGGAGATAATATCGTCTCGGGGACTGTTGGAGATGACTAAGGGCGCGCCGGTAATCCTCTCGGCCAAGTTAACATAGGTTTGGGATACTTCGAGCATCATCTGCGCGGGTAACAAGGTATCAAGCGCGAAGCGATAGCGTTCATCCATACGATCTTTATTAATGAGGATGTCAGGGTCGGGCGCAAAATTGAGCAATGCCTGGCGAAACCCCTCTTTGCTGTTTTCGACGACGCGTCCAGCCTTGTAAGCGGACGCGTCCCAAATTCGCGAGGAGTCGGGCGTACCCACCTCATCCATATAGATCAGCTCGTTAACGCCATCGCGATTTTCGGCGTAACCAAACTCAAATTTCGTATCGACAAAAATCTGATCATGCGGCAGTAGTGCAGTGGAAATCTGCTCAAACCCCGCCGTTAGTAGTGACGCATAGTGGTCGACGTCCGATGGTTGACTGAATTTGAAGGCGCTCCAGTGCTCGCGCAGCGTTTCCTGACTCACGTTCACGTCGTCTACGGCAGGCACGCCCGGAATTCCCTCCATGACGCCTTTAGTAGAGGGCGTAATCAGCAACTGCTCGAGTCGCTGATCCCGAGACAACCCATCGGGCAACTCGATGCCGCAAAAGTGGCGCTCGCCCTGCGCATACGCACGCCACATAGAGCCGGTGATGTACTGGCGTGCAATCGCTTCAATGAAAATAGGCTTTGCGCGCTGGACGATCCACACTAGGGGGTGTGGTGTCTCCAGAATATGGCTCCGCGCCAAGCCGTTTCGTTTGAAAAGCTCAAACCAGTGCCCGGAAATGGCATTGAGAGCGGCGCCCTTACCGGGTACTCCGTCCAAACCATCCTCGGCGCGCCACATACATTCAAACGCAGACAGACGATCACTAATAATCATGACCGCCAGTTCAGCTGTTTCTGGAACATCATAGTTGCGAGCGCGAATCAGTCGCTGGCTATCGTCAGCGGTGAGCCAATAGACAGAGCGCACTTTACCCGAATGCACCGGCTGATCGGTGCGAATCGGGAGGTCATCATTTTTTGCGAGAACGCGCACGAGTCCACCAATAATTTGGACAAAAACGAGTCTCAATTGTCCGACAGACTGATCAGTTTGACCAGACCGATGAGGACTGTATCCTTCGCGCATCTCTCATCGAAGTTAGGCATACATGTCATGGCTCCAGCAGGTTACAAAACACGTTCGCTCGTATTGGCAACGGCATTTTTGATCAACGGGACTCCCGTGCATGCAGATGCACCAGAAGCAACCGAAGACGGGGCAATAGAAACCGTCATTGTGACTGCAACTCGTCAAGCGGCTGATGGCTTTGATGTGGGCCAGGCCTGGGCTGACCTTGACGATGCCGAGGTTGAGCGAATCGATCTACAACACAGCAACCAACTGTTCAATCGCGTATCGGGCGCGTGGGTTAGCCGGGGCAATGGCCAGGAATCACTCGTTTCGCTTCGCTCGCCCGTACTCACCGGCGCCGGTGCTTGCGGTGCTTTCTTTACCGGAGAAGACGGGATTAACCTGCGCGCGCCCGGGTTCTGTAATGTGAATCAACTCTTTGATGCCAACCTGCTTCAGGCCGGCGGTGTCGAGGTAATGAAGGGCACAGCTAATGCTGTCTTTGGGTCTAACGCCGTGCACGGTGTGATCAACGTATTAACCAAAAGCGCAGAGCAAACGACGCCTTCAATTGGCATACAAGCGGGAAGTCGTGATTTCATCCGGACACGCGTGTCACTGACTAACGGTGGCGTAGCGCTAAATGCCAATGCAACCAGCTACGGCGGCTATCAGGACGCGTCAGGCTACGATCAGCAGAAAGCGACATTGCGTTTTGACGGGACACGCGGTGAATGGGACCTGACGACCGTACTGTCCACATCGAATTTGAATCAGGAAACCGCAGGCTACA
>Ga0181561_10004646_pt1 | contig 11795 bp, 5 predicted proteins | sample 011ome_19_FD_133760 | JGI IMG/M metagenome (GOLD analysis project Ga0181561, IMG submission 133760) | Coastal salt marsh microbial communities from the Groves Creek Marsh, Skidaway Island, Georgia - 011510BT metaG (megahit assembly) | ecosystem: Environmental > Aquatic > Marine > Intertidal zone...
CGACCGCCACACCGCGCACTGCGTGTCCGTGCGCGAGTCCTCCACGAAACACGCCTTCGAGAACCGTTCGGGGGATCGGGACGGGGATCCAGGATTAGCGTTTTTGTTTTTTTTTTTTTTTCGCGCCGCGCCGTTTTCGTCATTCTCGCCATTCTCGCGCTCGGTCGCCAACACGGACCAGTCGTTCCGCGCGCGCATCGCCCACGAAGAAGACTCGTTCTGTTCACGAACAGACTCAGCCTCGATCGCGTCCAGTCGTCGCGCCGCTTCCCGCGCGACGACGCTCGCCGCGCGCGCCGCGAAAGCCGCGTTCTTTTTCCTCCCCGCCGCGCCCGTTCCAGCCGGCGGGCTCGTTTTCGTTCGCCGCTCGGCGACGTTCGCGACGTTCTTCTCCGCCTCCCTCAGGAGCGCGGCCGTGCGCTTCAGGCCCGCGCTGGCAACCTCGCGCGCCGGCGCGCTGAGCGGCGTGAACGTCAGGGAGAAGTCGACGGTGCCGCCGCCCGGCCCGCCCTGAAGCGCGACGCCCAAACACTCGCGGCGCCGTGATTGGAACCCCGGCATCTTCCCGATCGCGGCGGCGAATCCGCCGAGCGCGGATCCGGCGCCCGAGGGCGTAGACGCGATCGCGTCTTCGACGAGGTCCGCGAAACACACGGTCACGGTGCCCAAAAAGTCGTCTTTCTTGCCGGGCAAACGGTCCTCGTCGTAGACGTCCAGGGTGAGCGTCTGCGCTCGCGGGTCGCGGCGCGCGCACATCACGCATCGCCCGTCGTCGTCGCCCCACTTCGGGTTCAGCGTGTTTTTCTTCGTGGACGTCCGAGCGCTGCTCTTCGGGCGCCCTGGTCCGTAGCCGTCGTCGCCCCCGCCGACGCTCAGCACGACGTACGGGTCGGACGCGCCGAGCGCGTCCGCCCGCGGTAAGCCCCGCGCGGATCGCACGCGCACTTCCAGAACGCCGGCGAAGACGTCGCGCGCGAAGTCGCCGACGTACGCGGTCGCGCCACCGCGCGTGTCCTCGTCGCGCGTGCCCCCCTCCGGGGAGGCGTACGCCTCGAACGCGAACCCGGCGAGCAGGATGGCCGTGTCCAGGTCGAAGTGCGCCGGCAACGACGCGAGCGTCGCGCTCTTCGGCTCGCCGAGCGCGGGGCGAGACGCGCCGCGACGGCGGTGGGGAGACGGCGACGAAACGCGTCTCGAGAGATCTCGTTGGCGCGTCTCGGGGGCCCGAGGCCCGCGGGGGGGCGACGCGCGAGCCTCCACGCGCCGCGCGCCGAACGTCGCGGAAGACGCCGCGGGCATCGGCCACCGCCGGTGGTCCGGAGGACCAGGCCGCGCTGCGCGCGAGCTCACTCCGCGACGCTTCGTCGAGCGCGTCGAGAAGACGACATCGTAACAATATTGCCACGTCGACACGCACGCTTCGACTCTATCTTATTCCTTTCGTCGGCCAGCCTCGAGCCACGTGTGGGCAGTCTCAGGCGCGCTGCGCCAAGATGACCCTTTCGGCGAACGCGATGGTCGCGCGCGCGACCTTCTCCCGCCCCGCGCCCGGCGCGCGCCGCCTCCCCACCCGCGCCTCGCGAGGACGCGCGCGCGCGGCGGCGGCTTTTCCCGTCGGAACCGTCGGCGAGACCGTGATGTGCTCCAGCCGTCGTCGTCTCGCGCTCGGCGGCGCCTCTGGCCGAGGCGCGCGCGTCGCCGCCGGCGCCGCGAGCGACGACATCGAGCCCCCCCAGCGCGACTACACCGGTGAGCTCCGCATGCCCCCCGAGATCGTGGAGAAGCCCGTGGTGCTCCCCGCGATGCTTTTCCCGATGGAGGAGGTGCTGCTCCCGGGCTCGACGCAGGTCCTGCACCTGTACGAGGCGCGCTTCCTCGCGCTCCTGGACGAGGTCACCGCGCAGACCGGCGGTTTGTTCGCGCACCTCACGTTCCATCCGCCCTCCGCGGACGAGCAGGGTCTGCGCATCAACCAAGTCGCGTCGCTGGTGCGCGTGGAGGAAATCGTCCGTGAGGACGTCGGAGCCAAGGTGGTCATCGTGGGCGAGTCGCGGGTCGCCATGATGGACGTGGTCGAGTCCGACCCGTACGTGCGCGCGCGATTCACCGCGGTACCCACGATGGGCGCCGCGGGGACGCTGGCGTACACGCCCAGCGACGACGAGATGGCGGAGGTGGAGGCGCTCACCGACTTCGTCGAATCCGCGGTGAGCGACATCGTGACGCTCGTGGATCGGCTGTTGACGGACGGCGGCGCGACCGGCGCGTCGGACGCGCCGGCGCGCGTCTCCGAAACGGACGAGACGGACGAAGTGACAGCGTCCGTCACCCCCGAGGACCTGTGGGACATCTCCGGCGTGACGGACGAGGTCGAGTGGGGGCACGCCGAGGTGGGCAACTTGCGCCGCGCGATGGCGTGGGTGGATGGGCCCAGCGTCACTCTGGACGACCTGGCGGACAAATCGCTTCCCCTGGAGATGGACGCCGCGGATTGGCTCGCGCCGGCGGCGGACGAGCCGGTGACGCACAGCGAGCTTCAGCGCGCGGAACGTCTGTCCTTCGCGTGCCTGCAAGTCGCGCCGACGTCCACGGAGGGCGACCTGCGGAAACTCGTGTCGTGCCGCACCGTCGCCATGTCCACCAGCCACGGCCTGATGGACCGGCTCAAGCTGGGCCAGATCGTGCTGGACGAGCAGAGGCAGGCACTGCGCGCGAAGGTGGCGCTCAAGAGCGCCTTCGGGGGGGGGGCGACCGCCGCCGGCGAGGACATGGACGGGGGGGTCGGGGGCGGCTAAAGCGCGGGTGAAAAGAAACGCTTTTTTTTAACGTGTCTATTTTTGCAGCCTGGTACCGGTCGTAGTCGGAAAATTTTCGCTCGTTTCTCGCCGCGCGACCCCCTCGGGAAGACGTCGAGGCGAGCGCCGCTTCGTCACGACCGCCTCGCTCGGAAAACGCAAAGCTCGCCATGTGGCCGGTTTCGCCCGTTTGAACGCGGTTGGTTTTGAAGTGCTTTTTCGCGGAGCGCTCGGCGGTGGCGCCACTCGCACGTGCGCCTCACGCCGCACCGCACGTCAAAGCCCCCGCGCGCGACCTCGTGTCCCGCACCTTCGCGTCTCGCCGCCTCACCGCGCGCGTCCGAAGAGGAACCCCCGCGCGCGCACCCGCGCCGGCGTCAGATCCTAGGCTGGACACTCATCGCGCTTCGTTGGTTCATTCGCCATGAGCGCCATCAACGTCACGCAGGTTCAAGTCCTGGTGCGTCTCCCGCGCGTGTCACGGGGATCCCCAGCGCCCGACGCCGCCATCCGTCGTCGGTGGCGGTCGTCCGCGCGCCGCACGCGTCGACCGGGCATCCCGACCGGTCCGCGCCGCGCGAACGCACGCGAAACCAACATCGTGTGGGCACACCACGACGACCCGTCGCTGACCCTCGCGCCCGCCCCCCCTCGGCCCCCCGCGGAACACAGGACAACCCCCAGTTCTTCGTGAACCCCCTGCAGTTCGAGATTCAGTACGAGTGCCTGCAGAACCTCGCGAACGGTGCGTGCCCCCCCGCGTCTCGCCGCGCTGCCGGACCGACGAACCACCGAAGGTGTCGCTTCTCGCGAACAAAGTCGTTTTTGAAATCACCCCACCCGTGTTTCATCGAATCGACGGCTGGGCGAGATCCCAGTGTCGCGGTTCGCGCAGTGAAAAATCGCGCGACGCCGTCTCGCGTCTCGCGCGACGTACGCCGACGACTGACCCCGATTGCCTCGTCCCACTCACTTCGCTAACGCGCCCGTTTGGAAACAAAGACTTGGAGTGGAAGCTGACGTACGTCGGGAGCGCGGAGGACGACGCGCACGACCAGGTGTTGGACACCGTGCTGGTGGGCCCAGTCGGGGTGGGATCGTATAAGTTCGTGTTCCAGGCGGACCCGCCGGATGCGACGAAGATCCCGCAGAGCGACGTCCTGGGCGTCACCGTGCTGCTGCTGACGTGCTCGTACGACGGCACCGAGTTCATCCGCGTCGGGTACTACGTGAACAACGAGTACGCGGACGAGGCGCTCCGGGAGGACCCGCCCGCGACGGTCAGGCTCGACCGCGTCGTGCGCAACATCCTCGCCGAGAAGCCCCGCGTCACGCGCTTCCCGTGCGAGTTCGACGCGCCCGCCATCCCCGCCGCCGGCGAGATGGACGAGGAGGAAACCGAGAACCAGCCGGTCGCGGCCGGGGGGCTGCACGCCGCGCCCGCGGACAACGCGCACGACGCGCACGCGTACGCGCAGAACGGCGCGCAGATGCTCTACGGCGCGGCGGGCGCCTACGCCGCCGCCGGGTACGCCGCCGCCGGCGAGTGCGCGCCCGCGGACGCCGGCGGCGCGCCGCTCGGCGCGCCGCACGTGGGGTTCGGGTACGGAGGCGCGCCGGCGGGGCACGGCCTGGCGGAGATGCAGGGCGCGCGGTATTGAGGGTGCGCCTCTCTCTATTGGTACACCGGCGCGTCGCGACTGACGCGCGTCGCGACGTCTCTCAGAAATAAAAAAAGAATCGATTCAAAAATACGTAGTCTACGTAGTAATAGTCTACATATGACCTTCATCACTCGTCGTCGACCCGGATGAAACACGGCAGCTTGGCGAGCGGCGCGTCGTACCCGAAGAGCCACGCGCCGCCGCGGTGCACTTTCCTCGCCGCGCCGCCGAGCTCGGCGTCCGGATCGTCGGATATGTCCACCCACGACCCTTTCGTGAGGTACACGTCCCGGGTCACGGCGCCGCGCGCGACGACGGGCGCGACGATGACGTCGTCGCCGACGGCGAACTGGTCGGCGATGCGGTGCGTCTTCTCGTCGAGCGGGTCCAACCACCACATCGGGCGGCACATCGGCGTGAGGTCGTCGCACGCCTCGCCCGTGAGTCGAATCATGACGTCCACGATGCGCGCGCGCGTCTTCAGAGAGGATCGGATGAGATCGGCGACGTCCGCGCCCGCGTCCCACGGCGCGATGGAGAACTGCATCGCGGGCATCAACGCGTTGGCCTGCGCCCACCGCACTAAGAGCTCGCGATCGGGGCGCCGGCCGAAGTACGCGTTCCCGCCGATCATGTCGGGCAGACAAAACGGGTACCCCATCAACCCCGACGTGAGTAGCGTGGGGATGATCGACCGTAGCCCGTTGCCGCTGCCCCACTCGCTGAACCGGTCGCCCATGCGCGTCAGCACGCCCACCCCCGTCGTGCCGTGGCCGGTGCGCACCTCCGCCAACGCGAACCGGCTCGCCACGCGCTCCACCCAGTACCGCGTGTACTCGCTCGGGTGACCGAGCGCCTCGCGCGTCTCGAACATGCGCGGCAAGAAACACGGCTCGCCGGCGTCGAACTTGAACCCGTCGATGCCGTAGCGCGTTTGTAGGCTCTCCAAACGCGTCACGAACCAATCCACAGCCTCGGGGTTCGTGACGTCCAGCGCCACCACCGGAGGCGCGTTCCACCACTTGAAAAAACCAGGTTTCAAGTTTCCCGTCCGCCGTTTGCTCGTCACGAAATACCCGAGCTCGGAGCCTTCGCGGAACGCCTCGGTGTCCTCCTCCACGAAGGGCATCACCCACAGCGTGACCGCGAACCCGAGCGCGTGCAGCTCGTCCACCATGCCTTTCGGATCGGGGAACTTCGTCAAGTCAAAGTCCAGCTCGCCGTACCCAGCCTGCCACTTGTCGTCGATCTCCATCACCGACGCCGGGAGCTCGTTGGCTAAAATCTCGCGCGCAAACGTGAGCGTCTTCCGCTGGTCCACGTTCTGCTTGTACCTCGCCCACGTGGTCCAGATGGGCGCGCGGATCACCTCGGGCGGCGGCGGCGCGGCGGGGCGCGGGAGCGTCGCGAGGCACGTCTCCGTGGCTCTGCGCACGTCCGGCAGCGCGCAGAGCGCGACGCGCATGCTCAGGCACCGGTTCGCCACCTCCGAGTGTTTCATCTTCGAGCGCGCCAGGCTCTTCTCGACGTGCGGCTCGACGCACGCGTCGTCGTCGAACGAGCCGGAGAAGTCGTAGGTGTCGAATTCCTCGTCGTACGAGTCGAAACTGCTCTCCCACCCGATCATGGGGTGGTCCATCTGGAACGCGCCTTTGCCCTTCGCGAACCGCGAGCGCGCCTGCAGGCGCAGATGCCCGTCCCCCTCGCGCCCGCTCCCGTCGGGGTCGTGCCGCGTGCAGTCCATCGGCAACACGTGCCGCGTGGCGTTTTGGATGCCGACGCCGAAGGCGCGGTTGGAGCCGCCCAGGTTGTCCCACATGTTGGACACCGGCGCGTTGAGTCCGACGTGCAGGTACGGCGTGTCCGGGTCGCACAGCACCGCCGCCCCAGCGCTCGAGACCCAGTGCGTGCTCACGAGCGTGTTCACGCCGTTGGGCCCGTTGTCGAAAGGGTAGTGCGGGCCGACTTCCCAGCACCCCGAGTTGAGCGGCCAGTGCTGCCGCATCAGGTGCCCGCCGCCGAACCAGTCGCCCGAGGTGGCGAGGTCCACCGCGATCTCCGCGGAGGCGTGCTCGGGGTCACCCACCTCGTTCAGAAACACGCTGAAGTCCAGCACGAAGCCGTGCTCCAGGCCCGCGTTCCAGCGCGCGCCGAGTTTGCCAAAACGGGAAACGACGTCGCGGTCGCCGCCGCGCGACGCCGACTCGACGACGAGCGTCGCCGTCGGGGCGTCCTCGTCGCCGGGGCGTCCTCGCCGCCAGGTGATCTCCGCCGAGCACGCGTCGCCGCGCCGGTCGAAGCTCACGCGCGTCACCTCGCCGGGCTTCCCGGCGCACTCGGGAGGCAAACCGACGGAGGCTGCAGAGACCAACACGAGGTCGCGATCGAGTGTCTCGCCGGACGCGGAGACTCGAACGTCTCGAACGTCTCGAGTCTCCGCGCCCGCCGCCGCCGCGAGCTCCAGCGCGGTTTTGGTTTTCGGAACAGAGAGACGGAACAGAGAGACGCTCCCGTCGACGCCCACGCGCACGACCGCGTCGCCGTCCGCGAGCTCGACGCATCGCGTTTCCTGCGCGTCCACGCCCGTGTCCGCGGCGGGCGCGCCGGGGTGGAGCGCCGCGAACCGCGCGGCCGCCGCGTCCAGCCTCCGCGTCGCGTCGCGCCGAGTGCGACGCTCGAGCGTCTCGCTCGAGCGATCGAGCGCGGAAAACGCGAGACCCTCGCCGTCCTCGCCGTCGAATGACGCGTCGTCGTCCTCCGTCTCCAGGAGACGCTCGAGACTCTCGTCCACGCGCGGGTCGATCTGCGCGTGATCGACGCTCATCGCCCCACTCGATGGGTCACAGCTCGTGTCGTCGCGGCGCGTGTCGATACGCGTCCGGTACTTGCGGATGAAATTCTTGCCGACGACGCGGCGTCCTTTTTTTTGTGAAACCGGTGACCCCGGCGCGCGGGGGGACGTCGACTTCGTTGCCGACTCGGTCTCGGGCGCGTCCACGAGGCCGACGGAGGAGGCGCTGACGTCGCCCCTGGGCGCACCCCGGGGCGAATCCGAGCCCGCGCCCGCGCCCGCGGCGCCCCCGGCGGCGCTGAGGGACCCGCCGCGGACGCCGCCCGCGTCGGGCATCTCCGACGCGGGGCGCGCGGTCGGCCCGGTCGAACGATGGGCCTGCTGACGCGGCGCGTTGTCCGCGGCGCTTTTGCCGTGGCCGCGCTCGCTCGAGCGGCTCCTGCGAAGCGGCGCGCCGGAGGCTCGGGTCACCACGACCGGCGCTCTTCCGCGCGTGCGCGCGCGATCGGAGGATCGGCGCGCGGGCGCGGACGCGAACGCCGCCCGGGCCGGCCACGCCGTGGTCGCCGCGGCGGACATCCTGACGCTTCGAAAGTTGCGGATACGGTGCCAGCGGGGCGAAAAAGTGCAGGCGGGGGTTCGAGACGCCGCGGGTCCGCCGGTCTTCTGCGTCGCCCGACCGCGCCTCGCGATGCGGAAAGACTCGCTCGCTCCCAGTCGCTCTCTATCGGGCGATCCAGACGACCCTGGGTGCGTTCTCGACGCGCGCGATGCCTGCGCGTCCGTGAGTGTTACGCGGCCCGAGCGAATTAGATTATTAGGTCAGCCGCGCCAACCGCGAAAACGCGGAATCTTCGACCTCCCCGCCAAACGAGCGCCATGAAAGATGAGTCGGCTTGCAAATCGTCTGTATCCGAGTCGGGGGGCGATTCGGGCGTCCGCGAACCCGCGTTTTTCGACGCGAAAAGCTCTCGAGATTCCGGTAAACGAAAGCGGATCCCCGGTCGAATTCCATCGATCCCCGGTCAGTGCCCCGGTCGGCGGAAAACGCGCCGGTTTCAAAAGAAAGTCGTTCGATTTCGACCCAATCAAATCAACGGGCACACCGTGGGGTGGGTGGTCCGGTTGAGCCCCCTGAACCGATGGCGAACCGCGCGCAGGTGCTGGTCGCCGCGGTGACGGCGTTTTTCGTGGACACGCTCAAGGGCATGACCCCGCTCGACGTCGACACCGCGGTCGGTGCGGTCTTCGCGGTGTGCGCGGTCGTCGTCCAAATTGGCCTCTTCGCGCTGGCGCGAGCGATCACCAAGGCGCTCTCGGCCGGGAGGAAGCGCGCGGCGGCGGAGAAAGCCTCGGCGCCCCCCGCGACGCCCGCGACGCCGGCGCGCGCCGCACCCGTCACGGCGCGGGACCGATCGCGAGAGCCCTCGGTGGAGGCGGAGGTGTCCGGATTCGCCTGGATGCGAGCCGCGGGAATCACGCCGCACGACGCGGCGTCCGGCGACCCCGGCGCCTCGCCGAGCGCGGGCGCGGGCGCCGCCGGCGCTCCGGACGATCTGGCACCGGACTCGCCGGGCACGCCCGGCGCCCCTCCCTCGCCTCTGTCCCCCGAATCACGCCGCCCCGGCGCGCACTACTCCAAGCTGACGCCCGCGGAGCTGCAGCGCCTGCGCGAGTTCCGCGCGCTCGTGCAGAAGGCGGCGCGGTCTGACCCGGCGCTTCTCGGCGGTAGCGACCTGAAGCGCTTCGCCAACGACGCGTGCCTGTGCCGGTACCTGCGCGCGCGCGCCTGGAACCTGAAGAAGGCGCTGAAGATGTTCTCCGCGACGGCGCGGTGGCGCGCGAGAACGCGCCCGGAGCGCATCCGATGGCGGGATGTAGAACCAGAGGGCGCGACGGGGAAACAGTACGTGGCGGGGACGGACGCGGAGGGCCGGAACGTGCTGGTGATGCGCCCCGGACGGGAGAACAGCAAGGAGCACGCGGGGAACATCCGGTTTCTGATTTACACGCTCGAGCGCGCGACGTGGCGGGAAAAACCGGAGAACGACCCGCCGCTCGGTTCACACGTCGAACACCACCGCGAGAAGCTCGTGCTTCTCATCGACTTCACCGGGTGGACGTTCGCCACGGCGCCGCCGATGCGGACGAGCCGGGAGACGCTCAGCATCCTGCAGGACCACTTCCCGGAACGCCTGGCGATGGCGGTGTGCTACAACCCGCCCACCATCTTCGCGGTGTTCTGGAAAGCCATCTCGCCGTTCATCGACCCGGAGACGTACCGGAAAGTCCGATTCGTCAACCCGAGGCGCGAGAAGGAGCTTAACCGCATGCGCAAGATTTTCCGCATGGAGCACATCGAGCGCGACATGGGGGGCGAGCGAGACCCCGCGTTCGACCTCGCGGCGTTCGCGGCGGAAGCCGACGCGCACGACGAACGCAAAGACGCGGCGCTCGGCGCGTTCGCCGCGAAACTCGCCGCCGAGGAGTGACGACGCGCATCCGCGGAGCGCGTAGCTATATGTTTTATTGAAGATGCGTGGAGAAAAGCAAAAGCAACACTGAAAGACTCTCTCGTGACCTGGCGCGCCCGCCCGCCGTCGATCCGCTCACTTCTTGCTGAAGTTCTTGATGAACTGGTCCGAGCCGATGACGAGCGACAGCACGGCGGTGCAGATGGCGAGCGACCCGCCGACGAGCACGTACAGCGCCGTCTCCTCGTCGACGTTGCCGTCCGCGAGGTCCGCGACCGTGAACAGCGCGTTCTGCGCGTGCGCGGGCATCGAGGCGAGAAGGGGGGCGGTCGCGGCGAGCCCGACCGGGACAGCCTTGGAGACGCGCTTCGTGGCCTTCACCACGGGCTTGGCGCTGTTGGTTTCGCGCGAGGGGGATACTCTCCGGTCAGCGACGTGTCGTACGAGCCGCGATGGACGACGAAAGAACGGCGGCGTCGCGCTCGGGTTCGATGCCCTCGCGGAACCCACGTCGCGCCTGTCCCGGAAAAAAGGGGTTGTATCGTCGTATCTTCAGACGCGGATTGGTTTCGTCGGAATCACGCACCTGGCGACGACGGACTTGGCCCGGGACACGCGCGTCTGGCCGGCGCGCGCCGCGACGAGCGCGGTGGTGGTGGACATGGCGATCGCTTGAACCATTTTTGGATCGGGTGCGTGTGGGAAGCGGTCGGGGCGGACGTGAAGTCGCGCGAGACGGAGTGAGGCGATCGCCGGGAAACCGCTAACCTCCGTTCTGACTCAGCCTGTGGGATGTGGATCATGCGCGACAGCGCGAGGCCGCCGTTGGAATAATCACGCTGCCGCGCTCGTCCGGCGCCAAAACTGTGCTTTTTACGTAGTCGGCGCTTTTTTCGCTCGCGCGCCCACCGCCGCCGCGCCTCCAGAGGCGCGTCGCGCACGCCAGGTTCGCCCGGGTTCGATACGCGCACACCTCGCCGATGGAGCGAGAAGACGGGACCGGCGCCTCGACGTCCCCGGCACCGGACGAACCCGATGCGTCGTTCGAGTTCGTCCCCGCGCCGACCGTCGCGGCGCTGGACGCGTGTCGGTACGCGCGATGGCACGCGATTCCGGAGCTCGCGAAGCACGCCTACGGCAGCGTCACCGTGCGCCTCCCCCCCGAGTACGTGCAGTACCTGCTCGAGGACGGCGTGCACCTCGCCGCGGACTCGGAGGCGATGCCGGCGCGCGTCACGCCTCAGCTGGACGAGCGGCTGGAGAGCGCGTTCACGGAGGAGGACGAGAGGGACGACGAGGCGACCGCGACGAAGACGACGACGAGCGATGACGAACGCGCGCGACCCGCGCGCGAACGAATCGACGCGAACGACGATTCGTTCGCCGCGCTCAAGGCGAAATACGGCCAGAGCGAGAGCGACGGCAGCGACGGCAGCGAAGACGGCGAACACGGCGAACACGCCGTTTCGTCGTCGTCTTTGAGCGCTCGATCGTTCCCGGAGACGGACGAGGCGGTGCGCGCGGCGATTGCCGCTTTGGGCGGCGCCGCGACGCCGAAGCTCACGTGGTCGGCGCCGAAAGACGCCGTGTGGATGGCCACCGGGAACACGACCATGTGCCGAAACCCCGGGGAGGTGCTTCTGCTGCTCAAAGCCTCGGACGCCGTCGCGTTCGACTTGACCGAGGCGTACGACTGCTGCGCCGACGTCACGGACGAACGCGCGGCGAGTCTCACTAAAGACGTCGCGCTCCATCTGCGGCGGTGGAGGGACGTGAGGCCGGCGTTGGAGTTTCGGCTCTTCGTGCGCGACGGCGACTTGGTGGGGATGTGCCAGCGCGACTGCTCGAACTTCTACCCGTTCCTGACCGATTCGAAACAGAAGGCAAAGTTGGAGGAGACCCTGGTGCTCTTCTGGCAAGAAAACGTGAGCGGCGCGTTCGAGTGCGCCGACTGCGACTCGTACGCGCTGGACGCGTACGTCACGAGCGCCGGCGCGGTGAAGATCGTGGACTTCAACCACTGGGGCGGAGGCACGCTCCCGCTCATGTTCACCTGGGCCGAGCTGGAGGC
>Ga0181561_10004658_pt1 | contig 11782 bp, 10 predicted proteins | sample 011ome_19_FD_133760 | JGI IMG/M metagenome (GOLD analysis project Ga0181561, IMG submission 133760) | Coastal salt marsh microbial communities from the Groves Creek Marsh, Skidaway Island, Georgia - 011510BT metaG (megahit assembly) | ecosystem: Environmental > Aquatic > Marine > Intertidal...
AAGGCTCGTCTCCTGGGAGGAGAAGCGCGCCGCGCAGAGCGCCGCCGCGCGGGCGGTTGACGCCGTCTTCGACGAGGCGTTCGCCGAGGGCGACGCCATCTCGGACGCGCGCTGCGCGGCGGAGGCGCCCGGGGAGGTTCTGGAGGCCATCGTGGCGGAGGCGGAGGCGGAGGCGGAGCGAAAACCGAGGGCGCCGTGGAAACGATCGACGCGGTGGTCGCCGCGGCGGTGGCGCGGTGCGTCGAGAAGGAGGACGAGTCGGGAGTCGCGACGCGCGACGACGACGCCGCCGCCGACGCCGAGCCGGCGGACGCCGAGCCGGCGGACGCCGAGCCGGCGGACGCCGAGCCGGCGGACGCGCGCGCCGCGGACGAGACGACGCCGTCGACGACCAGCGGTCAACCTCTGAGTCCGCGAGACGAGGCGCGTTCGGAACGGCGCGAAGACACGGAGACTGATCGAACACGCGGAGACGGGCCGGATACCGCGCCCGGCGCGTCCGACTCGGAGCCCGACTCGGCCGCGCCGGGGCCCGGCGGCGGGAAACCGCGACGCGCCATCGTGTCCCGCGGCCGCGGACCGACGCCCTCGGCGGCGGAGCTCCTGGATGTGGAGTGCCGCGTGGTGGACCTCGGGAACGCGTGCTGGACGTACAAGCAGTTCACGCAGGACATCCAGACCCGGCAGTACCGGTGTCCGGAGGTGATTCTGGGCGCCAAGTACGGCACCGCCGCCGACGTCTGGTCCGCGGCGTGCCTGGTGTTCGAGCTGGCGACCGGCGACCTGCTGTTCGACCCGCGGTCGGGCGAGGCGTATGACCGGGACGAGGACCATCTCGCGCTGATGATGGAGCTCGTGGGGCGGATGCCGAAGAAGGTGGCCACGGGCGGCAAGCGGAGCCGCGAGTTCTTCACGCGCGCCGGCGAGCTGCGGCACATCAAGGCGCTCAAGCGCTGGCCGCTGGAGGACGTGCTCTTCGAGAAGTACGGCTTCCCCGAGGACGAGGCGGCGTCCATGGCGGACTTCCTGAACCGCATGCTGGACTTCGAGCCGGGGAACCGCGCCACCGCCGCGGAGGCACTGCTGCACCCCTGGCTGGACGAGGTGTCGCCGCCGCGCGAAAACGCGCCGCCGGCGGAAACCGAGGCGGAAACCGGCGCGGAAACCGGCGCGGACGAGGCGGACGCGGTTGACGAGACGCGAGACGTCGACGACGTCGACGACGTCGAGGACGTCGAGGACGCCGACGACGTCGAAGACGTCGAAGACGACGACGGCGTAGAGGCGTAGAGGTTCGAACTCTCGGGTTCATTCGAGAATACCTAGCTAATGTGTTCGGCGCGCGTCGTAGAGTGGTGTCGGGACCACGATTTTCGAACGCCGCATACGCGTACGTGCGCTCGAGTGCCTTCGCGCGCCACGCGTCACGCGTCCCACGCGTTCCCTCGTCGTCTTCCGTTCCTCAACGCGCGGGAGTGGGCAGGTTGACGGTCCTGAGGAGCCAGAGCGAGATGGCGGCGCCGATCCAGTGCGCGAACATGACGTTCGCGCCCGCCTGAATCAGAAAGATGTCCAGCGCCAGTACGGGGTTATACCCCCCCGGCGTGAACGGCGACGCCGCCGCGGCGGTGAGGGACTTGGCAAACAACACGCCGGTGGTGGCTTGCAGCCCGACGATGGTGGCGCCGAGGCCGACGAAATTCACGGTGAGCCCGGTGCTGAGCTGCCGGACAACCTCCGCGCGCGGAGGCACCAGGTCCAGCTGCGTGACCGCAGCCTGCAGCTTCGCGCCGAGCTTGCCGATGCCCAGGCTCCAGAACGTGGTGAAGTACGCGCACAGGATGCCGAACAGGATGAAGTACAGCCCGGCGTCCGTCGCCTTGGTGATGTTCTTGAAGAGCACGGAGAACACCACGATGACCGCGGAGACGGTGGAGAGGATGAGCTGGCCCCAGAAGCCCCACCGCCCGAGGGTCCGGCACGCGTTCGCCGTGCGCTGCACCTTCTTCGCGATGCTCGCGGTGGAGTCCTCGGGAGACTTGTCCGCCGCGCGCGTCACCGCAGGCAGCCGCGAGCGCGACGCGCGCGCCGCGGCGGGGGCCGATCGCGCCCACTGCAGCGACGCGAAGGGCGCCGAACCGGCGTGCGCCGCGCGCTGGGTGAGCGCGCGCGCGCCCGCGGGGACGCGCGCGCGGGAGGCGCGCGCGCCCGCGGACGCGCGGACCGACGCGACGGGACGCAGGGACGCGAGGGCGAGGGACGCCATGGGTGCAGGGGACTGTGACCACATTGCGACGGTTGGGTGCCTTGGACGCATTCAATGGATTGGCCTAAGCGCGTCGCGGGATTCCTCGGACGATCTGTCCTCGACGACGAACCAGGCATCGAGGGTTCAGAGACGGCTCTTCTGAGCCTCACGATGATCGGAAAAGCACACTTGTCGGCTTTTTCGTTGCGCTTTTTCTTCGGGTGACGCGGCGGGCGACGTGTCAGTATGCTCGGCGCGCTTGCTCGGCGCCTGGGCAAACCTCTCCGAGTCGGGACCTCGACTGCGCTCCTCGTGGGCATCGTCGCTGCGGTCGCGTCGCGCGAGATGACCAGCGTGGTCACCGTGCGGGTGGCGCCCACCGCGCGCATTGCGGATCTCGCGGGCGCCAGGCTGACGAAACTTCCGGTGCCTTCTGTGGGCGCCGCGACCGCCGTGCAGGCGGCGACGCTGTGGCAGGACCGCCCCGCCGTGGTCCTGGTGCTCCGGCGCCCCGGGTGAGTCCTGTGTCGTTCGGAAGCCGCCGAGCTGCACGCCCAGAAAGCCTCCATCGAGGCCAAGGGCGCGCGCCTGGTGTGCCTTCTGAAGGGCAAAGGCATGGTGACGGCCGAGGAGGTTGCGGGATTCCGCAACGGCGAGTACTGGGGTGAAGACACCGATCTGTTCCTGGACGACGACCTGGTGTTTTTCAAGACGCTGGGGAACGGTAAGCTGCGCAAGAAGAACATAGTGGGGTCGTTCCTCAACCCGTTCAGTACCATGTACAAGCGCTACGGGAAGATCCCCGACGACATCAAGAACAACGCCAACCTCGTCGGCGAGGGGCTCATCATGGGCGGTTTGTTCGTCGTGAACAGAGACGCGGTCGTGTACCAGCACAAGGAGAAGGACTTCGGGACGGTCGCGCCCATCGCGGATGTGCTGGAGGCGGTCGACGACGCCGTCCAGGCCACGAAGAAGTAAGTCATCCCCGTGACTTTTGTGCCGGACGCGTCGGTTCGCGCGAACCGTGAGAAACCGGCGGACCGAAAGGGTTCGCGAAAAAAACAAACAACCGACAAGACGCCCGCGAAGAGCGCTCCGCTCCCGCGTCCCGTGACGCCGCTGTCGACACCTCCCGAGTCAGTCCTCGGGAGCCGACGGCGAGCCGATCCGACGCGGCGGAGACGTTCCGGCTTAGGGTGTTTAGGACGTAGAGCGCCGTGGAGGAGCGTTCGTGTCCCTTCAGATACGAGCATAGTTGTAGAGACCGTAGAAAAGACCGGCTGCGTTTTCTTTTCAACGCTCGCGTCGAAGGAACGACGCGACGTCTTCGTCTTTCTTTGACTCGCCTCTCTTATGGTGCCGCGTACTCAGACTCACACTCAGAAGAACAGCGCCGCGCTCTTCGGCGCGTCGTCGGCGCGTTTCTCGCCGCTCTTCAAGCCGAGATCTTCCTTCGCCTCGTCGCGAGACGCTTCTGCGTCCGGAAGCTCTTTCGCTTCCTCGCCGTCTCTCGCCCCGCGCCTCTGCTCGGCGGCTTTGGCCGGTGCGCGGAACACGACCACCGGCTTGGCGCACCTGTGCAGGCAGTAGTTGGTCACGGACCCCACGAAGAACTCGCGCACGCGGCCTTTGCCCTGCGCGGCCATGACCACGGCGACGGCGTCCGAGTCCGCCGCGCGTTCGCACACGATCTCGCCGACGGACGTGGTGTCCGTCTCGTACGCCACAACCTCCGAGGTGTACCGGAACCCGGCGCGCTCGATCTTCGGAAACACCTTACGCGCGAGGTACCGCTCGGCGTCCGCGCGCCACGCCGCCTCCTGCGCTTTCGATGTGTCGGACGTGTGCGCGTTGAAAAGAAACAAATCGGGTTCGAGGAACGGCAGTGAGTCGCGCTCGCGGTACCGGAGCGAGACGCTTATGAGACGAAGGGAGACACGAAGAAGGTTTCGCCGCGTTTCGTTCGCGCGAAATGGGAGAGGTACTTTCAGTACATCAGAAGACGCACTTGTTCGGGGTCGGGGACGTCGATGACGTATTCCTCGAAGCCGTACATGGTCGACGACGGCGCGTAGCGCCTCGCGGAGGAAGCGATGGGATGGCGCGTGTCATCATCGCGCTCGGAGCCGCGTGCCCGGTGCCGGTCGGACGAGAGTCTGGGCGTCCTGGGCGCGCGCGCGCGTACGCGGGGACGGATGGAATCGAGAGGGAGTTGGTAGTGAACCACGCACTTGGGTATGACGTGCAGCAGGTTTATCTGGTCACCCTTGCGGCAAAACTCGCTCAGGGCCCAGTCGACCATCACCTCGCTGTTCGGCGTGCCGTCGACAGGGAGCAGGATCTGGCGCAGCGGCGGGGGATGCTCGGCCTCGTCCGCGGAGGGCATCTGGGCCCGGGGGGCGAGCGCGGTGTCAGCCGGCGGACGGGACGTTTCGGGAACTCCGAGAGCCCTTTTTCGGTGGCTCCGAGAGGAAAAAATACGGAGGGCGTTCGTGGTCGATGGGACGCGCACGCACGATGACGGGCACGGCCACCTTCGTGGCCTCGTCGGCCACGCGTGCGCGTGTTGTGTCGGACCTCGCCTCGCGCGTGGTTCCGGTCATGGCGCGCGGTGAAAAAAGCTGTGGACGCGGACGCGGCGTCGTGGCTCTTTCGTGCTCTTTCGGTACGAAAAACGCGAGAAACGAATCGTTTCGCGAAATTTCCAAAACGTTTCACTAAAAAAAAAATCACTCCTGCTGGTCGACGAATCCGCCGGCGCTCTCCTCCTCCTCCTCCTCCTCCTCCTCGTCCGCCTCGAGCCATTCGACGTACGCGCGAAGCGCGCGCACGCCCGTCGCGAGGCACCGCTTCCGCTCCGCCCGGTACTCGATCGCCGCGACGATGCGCGGCGTCGCGCCGGGAAGCGACCCCGCGCGCGCCGCCGTCAAGGCGGCCTCGTCCTGCGCCAAAGTCGTGTCGAAGGCGTCGAGCGCGCCGCGCCACGCCTCGGCGAACGCGTCGGCGAGCGCAATCTCCGCGCGCACCTGGTCAACATCCAGCTCCCACTCGCCGGTGTCTTCGTCCGGGTTCCCGAACCCGCCGCACGCGGACGCCACCGCCACGAACAGACGACGCCGCTCAGACGCGGAAATCTCGTCGGTCATCGCGCCCGTCGCCTCGAGCGCGAAGCGCAGAATCTCCGACTCGAGCGTTTTCTTTTTCTTCTCAACAGTCGACTCGTCTCCGAAAGACGAACTCTTCGGTCCGGGCAGGCGCTCGTTCCGGTTCCCGCGCAGAACGAACCCGTACCGAAGCATGAGCTCGGCATTACGCGCGCTCGGGTCGTACGAGATGAGTATCTCGGCGTCCTGGTTCTCCAGCCCGCGCGTGGTCTCCAGCACGACCCTCGGCCCGCCGACGCCCTGGTTCAAGCCCCGCTCGAGCGCGACGCGCGCCGCGTTGTCCACGTCGGCGTCCGCCGTGCCGCGCACCGACTTGCTCGCCGAGACGAGCGAGGCGTCGTCCGAGTTGGCCATGTCGAAGAACGGCGTGAGGATGGCGGCGAAGTCGGCGGAGCCCTCGTCGCCCACCGGGGACGCGACCGCGCGCGACGCCACGAGCGCGAACGCCCAGCGCGCGTCCGCGGCGGTGACCACCAGCTCAGGCTCTCCGGGCTCGGAGGAGAGAACCAAACGCGCGTCGATTTCGTCGATTTCAGCCTCGTCGTCGCGAGACGATTGACGACGCGGTCCAGAAACAGCGCGGTCCAGAAACAGCGCATCCGCCGCTCGCTGCAGCGCCAACGCGTCGCGCTTCAGCTCTGCGTCCTGCAGCTGGTCGAGTTCCTTGTCGTTCGCGAGCATCAGGCTCGGCATCTGCTCCGCGGTGGGAAGCCAGTCCGCGTACGCGCGCCAGACGTTGCGCTCCCGGTCGCCGCTTCGCGTCGCGAAGAGCACCCACAGCGCGACGGCGAGTTCGCGGTCGGAGCCGTCGCCGTCGCGGCTCGCCATCAAAGAAACGATCGGCTCGGGGACGCGCACGCCCGCGCGTCGCTCCCACGCCGCGCGTAGGATTCCGAACGTGTCTTTCTTTGATTCTTTGATGAACCCCAGCTCCTCCGCGACGGCGTCTCCGACGCCGGGTTTAGGGTCCGGCGCGTCGCCGAACGGCGCGACGATGCACACGTCCAGCGGGACGCTGAGCAGCACGGCGCTCTTCCCCCAGCCCACCGGCCCGGAGGGGAACAGGCCCCTGCCCCGCGCGCCGGACGCCAGCCGGACGCGGTGCTTCACCCCCGCGCGCTCCATCAGCCGCGTGAACGCGTCGCGCTCGTCCAGCTCGGTGGTCGTGCGCGCGGGAGCGGCCACCTCGAACGGCGAGCCGGACCGCGCGACGAGGCGGTGTCGTCGCGCGATCGACCGCGACGCGCGACGCGACGAAGGCGAAGCGGACGCGCGGGGACGGGGAACCGAGCGTCGAAGCGAGTCGTGCGGTCGCGCGGAGGATCGCGCCGGCGCCGTCGCCCGCATCGAGCTCGCGGTCGTCGCCATCTCGCACCCGGGTGCGCGCCCAGGCCTGAGGCCCCGTCGGTGGTGCCCATCGTTTCGGGTGGATATACCGTAGCCACGATCTTCTCGCCGACGCACGCCGAGAGATTTGCCAAAACCACACTTTTCACGCGTCCGCCACGCCCCGAAACAAGGTGCCTTCGTTGACGCGCTTTTCGCGGCGAGACGAGATAGTTTCGTCGTGGATTCGCCTCCGACGCACACCTCGACGGGCACGCGTCGAGCGCACACGCGGCTCGCTCGTGTCATACCGAGGCCACGCGAGGACCACCCATCCTTGGTGTCTCGACGACGATCGCCCTTCGCGCCCTTCGGACCCGCGAGCGCGTTCGGTTCGGTTCGCGAAACCTAACAACGCCGAATTCTCACGCACCGTCACGCACCGAGCGAACACGACACGCACGAAGCGCGTCTCGTCGGCGATGACGAAACCCATGCACAAGCGCGAGCCCCCGAGGGACTCCGGAACCCCCCGCGGTTCCGACCCCGACCGCGCCGACGAAACCGCGGTGGACCTCATCGACAGACTCGGCGGATACGACGACATGATCGCGCAGGGCGCCGAGGGCCGCGTGTTCGCGGTGACGTTTCTGAACCGGCCCGCGATCGTCAAGCAGCGGTTCAAAAAGACGTACCGGCACCCCACACTCGACGCGAAGATCACGCGCGCGCGGCTGGTCGGCGAGACGCGCGCGCTCGTGCGCGCCAGGAGGCTGGGCGTGCCCACCCCGTCGCTCTTCTACGTGGACAAACGACAAAACGCCATCTACATGGAGCGCGTGCCCGGTCGCCCGCTGAAGGCGCTCATCCGCGAGGGCATGAGCGACGAGGACATGGAGGAGGTGGGGAGGCAGGTGGGGAAACACGTCGCCGCGATGCACGACGGAGGGCTGATACACGGCGACTTGACCACGTCCAACATCCTCGTCACGCGGCGCGAAGGCGAGGGCGGCGAGGGCGGCGACGCGTCGCCGCGAGTGGTGCTCATCGACTTCGGGCTCGCGTCCAACAGCATCGTCCCCGAGGACAAAGGCGTGGACCTGTACGTGCTCGAGCGCGCCATCACGGTCACGCACGCCGCGAGCAAGCTGTTCGAGGCGGTCATGCGCGAGTACAAGACCGCGAGCGGGCTGTGGAGCGCCAGCTTCAACAAGTTCGCGGAGGTGCGCATGCGCGGGCGGAAGCGGTCGATGATCGGTTGAAAGGAATGGTAGCTACTGTATGTTGTTTGAGTCTCGCTTTCATGTAAATAAGCACATTTTGCAAAGTTAAAGACACATTGCTCATAAGACGTTCATGTTTGTGAGAAACAAAAAGGGTGTCGATCAGATCTCTCCAGTTGGCATTTCTCACAGGACCTTATCGACCACGCCGCGCGTCTCGCGCGCCACTCCACCTCGTCGCGTCGGCGGTCCCTCGAGCCGCACGCACGCACGATGTCTGCCACCGCCGCCTCTGTTGCGCGCATGGGCGTGGCCTTCGGCGCCGCGCGCGGCGCCGGCCGCGCCTCGCGCGCCGCGATCGCGCCCAGGCGTGCCTCCGTCCCCGGCGCTCGCCGCGAAGCCTCCGGCACCGCCGCGCGCGCCATCCCCGAGCCCGCGGCGGAGACGGGCGCGCCCTCGGGCGAGATCGTGGACTTGTCGTACGACTGGCAGCTCGATTTCTGCTCGCGCCCGATGAAGGACGAGCGCGGGAAGAAGATGTGGGAGCTGCTCATCTGCGACGAGACGCGATCGTTCGAGCACGCCGAGTTTTTCCCCAACAACCGCATCAACTCCGTGGAGCTCTCCAAGGCGATCGACCGCGTGATCCAGGCGCAGGGCGCGCGCCCGCGCCGGTTCAAGTTCTTCCGCTCGCAGATGCAGACCATCATCACGCGCGCGTGCAACGACGCGGGAATCGACCCGCTGCCCTCGCGCCGGTGCCAGACCCTCACCACGTGGCTGGACTGGCGCGTCGAGAACGTGTACAAGCAGCACCCCGGATTCGACGGCCAAGCCTCGCCCATGATGGGCTTCGAGGCGAGCTCCCCGAGACCGCTGCCGGACGCGCTGCGGGGTGAGAGCTGGGCGTTCGTCGCCCTGCCGCTGGTGGGCGTGCGTGAGGAGATCGAGCAGGTGAAGAAGAACAAGGTGTTCGGCGACGCGTTGGAAATCGACCCGAACACGCCGGACGACACGCTCGTCCCGGGCATCGCCGTGTACACTTCGCGCGCGGCGGCGCTGGCGGGCTGGACCAAGGGCCTGGAGCTGGGCGGCATTTCCGTGGACCTGGACATGGGCACGCTCATTCTGGACACCGGCGTGGCGGACAGCTGGCAGTACGCGCGGTTCCGGCAAACCGAGGAGCTGACGCAGGAGGCGCGCGAGTGGGAACAGGTGAAACGAAACACGGGGGGGCTGCACTTCCTCGCCATCCAGACGGACGAGGACGCCGAGAGCACGGACGGGTTCTGGATCCTCCAGGACTTCACCGCCGCGCAGTATTGAGAGAGGCGTTCTACGTAGGTTTCGCGTAGGTGACGACGCGGCGCGAGGTGCTTGTCGAACATCGCCGAGTGCGCATTCTCACACCCTCGCGCGACGACGACGACGAGCGGGCCCCCCTCGTCGTCGCGTCCGGACGATTCCCGAATGTACCCGATCGTACACGAACAACGACCGTCGTTCGGACGGCGTCCACTGATCGGGCGCGCGCGGGCGGTGTCAGGCGCGATGACCCCTCGCGAAGCGCTCATCGCGGGCGTCGGGCGCGTGTTTCGTCACCACCGCCGAGTGAGCGCGGTGCTGTACATCGTGGGCGTGCTCGGCGTGCTGAGCTACCCTCTGCTCGCGAGGAGGGTGTTCATCGACGAAAACGCGTTCCTGCACGGCCACGGCGCGATCGGGTTCGGGGCGGACGAAGCGCTCCGGGCGCACGAGTACGCGCTGAAAGCCGAGGGCGTGATCGATGCCTTGGGTGCTGACGCGGATGGAGACCAAATATACGACGCGCTCACCGCGTTCGCCGCCGCCGAGCTGGACGCGCTCGGCCTGGATGTCAGCGCGCGAGAGTATCCGATCGACGCGGATGGACGCGGAAGAAGACGCGCCGGAGAAAACGACGGCGACGCGAACGACGCCGCGTCCCGTAAGACAACGCACGCCGTGGTTCGCGCGGTGAAATCGTCAGGGCGCGAGGGTGTGGTGTTCGCCACTCCCGTCGGCGCCTCGGACACCGACGGCCCGCGCGCGGACGCCGCGGCGATCGGCGTCGGGCTGGCGTTCGTCGAACACCTGACGACGGCGAAGTGGTTAGCCAAGGATTTCGTGTGGCTGGTGCTCGACGCGCGCGCGGGTTCGACGCCGGGCGGAAGCACGCACGCCGCCGTGCACGCCGCGGACGCCTGGCTCCGCGAGTACCACGGCGACGAGAGCGCGGTGCGGCGAGGGGGCGCGACGAAGGGGCCGGGGCGAGGGGGTGCGTCCACGTTCGCGCGCGCCGGCGCGCTGCAGCAGGCGTACGTGTTCGAGATGCCCGCCGGCGCCGCCGTCGACGTCGTCGCCGTGCGACCGGAAGGCAGGAACGGCGCGTTGCCCAACCAGGACCTGCTGAACACCGCCGTGCTGCTCGCGCGCCGCGCGTTCCCGCGCGCGCGCGTCGGCCTGGACCTCGACCCGCTCGATCCGCTCGAGAGGCGCGCGCGGGCCGGACGAGCGGGCGGCGCGCGCGGCGAGGACCGATCGGTCGTCCGATCGGAAAAACACGAGAAAACGCGCTCGCGACTGCTCGCGCTCGTCGCGGGGATGTCCTCTTTCGCGGAGCGCGTGGGCGTGGCGTGTCTCGGGACGCGCCGAGCGTCCGACGTGCGGCGGGCAGTGGGGGACCTACGTCGCGCGTCCGTGTTCGCGTGGCGGTGCGCGCGCGGCGTCCCGACGGGCGCGCACGCCGCGTTCAAAACCTTCGCGCTGGACGCGGTGACGCTGCGGCTGGGCGCGCCGCTCGGCGCCGCGCGCGACGACGCGCGCGTTGTCGGCCTCGACGCGCGTGTTACCGGCGAGGCGTTTCGGCAGATCGGGTCTTTGCTGGAGACGCTCGCGCGAGGCTCGAACAACCTCATCGAGCAGCTGCACCACAGCATGTTCTACTACGTCATGACGAGCGACGATTTTTTCCTCTCCATCGCCGAGTACGTCGCGCCGCAAGCCGCCGTCTCTGCGGCGGCGGCGATCGTCGCGATCGCGCTCGCGACCCGGGGCGGGGACGGGGACCACGGGGACCACGGGGACGGGGACGGGGGCGCTGGAAAGGAGCGCGACTTCGGCGCTCGAAAGGAGCACGACTGGGCCCCGGCGCTCGCGCTCGCGGCGGCGGCGCACGCGGCGGGCGCCGGAGTCGGGTACGCGTCTCTTTGTTTTTACGACGCGGCGCTCTCGCCCGTCGCGGTGACCGGCATGACCACGGCGTCGGCGCTCGCCGCGCACGCGTGCCTCGCGTGGGTGGCGTCGGCGCTTTACGGCGGCGACGGCGGTCTCGAGGCGGTCTCGAGCCGGAGAGAGCCTCCCTGGGTGACGTTGAAGTGCGTGGCTCTGGCGACGGCGGCGACGGCGACGGCGGCGGTGACGTTTTTCAACTTCCCGCTCGCGTGGCCGACGACGGTGGCGCTGGCGCCGGTGTGCCTGTCCATCTCGCAAAGTCGAAAGACAAGTCGAAAGCAAAGTCTCGCGATGAAGGCTAAGGCGTTGGCGATGGCGCTCACGCCCGCGTTCCTGGCGCTGCTCGTCTCGCTCATCGAGGAGACGTCGCCGTTCGCGTTCGCGTACCACCTCGCGGAGACGGCGCGCTCGTGGCGCGGCGGGTTCGCGTTCCCGGTGGCATACGCGGTGGTGTGGCCGGCGTGCGCGCTGAGCGCGCTCGCGACGTGCGCGGACGCCCTGCGGGGGGAGGGGACGGCAGAGCGAGAGGCGCGGACGGAGAGCAAGAAGAGCAGGTGACGCGCGAG
>Ga0181561_10004670_pt1 | contig 11766 bp, 10 predicted proteins | sample 011ome_19_FD_133760 | JGI IMG/M metagenome (GOLD analysis project Ga0181561, IMG submission 133760) | Coastal salt marsh microbial communities from the Groves Creek Marsh, Skidaway Island, Georgia - 011510BT metaG (megahit assembly) | ecosystem: Environmental > Aquatic > Marine > Intertidal...
CAAACCTGTTTCCCAGACTAAGAGCGCAACAGAAGAGGGTTCGTATGAAAAGCAAAAAGAACAGCGCGGGGCGCAGCAAAAAGTAGCAAAGCTCGAAAAACAAATTGCAAGGTTGGAAAAAGAAATCAAAGACATCGACTTTGACTTGGAAGTGGAATATGAAAAAACCATTAGTCAGCCTAATTTCTTTGACAAGTATCAAGCAAAGAAAAAGGAACTTGAAGTTTTAATGGAACAATGGGAAGTCCTTCAGCTTTCGCTAGAATAAGTATTTTTTATGCTTCGATTAAATCTTCGACACTTTGTAAATACCGTTCTGCATCTAAAGCGGCCATACACCCTGTTCCAGCGGCAGTAACCGCCTGACGGTACTCCTTATCTTGTACGTCCCCAGAAGCAAAAACACCTGGGATATTGGTGAGAGTTGTTTTTCCTTGGGTAATTAAATATCCTGCCTCGTCCATGTCTAATTGACCCTTAAAAATATCAGTATTGGGCTTGTGCCCGATGGCAATAAATAATCCAGTAATTTCAATTTCCTCGGTTTTCCCGGTTTGGTTGTTTTTCATGCGAAGCCCTTCGACAACCTGTTCGCCCAGAACCTCATCTATTTCGGTGTTGTATCTCAGGTCGATATTCGGGGTGTTGGTTACTCGGTGTTGCATGGCCTTTGAAGCTCGCATACGATCTTTGCGAACCAGCATGGTTACTTTAGAGCAAATATTAGCGAGGTAGGTTGCCTCTTCAGCGGCAGTATCTCCTCCACCCACGATAGCTACTTCCTGACCTTTGTAGAAAAAACCATCGCATACTGCACAGGCAGAAACCCCTCCTCCGCGTAGTCGCTGTTCGCTGGGAAGTCCCAAATACTTTGCTGTAGCTCCTGTACTGATAATGATACTGCGTGCTTTGAGTTCCGTACCGTCTTCTGCATAGGCTTTGTGAATTCCTCCAGGCTCTTTTGAAAATTCAACTTTATTGATAAAACCTACACGAACCTCCGTCCCGAAACGTTCAGCTTGTTGTTGGAGTTGAACCATCATCGTAGGACCATCGATTCCTTCGGGATATCCGGGAAAATTGTCAACTTCTGTGGTGGTGGTCAGTTGTCCTCCCGGCTCCATACCCGTGTAGAGTAGCGGTTTTAGGTCAGCCCGCGCTGCGTAAATTGCTGCAGTATATCCTGCAGGGCCACTTCCTATGATCAAAGTTTTTAAGATCTCCATGCTGTTATAATTTTGTGTCAAATGTAAATCATATCTTTTAGTTGTATCTTGGATTTTGATTAGATTTATTAAAAATTTATCAAAATTTTCTATGAAAAAAATCAGCCTTCTTTTGAGTTTATTCTTTGTGGCTTGTGCTCCATCCAACCCCCCATCTGCAAACGAGATCATAGAAAAATCCATTGCTGCGTACGGTTGGAACCAAAGGGAATTTAAAATGGTTTTTGACTTTAGAGAATATGAATACGAGTTGGTTCGACAGCCAGACTTTTATTCGTATCAACGCTCTACAACAAAAGAGGGCGTTAGCCTTCGAGATGTAATGACTTCCGAAACAAAATTAGAACGCTTTAAAGACAACCTACCTGTATCACTGCAGGACAGTTTAGTCAATGTCTATTCCAATTCTCTAAATTCTGTCATGTACTTTTTTCAACTCCCCAGACCACTCAAAGATTCGGCTGTCCGGTCCGAATTTCTAGGAACGACCCTCTTCTCCGAAAAACCCTATTGGACTCTGAAAGTTCGATTTATCGAAGTGGGTGGCGGGGAAGATTTCCAGGATGAATACCGCTATTGGATTGATCCAGAAAGCGGACACATTGACTATTTAGCATATAACTATCATACTGATGGGGGAGGAACGCGTTTTCGCAAAGCAAAAAATCGCAGAAAAAAAGAAGGTTTTGTTTTTCAAGATTATATCAATTTCAAGCCAGAAAAAAAATTTACTCCCTTGGATTCGCTTCCCTTACTTTTTGAAATGGGAAATCTGATTGAAGTCTCCCAAATTGAAAATGAAAACATTCAGGTATTTTTACCAAAACAGTAAACCGAGGCTTCCTTTTCTAGAGAAAGCCTCAGAATCTTGATGAGAAAATAAGCTTACGTCGAAATGGATGCGTGCGCATCGATTACATATTTTTTACAGGATTTAAAATCATCAAAAACCTGTTCTTCTGGAATTAGCTTGCCAATAATCCCAATGGTTTTCATTAAGTAATTCGGTTGACGCTGCAGCCCAACAAAGAGGATTTCGATCTCTTTTTGGATTAAATCCATCAGTACATCTTCTAATGCAAAAAGACCCGATTGATCGATGTAGGGGACTTTGCTCATTCTGATCATTAGAATGCTAGCTGATTTTGGAATTTGATTTGAAATATTAACAAATTCCGAGGTAAATCCAAAGAATAAGGGTCCACTGAGGTGCTTGATAAAGACATTTTCTTTAAAAGAAGAACTGAGTTTTTTTTCATCATCCCACATATTTTCTTTAGCTACAGTAGTAACCCTTGTATCGTCTTTACCGAGATCTCCCATCTTTTTCATAAAGAATAAAGAAGCGAGAACCATACCGATTCCTACCGCATAAACCAGATTCCAAAAAACAGAGAGTAATAAAACCACCGCCATAATGATGACTTCTGTTCTAGGGATTTTAGAAAGTGCATTCAAGCCCTTATAATCCATTACTCCAATTCCAACAGTAACTAAAATTCCAGCTAAAACCGCTGCGGGTATTTGTGAAGCCAAGGGGCTTAGAACCAAAAGAATAACTAATAATACCAAAGCGGCAATCATCCCAGAAAGCTTTGTTTTCCCACCAGATTGAATATTGACCACCGTGCGGATGGTGGCTCCTGCTCCGGGAATCCCACCAAATACAGCGGCAATGGAGTTCCCAATTCCTTGCCCGATAAGTTCTTTGTTCGGAAGATGACGTGTCTTGGTAAGGTTGTCCGCCACAACGGAGGTAAGTAGAGAATCAATAGCTCCTAAAAGCGATAAGGTAAGGGCGGTCAAAATATAGGGGACGACTCCTAAAAAATCAAACTCTGTAAATAGGGTCCATTCAATGCGAGGAAATCCTTTTGGGATTTCTTGAATAGACAGATAATCGATTCCAAAACCGATGGCTAGAGCAGATACAACAACCAGAGCCACAAGTGTACTGGGGATAGCCGTAGTTATTTTCTTAAACCCATAAATAATTAAAATGGTACCAAGGGCTAAAAGCACTTCGATCCAATTGATGGCCCCTAGTGCTCTTGGAAGGGTTTTAATTGTTCCCACTACTCCAGAGGCATCATTTTTAGCAAGATTTTTGGCTTCTTCATAAATTGTAGCATCGTTGACTTCTTCAGCTCTTCTGATGGTTTCTTGAAAATCTTCCAAGACCAAAAGTCCTTCTTTGGATTCATCGATTAAGATTTTTTCAAGTAAGCGTTCTTCTGCTAGAGGCTTAAACTGCTCGACAAATTCCATATCATTTTTTACTTCATAGCCTAATACAGGGAGCATCTGTGTAATCAAGATGATGACCCCAATAGCGGTCATAAATCCTGAGACCACGGGATAGGGAATGTATTTGATGTATTTTCCGATGCCTAAAACACCCAGAACAATTTGGAATAGTCCACTGAGAAGAAATACGGCTAAAACATAGGGTAACGCTTTTTCAATAGATCCGTTGTGGACACTTACAATGGTGGCGATTACTACCAGGCTCACTGCAGTCATCGGTGCGGTGGGTCCTGAAATTTGAGTGGGCGTACCACCAAAAAATGCTGCAAAAAACTTAAAAAAATTGCACCGTACAAGCCTGCACTTGGGCCTAAACCGGAACTTACTCCAAATGCAAGTGCCAAGGGTAAAGCGACGATACCGGCGGTCAAACCGCCTAAAAGGTCTCCTTTAATATTTGTGAACATAACTAATAAATTAAATGAAAAGTTGAATCCCGATTACGGGAAGGTTAAAATAAGGGGTGAATAAGATCTTAGAAAAAAATCACACTTCTGGAGGTGGACTACTGTCTTTTGGGTTTATCGAATTGTACTTGCCTGGATCAAAATAAATCAAAAGGGAAGTATTCAGATCATTTGAACGAAATAAAGCATTTGACAAGGTTAAGATTTTCTCTTCTCCTTCGCGCTCATCGTAATCCCCATCGGTTTCACTAGTAAAAAAAAGATACTATCTGCAGACGATATTGAAAAGCACAGGGCAATACTGGGTAACAGAACAGTGGAGGAAAAAGATAAAATCAATAATAAAGCTAGGGCTCGCCTCATTTCTAAATTGTTTTTTAAAGTTAGTTTTTTTTAATGAATCAAAAAAACAGCAAGTAAAAAAACTTCAAAACAAAAGAAAGCTTAAATTTGAGATTCAACAATTTTTAGTGATGATTGATTCAAAAAAAGTAAAGCTTCTTGATTATAAAGCACCGGGAAGTTTTGAAGAAACCCGTTATGAAAAGCTACACAACGTCATAGTGAACACTCCTTTGGAGGGTTCTGTGGCCATAGCACACGCTATAGCAGATTTAATTTTAGAAAAACAAAAGCAAAAACAAAACTGCGTTTTGGGACTCGCCACAGGTTCTAGTCCTTTAAGCGTGTATAGAGAGTTGGTGCGTCTGCATCGCGAAGAGGGGTTGAGTTTTGAAAATGTAATAACTTTCAATTTGGACGAATATTATCCGATTGGAAAAGAAGATCTTCAGAGCTATCACTACTTTATGCATGAAAATCTTTTCAACTTAGTCGATATAAAGCCAGAAAACATTAATATTCCTAACGGAGAGGTGGATCCAGAGGAATTGCGTAACTCCTGTATTTCTTATGAGGAAAAAATCAAAAAATTAGGAGGAATAGACCTTCAAATTTTAGGGATTGGAAGAACGGGACATATTGGTTTTAACGAGCCTGGATCGCATCTGAATTCTCAAACCCGGGCGATTACTTTGGATCATCTGACCCGCTTTGATGCTAGTGCTGGTTTTAAAGGGATAGAAAATGTTCCCAGAAAAGCAGTAACCATGGGGATTCAGACCATCCTCGGTGCCAAAAAAATCATTCTCATGGCCTGGGGAACCTACAAGGCAGAAATCATTCAGAAGGCCATAGAAGGACCCATCTCAGAAATAATTCCTACGACCTATCTTCAGCTTCACAGCAATACCACTCTAATTCTAGACCAAGAATCCTCTTCGGAATTGACACGGATCAAAGCTCCGTGGTTGGTCAGTAGTTGTGAATGGACGGAAGATTTGCGTGCTAAAGCGATTACTTGGCTATGCGAAAAAACAGGGAAGTCTATTTTAAAACTCACCGATGAGGAATACAACCAAAATGGGATGTCGGATCTTTTAGCCCACTATGGATCTGCCTATGATTTAAATATTGAAGTTTTCAACCGTTTACAGCGCAGCATCACAGGATGGCCGGGAGGGAAGCCCAATGCAGATGATGCGTATCGTCCCGAACGAGCAACTCCCGAGCGCAAACGGGTGCTCCTTTTCAGCCCCCACCCCGACGACGATGTCATTTCTATGGGAGGTACTTTTGATCGGCTTGTTTCTCAAGGTCACGAGGTCCATATTGCCTACCAAACCTCAGGAAATATTGCGGTTTCTGATCATGATGCACTTCGGTATCTGGAGGTAGCGAAAGATGTTTTGAAAACGGACAAAAGTGAGGTCTTGAGCAATCTTAAAAAAGTATTTAGTCAACTAAATCCGCAACAAGCAGCACCAAGAGAAATTTGTGATTTAAAAGGGAGTATCAGAAAAAGAGAATCTTTAGCTGCGACCCGCTATTTTGGGATTCCGGACAAACAAGTGCATTTTATGAATCTTCCTTTTTACGAAACGGGATTGATCGCCAAAAATTCAATTTCAGAAAAAGATATTGATTTAACTGTCCAATTGATTGAGGAGATTAAGCCTCACCAAATTTATGCCGCAGGAGATTTAGCAGATCCACACGGGACGCATCGGGTGTGTTTAGATGTTATTTTTGAATCGTTAAAGCAGCTCAAGTCCAAGGCTTTTATGAAAGATTGTTGGGTCTGGCTCTACAGGGGAGCTTGGCATGAATGGGAAATCCACGAAATTGAAATGGCTGTTCCTATGAGTCCCGATCAGGTATTGCGAAAGCGAAAAGCCATCTTTTACCACCAGTCTCAAAAGGATGGGGTGATGTTTCAAGGAAATGACCACCGTGAATTTTGGGTGCGTGCAGAAGAACGCAATGCGGCTACAGCAAAAAAATACAAGGTCATGGGTCTAGCTGATTACGAGGCTATGGAGGCCTTTAAGCGTTATTTTTATTAGTTGGTTGTAAAGCTATCGATCTCATAGCTATAGGCAGCACGGAGGTATTTTATTTTTTCAACAGAATCTAAAAAGTAGCTTTTGCGTTTGTGATTTAAAAACAAACCGGTCTCCGATTCTACGGCTTCATTTACAATCAAACTGATACGTTTATTATGAAGGACTTGTGCGGCGCAAAGCCTGTAATTTTGTGTGTCAAAATAATAAGTCCAAACGTCGGCATTTTTTTCCTCCGAGTAGCGAATTTGTACCGCATGAACAGAAATGGAGTCCAATAATTTTTGGACCCCCAAATAGTTTTTTTGTGCCTCTTCCTTTAAAAGTTTGAACGGCTGCCAATACACATACAGCGCAGCTTTTAAATTAGTATTGGCTTGTGCTAAAAGCAAACTGTCTTTTTGTAAAATCCCTTCTTTATATAGTGAAATTCCGGTAGTATCTTTTAGGGCTCGATATGATTTTCCTTCGTTTTCCCAGATCATTTCCGTCTGCTTGGGTCTCCATTGATGCGTGATGTGCTGAACACTCTTTTTTTCTATCGCTCCCGTAGGATCATAGAAAGTTGTGGTTTTGCGATAACGGATGCATTTCATTTTCTTCCAACGTTCCCTTCCTCCATGTGCTTCTAAACTTTTCTGAAGAATGAAATCTGCGGAAGGGTCTTTGGATTCGCATCCTGTTAAAAGAAGACTAAGCAAAAGGAGTAATCCAAAGAAATTTAAAGATGCGTAGCGTACCAATTTATTTGTACTTTAGGAGTTAAAATATTTTGATTATGCACTATAAAGTATCACTGCTCACTAGAACTCTTTTATTGGCAGTCGTTTTTCAAGTTACGACATCTCAGGCGCAACAAAAATTTTCAAAGCGGCAAATCGAAAAGATAAAAACTGAAACCTTAAATCAAGTCCAAGAGCAGCGCAAGAATACGCAAGTCATGATAGACAAGGTATTTAGTTTTGCAGAGCTGGGTTTTCAAGAATTTGAAACCTCGGCTTATTTGACAAAAATTTTGGAAGAAGCCGGCTTTGAAGTAAAGACGGGACTTTCAGGAATTCCCACTTCTTGGATGGCGACTTGGTCTTCTGGAGAAGGTCCTGTGATTGCTTTGGGTAGTGATGTGGATTGTATCCCCAAAGCCTCTCAATATCCGGGAGTTGCCTATCACAAGCCCATGGTAGAGGGAGCCCCAGGACATGGGGAAGGCCATAATTCGGGAGTTCCAGTGATCATTACGGCAGCACTAGCCCTTCAAGAGCAAATGAAAAAAAATAAGTTAGGGGGTACTTTAGTTATTTGGCCTGGGATAGCAGAAGAGCAATTGGGCTCTAAAGCCTGGTACGTTCGCGATGGTTATTTTGATAAAATTGACATGTGCATTTTTACTCATGTGAGCAGCAACCTGTCTGTGTCTTATGGACAAGCCAGAGGGACAGGATTGATTTCTGTAGAATATACTTTTGATGGAGAATCTGCTCATTCTGCGGGAGCCCCTTGGCGAGGGCGAAGTGCACTGGATGCAGCGGAACTGATGAACGTGGCTTGGAATTACAAAAGAGAGCATTTGCATCCGTTAAAGCGGTCTCATTCCATTTTTACCGATGCCGGAGATCAACCCAACGTAGTACCCTCCAAAGCTTCCATCTGGTATTACTTTAGGGACATTACTTATGAAGGAATTATGGAAATGTACGACGACGCAAACCACATAGCTGAAGGTGCTGCACTTATGACCAAGACGAAAGTAAGTTCTCGTGTTTTGGGGAGCGCTTGGCCTAGACATTTTAATAAAGTCATTGCAGAGAAAATGTATGAGAATATCCAAAGCATAGGACTTCCAGAATGGTCAGAGGCAGATCAACAACTTGCTAAAGCCGTTCAAGAAGAGGTCAACTCAAACAATCAAAAAGGCTTAGCCACAGAATTATCTGAATTGGGAAAACCACAAAAAAATCCTGTGAGTGGAGGGTCTGATGACATTGGAGACATTTCCTGGACTATTCCTACTGTAACCCTGCGATTTCCGTCTAATATTCCAGGCTTACAAGGGCACCACTGGTCCAATGCCATTGCCATGGCAACTCCTATAGCTCACAAAGGTGCTACCGCTGGAGCCAAGACTGTGGCCGCTACGGTCATTGATTTTTTGACTCAACCTCAACTTCTAGCTGATGCAAAAGCGTATTTTGAAAATGTCCAAAGCAAAGAAACGCAATACCGTCCTATGATTACAGAAAAAGATCCACCGCCGATCTATTTGAACAAAGATATTATGAAGCAATACCGTCCTGAAATGGAGCAATTTTATTTTGATGAAACCAAATACGATAGCTATTTAGAGCAACTCAACATTCAATATCCAACTTTAAAATAAAAATTGATGAAGCATTTTTTGGGTCTCTTTTTAGTATTTTTTTCCACCTTGGTTGTTGCCCAAAAAAGCATTTCTAAGTCGGACTCTCTAGCAATTATAAAAACATTGTTTAAGCAACAAGAAGATTGGAACCGCGGGGATATTGACGCTTTTATGGAAGGATACATCAAAACGGATCAGTTGGTTTTTTCGGGGGCCTCTGGTCCTATTTATGGCTGGGAAGCCACTCGCGATCGTTATAAAAAAAGCTATTACAATCGGGTGATGATGGGGGAGTTGAAGTTTGACATACTAAGCATGATGCAGTTGAGTCCCAAAGTGGTGCAACTCCAAGGGGCTTTTTATTTGACCCGAGAAATAGAGGACAGCAGTGGATATTTTACATTAACCTGGTTAAAACAAGACGGAAGTTGGTTGGTTATTTCAGATCATACTTCTTCATCTAAGTAAGACTATGCAAAAAAGGATTGGTTTTCTATTAGGACCCTTAGGGTTTTTTCTTTTACTTTTTATCGGTCCTTTTGAAGGACTATCTCAGGAAGGGCAAGCCGTTTTGGCGACAACTTTTTGGGTCGCGATCTGGTGGATTGCCGAAGCGGTTCCCATTGCGGCGACGGCACTCTTACCCATTGTGCTTTTTCCACTCTCTGGGGGAATGGAACTTTCCACAACTACAGCAGCCTTTGGGCACCGGTTTGTTTTCTTGTATTTGGGAGGATTCCTAATTGCGATTGGAATCGAAAAATGGAATTTGCACAAACGCATTGCCATTAATATCATTTCTTTCATCGGCTCCGATGTTCGATACGTTATTTTGGGCTTTATGGTAGCTACCGCTTTTTTGTCGATGTGGATTTCAAACACCGCCACTTCGGTGATGATGCTCCCCATTGGGATTGCCATTATTAAAGAACTCAAAGACAACCCTGCTACGGTAGAAGACGAAAACAAAATTTTTGGAAAAGCACTCATGTTGGGAATTGCCTATAGCGCTTCCATTGGTGGAGTGGCTACTCTCATTGGAACTCCACCCAATTTGGTTTTGGCAGGTGTGATTTCAGAAACCTATGGATATGAGATTACCTTTTTGGAGTGGTTTCTTTTTGGCTTTCCTATTTCAATTACCCTGTTAATCTTCTGTTGGGTTTATCTGACCCGTGTGGCTTACACTTTTAAACAAACCGAATTTCCGGGGGGGAAAGCAGAGATTACACGATTAAAAAAAGAGCTGGGTCCCATTTCTTATGAGGAGAAACGTGTCGCTATTGTTTTTGCTTTGGCAGGATTTTTTTGGATCAGTCGGTCGTATCTCTTACAGGGATTTCTTCCTGCATTGGACGATACGATTATCGCAATTGCTTTTGGTTTACTCTTGTTTGTATTGCCTTCAAAAAACAAAAAGAAAGCATTGTTAAATTGGAAAGACACTACCCAACTACCTTGGGGAATCATCCTCCTTTTTGGAGGAGGGATGGCCTTGGCAAAAGCTTTTGAAACCAGTGGGTTGGCGATTTGGTTGGGGGAGTTGATGACGGCCTTTGGAGGATTGCCTTTGTTTGTGTTGATTCTCCTCTTGGTCACGGCAGTAAATTTTTTAACAGAAATCACCTCAAACCTAGCGACCACAGCCATGTTGTTACCCGTCTTGGCACCCTTGGCTTTAGAAGTAGGGGTTCATCCTTTTGGACTGATGGTAGGTGCGGCAGTAGCCGCTTCTTGTGCCTACATGCTTCCAGTGGCAACACCCCCAAATGCTGTAGTTTTTGGTTCAGGATATTTAAAAATTCCCGATATGGTTTCCCGAGGTATCGCAATGAATTTATTTTCCATACTGCTGATTACTCTACTGGTATATTTTCTACTCCCTGTTCTTTGGGAGATTGATTTGTCTGCTTTTCCTAAAAATCTTTCTCCATAAAATAACTGTCGTTGATTTCGATAAAAAAACTTCATTTTAAGGAACAAAATCAAAATACAGATCGGGGAAGGGTTCTTGGATCAAGGTAAAATGCCACCATTCTTTTTCATACGGTTTAAATCCATTTTGGAGCAGCACCTCTCGAAGGAGCTTTCGATTTTCTTTTTGAATTGGGGTTAAAGGATTAAAATCATAATGAGAGCGTACTCCAAAATAATCCCAGTTTCCGCCCATGTCAAGTGCCTCTCCTTTTTTCTTTCCGTCTAAATAAACTAAAGTAAGATCCACTGTACTTCCTCTACTATGACCACTTTTCATTGCGATATACCCCATTTCAAACAGACGGTCTTTGGGAAGTTGGGGGTAGTAGTTGGCTTTGGTCAGGGTGTCTTCCGGGCGTTGTGACCATTCGAAAAAAGCATCTACAGCACGCTGAGGGCGGTAAGCATCAAAGATTTTTAGCCCAAGTCCCTTAGCTTTTAATTTTGATTGTGCCTTTTTTAATGCTTGAGCCAAGGCGGCAGTACCAATAACTTTTTGCTGTGGGTGATATCCGTTTACAATACGTCCTGTAAAATTATCAGTTGTGGCATAACGAAGAGAAACTTCTAAGTCGGGGATTTGCTCGTTCAAAAAAACAAAACCTTTGGGAAGTGTTTGTCCTATCAATCCCCATGAAAATAAGCCTGTAAAAAGAAAACACCTAATTCTGAATTGCATAATCCAATAGTTTGGGTCGGATGTTCAGCTGATACAAACCTCTTTGGGTACGAGAGGGATAAACGCGATTGGTCAAGAGAATGACAAAACAATCGTTGGTAGGGTCCGCCCAAACCATGGTTCCCGTATAGCCAGTATGACCAAAAGTTTCAGGGCTTACCAAAGGGGAGGGATAGCGGTCTTCTCCAGGTTCTAAAGTGGGTTTGTCAAATCCCAAACCTCTGTAGTTCTCTCCTTCTGGATAGGTGCGTTGACTGAAAAGAGCAATGGTTTCAGGCTTTAAATACTGTGTGCCTTTGTAGCTTCCCCCTTGAAGTAACATTTGTAATAAAGGAGCTAAAGAAGTCGTATTGGCAAAAAGGCCTGCATTTCCCGAAACGCCCCCCATCAAAGAAGCGGCTTCATCGTG
>Ga0181561_10004672_pt1 | contig 11765 bp, 16 predicted proteins | sample 011ome_19_FD_133760 | JGI IMG/M metagenome (GOLD analysis project Ga0181561, IMG submission 133760) | Coastal salt marsh microbial communities from the Groves Creek Marsh, Skidaway Island, Georgia - 011510BT metaG (megahit assembly) | ecosystem: Environmental > Aquatic > Marine > Intertidal...
CTGACGCCTTTCGACTCCGCCCCGACGTCGCTTTGAACGACGGAACGACCCAAAGTGCCGCCACGGCGAGGACTGCCGGTTCTCGCACGACCCGGACCTGATCGCGGCGAGCCAGGGGGACTCGCTGCAGGGGCAGCAGGGCGACGACGACGAGCTGCCAGAGATTGACATGAACGAGTGAGCGAGCGGCGGCGGCGGCGGCGGCGGCGGCGGCGGCGGCGGCGATGGGAAGAGGACTACAGTATACGGAGTTGCATGTGAATAAAAATTGTTTGCCAACCAAATGCCAAAACTTTGCCAAAACGAAACCTTCCACCCGCGCGGTCGTTCTTCTTGGACGCGCCGCCGCGTGCGCCGCGACCGCCGGTCGTCTCCTCCTATCGGCTCCCTCCGCGAAAACCCTCTATCCCCCGCGTGCGTCGTTTCTTTTCCCCGCGTCGTCGTAGCTCCCGGCGAGCACTCCGCGACGCGCGCGCGACGCGCTCGGAACCCTCCCTCCCAGGGCTAACTCGCGAGCGGAAGCGAGGAGCCACCTCCCCACGCGCGGACCGACGCGCCGCGCCGCGTGCCCGCGATGTCGATGTTCGCGCGCGCGACGCAGCGTGCGAGCTCGCGCACCGCGTGCGCCGAGCTTCTGAAGCTCGCGCGCGCCTCGGCGTTCGGCGTCGACGGCGTCGCCGCCAGCGCCGTCGGCCGAGTGGTCTTGAACCGTGGGCGCACCAGGTCTTATTCCACGAGCGCGAACCCCGCCGCCGACGTCGCGACGGCGCGCGCGACGGCGATCGCGGGCGGCGACCGCTTCCGCGCGACGCCGACGCCGCGCGTTCGCGCGAGCGCGCAAATCTCCCACGCCGCGGGGCGGCTCGCGATCGCTCGCTCGGTCTCGACGTTCGTCTTCTCCGAGTTTTCTCAGGTGCGTTCTATACACTGGTCCCCATACGACCGCGTCGGCGTGGTGAACGCCGATCCTTAAGGACTTTGCCCGGCGTGTCTCTGCGCCCACCCCTCGCTTTCAATCCCCGACCGCGACGCCTTTCAACTCCACCTGACGCCTTTGAACTCCACCCCGACATTCGCTTGTATGGAACGACCCTCAGCCTTCTTCGCTCACGAGTTCGCGCGTCGCGACGGAGGCCGACGTCGTCGGCGACGACGACGCCGTCGTCTCGTCGCGCGCGCCGCCGCCGCCGCCGCCGCGCGAGATGTTCGCAGCCTCGACCTCGACCTCGACGCCGCCGCCGCTGCGACCGAGCTCGACCTCGATGCCGCGGCCGCCGCGACCGAGGACGCCGCGCCGTCGCCATCGCGCGCGCGCGAGAGTCAGAACCGGAAGAGAGTGGGACCGAGCGTACCGCGCGCGGACGCGCGCCGCGCGCCGCGGGTTCGCGACGAAGGTCCCGGTGAAAGACGAGCCCCTGCCGACGATCGAGGAGGAAGAGATGGAAGTCTTAGAGGACGACGACGACGACGACGACGACGACGACGACGACGAAGTCCTTAAGAAACGGCGTTCACCACGCGAACGCGGTCGTATGGGGACCAGTCACGACGACGACGACGCCGAAGTCGACGCGAAGGAGGCGCACGTCAGCGAATACCTCGCCGAGGAGCTCGAAGCCGAGGAGGATAACTTCGCCGTGGGCGGCCTCACCGGCCCCGCGCACCTCGAGAGCAAGGCAGTGGGACTCAGGAGCGAAGCCGACGGCCTGGAGAACACCGCGACGGCGCTCAGGGAAGGGTACGCGCGTCGTCAACGCATGAAGGTAACGCTACGCGATGGCGTTCAAGGCCTCTACAATTTTAAACGTCGAGGCTCACGTAACTCGTTTCACTTGCAGGTGCGCGAGTTGGAAGAGAGGGCGTTGGCGCTGCGGGAGAAAGCGAAGGAGCTGGACGCGCAGGCGCTCGCGCTGCGCGAAATCGCGAACGGCGGACTGTGACGCGAGCGACGGAACGAAAGGCGCGACGGACGCGTGAAAAAATAAAACACGCGACGCGAGCGAAAGAGGGAGCACGACGCGACAGCGTCCTGCTCGTTGTACTTGTACCGTAGGATTTCGACGACGAAGACGTGATACTAAACCACCACCACCGCGTCGACCTCTATTCGTACGCGTACGCTATCTATGCGCTCTTCTTCTACAGTATTCTAACTAAAGCACGTATTTCTAACCGCGCCGCGTGCGCGTCGCGCCTGCGGTGGGATCTACTCGTACCTACTGTATCTATCGGCGTTCTTTCCGAACGAAAACGACGGACACGCGCGTCTCCCCTCGCTCGACCTCGTCGCCAACCTTCACGCCCGCGACCGCCGCGTTGACGCACAGCGGCGTGATCCTGTCCACGCTCGCCTCGCGTATCCCGTGCCTGAGGGTCGTTCCATACGAGCGAATATCGGGGTGAAATTCAAAGGCGTCAGTTGGAGTTGAAAGGCGTCGAGGGCGGGGATTGAAACCGTGGAGTGGGCGGAGAGACACGCCGGGAAAAGTCCTTAAGGAATCGCGTTCACCACGCCAACGCGGTCGTATGGGGACCAGTGTATAGAATGCACCTGAGCGCGTACGCGTCGCCCTCGTACAGCAGCAACGAACGCGGTCGGAGGTACACTTGCGCCCTATGTCGGGGTGGAGTTGAAAGGCGTCAGTCGGAGTTCAAAGGCGCCGAGGGCGGGGATTGAAAGCGAGGTGTGGGCGGAGAGATGCGCCGGGAAAAGTCCTTAAGGAACGGCGTTCACCACGCCAACGCGGTCGTATGGGGACCAGTGTGAGATAGAACGCACCTCGGCGACGGCGCGTCCGGGCGTCGCGCGTCCTCGTCGTCCGTCTCGGACGCGGGGCCTTCGCGCGCCCAGAAGTCTATCAGCGCGCCGCCGCTCAGGGTGACGATGGCTGCGGGTGATCGCGTGGAGGGTTGGTGATTGATGTGTGATTGGTGAGCGCGTGATCGGATTCGCTGAAGCGTACGATACGATCGCGCCGTCGGGGCGGTCGAACGGGAGACGCACCGACGCGCGGGTTGTAGATGTCGCCGTCGTTGTGCGGCGTTATGCCCGCGGGGCGTCGGTACTCGTTCACGAGCACGTGGTTCGGCGCCGCGCCCTCCGCGACGACCCCGGCGTCCGATACCGCGCGCGCGAGCGCGGCCGCGAACGGCGGCAGCGGCTCCGCGACGTCCAACTCGGACGGTCGCCCTCCCCAATTTTGCACGCGTCGCTGGCCCGAGGCGACCCAACGCGACGCCGCGTCTGGGGCGTACACGCCGCGCAGCACCGCGGCCTCCTCGTCCGCGGACAGGAAGTCGGGGACGTAGTGCAGGCCGGCGACGCCGCGGTCGGCGCCGACGGCGTGGTCCGCGAGGCGCAGCGGCGTCCGCGGCGACAGATCGCACGGCGCGGGCGCGGCGCGGATCTCGTCCGCGTTCGACGACGACGTCTCTTCCGCGGCGGCGGTCGCTCGCTTCGCTTCAATTCTGCGCGCGCGCTCGGCTTCGAACAGCGACTTCATGTCCACCATGGCGACGACGCGACGACGACGACGCGACGACGACGACGCGGCGACGTCCGCGGGGGCGCGCGGCGACGAGTGGCGCGGCGACGTGGTTCGGTGCCAAAACTTTCGTTTGCGATAAATAAAAAAATAGTACAAAGGGGCGGGGGCCGCCGCGCGCCCCCCTCCCCCTCCAAATCCAAACCCAACGCGACGAGACGTTCGCACATCATCAATCACAGAATTCGCTTATACCTAATGTAAATCATCGATGCCGCGAACGCGAAGATCATCAGCACCGAACACGCGACGTTCACCGCCACGAACGTGCTCTTAGAGTCCTCCTTCCCGCTCGTCAGATTCATCCCGAAGATGGACGCCACGACGCCGTACCTGCGGGGCGGTTTGTGAACGGGTGAACGGGTGGGTCAGTCGGGCGTCTCGCCGGTCAAATTGAACGTACCGCACGTCGAAAGAGACGCACGCGCGGGGTTGGGTTGAGCGAAGAGAAACGAACGAACGAACGAACGACGCACATGGAGACGAACAACGTCGCTGTCGTGAGCACGAGCTCGAGCTTGATGAGCTGATTCCGTTGGCTGTCGAGCTCGATGTTAACAAAGTCTTCGGTGTCGTCGATGTACTCGTCCAGCGCTTGCAGCTCCGCGAACGTGCTGTCGATGTTCGCGAAGTACGTCTCGAGCAGATCCTCCACCTCCTGAAGGTCCTTGTCGTCGTTCAAGTCGGGGTAGTACTCCGGCTCGACGTCGTCGTCGCTGTGGTCCTTCGGAGTGTCGCCGTCGCCGCCGCCGCCGGTGGCGTCGTCGTCGTCGCGTTTCGCGTCGCCGTCGCCGTCGGTCGTCGTCTCGCCCTTGTCTTTGATCGGCGAGAGGATGGGCTGGCGGAGGATCTGCGCCCGGCCCCCGCGTCCGGGCTCCCCGCCGCCGCCGCCGAACCTAGGGGAGTAATACCCGCCCACCCCGCCGACGCCGGCCATGGCGGCTTGGAACCCCGCGCCGTTGAACCCGCCCATCGGCGTCGCGCCGCCTTGCCGCTCGTTGCCTGGGATGTTCGCGAACAGCTCCGCGAGCAGTTTGCGCGTCAGGTACATGTCTCGCATGTCCGAGTCGTCGTCCAGGTAGCGCTTGATCTCTTCTCGAACTTTCGACACTCGGCCAGTCATGCGCGTGACTCTCGACTTCAACCGCCGGACTCTCTCGAGGTTCACCGTGGACACCTTCTTACGCAGCGACTCCAGAGACGATTTCGCTTCCGCCGCCGCGGCGACTTGCTCCGCCTCGAGATCGTTGCAGACAATCTCGAGCGCGACCTCGAGCGCGATGAGCTCGAACGGGAGGTCCTCCTGTCGAGCGCTCTCGTTCCGGTTCATCGACTGCAACCGTCGAAGCGTCGCGGACACGCTGTTATCGCCGCCGCCTCCGGGGCCCCACGGGTCGCCGCCTCCGCCTCCGCCGGCGGCGGCGGCGGCGACTTTTAACGCCGCCGGCGCCGCCGACTGGATTTGGATTTTCTTCGCCCCTAAAGGCGGCGGCGGCGTCCCGACGCCGGTTTGAAGCGCCGGTTTCGCAGACGCCGGCGCGAGCGGCGACGACGCCTTCCCCGTCGCCGCCGTCGCCGCCACCCGCTGCACGTCGTCCAACGACTGCGAACGGCTCCCCAACCCTTTCGCGAGCTTCCCCCCGCGCACGCTGCTATCGCTGTCGTACCCGGGCCCGGAACCCGCGGTCTTCTCCGGCGTCGTCGTCGTCGTCGTCGGCGGCGGCGGCGGCGGCGGCGTCGCCTCCGACATCACGACCTCTCTCGCGTCGACGCTCGCGCCTCGCTTCGCGTCGTTTTCCGATCCCCCGTTATCCTCCTTGTCCGTGTCGCTGTCGTACACGTTCGAGATCCCGTGCGAGTCCATCAGCTTCAGTTTCCGCATCAGCAGCCTCCGTTGCAGCTCGGGGAGGTACTTGGTGACCGTGATGTTTCGACCGTCCTGTAGGTACACCTCCTCCGCGGTGATCAAGAGTCGAATCTGTTCCACCTGGACCACCATGCACCGCTCGCGGCACAATATCGCGGCGGAGTACGAGTTGCTGTGGCTCGGTTCGAGCATCCTGAGATCGCGCATCGGGACGCGGACTGCGCGCGCGGGCGGCGGCGGGGGAAGGGAAGGGAAGGGAACGGCCGGGGTCGGTCGGGGGACGACGTGACGATGGGGCGAAAGAGAATAATCTAATCCATTTGGTAATCGCGCGAAATGGTGGCGGAACGCATCGCGCGCCGGGCGGGGCGGCGCGACGACAGCGCGATACGCACCTAGCGACGACAGCCGGTGCTTATCGATCGTCACCGGCGTGCATATCCCCTCCTCGTTCATCTTCAGCCACGCTTTCGGGCCGATCGCCCTCGGCGCGACCCCACCGTTCGGCGGTTTCGGAGGCGCGTTGACCTTGCTCGCGATGCCACCCTGCAGCCCCGCGACGTCGGCGTCGGACGCGCTCTTGGGCATGCCGGGGATTCCGCGCGCGACTTTGTTCATGTCCGCGACCGCGAGGAGCGCGGGCGGGGCGAGCGCGCCCGCGGGCGCGAGCGCGGGCGCGAGCGGCGGGCGCGAGGGCGGCGGCGGCATCGGGGCCGCCGAACGCGGCGGTTGCGTCGGCGACATCCGTGCAACTTACCGTGATAAATTAATAATTTAGTGAATGCTCCGAGGCGTCGAGGTTCGCGGTGGTCGGCCTCGGGCCCCGGCGCCGTGGACGCCGCGGCGCGTCAACGCGAACGGCGTTCGTTTCGCGACTCGACGCGCGCGAGGAGCCGCCCTGCGGTGGGGTCGAAGACGACGCGCCGGCGGCGCCGCGAACGAGTGAACGAATCACCACCGACGCGCTTCGTCCCAATGCATGATATCCGCGGTCGGTGCCCTCTCTCGGAAAAACACAGAAGACGCAAGTGACGTTCCGTTTCCCCGTCGCAGGACAGTTCGGTCGCGCGCGCTCCGCTCGCGCACCTCCGCCCCAACCCCCGCCCGCCCCGCATCCTCCGCCATGGGCTGCGTCGCGAGCAAAGACGCGCGCGACGAGCGCGGCGCGACGTACAAGGCTGGCGTCGAGCGCGGGTCTCTCGACGCGCCGGGACGACGCCGCGCGACGAGATCCGATGACGAAAAAGCGAAAAACGACGACGACGACGATGATGGGGCGAAAACGCGCGCGACGCCGCCGCCTATTCCGCCGCCCGCGGTGGACGCGCGAGCGGAGAAAGCGCGACGCGCGCGCGCGAAGAAGAAGCGCGTCGCCATCGCGGTCGAGGCGCTCGCGTCCGACGCGTCCATCACCAAAGTCCCCAAGGACAAGGCGTCCACCAAGCTCATCTTAAACGCGGTGGAACGAAACATCCTCTTCGACGGCCTGAACGAAGAGACGCGCCTCGTGCTCGCGTCCACGATGACGCGCGCGGTCGCGGCCGCGGGTCAGGACATCATCTCGCAGGGCGACGACGACGCGTCGCACTTCTACGTCTTAGCGTCCGGCGCGGCGACGGTGCACGTGCGGCGGGCGCGCGAGGCGGAGACGGACGACGACGACGCCGGCGCGCGCGACGACGACGACGACGCCGGCGACGCCGGCGACGACGAAAACGTCTCCAACTCCGAGAAGGACGGACGCGACGAAAGCGAAAGCGAAAACGCAAACGCCCCCGCCGCGGATGAAGAAGAGACGCGGGTCGGGTCGTACGTCGCCGGCGACTCGTTCGGCGAGCTCGCGCTGCTGTACAGCTGTCCGAGGGCGGCGACGGTGCGCGCGACGGAAGAGTGCGCGCTCTGGCAGCTCGAGCGGCGCGTGTACGTGAACGTCAAGCGCAGTTACCAAGGCGCGTGCGTCGCCGCGGCGGAATCCGTCTCCAGACGATTTCTTTTCGTCTTACCGTGCCCTTCCCGACTGACCTCGACGCTTCCCACTACTTCCGTTCGACAGAGCGACTGCAGCGCCGCAAGCGCGCGCTCGTGGAGTCGTGCGAGCTCCTCGCGCCGCTCGGGGAGGAGAACAAGGCCACGCTCGCGGACGCGCTGCGGCCGGTGACGTACGACAAAGGCGACGCGATCATCCGACGCGGGGACGTCGGCGACCGTTTTTACGTGCTCGCGAGCGGCGAGATATCGATCAAGAACGACCGCGGCGACGTCATCGGCGCGGTCAAAGAAGGCGGCAGCTTCGGTGAAAAGGTACGTTTCGTTTCGTTTCGCGCGGTGGGTGGCTTCCACCCCGCGCCGCGTCGGTTCGTATCTCATCTCACATCGCGTCGGTTCGTATCCTCTTCGCAGGCGCTCGTGAACGACGACGTGCGAAAAGCCGACGTCGTCGTCGCCTCCGACCACGCGGAGTGTTTCTACCTCGACCGCGACAAGTTCAACGAACTCCTCGGCTCCTACGACGAGATGTGGCGCTGGCTCACGCTGCGTCGCGTCCCGATGCTCGCGACCGTGTCCGACGCGGAGCTAAACGAGATCACCGCGTGTTTGTCCAAGCCGAAGGCGCGTTTGCGATCACAGTGGTCCCCATACGACCCCGTTCGCGTGGTGAACGCCGATCCTTAAGGACTTTCGCCGTCGTTTCGCTCCGCCCACCCCTCGCTCGCGTTTACTCCCCCCGACGCGCCTCGACGCCTTTCGACTTCGACCGACGCCTTTCGACGCCACCCCGACGTTCGTCGCTTTGAACGATGGAACGGCCCTCAGGCGTTCGCCGCCGGCTCCGTCGTCTTCGACGTCGGCGACCCCGGGGACTCGATGTACGTCGTCGAGCGCGGCGTCGTCGTCGTCACGGACGCGAACGACCGCGTCGTCGCGCGCGCGAAGGACGGCGACGTCGTCGGCGAGCGGTCGCTCATGGGAAGCGAACGCCGCGCGCTGCGCGCGACCGTCGACGTCGACGCGAACGCGCCCGCGTCGTTGTTGGAGCTCAGGCGCGTTCGAGTCACACTGGTCCCCGTACGACCGCGTCGGCGTGGTGAACTTCATTCCTTAAGGACTTTCTCTCCCGGCGTTCGTTACTCTCCGCCCAACCCTCGGTGGTTTCAACGCCCGACCCTATGACGCCTTTCAACTCCACTTCTGACGCCTTTCAACTCCGCCCTCAGACGCGGCGACCTCGAGCGCATCCTCGGCGACGGTCTCCGCGAGGTCACCACGCGCGCGCGCCTCGCGTGCCTCTCGCACGTGACGCTCCTCCGGTCGCTCAATGACGACCAGCGCACGAAGCTTGTGCCGTTCTTGACGCCGCGGCAGTACGACGAGGGCGACGTCGTGTTCAGAGAGGGCGAACGCGGCGATCGGTTTTACATCGTCGAGACCGGGAACGTCGCGATTCACCGCGCGAGGAAGGGCGGGGGTAAAAAAACGCATCGGGAAGAGACGTTAAAGCTCGTCACGAGAGGCGAATATTTCGGCGAGCTCGCGCTCCTGCGAGGGGATCCGAGGGCGGCGAGCGCGACGGTGGAGAAAGGCGGCGCGTTCGTGCTGTCTCTGAGGTGCGTTCTATCTCACACTGGTCCCCATACGACCCCGTCGGCGTGGTAAACGCCGATCCTTAAGGACTTTTCCCGGCGCAACTCTCCGCCCACCCCTCGCTTTCAATCCCGACACACCTCGACGCCTTTCAACTCCAACTGACGCCTTTCAACTCCACCCCGACGTTCGCTCGTATGGGCAATTACCCTAAGCCGCGACGATTTCGTCGAGCACCTCGGACCGCTGCAAGAGATTCTCGACCGGGACGCGGTGAACGAATACGGCGTGACGCCTTCGAAGAAAGGTCAAGGCGGTGGATCAGGCGGATCACGCGGCGGTAACGGTGGCAAGAGGAGCTTGGACGTCTCGAGCATGAGCGACTTCTCGGTGAAAGCGGTCCTGGGCGTCGGCGCGTTCGGAAAGGTCTTCCTCGGTGCGCGGCGCGGCGGGCTCGGCTCGGCTCGCTTTATCTATACACTGCTCCCCATACGACCGCGCCGGCGTGGTGAACGCCGTTCCTTAAGGACTTTTCCCCTCCGCTCCGTCCTCTCTCCCCGCTGACGCTTTCCTTCTTTAACCCTAAACCCTCCCCTCTCCTCTCTTCTCCTCTCCTTCCCTCCCGCGCAGCCACGCGCGAGGACGAGGTGTACGCGGTTAAATCTCTCTCTAAAGCGCAGATTCTCGGCGCGCAGCTGCAGCACCACGTCATGCAAGAGAGGGACGTCATGAAAGACTGCGACTCGCCGTTCACGGTGAGACTCGTCGCGACGTTTCAAGACCGCGCGATGTTGTACATGTGCATGGAAACGGTCATGGGCGGGGAGTTATTTAACCACCTCGCGCGCGTCGGCGGCGCGCTTCACGAGGATACCGCGCGTTTCTACGCCGCGTGCGTCGTCCTCGCGTTTCAGTACCTCCAAGCGAAGCACTACGTCTATCGCGACTTGAAACCGGAAAACCTGCTCATCGACCGAAACGGCTTCCTCAAGATCGCGGACTTTGGCTTCGCGAAGCGTTTACTCCCCGGCGAAAAGACGTACACGCTGTGCGGCACCCCGGAGTACATGTCCCCGGAGCTGTACAAGCAATCCGGCCACAACAAAGGCGTGGACTGGTGGGCGCTCGGGGTTTTAATCTACGAGATGGTCGTCGGCGCGCCTCCGTTTTACTCCCCCGGCGGCGACGGCGAGACGCAGTGGCGACGCATCCTCGTCGCGAAGTACTCGTTCCCATCCGGCGTGACCCCGCACTTCAAAGACATCGTCCGGAGGTTGCTGACCGTGAACTCGGTTCAGCGGTTAGGCTGTCTGAAAGGCGGCGTGAAGGACGTGAAGTTGCACCCGTGGCTGAGAAGCGTGGACTGGGTGTCGCTCGCGCAGCGGACGCACGCGGCGCCGTTCGTGCCTCCGGTGCGTTCTCTGCAAACGTGTGTTTCACCCATCGCCCGGTTTCGACACTCGATCGCGTCTCCTTTCAACTGACCGATGAACATACACGAACGACCCTCAGATCTCCGGCGACGACGACCCCGGGTGCTTCGATCCGTACGACCTGGACGTGGAGCACCCGGGGGAGGAGTTCCTGCGAGGGAAGGGCGGGAGGAACGGCGGGGTGTCCAGGCGCGGGGACGAGTTCTTCTCGGGGTTTTAAGAAAGGAGGAGGAGGAGGTGGAGGAGGTGGAGGAGGAGGAGGAGGAGGAGGAGGAGGAGAGGGAGGAGGAGGGAGGCGGCGGCGGCGGCGGTGAGACTGCTTCCCATACGACCCCGTTCGCGATGTGAACGCCGTTCCTTAAGGACTTTTCAGGGAGGCGGCGGCGGCGGCACGCGTCCGGCTGGCTCGAGCTCGCGCGGCGCGACGTTCGTTCGTTATCGTCTCATTTATTCATAAGGTTATCGTATACTCGTATTACAACGGACCACGGGGCTCCGGTCCCACGACGTTCGTCGTCGGTCGCGTCGTGTCACGGCGGCGACCACGGCGTGTACCGCTTCCAATTCTTAATCCCGCGCTTGTTCAGGAAGTGACCTTTCGGGACGTACATCTTGTCCGGTACCCCCGTGGTGTCCCCGCCCGGGATGAACTTGACCTCGTACGCGGGCGCGGTGCGCGCGCTCAGACCGGGCTCGTCGTCCACGTGATGCAGCCACCCGTGCCACTCGCGCGGGATGGAGCTCGCGCTGTAGTCGTAGTTTTCGATGTTTTTGTACTCGACCCAACGATGCCGTCCGCTCTGGTAGTTCATGTTCTCGTAGTACTTGTTCCCGAGCTCGTCCTCGCCGACGAGCTCGCCCTTGCGCGATTTGAGTTGCCTGCCGGGAAAAGGCGCGTTGGGGGAAGGGCGGGGGAGGTCAGACGGTGGGAGGAGGGCGCGAGGCGCGACGAGGCGACCGACCGATCGATCGAACGGTCGATCTCAACGTTCGATCGGTTGGTCTTTTAGGGTTGCCGGTGGCCGCGCGGCGCGTCGACGCGGGCGGGGAAGCGAGACGCGCCAGATGCTCCCGTCGAGGATCTGCGTGAGCGTGGAGACCGGCCTCGCGGCCGCGACGTTCGAGGACGTCGCGCGCGCGAACGCGCGCGAGGCGGCGTGAGGCAGCATCGTGCGACGGGCGACCCCGAGTGCGCGAGACGCGCGAGGCGAGCGGCGAAGACGCCAAACATGGGCGGGAGCCTCACAAGCGAGTCGAGAGATTTCGCCGTTCCGCGTGACTGTAAATGCACATTAGTGTATCGATAGGTATATTCCCTCTGACTATGATATCATACGC
>Ga0181561_10004673_pt1 | contig 11763 bp, 10 predicted proteins | sample 011ome_19_FD_133760 | JGI IMG/M metagenome (GOLD analysis project Ga0181561, IMG submission 133760) | Coastal salt marsh microbial communities from the Groves Creek Marsh, Skidaway Island, Georgia - 011510BT metaG (megahit assembly) | ecosystem: Environmental > Aquatic > Marine > Intertidal...
CGCAATAGTTCCAATGCGCCGAGTACCCGATCGAGTTCTTCTGCTTCACCCACCGGCGATGCTCCGGGTCGTGTGGATTCACCGCCAATGTCAAGCACAACGGCGCCGCCAGCCAACATAGCCTCTGCGCGGGTACACAATGCGTCGAGATTGATCCCGCTGCCATCGAATAGCTGACCCCCGTCTGAAAAAGAATCGGGTGTGATATTCAGCACACCCATAATTTGGGGTTTACTGAGGTCTAGGGAACGGCCAGCACAATCAAGCATGGTGCCCCGAAAAAGACCGGCTGACACGCCGAAAATCAGTGTTCGCTGGCGGGACCACCAATAGGGCTAGAAGTATCGTCAGCACTGGTTGCCTGCCCACCTGTGGTTCCACTGTCACCACCACTCCAGCCTGCCGGTGGCCGAGGCGGCTTACCCGCCATGATGTCGTTAATTTGCTCTGCATCTATGGTTTCGTAACGCATAAGCGCGTCGGCCATCATGTCCAGCTTGTCCCGATTAGCCTCCAAGATTTGATGCGCACGACTATAGCAATCGTCAATAATTGCACGCACCTCGTTATCGATCGACCGAGCAGTCTCGTCTGACATTGCCTTAGAGGGCTGCGCAGCCGAACGACCCAAGAACACTTCCTCGCCGCCTTCGTCATACATCAACGGGCCCATAGTGGGAGACAAACCCCACTTAGTCACCATATTGCGCGCTATCTCTGTGGCACGCTGAATATCATTGGAGGCACCCGTGGTTATTCCCTCTGGCCCTAGCGTCATTTCTTCTGCCACACGCCCACCAAACAAACTCGTAATTTGACTAACAATGTGTCGACGACTGTGGCTGTAGCGGTCTTCCTCAGGCAAGAACATGGTGACACCCAACGCCCGCCCACGCGGAATAATGGATACCTTATAGACCGGGTCATGCTCTGGCATGAGGCGACCAACAATGGCGTGTCCCGCCTCATGAAAAGCGGTATTGCGCTTCTCGGCTTCAGACATCACCATGGAGCGGCGCTCGGCACCCATCATGATCTTGTCTTTCGCAAGCTCAAATTGCTGCATGCTAACCATACGCACCCCAGCACGCGCGGCGAACAACGCCGCCTCATTGACTAGGTTGGCTAAATCGGCACCGGAAAACCCCGGAGTGCCGCGCGCTATGCGCGAGGGATCTACATCTTCACCGAGTGGAACTTTACGCATGTGAACTTTAAGAATTTGCTCGCGTCCGCGAATATCGGGAAGGCCCACGACAACTTGTCGATCAAATCGACCCGGTCGCAGTAGAGCAGGGTCAAGTACATCGGGACGGTTGGTCGCGGCTATGACAATAACGCCGTCGTTGACCTCAAAGCCGTCCATTTCAACCAACAGCTGGTTCAAGGTTTGCTCGCGCTCGTCATGACCACCGCCCAAACCGGCGCCACGATGCCGGCCTACGGCATCGATCTCATCGATAAAAATAATGCAGGGCGATTGCTTCTTCGCTTGCTCAAACATGTCGCGAACGCGGGAGGCACCTACCCCGACAAACATCTCAACAAAATCGGATCCCGAAATAGAAAAGAATGGCACCTTGGCCTCGCCCGCAATGGCTTTAGCGAGCAAGGTCTTACCCGTTCCAGGCTGGCCAACCATAAGGACACCGCGAGGAATCCTGCCGCCCAGCTTTTGAAAGCGACTAGGATCACGCAAGAACTCAACCAGTTCCTGCACATCTTCCTTAGCCTCTTCAACGCCAGCAACATCTGCAAATGTGGTGGTAATTTGATCCTCGCCTAACAGCTTGGCTTTGCTTTTGCCAAAGCTCATGGGACCGCTACGACCGCCACCGCCGCCCTGCATCTGGCGCATAAAAAACATAAACACGGCGATGATAATTAAGATCGGGAAACTAGCCACGAGGAGCTGAGTCCAAACGCTTTGCTGTTCAGGCTTGCGGCCTTCTACAGTGACGTTGTGCGTTAGCAGGTCATCCATTAACTTGGGATCTTCAACCATAGGCCGGATGGTTTCGAAACTGGAACCATCGAGACGCTCGGCATTGATGGTTAGTCCATCAACGACGACTTTGCGCACACGGTCGTTTTGTACCTCTTGGATGAACTCGGAATAGCCCACCTGCTCGGTCGCACCCTGCATACTGAAGTTATTGAACACCGACAGCAGTACCGCCGCGATAACAAGCCAGAGCAGAAGATTCTTCGCCATATTGTTCAAAATACTTTTCCTCTTGAGCACCGCTTTGTTGAGCGGGCCGATTAGTATAGCGCGGTGCTTAGACAACGCCACCTAGGACAACGCCACCTAGGACAACGCCACCAAGCAACACTCGCTACAGCACGCATTCTGTTAATGCTCGGTGTAAAGCCTCACAACCTACTGAGGTGCGTCTTGCTACCGCGCTTTTCAATGGTTATACGCAGAAAAACACCATTTATGGCAAAAAAATGTGCTTTTTGCGAAAAAAAGTCATCAACTGCTAGGCTTTAAAGCCTGTGGCCACCAGGTAAACCTCACGTGACCTGGGCCGCGATGCGCTGGGTTTGCGCGTTAAAACCTTGGAAAAATACGGGCGTGTGTCTGCAAGTAGGGCCTCAAAACCCTCACCATGGAACACTTTTGCGACAAAACTGCCCCCAGCAGGTAGAACCCGCTTTGCAAGATCCAAAGCTAACTCTACAAGATACATCGATCGCGGCTGGTCCACGTCGGTCACACCACTCATATTGGGGGCCATATCGGACAAAACGATATCTACAGGGCTGCTCCCAATAGCGGCCAAAATGGCATTAAATACCGCGTCTTCGGTGAAATCTCCTTGAATAAATTCCACGCCGGCAATGTTGTCCATGGGCAAGATATCGCTCGCGATAACGCGACCGCGATGCCCCACGAGTTCAGCTGCCACCTGAGACCATCCACCCGGTGCAGAACCCAAGTCGAGCGCCGTCATGGTTGGTTTAATAAGTCGGTCACGCTCGTTCAGCTCAATCAACTTATAACAAGCTCTTGAGCGATAACCCTCTTTTTGGGCGCGCTGAACGTAGATGTCGTCGTGGTGTTCTTTCAACCACGCACGGCTTGAGGATCTTTTTTTCGGCATGGTGGAGGACTCGGACAGGGCAGGTAGCGTAAACTGTGGCCTCTAGTTTACTGATTATGCCCATGACAAACGATAGCCAATCCACACTTAGCACCGCTGAAGTCAAACAATACCGAGCCATTGCACACAAATTGAATCCCGTGGTAACCATTGCAAGCAATGGCCTAAGTGATAGCGTGATGCTCGAATTGGAGCGAGCACTTAGTGATCACGAACTCATCAAGATCAAGATTGCAGTAGGCGACCGCAATGCACGCGACCAAATCATTGAGCAAGCATGCGAGCAAGCGAGTGCTCAGCTTATTCAGCGAATTGGCAACACCGCCACCCTGCTGCGACGCGCCAAACAGCCCGATCCACGCAAATCCAATCTACACCGCCCACTTTAGGTTTAGAGAGGGCGTAGGTGGTTGATGTACTTGAGTTCCCGTCACAAGAAAAGCGCGCGTTTGCCTTTCTTGAGCGCAGTTTGCGCGCACTGTTAAGTGCGAAAGGGGCCGATGAGCAACTCATTGTCTTTGCGCTTGACGCACTCACATCCGTTTACGGCGAGTTAGCTGAGCAATCCGATTGCAGCTTCAGCGTCGACCTTCCCGCAAATATAAAATCCGAGCATGCACAGCGCCTACAGCAGCAAATTGCCGAGGGTGTCGATGCTATTCGGCGTCAACATCACGACCACGTAGTACGGCTAGCCGCGCGCCTGGTGCTCACCGAACTACAGTTGTTTCAGCAACAGCGCAGCAATTCTCCTGACGTACCCGGAAAGTGATTGCGCTCAGAGTAGCCACTCGCTCAAATTAAAAACCAGCAGGGCCAAGCAATACGCCATCAGAAGATAGCTCAGCAGCATGCGTATAGCGATCTTAGCTGATGAGGCCTCGCGCGCGAGGACAGCAACAGTGGACACACACTGCAAAGCAACCGCAAAAAACACCAATAAAGCTAAGCCCGAACCAAGGGGCAGGCCGCTGGACTGAATTTGATCAACCAGTGGCACCATATTGTCCTCGGCGCCCTCAATGCCAAAGATAGTTCCTAGGGTGCCAACAAACACTTCACGCGCTAAGAACGAACTTAGGATTGCAACTCCATAGCGCCAATCCAGCCCGATGGGTGCAAACAGTGGCTCAATGAACTGTCCTATCGCACCGAGCCAGCTATCCGCAAGGCCGCCACCATTATTGGGGAAATAACCCAAGATCCATACGGCCACGGTCACTAAAAAAATCACTTTACCGGCCTTACTGACAAAGTGCCTGCTACGATTTATGGCATTGCGCACGATGGGCAAAACAGACGGGCTGCGGTAAGGCGGCAACTCGAGTACAAACGGCAAGTCTCCCTGGGTTTGCGCGCCGCCAAGGCGACTCACCAGCCCCGTGACCAGCAACGCGCAAAACATACCGAAAAAGTAAATGGCGAACATGGCTAGACCCTGCCAACCCACCAAGCCAAAAAATGTTGTGCCCGCGGGAATGAAAGTGGTAATCAAAAGTGCATAAACGGGCAAGCGTGCGGAACAGGGCATGAGCGGTATAGCCAAATAAGTCATCAACCGTTGTCGTGGCGAATCAACAGCACGTGCCGCATAAACCGCGGGTATGGCACAAGCTACCCCGGACAACAGGGGTATGAAGCTTTTTCCGGTGAGTCCAAAAAACTTGAGGGGGCGGTGGCAAATAAGCGCGGCTCGAGCAAGATAACCCGTGTCTTCGAGTACTCCGATAACCAACGTGAGAACAAAAATTTGAGGAACAAAAACCAAAAAGGCACCAATCCCCCCAAACAAGGCGTCAGCAGTGAAATCAGCCAGCACCGCATTATCAATAAGTGGAACAACGGCTAAGCCAATAGCGCCTATAACTGCCTCTACAGCATCCATCACCGGTGCCGACCAGGTAAAAATGGACTGGAACAGAACCAGCATAATAGCGAAGAACGCTACACCACCCGTGAACGTGCCCAAAAAGAATTTATCCAGGCGGGTTTGCGACCGCACCAGTAGGTCGCCTCGCGGTCCATGCTGATGTGCCAGCTGATGCGCCGTCCCACGAAGTAAGGCGTCGGGGGTGTCAGCCCATTTGGCGCTACTCGCGTCATCACGGATCAGTGAGCTGCGCAAGCGATCAATGACCTTGTCGATTCCCAAGCCATTTTTGGCTGACACCATCACAACGGGCGCTCCCAGGGCTGTGGCCAAGCCGTTATCGTCAAAAGATAAACCATTGGCGACAAGCACATCGGTCATATTCGCCAATACCGTCACAGGTTTGCTGTGACGCTGACTTTCACGAATCACTTGAAGCGTGAAATAGAGTGACTTCTCTAGTCGAGTGGCATCGACCACACACAACACGTGGCGAACCTCTGGGTCGGCAAGCGAGCGCTGAAAATACTCAACAGCAACGGCCTCCTCGGAAGAAATGGGGCTCAGCGAGTAGGTACCAGGAAAATCAACAAGCTCAACGTCGGGCATTTTACTTATAGCACCGGCTGACACATCCACGGTTATACCAGGGTAATTCGCAACGCGCTGATGCAGACCCGTGAGGCGATTGAACAAAGAGCTTTTTCCGGAGTTAGGACTACCTATGAGTAAAACGCGGTTCACCCGCCTCCCTCCTCAGCTGGATCAGTCAGCACTCGAATAAAAACGGCACTGGAAATTTCTTTATCAAGTGAATAAACAGTATTACTGACACGATAAACATGGGGCGCCCCAAGGCCTGGGGTCAACAAGCAACTGACGGTCTCACCCGGGTGAAAACCAAATTCCATCAGGCGAACCCGATAGGCCTCAGACAAGGATTCCTCAAAACCGACAACAACCCCTTCCCCTCCCTCGCCAAGCAATCGGAGGGGCTTGCTCGCAGTGGACTCTTTCATCATCACAACTCAAAAACCGGACGCAGCAAACTACCAGCAGTGATAATGATTATCAAACTTATTTGCTTGGACGCAGGCTTAAATGTGTTGAACGCGATCTATCTCGTAGCAAATATCGCCACCCGGCGCTTTGACGATGACCTCATCACCTTCACTCTTACCTACCAGTGCGCGGGCAATCGGTGAGCTTACCGAAATGAGATTTTGTCTAACATCAGCCTCGTCCTCCCCCACGATCCGATAAGTCACCGCACTATCGTCGTCGAGATTAATTAAATCGACTGTGGTACCAAAAATCACACGCCCGGTATGCGGTAACGTAGTGACGTCAATAACTTGGGCATGAGAGAGTTTATGCTCAATTTCCTTGATCCGTCCTTCGGCAAAACTCTGCTGCTCGCGGGCCGCGTGATACTCTGCGTTCTCCTTTAGATCACCGTGTTCGCGGGCTTCAGCAATCGCAGCAATAATCCGCGGTCGCTCTACCTTTTTTAGGTGCTCGAGCTCCTCGCGAAGCGCTCGCTCACCAACAACGGTCATGGGTACCTTATTCATGAGGCAATACTCTCGTGTAAATCCTGTAGACGACGAACAGTAACATCGGCTTCCTGCTCCAACGCCATGCACACCGCCTCCGCGGCAGCCAATGTGGTGGTGTAAAACACATTGTGTTGTTCAGCACTGGCCCTGATAGGCGCCGAGTCCTGAATGGCGGTACGACCTTCGGTGGTGTTAACAATAAGGCTAGCTTCGTCATTTTTAATCAGATCAACAATGTGGGGCCGCCCTTCTCGGACCTTGTTAACTCGGCGCACCGCAAGCCCTGCTGCTTCTAAAGCACTTGCAGTCCCTCCAGTAGCCGCCAAGGTAAACCCGCGCGCGTCCAAGCGCTGAGCCAATGCAACCGCTCCCTCTTTGTCGGCGTCGCGAACGCTAAACAAGGCAAGTCCTGATTGCGGAGGTACATCACCCGCACCGAGCTGCGCTTTGGCAAAGGCAGCCGCAAAAGTGTCACCCGTCCCCATGACCTCACCCGTCGATTTCATCTCGGGGCCTAGGATGGGGTCGATGCCCGGGAATTTGTTAAACGGCAACACCGCTTCTTTCACCGAGTAGTAGCTGGGTATCACCTCGCGCGTGACCCCCTGGTTTGCGAGCGTCTGCCCCGCCATACACCGCGCCGCCACTTTAGCCAGCGATACACCAACCGCTTTGGAGACAAAAGGCACGGTGCGCGAAGCACGAGGATTCACTTCAATTACGTAAATCTCACCATCTTGGTAAGCGAGTTGCACATTCATTAATCCGCAAACACCCAGCTCCAGCGCCATCGCTTTGACAACGTCGCGCATGGCATCTTGTACGCTGGCCTCTAAGCTGTAGGGAGGCAGCGAACAGGCTGAGTCACCCGAGTGAATACCTGCCTGTTCGATGTGCTGCATAATGGCGCCAATGACAACCTCTTTACCATCGCTGACCGCATCGATATCAACCTCAATCGCTGCACTCAAGAAACTGTCGAGTAACACCGGCGCATCGTCTGATACCCGCACCGCGTCACGAATATATCGCTATAAATCTTCATCGAGATAAACAATTTCCATAGCACGACCACCCAAAACATAAGAAGGTCGAACTACCAAGGGGTAGCCAATTCTCGACGCCGCTTCAATCGCCGCATCGACACTGCGCACCGTGGTGTTGTCGGGCTGCTTGAGTCCCAACTTGGTGATCATCTGCTGGAATCGCTCGCGGTCTTCAGCGCGATCGATCTGATCGGGCGTGGTACCAATAATGGGAACACCGGCCATTTCCAGCGCACGCGCCAGCTTTAGTGGTGTTTGGCCACCGAACTGTACAATCACGCCCTCGGGTTGTTCCAGCCTGATAATCTCCAGTACATCTTCCAGAGTCACGGGCTCAAAATACAGTCTGTCTGAGGTATCGTAGTCGGTTGAAACAGTCTCTGGGTTGCAGTTCACCATGATGGTTTCATAACCATCCTCGCGCATCGCGAGCGCCGCATGCACACAGCAGTAATCAAACTCTATGCCCTGTCCGATGCGATTGGGGCCACCGCCCAACACCACTATTTTCTTACGCTCGGAAGGGAACGCCTCACACTCATCTTCATAGGTTGAATACATGTAAGCTGTCGACGTGGCAAACTCGGCCGCGCAGGTATCAACGCGTTTGTAAACTGGATATAAGTTCAAACTGTGCCGATGGCTACGAACCGCGCTTTCGGTGGTGCCCAAGACGGCAGCCAGGCGCGCGTCAGAGAATCCCTTGCGCTTGAGCCTACGTAAGGCGGCATAATCGAGGCTATCGAGCGTGGTTCCATCAAGCGAGGCCTCAAGAGCAACAATTTCCTGTATCTGCACCAAAAACCAGGGGTCAATACCCGAGTAACTCGCCACCTCGTCCAATGAGAAACCAGCACGAAAAGCATCGGCGAGGTACCAGATACGATCAGCCCCTGGGTTAGTGAGACGATCTACCAACTCGGCCCGCGAATCTGCATCGGTAACCGTGAGCTTGGGCTCAAAACCAGCGGACCCAACCTCCAGGCCTCGTAACGCTTTTTGCATTGATTCTTGGAAAGTCCGACCAATCGCCATCACCTCACCCACAGACTTCATTTGCGTTGTGAGGCGCGCATCGGCAGTGGCAAATTTTTCGAAGGCGAAGCGAGGAATCTTGGTCACCACATAGTCGATGGCCGGCTCGAAAGAGGCGGGCGTTTTACCGCCAGTAATATCGTTATCGAGCTCATCCAAGGTGTATCCAACCGCGAGCTTGGCCGCAACCTTAGCAATAGGAAAGCCCGTGGCTTTCGAGGCGAGTGCCGACGATCGAGAAACACGCGGATTCATTTCAATAACTACCATGCGCCCAGTATCGGGACACTGGCCAAACTGCACATTGGAACCGCCGGTTTCAACCCCTATCTCGCGCAAGACCGCAAGCGAGGCATCGCGCATGATTTGATACTCTTTATCGGTAAGAGTTTGTGCCGGAGCTACCGTGATCGAGTCACCCGTGTGCACACCCATGGCATCAAAGTTTTCGATCGAGCATATAATGATGCAATTGTCGTTCTTGTCCCGAACCACCTCCATCTCATATTCTTTCCAGCCAATCAGTGACTCATCGATCAAAACCTCATTGGTCGAAGACAACTCAAGACCGCGCATACAGATGGCCTCAAATTCGTCGCGGTTATAGGCAATGCCGCCGCCCGAACCACCCATGGTAAATGAGGGCCTGATAATACAAGGGAAACCAATATCCTCGAGAACCTCAAAAGCTTCGGTTAGGTTGTGGGCAGTCGAGGCGCGAGGTGTTTCCAAGCCAATACGCTTCATGGCCTGATCAAATAACTCGCGATCCTCGGCTTTATCAATGGCTTCTTTAGTGGCGCCAATCATCTCAACGCCGAAAGTTTCCAAAACGCCGTTCGCCGCAAGGTTCAGCGCACAATTTAATGCCGTCTGGCCACCCATTGTGGGCAAGATTGCATCAGGACGCTCTCGTTCGATAATGCGTGCAACTGTCTGCCATTCGACGGGCTCAATATAGGTCGCATCTGCCATGGTGGGATCGGTCATGATAGTTGCGGGGTTTGAATTTACCAGAATGACTCGATAACCCTCTTCCCGCAGTGCCTTACACGCCTGCGCACCCGAATAGTCAAATTCACAGGCTTGACCGATCACAATGGGGCCAGCACCGAGTATTAAAATACTTTCGATATCGGTCCGTTTTGGCATGAAAACTCTCCGGGTCAGCTTGCCTGCGCTTGGCGCATGGCTTTAATGAAAGGGTCGAACAACTGGCCGGCCTCATGGGGACCTGGGCTCGCCTCAGGGTGGCCCTGGAAACTGTAAGCTGGGACATCAGTACGGGCGATGCCCTGTAATGTGCCGTCAAACAAAGATCGGTGTGTCACAACGAGGGTATCAGGCAAATCGGATTCGGATACGGTAAAGCCATGGTTTTGGCTGGTAACCATAACCGTGCCATCGGAGAGCCTCTGTACAGGATGGTTGGCACCATGGTGCCCAAACTTCATCTTCTCCGTTTTGGCGCCACTGGCGAGCGCCATAATCTGATGCCCGAGGCAAATACCAAACAACGGGATTTTTCGAGCCATCACCTCCTGTGCTAAGGCAATAGCATAGTCACAAGGCTCTGGATCGCCCGGTCCATTAGAGAGAAAAACACCGTCGGGCTCATAAGCCAAAACGGTGTCAATATCAGCCATCGCCGGCAACACAGTGAGGTTGCAGCCCCGATCGGCGAGCATACGCAAGATATTGCGTTTAACACCAAAATCAAGCGCGACAACATTGAACTGCTGCCCTGTTATAACTTTGTGTCCCTCATTCCAGTGCCAACTAGACTCCTGCCATGGGTAGGCAACGTGGGTAGTAACTTCCTTGGCGAGATCCAAACCCTTTAGGCCCGGAAATGCTCGCGCTGCAGCCAAAGCGGCGTCCACAGACGCGTCGCTACCGGCCATAATGCAGCCAGCCTGTGCACCCTTATCGCGAAGAATCCGGGTGAGTTTGCGTGTATCTATATCAGCAATGGCTACAGTATTTTGTTCAGCAAGGTAGTCATCAAGCGCCTTTTCGCTGCGGTAATTACTCGCCAACAGAGGAAGATCTCGAATGATCAGGCCCGCGGCTTGTACTTTGGTGGATTCTGCGTCTTCAAGATTAACGCCGGTATTACCGATGTGCGGATAAGTAAGCGTGACGATCTGGCGCGCGTAAGAGGGGTCGGTGAGAATTTCTTGGTAGCCCGTCATGGCAGTATTGAATACTACCTCACCCGTTGTAGATCCCAGAGCACCTATTGAGAGGCCGTGGAAAATGGTGCCATCTTCCAGTGCGAGGATAGCAGGTGTAGACAAATTGACCTCCCAGTCTGTATGGCTCTTAGGCGTTTCAGTACGCGCAGCGATACCGATGCGAGAACTGTTCCTAAGAGCGGAAAAATAAAGCGAAGCATGCAGCACCGGCTTTTAGGTACCGCGCTGGCTCGCCACTGGATCAATTGGACGCGTACCTTTACCAAAACACCAAGCATTCGGTAACAGGCGTTTTTGGGTCGCGTCTACTAACCCAACAGGCTGGGTCGATAGTGTAGGCAGTTCTTGCCTCGGTGTCCATGAGCAACTGCCATAGATTGCGTTTATCAGCCGTTGGTCTAGGATGCAGGGTCAGCCGTTCATAAGCGAACTATGCCAGCCACTAACACCCATCCAAATGCTCAATTGTCCCGCCAGCAGCTAAGTTTGCTCGCCACCGGCCTGTTAACCATTGCCATCGGACAATCATTTATTTTTGCCATCCTGCCGCCACTGGGTAGAGACGTCGGCTTTAGTGAACTTCAAATCAATAGTGTAATTTCGTCATCAGCACTTATTTTCAGTATTGGATCAGCCCTGTGGGGAGGCCTCTCAGATCGCTGGGGACGCAAGCAAGTAATTTTAGTTGGACTGGCTGGCTACGCCGTAGGAAATCTGGGCTTCGCATTGGTTTTTGACGCCGCGTTACGCGGCTGGCTTTTGGGTCTGCCTTTATTTTTGGCGGCGCTTTTTCTACGCTGCAGTCAGTCGGTCATTATGTCGGCCACAAATCCCGCCTGCGCAGCCTATGCTGCCGATTACAGCTCTCCCCAACAGCGAACAAAGACGCTGGCAAAGCTAGGCACTGCTAACAGCTTGGGCATGATCATAGGGCCCATTTTAGCA
>Ga0181561_10004687_pt1:0-5000 | contig 11741 bp, 7 predicted proteins | sample 011ome_19_FD_133760 | JGI IMG/M metagenome (GOLD analysis project Ga0181561, IMG submission 133760) | Coastal salt marsh microbial communities from the Groves Creek Marsh, Skidaway Island, Georgia - 011510BT metaG (megahit assembly) | ecosystem: Environmental > Aquatic > Marine >...
ATTTCATTAGGTGCGTTTTGGGTGGAATTTAGTTTTTTGAGCGAACCCTAAAAGTTGATTCCGAATTTTATCCCCAACTCGGTTAAATCTTGCACTACTGGATCGAGTAAGGGTATGCCTTCTTTTTTTCGAATGTGTTCGAGTTCTCGTTCGGGGTCTCCTGGAATCAATACTTTCTCATGTCCAGGTGTAGGTTCTGCGGATCGAAATCTACGGATCCATTGGTCCATATGTCCTTTAAATTCTTCAGCGGGACGGAAGGCATCCACTCGCATGGCTCCAAAAAAGTGACCAATTCCTTCGCCTACCAGGTTGGGAAGAGGGTCCAAAAATGATACAAAAGGAGGGACCCAAGGGCCATAATTGGCTCCTGAAAGTACGGCAGAGAGAATGTCTACCACGGCACCTAAGGCATATCCTTTGTGCGAGCCATGCTCTCGGTCACCGCCAAGTGGGAGCAATGCACCTCCCTCTTTTACTCCATTTGCGGAGGTGGTGGGATTTCCAGATTTGTCCTGCACCCAGCCGCTTGGGGTATCCATGCCTTTACGTTGTAGGATTTCTAATTTTCCGTTAGCAGCCGTGGTGGTTGCCATGTCTGCCACAAAGGGTGGCTCCTCTCGGGCTGGAATAGCCACTGCAATGGGATTCGTGCCGAGCAGTCGTTCTTTAGAAAAAGTGGGAGCTACTAGTGGACTGGCATTGGTTAAGGAAATACCAATCATGTCTTCATTCAATGCCATCATGGCGTGGTAGCCGGCAATACCGTAGTGGTTGGAATTTTTGACGGACACCCAGCCTGTCCCTACTTGTTTGGCTTTTTCCATGGCTACTTTCATCGCAAATGGAGCTACCACCAATCCCAACCCCCCATCTCCATCTACAACGGCAGTGGAGGGGGTTTCGTAGCTCACTATTACCTTAGGTTTGGTATTGATTCTTCCTTTTTCCCATAACCGTACATAGCCACTCAGTCGGGCTACTCCATGACTGTCTACCCCTCGGAGATCTGCCGAAAGTAAGACTTGGGTGGCTAGTTGGGCATCTTCTTGGGGACAGCCAATCTTAAGGAGCATGTCTGAGGTGAAGCGGTACAAGTGGTCGTAGGAGAACTTTTGCATGGCTAAATCTTGTTATAATATGCTGCAAAGATAGAAATCAGAAGGTAGCGCACCTTCTTTAACACAAGTTTAAAAATAAGAGTAGTAGATTCTAATCTTGCTTATGCGCTAGGTTGATCTACAGGTTTATTTTTCCTGAGAGCATCCTAAATACTGCGCCCTCTTTTAAGGAAAAATGGGAGCAGCGGATGCTTTTTACTTGGAGATGTTGCAGGATAAAGTCGATGAGGCAGCTTGCGACTACAATCATGTCTACTCGCATGGCTATCATTCCTGGAATACTTAATCTTTCTGCTCTATTTTTGGTAACTAGCAATTGAAAAAGTTGGTAAAAATCATTGATTGGCAACTCGAATACATGTTCTCCGGTAAGCTTACACTGCAGCATGGTCGCGTAATACATGTCAATCAATGTGTCAAAGGTGCCTGAAGCTCCTACAAATACACTGGGTTTGTGAATGGTAATTGCCTCCAATAAGGGCTGAAGTTTTTCTCCACAGTACTGCTCTAACTTTTCCACCTCTTCAGGTAAAATGGGATCGTGGTAGTGAAAAGCATCTAGAAGGCGTTGGCCTCCGATTTCAAAACTTTGTTTCCAAAATGCCTCCTGTGCATTGCCAATAATAAATTCGACAGAGCCCCCGCCAATATCCATCATCAAAGAGGTGCGCTCATCCAATGCTCCCGAAAAATGGATGCCATCGTAAATCAATTGAGCTTCCTCATCTCCAGAAATTACATGGATTTGAATCCCTAGTTGTTCTTTTACTTTGTTGACAAATTCAGGCCCATTGTTTGCATTTCGTACGGCAGAGGTTGCAAATGCAAATACTTGACGAATAGATTCGCTGTCAATTAAATTTTTGAAATGCTCTAGGGTGTGTATTGCTCTTTTTTCAGCATCGGGAGTGATTTGATTTTTTGTAATACCTCCTTGACCCAATTTTACAGCAACCTTTTCTTTATAAATGGTCCTAAACTCTTTTCCATGCAGTTCCACCAATACTAGGTGAAACGTGTTGGTCCCCATATCGATCACTGCTGCTTTTTTGGGATGTGCCATTGTCCATTTTTTGGATGGGCGAATATAGAAAGTTTTTTAAAAGTTCTATTTTAAGTTTTTATGCATTAGATAAAACACAGGTTAGTAGCAGGTTGAAGTCAACTTAGAACTTGATTTGGAAAGGAAAGACTTTTTCTATCCGTTGGAGGGTTTATATTTGGTAGAAGAAAAAATCCCTCCTGATGACAAATCCCAATAACCCAAATTATAGCCCATCCAGTCACCTAGAGAAAATCGCTCTTTTGGCACAAAAAAATGCAGAAGCGGAACAAGGAGGAGGGGAAGCACGAATTGATGCGCAGCACAAAAAAGGAAAACTTACAGCTCGAGAGCGGATCGCCTTGCTCTTGGACGAGGGTACCTTTGAAGAGTTGGATAAGTTTGTGATGCACCGGGCCAAAGATTTTGGTTTGGATAAGGAGCATTACTTGGGAGATGGGGTAGTGACAGGATATGGGGAGGTAAATGGGCGCTTGGTTTATGTGTATTCTCAGGATTTCACGGTTTTTGGAGGTTCTCTTTCCGAGACACATGCTGAAAAAATATGTAAAGTCATGGATCTAGCGCTAAAGAATGGGGCACCCATTATCGGAATGAATGATTCGGGTGGAGCTCGCATTCAAGAGGGGGTTAACTCCCTCGGGGGCTATGCAGATATTTTTTACCGAAATACCCTTGCATCCGGGGTTGTGCCTCAAATTTCAGCCATTATGGGTCCTTGTGCAGGTGGAGCAGTGTACTCTCCTGCGATTACGGACTTTATTTTGATGGTAGAAAATACCTCCTATATGTTTGTAACGGGGCCGAATGTAGTCAAGACGGTTACCCAGGAAACAGTTACTGCAGAAGAATTGGGGGGAACTTCTGCCCACAGCACCAAGTCAGGAGTTACCCATTTTGCCTGCGCCAATGAGGTAGAGGCACTGAAGCGAATCAAATCCTTGCTCAGTTACCTTCCACAAAATTGTGAAGATCGAGCACCTAGCTATTCCTACGAATCGAAGAAAGACGAGTCGAGATCTGTCTTGGATACCTTGATTCCAGAAAATCCAAATCATCCTTACGACATGCGAGAGGTGATTGGGGGGATTGTAGACGAAGGGTCGTTTTTGGAAGTACATGAAAATTATGCGGATAATATCGTAGTGGGTTTTGCTCGCATAGCTGGAAGAAGTATTGGTATCGTTGGCAATCAACCCCAATCCATGGCAGGGGTTTTAGACAATCATGCCTCTATCAAGGCAGCACGTTTTGTTCGCTTTTGTGATAGTTTCAATGTGCCACTATTGGTATTGGTAGATGTGCCTGGTTTTTTACCAGGCAGCGATCAGGAATGGAATGGGATCATCACCAATGGAGCGAAGTTGCTTTATGCTTTTGCAGAGGCCACGGTTCCTCGCATTACAGTGATCATCCGAAAGGCATATGGAGGGGCCTATGATGTGATGAACTCGAAGCATATTGGTGCAGATTTGAACTATGCGTGGCCTATGGCAGAAATCGCCGTGATGGGGGCAAAAGGAGCAGCAGAAATTATTTTCAAAAAAGAAATTGCGGAAGCAGAAGATACAGAAGCCAAACTTAATGAGAAGGTGGATGAATATACTTCCAAGTTTGCCAATCCCTACCGCGCTGCACATCGGGGCTATATTGATGAGGTGATTTTTCCTTCTGACACGCGAACTAAATTGATCAAGGCCTTTAAAATGCTTGAAAATAAAGTGGCACATTTGCCACGAAAGAAACACGGTAATATTCCTCTTTAAGTTGGGGAGAAACTGTTTAATCCTGTATTGAATAAATTTTATTTACCCAAAACGAATGTGCTTCTCAAGCATGTTGTAATAGTTACAAAGCGATGAATGAAACTCAATTTTTGAAAACTTATTTGAACAATGCTTCTCCTACTGGACACGAGGCTTCTGGACAACAGATCTGGCTGGATTACATCAAGCCTTTTGTCGATAGTTACTTTACCGACTCCTACGGTACTGCGGTGGCCGTGATAGAGCCCGATGCTCCATTCCGAGTGGTGATTGAAGCTCATGCGGATGAAATCAGCTGGTTTGTCAACTACATTAAAGACGATGGATTCATCTATGTTCGCCGGAATGGAGGATCCGATCATATGATTGCGCCTTCCATGCGGGTCAATATCCATACCGATAAGGGGGTTGTACCAGGGATCTTCGGTTGGCCAGCCATCCATGTACGGAAAGATGGGAAAGAAGATACGCCTACTTTGGATAATATCTTTATTGATGTTGGTGCTCAATCCAAAGCTGAGGTGGAGGAATTAGGGATTCATGTCGGTTGTGTCATTACCTTTCAGGACGAGCTGACTGAATTGAATGGGAAATATTGGTCTGGCCGAGCGCTAGATAACCGAATCGGAGGATATATGATTGCGCAGGTGGCGCGAAAAATCAAGGAGTCGGGAAAGAAACTCCCCTTTGGTTTGTATATCGTTAATGCAGTGCAAGAGGAAATAGGCCTTCGTGGAGCCGAGATGATTGCGCAGCAAATCAAGCCGAATGTGGCGATTATTACCGACGTTTGCCACGATACCACAGCGCCATTGTACAATAAAATTAGCAGTGGGGATCAGGCTGCTGGTAAAGGACCAGTGCTTACCTATGGTGCTTCGGTGCATAAAAAATTATTGGACCTGATTATAGCTACGGCTCAAAAGCAAAACATTCCTTTTCAGCGGGCTGCAGCTTCTCGAACTACTGGAACAGATACCGATGCCTTTGCCTATTCTAATGGAGGTGTGCCTTCTGCACTAATCTCACTTCCCTTAAAGTACATGCATA
>Ga0181561_10004687_pt1:10000-11741 | contig 11741 bp, 7 predicted proteins | sample 011ome_19_FD_133760 | JGI IMG/M metagenome (GOLD analysis project Ga0181561, IMG submission 133760) | Coastal salt marsh microbial communities from the Groves Creek Marsh, Skidaway Island, Georgia - 011510BT metaG (megahit assembly) | ecosystem: Environmental > Aquatic > Marine >...
TAATCAAACTGAGAAATAGCTCGTACTCCCCGAAATGTTTTTAGGAACAGCGTCGGGAATTGTATGTTGGAGGTAGAGCTACCGATAGGACTAGGGGGAGTCAAATCCTACCAAATCCTGACGAACTCCGAATGCCAACATATAGAACCGGCAGTGAGGGCTGGGGTGCTAAGGTCCCAGTCCGAGAGGGAAAGAACCCAGACCTTCCGCTAAGGTCCCCAAATTTAGGTTAAGTTGAACAAAGGTGGTCCAGTTGCAGAGACAGCCAGGAGGTTAGCTTGGAAGCAGCTATTCCTTTAAAGAGTGCGTAACAGCTCACTGGTCGAGCGACAGGGCGTCGATAATAATCGGGCATCAAACCTAATACCGAAGCGAAGGATTGCAGCAATGCAGTGGTAGGGGAGCATTCCAAAGACGGTGAAGGTATCCTGTAAGGGGTGCTGGAGTTTTTGGAAAAGCAAATGTAGGCATAAGTAACGATAAGGCGGGCGAGAAACCCGCCCACCGTAAGACCCAGGTTTCCTGATCAACGTTAATCGGATCAGGGTTAGTCGGGGCCTAAGGCGAACCCGAATGGGGTAGTCGATGGACAATGGGTTAATATTCCCATACTATTTATACAGGTGATGGAGTGACGGAGTGATGAAAGATCCGCCCGGTGACGGAATACCGGGTTAAAGCGAGTAGGTATTGGCCTCGTAGTTAAATGCGCGGGGCTAGCCGAACGTGATAGTACCGAGCGTCTTCGGACAATTGGATAGTGATCCTAAGGGCTTCCAAGAAAAACTTCTAGCGTTAAGCGTATAGATACCCGTACCGCAAACCGACACAGGTGGTCGAGGAGAGAATCCTAAGGTGCTCGAGTGAATCATGGCTAAGGAACTCGGCAAAATGGCCCTGTAACTTCGGGAGAAGGGGCGCCCCCTGCGAGGGGGGCCGCAGTGAAGAGGCCCAGGCGACTGTTTAACAAAAACACATGGCTTTGCAAAGTTTAACGACTAAGTATAAGGCCTGACACCTGCCCGGTGCTGGAAGGTTAAGAGGGGATGTTAGCGTAAGCGAAGCATTGAATCGAAGCCCCAGTAAACGGCGGCCGTAACTATAACGGTCCTAAGGTAGCGAAATTCCTTGTCGGGTAAGTTCCGACCTGCACGAATGGTGTAACGATCTGGGCGCTGTCTCAGCCATGAGCTCGGTGAAATTGTAGTCACGGTGAAGATGCCGTGTACCCGCAACGGGACGGAAAGACCCCATGCACCTTTACTGCAGCTTAGTATTGGTACTGGGCAAACGATGTGTAGGATAGGTGGGAGACTGAGAGCCGGGTCCGCTAGGATTCGGGGAGTCGCCGTTGAAATACCACCCTTTGTTTGCTTGGTATCTAACCCGTATGACGGGGACATTGCTTGGTGGGTAGTTTGACTGGGGTGGTCGCCTCCAAAAGGATAACGGAGGCTTCCAAAGGTTCCCTCAGTACGCTTGGTAACCGTACGAGGAGTGCAATAGCATAAGGGAGCTTGACTGTAAGGCCGACAAGCCGAGCAGGGTGGAAACACGGGTATAGTGATCCGGCGGTTCTGAATGGAAGGGCCGTCGCTCAAAGGATAAAAGGTACGCTGGGGATAACAGGCTGATCTCCCCCAAGAGCTCATATCGACGGGGAGGTTTGGCACCTCGATGTCGGCTCGTCACATCCTGGGGCTGGAGAAGGTCCCAAGGGTTCGGCTGTTCGCCGATTAAA
>Ga0181561_10004689_pt1 | contig 11739 bp, 16 predicted proteins | sample 011ome_19_FD_133760 | JGI IMG/M metagenome (GOLD analysis project Ga0181561, IMG submission 133760) | Coastal salt marsh microbial communities from the Groves Creek Marsh, Skidaway Island, Georgia - 011510BT metaG (megahit assembly) | ecosystem: Environmental > Aquatic > Marine > Intertidal...
GAAGTTATGACCCTCGAAGAGATGGGAGATGCAACACGAGCCTTAAACTTTTTAAAAGACAAATATAAAATACTATAATGGGAGCTAACTACGGATATTGTTGTATCAATTTGACCCTTCAAAAGAAGGGCATCAGCATCGGGCGAAGTATGATCAAACGTACATTTGCATCAAAAGGAATTTCATACGCTGGCGAATTGGCTGAAGCTAATGTTCGCGACATGATTGAGATTATCAAATGGAATCATCAAAATGGAATTAGTGTCTATCGTATGAGTAGCTCAATGTTTCCTTGGATGAGCGAGTATAAACTTACTGATTTACCTAATTGGTCAACTATTGCAAACTTGCTTAAAGGCGCTGGTACACTTGCTCAAAAATATGGTCAACGTATCGGCTTTCATCCTGGGCAGTTTTGTGTACTACCAAGCCCTAGCCAAAAAGTTGTAGATACCACTATCAAAGAATTGGATCAACATGCGTTTATCCTTGATACAATGGGCCTTCCAGTCAATCAGTATTATTCAATGAATATCCACATTGGCGGATCTTATGGTGATAAAGAATCAGCTATTCAACGATTCATCGAAAACTTCAAGTTGCTATCTCCATCTGCACAGGCTCGATTGGTTCTTGAAAACGACGATAAAGCTTCTCAATATTCGGTTAGCGATCTGTATCGAATCTATCAAGTAGTTGGCACGCCAATTACCTTTGATTACCACCATCATCGTTGTTATGAAGATCCAATGCCAGAAGAGGAAGCACTACGACTAGCAGCTTCAACCTGGCCCAAAGGTATCCGTCAACTTTGTCATTATTCAAGTGCTAAAAAATTGCACGAAGATCCTTCTGTAATTCTTCGAGCACATGCCGATTATCTATATGAACATATTGAAACATATAATATGGATATTGATATAGAAGTAGAGGCTAAGGCCAAAGAATTAGCCTTGATCAAATATCAGGCTGATTATCTGAGTGAACCTGTTTTATCTTGATATATACTATATGAAATTTGTAAAGACATTTGAGGATTTTAGTCAAGTCTCTCCAGCGTTAAAGGAGCATATTGAAAGAGGTTTGGATTTAACCAATTCATTCTTTCGATTGGGCAGTGATGCATATATTCAACTATTTGAAGAGGTAAAACAATATTGGGATAAGGATAATATTATTCTTAAAGGTCCTTCAGGTTGGATGGCAAAAAATCTTGAGGTTGGAAAGCCGGCGATATATCAAGGCAAAAAAGTCAAGTTGGATTCTCCAGAGCGAGGAGGCAATAAGAAATTCATCGTATACCGAAGCACCGGTAAAACCGATCCAGATGGTAATATGAAAGCTAAGAAAGTAGAGTGGGGAGATCCTAACTTATCTATTAAAAATGACGATCCGGGTAGGGCTGCAAGTTTTTGGGCTCGACACGGTTGTGATAAGATGGAAAAGATGAATCCAGACAAGGCAGGGTTCTGGGCTTGTTATGGTCCAACCCTATTTGGAAAACAATTAGGTCTAAGTAGCGATCAACCATGGTAAAAAAGTGTAAATGCGCTGAATGCAAATGTAATAAATCTATGACAATGGAGGAATTAATTCTCCAGGTTGAAGATCAAGACGCGCCATACACTGAAACCAAATTGGATGAAAATACAATTATAAGATCTTTTGATGCATCTCAAATTAGCGAACATCAACTAAAATGGCACTGGGATGAACAAGATAGAATCGTTGAAGTGTTAGAAGATTCTGATTGGGAGTTTCAATATGACAATGAATTACCTATTCCTTTGATCTCAGGTGTTGACATTAAGATACCTGCCGGAGTATATCATAGATTGATTAAAGGCACCGGAAAACTATCCTTAAAAATTAATAAGATATTATAGGATATATACTTAATAAACTTGCAATAAAAATAATTAATAGATATGGCAAAATTAAAATCTTTCGAGCAATTTGTCGCTGAAATGGACAAATCCGAAGAAATTGAAAATAACGAAGTTGAAGTAGCAACACCTGATACTAAAGAAGTTGAAGAAACTGAAGAAGAAGCTGAAGAAGTTCAAGCATCTGAAGAATCTGAAGTTGAAGAAGTTGAAGAAGCTGAAGAAGCTGGATTACCAGCTGAAGAGTTAAAGGATGAAACTGTAGAAATTGATTCTGACGTAGAAGAACCAGAAAACGTTGAAAAGGACCTTGAATTAGAAGGTGAAGGAGACGCAGAAGGTGAAGAAATTACTGAAGAAGCTGAAGTTTCTGAAGAAGCTGAAGAAGAAGCTGAAGAAGTAAATGCAGAAGAGTCTAATCCAACTGTAGCTGAAATGCTAAAAAATTGCTACGAAATGGTTAAGAACGAGGCTAAAGTTTGGGAAGAAGATGCACATGATGACCACACTGTAGAATCTTATATGAAAGAGAATGCGGCATTAGTTGCTGCATTAGCTGCAAACACTCTTAAAGAAATGAAAGACGAACATTCAGTTGAAGCTTTTGAAGCAGCATGCAATGAAATGATTGAAGCTTATACTAAAAAAATGAACGAAATTAAAGAAGCTGATTTAGCACCAGATGCTGAAGACGTAGAATAATTATTTTTTTAAAAATTGATTTTTAAAGCCCGGAGAGATCCGGGCTTTCTTTTTTAAACAATTTATGAAAACGATATATAAATAGTATTATAATATATTATTATGCCAAGAATTCCAATAGAAGTTATTTATATGCAAACTGCATATCAATTTGCTAAATTGAGTTATGCAGATCGACGTAAAGTAGGATGTGTTATTGTCAAAGATAAACAATTAATTTCTTTCGGTTATAATGGAATGCCACATGGTTTTGAAAATACATGTGAAGAAAAAGAAACTATCTATTACGAGAATCCAGATTCAGCTCTTGAACTTAGTGAAATTCATGGATATAATTGTGATAATGGATGTTGTACCCGATATCAAACTCGTAGAGAAGTTCTACATGCCGAATCAAACGCGATCATGAAGGTTGCCAAATCAACGATGAGTTGCGACGGTGCTGAATTGTATACAACAACATGTCCATGTTTTGATTGCGCTAAATTGATTATTCAGGCCGGAATTTCAAAGGTATATTATTGTGAGGATTATAGAGATATGAGTGGTGTTGATTTATTACACAAAGCAGGTATTGAAGTTGAATGCGTAAACGTTTGGAATGAGTTTTAATAAAAGAATATTACACGATTTGCCAGTTCTTATAGATTACTTGAAAGAACATGGCAGTTATAAATTTTATTCGCTATACATTAGAAAAACAGACGCCTTTATCGGGCCAACGGATTCTATGAATTTTATAGATGCATTCATTGAAAAATATAATCTCTCAGATGTTGAATTTTTTGAGGTTTAAACAAAATCCCAAAAATTCATATAAAAAAGAAAATATAGAAAAAATGTCAGACGTGCAGGATAAAATCAAACAATATCAATGGATTAAAGGAGATAACTTTGGAGAAGTTGTTACAGTAGCATCGGTTGATTCTCAATTTACAAACTTCACAGATGGATCCAGGATTTATAACACCGTCCTTTCAGAATTTCTACAAGAAGTTATCGATGGAAGATTGCCACTCCCAGGCGCAGAAAAGCTTTCAAACCTAATAAATCCAAATTCTACTAAGGTTTTAGAAGAACCCATTAAAGCAGAACCTTCCATCCCAAGCGTGGCCAATTCGGTCCCAGAAACTGGAATTACTGTTGTGGGTAAGATGATCCAAAAAATGAGTAAAAAGAATGTAGTCAACGTTCCTATTCAAATCAATCTTAATATTCCTACACAAGCTCTACATGCAATGTTATCTGAGGGTATGGAAGAAGAGGATTTGAATAATGAAATTATGGCAGTTGCGCTACATCAAATCGAATTTAATAAACTACAAGAGTATATTAAAGAAAACATTTCTAAATTTTTAGAAGAGTATTACAAATAGTGATTTAATATAATTAAGATAAATATAAAATAATTTAACAAACTTACAAAATGAGTAAAGGAACAACCACTTCAAGAAGACAAAGAAGAAGCGATCTTAGAAATGCTAAGATGCTTAGAATCAAGAATATGTTTAGCTTTTTCTCTCCACAGAGACAAGCATGGCATCAAAAAATGTCAGCAGACGGAAAGGCTGCTCATGAATCAAACTTGAATCGCATCAATGATCAAGTTGGAGAGCAATTGGAGCTTAGATTAAAAGGTAACTATGACGCAGAAACTGGTAAAGGTTTCTATGGTCTTAGAAATACATGGGCTGACATGGGCTACAATGACGCTGAAGTTAAAATGTTAGAAGAGGCTTGGAGCTTAACAACTGTTAAAAATAGTGATACATATAGAGAAGACAAAAAAGCTTCTCAAAAATTGATGAAAGAGGCAAGACAAAGCCTTGAACAAAGATTGGGCAATGCAGGAAATTAAAATCCAATTAGCTGATAATGGGGTAATCAAAACAGTTATTGATGATAATATCAATGGTGCCGGAGAATCCTTTGAATCAACAAATGTTTACGAATTTAACACAGTGACCAATAAAATTAAATTTATTGACGATCTATGTGTTGATATTGGTCTTGAACTCGGAAATTCAAAATCAAAATCAAAAATCAATATTTCATCAGGGTGGGGGGAAGACTATCTTCCTACACCTGCTGAGATTGATACAAAAATACAGAAATTGCAATCTGAAATATCTAGATTGCAAAAAATCAAGAATGGATAATAATCTAATAGTTGAATGCGTTTGGTATCAATCTAAAAGGGATTTCAATAAGTTCATAAGAGCTATTGAAGATACAAACGCATGCATTATTGATTATCTATTAATTAAAAACAAATTAGTAAAGGCAGACCCATATAATCAAGAACCTAAGGACTCCGTGATTGGAGTCAATATTATTTCAATGGTTCGTTCTGCACTTAATCCTACCAATCCAGAATCACAACCTGTCAATACCATAGTGTATTCATTTAAAAATCTAGATTTAGATACCGTAACTAATTTTAAAAATCTAATTGATAAATACACGGACAGGGATCGCACTATAATTTTAAACATATTAAATATGGATAGAGTACCTAATAAAAAGGTTCTCAATAAATTTGATTTTGTTAAATTTGTAGAAAATGATTAAGCATCGATTATTTAGTAAAGGCGAATATATTCACGCCTTAATATCAAACTCCAGATATTCCAATATTGTATTTCCTATAAAGGCGATCATATACGATGTTAAGTTCGATGACACTATACCTAAATATCAGGTTAGGATTACAAAATTCTTTGATGATATTAACTTTTTAAAAAGATACTTCTTCGATATGAATTTTGAAAAAAACTTCGAGGGAGGATCTACCAAATTTAGATTTAATCGAACTGGTTTTAAAACCAAAAAAGATCTCATTAAACACTTAGAGGCAAATGCTGAAACCTATATGATAGTGGTTGATTCTGTGATGTGTACCAAGACCGAGGCGCAAATCATGGAATTATATAATAATATACAGGATTTTTTAATTGAAAAGCAGATTAGAGATCTGTATGAGATGTCAACCCGCTCTTCATATTCAAATGGACAATATTATTATGGGTCGAAAGGAATATTTGAGGCGCATCTTAAAAAGTTCTTAGGGGATCGTGAACCTGAGATGAAAGAATATTACAATAAATTATTATTTAGGCCAGTCGGACCAGACTATGACAATCTGAAATCATAGTATTTAATTAGATATATATACTAAATAAATAGACTTATAGTATATATGGGATTCTCAATAAGTGGACCTGGAAATGCCTTCATGCAAATATCGGAAGTTGGGCTTAATAAAGCTACCAATAAAATTAATAGTATCTTCGATATTGAAAACCCTGATGGCGTTCAATCCTTAATTCAAGACCAATTAGATAGCGGCGTTTTAACCTCGTTCGACAATAGCGTTAATTTAGGAATTCCTGGTGTATCTGGTCAAGCTGCTGAAGGTAAGACAACAAGTTACGGAAAAGCTGGTACACTATACAATAACGATGTTGCATCAGAAAAATTTAAAATTACTGAGGTTGACGGTGAAGACGGAAAAACTGTTGAACTTGGACCAAGACCATATTCCTTATTTAATAAGTTTTCACTAGTAAACTATCGAGGAACTCCACTTAATCCAGAAGGATCTAAATCTGAAGGTAAAAGTAAGTTCTATAATAAGATCGATCCAAATACATTAATCAATCCATCCGCTAGTAAAATTATTGAAATCACAGGTTCAATAAAAAATAATTTTGGATATAGATATGATTATTCTGATTTTGCATTAGCAAAATATTTTGGAAAGATTCCAAACAATATGATGATCACTCTTAGAAGATTTGCATTCCCAGCACCGGATGATATTGTATCTCCAGTTGGAGGATCTGGTGAAGGTCAACCGCAACCCGATATCGCTAGAGCAGTTACTTGGATGAGTGAGGAGAGTGGTAACAGTATTGGTGAAATTATCAAGTTTGACACAGGGTATGGCTGGGATGACGCTGAAGCTGAAATGCAAACATTACAATCAAAAAGAGGAGCAAGATCAGGTATTGTTGGTAAAAAAATTAATGAATCTACATTCCTATCTGCTGCCGCAAACGCGGCGAATGGGGTTAATGCACTCGATGCAATCACTAATGAGGCTAATGCTGGGTTCGATTCATTTAAAGATACATATCCTAACCACGTGTTTGGACCTCTTAATGTAATTAAAAATGTATTGGTTAGAAAAAGTGGATTGTCATTTAATCAAGAGTTTACACTTAAATTTGAGTATGAATTAAGAGATTTAAATGGAGCCAACCCAAAGGTCCTAATGTTGGACCAATTGTCAAATATACTTGCATTAACCTATAGTAATGCGCCGTTTTGGGGTGGAGGAGCAAGATATATTGGTGACGGTAGTGTTGCAAAACCACTTGGGGATATTGCAAAGTTAAGGGCTGGTGATTATAAAGGATTCTTAGGAAGCGTTGTTAGCGATTTTACTGGTAAAAATACTGGAAATGTTTTTGGCGATATTACTGAAGGATTTAAATCTTTCCTAGGAGAAGGTGGTCCTGGAAAAATGCTGAATCAATTTTTACAAGGAGGTTTAGCACAATTATTTAATACACCACAGGGCGGTGAAGCAGCTGCCGCGTTATTAAGCGGAGATCCAACTGGACAATGGCACATTACTATTGGTAACCCATTAAACCCAATTGCAGTGATTGGAAACTTAGCATGTACTGGAACCAATATTTCATTTGACGGTGCAATGGGAGTTCAAGATTTTCCAGAAAGAATGATCGTTACAATTACACTTAAACCAGGTAGACCAAGAGATAAAGCAGAAATTGAATCGATGTTTAACTCTGGCCGCGGCCGCTTCTATCTACAACCTGATGATGTTGCCGATATTAATAAGACATTAGACGTTTCAGCATACGGTAACAAAGACAATAAAAAGTATGTGAATACTTTTAGAAAACTATCAAATGGATAATTATGAAATTTAAATCATTAGATAAGAAAAGAATAGAAAATGATAAGCTTAGAATGACTGAGCCAAGCGTTCTATTTACAAAATTTCAGAAGATCTTAGGAACACACACTGTAAATAGTGATGAAGTTGGCAGACCAGATTTGATTTCAGTTAAATATTATGGAAGCCCAGATTATGTAGAATTAATCTTAAAGTGGAACAATATTTCAAATCCATTTTCAATAGATACAGGAGACACTCTAGAGATACCTGATAATGAAGGTGCATTTAAAGAATGGAAACCTATTAAAGACATTGGAGTTCTTGATCAGGACAAAAACACTATTAGAGATCAATTCGTTAATAATAAGAGATTGACTGTAAAAGATCAAAAGAGAATTGAATACTTACAGAAGAAAGCCGCTCAAAAGGAAAATGGATCCAAGCAAATTCTTCCACCAAATATTTTAAAGAATGGAGATTCAAATATTAGCATCAATAACGATATAATCACAATCTAATTATGGCACTGGAGAATAGACTTTTAACCAGGCTGGAACCAACCATAAAACTTGATGAGTTTAAATTTAAAGCTTATAAAGAAGAGGAAGGTCAAGCAGCCACCAGTAGAGATAAAGGAATGGATGTTCCTTTAGTGATAATCAATGGATACCGTTTTAATCCATACGATATAAAGTCGATGGAAATAAGTTTAGAAGGATCTATTCCTAGAATTGATTTAACTCTAACCGACACCAGATCTCAATTTGGCGTTGATTCATTTCCAAGAGACGGCGATGTGATTAGTGTTAGAATGGGTGCCCGATCAAAAGACACATATAAAGATATTAGAATCGATTTTGATATTGATAATGTGGACACTCCACTGAAAAGTAATGCCGATCAAGGAAATGCAAATGCTAAATACTCATTTAGCGGTAAGATGAAAGTTCCTGGTTTATATGCTGATCGTTGCAAATCATACGGTGTTGGAACTACAATTGACCACTTAGAAAATATTGCAGCAGATCTTAAATTAGGACTGGCAACCAACGTCGATACGTCTGATGATAAAATGAATTTGTTTATACCATACGATTCGATTGCTGACACGATCGATGATTTGGTAAAGCACTCATATATTGATGACAATAGTTTTCAAACTTATTGCATTGATCCATATTACTACATTAACTTTGTAGATCTAAATTCTTTATTAGATTCTGAAGATAGTTTTGAAAGCGCTCTTGCCGCGTTAGACGTTGAATTTAATGATACGTTGGACGGTGAAGGAGATGTCAATAATAAGATACCAACAACCTTGATGATTTCAACACATGAAAGATTTCAAGGTACCAATTCATATATTACCAGATATTCTATGAAAAATAATTCTGGAAAGAACGTTAAAAAGAATGGTTACAAAAGAGTAATGCAATTCTTTGAAAATGATTCAGACAATAGATTAGTATCCTTTGATGTCGAGCCGCTTACTTCAACCAAAATGAAGGATATTGAAGCACCCCTGAAGGGACGACAAGACGAGGATAGATACAAAGAAGAGGTAAAGTATAAATATGTTGGTCGTAGAGATAGTGACCCAGATGCTCCCAATACACATAACAATAGAGAGTTTGCTGCAATTCATAATATTCAAAATATAGATGAATTAGAAAAATTACAATTAGAAGTTGAGTTATCAAGCATCAATCACGCAATACATAGATACCAAAGAATACCTGTTCTTATTTTTAACGAAACTATCGAACAAACTTCGGCGGATTATGATGTTAAGTTGGCTAAAGAAAAGAAAGGATTTGCAACTAGCCCCAAGTCAGATATTGCACATGAAACTACTGCAAGTAAATCTACATTAAATGAATTCTTAAGCGGGTTTTATGTAGTTGATAAAATCAAATATACTTATAAAGGCAGCGACGGTATTGTTAAACAACAATTAACCCTATTGAGAAGAGAATGGCCAGGTAGGATAAATAATATGGAATAAATAGATATATGTCAGACTTCAAAAACATACAAGACTTTAGAAAGAGCAAATCGTCGAAATTCAAATTTCAGGATCCGACGTATTTGTCGTTTGTCATATTATTTGATTTTGCAGATGGCGCAAACTCTCCATTTTTAGCATCTCCAGCTGAAGACTTCTTAAAGAAATTAGCGGCCAATGGCAATACATATTATGAAGAAAAGCTTGAAGCTCTTCAAAATTTTAAAAAGGCGTTAAAAACTATTAATAATGAAATGCCTTGGTACTGGCAAGGATTAGCTGGTTTAGAAAAGATAGTTCAATGGGATCCTACAAAGCCATACTTCGGTGGGGATGACGCTAAATTAACAATCTCAACCCTAGAATCAATTAACTTGCCAATTGCAGGTTTAATGCATTTATATAGAACTGCAACATTCGACGAGCGCAAATGGACTTGGGTTATCCCAGCAAATTTACGTAAATTTAGAATGTATGTTTATGTTACTGAAGTAAGATCAATACAAAATGTAACTAATCCTAGAATTTCTGGGATAAGTGCTACTGAATTTAAACCTAGCATTTCATTTAAAAATGCAAATGAAGCTATCAGTGGCCAAGAAAATAGACCATACTTTATGTTTGGTTTACAGTTTTGCGAATTTGATCTTAAATCAGGTACTGGTTCATTTGCAGATTTAAAGAAAACCCCAGAAGGTCCTGCTGAAGGAGAGATTGTAATTTCGTATGAAGCTCTACAAAATATTGAGGCAAAGGTCCTAAACGGAATAGTAGAATCTAAATACAATAAGGATAAGATTTCGCCATCACCTGATGGAGAGGGTGGAGGACCTACCAATTTACTTGGTTTTGCAAAAGCACAAGGAGCACAAATCTTAAAAGACGCTGCGGAAAGAGGATACACTGATATGCGAAATTTAAGCATTCAAAGAGCAAATGAATTAAGCGCCCGATTAAAGGATAATACAATTGGTAGATTAAAAGCTGCTACCCAAAGCGTATATAGTGATTTTGTTAGAGGAGTGGATGGCGCTAGAGATACAAATGAGCAAACTAGAAATATTGGTAATGCGATTGACGCAAATGTATATGGATTAACTGATAATAATGTTATAATTGGTGATGCCCTAAATGCGGCTGCAATCAATTCATTAGGTAATGTATACGAATAATGGCTACTGATAAAGAACTTGAAAAAGATAATATTAGAGAAACTCACTGGCTTGGTGAGGTCGTGGATAATAAAGATCCGCGAAATTTAGGGCGTTGCAGAGTTAAGGTATATGGAAAGTTTGATCTGTTAGAAACTGAATCAATTCCATGGGCAACACCAATGAACAGGGACCATGTTGGCGCACACCATACACCAAGAATCGGGGATATTGTTGCAATCAGATTTGACAATGGAAACATATACCACCCAGAATACTGGTTTCAAATTAACCAGAATAAAGAATTAAAAAGCGATGTGTTAGATTCTTCTAATGCACCTCACGATGTTGTATCATTAGTGTATGACGCTGAAAGAAATATACGAATTTATTACTCACCTGAAGACGGTTTAGTAATGACAACCGGTTCTGATAAAGATTCTCAACCTATGATTCGTTTTGCAGCAGATGGTAAGATCTTTTTAAACTCAGATAATATTTATATAGCAAGCTCAAAGGATGATACATCACAGCCAGCTGTTAAAGGACAGGCCCTGCATGACATTCTTGATTCTATAATTAATGATTTGAAGACACACGTGCACCCAGCATCGGGTGCACCTATGCTTCCCTCAACATCTATTAATCTCTCAATTACTCAAAAGAGATTAAAATCAATTAAACAAACTAAATAATCATGGCACTGCAAGAGGTAAAGACGGCAATTGATAATTATTTAGCGGCAGGTGTCGGTAATCTGATACTTCCAATTGATCAAATCATCGAACTGTATGTAGATAACGTCGGTGGCTTTAAAGAACTTAAAGAAAAGGCCGAGAAAATAGCTGAAGAACATGGTGATGTTGTGACTAAAGAAGAGGTTGATGAACTAATTGCTGAAGAAAGAAAAAAGGCAGTTGAAGAATTAAAAAAGGAAGGCGGCCAAGTAAAGAAAGAGTTTGAGAATAAAGTTAATGAGTTAAAGGCTGGTGTTGCTGAAATTAAAAATGTAGCAGTAGAACTTGGAAAAGAATTAGGCAAATCAATTGCCGACGCGGTAGTACC
>Ga0181561_10004707_pt1 | contig 11718 bp, 4 predicted proteins | sample 011ome_19_FD_133760 | JGI IMG/M metagenome (GOLD analysis project Ga0181561, IMG submission 133760) | Coastal salt marsh microbial communities from the Groves Creek Marsh, Skidaway Island, Georgia - 011510BT metaG (megahit assembly) | ecosystem: Environmental > Aquatic > Marine > Intertidal zone...
CAGACTCTATTCGGTGGTTAAATAATCACGACGTGAGCTGTCCGAACACAAATGAGTACCTGACTAAATTCAAATTAGGAGCTAAAAGTGAGACCGGCAAGATATGGTATGAATACACGTGTTGTCCCTGGGTAAATATACAGGTTTCCTAGATGTATTCACACAAAAAAGCAGATATGTATATAGAGATCTTTTAGAATCTGTATCAATACTTTTTGAAAAGTTTTGCGCTCGAATATTGATCCTGATGAAACTAAAAGGTTATTCTTCATCATCCTCTACTACTTTTTCTTCTTTGCGATGCCACCATCACCAACTTCTATTTCGCGGGATTGGTAATAGTGTGGTGCTATTTCAATCAGCCACTTTGGTTGTATCTCGATGCATTGACGCATGTATTCCTTCGTCGTAAAGACCAGCTCGAAATACACGACCCACTTCGGCAGCTCCTTCGCCAAACCCGAAGATGGGTGGATGGATACCGTTTGCGGGTTCTTCACCGTTCGGTAAGTTCCATTTCTTTGTAATTTCGCACAGTGATAAAAGAAACCCGACGTTATGCACTTTTTGATGTTATCGACCGCGTTGCGATCGGATACCAACTCAATTTCCACTCTTTCCAACATTTTTATCAGTTGGTCTCGAATGTCCCTCGCCTGTTTCATGCTTCGATGCTGAACAAAATTCTCGAAACACCACTGTGTCGAGTAATCGCAGTCTTGCCAAGAGTTAAAGACGTTCATCAATGCAAGGTGATCACCAACATCTCCCACATGAAATGCCTTATGAGCATGATCGGCTAACATCTGTTTGTCTTTGGGACGGTAGAAGATGGTGTTGCCGCACGAAAGCATCGCGCATACTGTAGCTACCTCGTCCACGCACTTGTACTTATCGCTCGCGATTAACGTTTTCGAAAGCATAGGATCGAGCGGAAATTCAGCCATGCGACGACCAAGTTTTGTGAGTTCACCTCGATCATTCAAAGCGCCGAGCGCGTAAAGCTGCTCCAAGGCGCGCAAAAGCGTCTCCGCGGGTGGCGGATCCATGAAATCAAAGTGCATGAGGTCGTTGATACCCAATGATTTGAGCATCAAAACGACGTTACCTAAATTTGTTCTCTGAATTTCCGGAACCGTGTTTGGATCTAATTCATTCTGGAACGACCACGCGGTGTACAAACGATAGCACTTACCAGCCGACGTTCTACCCGCTCTTCCAGCTCGTTGCATCGCGGATGCCTGAGAAGTTGGCGTGACTACCAATGATTCCATACCCGAGCGCGGGTTGTAACTTTTCTGCTTGCAAAATCCTGGATCGATGACGTATTTAATTCCGTCGATGGTTAAAGACGTTTCGGCGATGTTCGTTGCCAGCACGCACTTCCTCCCTTTTTCTGGAGCTGGTTCGAAAATTTTCTGCTGCAAATCTGTCGGCAAACTCGCGTAGATTGGACACACGACCAATTCTGCCAATCTCTTGCTCTTTCCTCCGTCTTCGTCGTCGTTTGTTGACTGCGATTGCTTTACGCGCGTGTTTAGCGTTTCCTCCAAAGCTTCAATCTCTTCTTGGCCAGTGCAAAAAACCAAGATGTCGCCTTTCGGCTCTTGCGCGTGGATTTGTAACACGGAAACAACAACAGCATCCATGTAATCCGCTTCGGGTTGTTTCGTGTATAGAATATCAACTGGGTATCGTCTACCCGGGATTCTGAAAATTGGTGCGAAATCAAAGTATTCCGAGAACTTCTCCGCGTCGAGCGTTGCGGAGGAGATAAGTAATTTAATCTCAGGACGGAATCGCGCAATATCCTTCACAAGTCCGAATAAAACGTCCGTGTGAAGCGTTCTTTCATGCGCTTCGTCCACCATCATGACGCTGTAAGATTTTAAATCAGGTTCTCCAAGAAATTCGCGCAAAAGCATGCCATCAGTCATGTATTTCACCTTTGTTTTATCGCTCGTGCAATCTTCAAATCGAATGGAATAGCCAACCTCGTTGCCTAGTTTACATCCTACTTCGTCCGCAACTCGAGTCGCGACAGACATCGCGGCTACTCGTCTAGGTTGTGTGCAACCGATTCGAACGCCTTCTTCGTTTGCAAATCCCGCTTCCCACATGTATTGAGGTATCTGCGTCGTTTTTCCCGAACCCGTTTCTCCGACAATTACGATGGTTTGATGGTCTTCAACTGCCTTGATTAAATCATCCCGGTACGGGTAAATAGGCAAAGATCTCCTATCCGCCTCAATTTTCTTCCTCGAACCGAGCTCTCCTCGTAAGGCTTTTGAATCAGGATCGTTTTCGTCGTCGATTTTTTCTTGAGTCGTTTTACTTCTTCTTCTTCTTCTTCTTCTTCTCGTCTTGTTTCTCTGAGAATCAGAATCAGAATCCGAGGATGAATCAGAATCGGAGACGTTGGTGCCTTGTATCTGCTCGTCGATAACGAACGCTATTTGATCTTCATACACGTAATCGTATCCCTTCTTTTCATCCTCTTCTACATTTCTTTTGCCCATTCTCGCTTGTCGAATCTGATGGTCTTCCCACTCGTCTTGTTCTTTATACGGGTTCGCGTCTTCCTTCTCCTCTTGTCTTGATTTGGCGCTCTCTTTGTATCTCTCTAAAGCAACTTGAAAACGTTTGTCGCGATTATTTTTTGCGTTTGCTTTGTCGTCCACATCATCATACGTCAATGGCATTTGATACAGTTCCTCCTTGGACTCCTCCACGTTCTTTAGTTGTGCCTCTGCTAACGCTAAAGTTTGCTTTTTGTACTCTAAATCTTTTTTTTGTTTCTCAGTCAGCGGACGTCCGCTAAATTCATACATCTTTTCATCGTCCGCGATTTGCTCTTTCAACTCTTCTAATTTCTGGAGCTCCCTCTTTTTGAGATATTCCTGTCGCGAGACTTTCCTCAAATCCGGAATGAGGCCTCTCTTCACTTCCTCTTCGTCTTCTTCTCCATTAAAGGTCGATATGTTCTTGTTCAATTTGCCGCCGCCATCGTTAACGAGCTTCTTCGTCTTCGCGTCATCCTTCATGCGCAAGCGCTCCTCAAATTCGCGCTTTTCCTCTTGGTCTCGCAAACGTTCTCTTTCAAGCGCAGTCTCTTCGGAAAGTTCTTCTTTTTCTTGTTCTTCCCCGCTTAGATTATTCTCATTGTCGCCGTCTGGCTCCAACTCTAAATCGCGATATCCTTGCAAAGCTCGTTCACGCTTAAACTTCGTCTCTTCATCTTCTGAAGAAGAAGAAGAAGAAGAAGAAGAAGAAGAAGAAAACTGCGCCTCTGCTGAAGACGATATTCCTTCTCCCATTGCTGAATCTTGTTTCCTTCGCTTCTTATCCTCTCTCTTCTCCTCCTTCTTCGTTTTCTTCTTCTTTTTCTCTCTCGGCAAACTCTTCTTTTTTGATTTCTTCTCATTTCTTCTCTTCTTTGATTTTCTTCCCAAATCTTCTTCGCCGTGATCATCGTCGGAAGATGAAGACTGCACGAGCGCATACTTCTTCTGCTCGGAGTCGTCGCCTTCGTCGCTACCGCCGCGCTCGTTTCCGTACGCTGCAGCGGCGATGTTCGTCGATGTCTTTTTCTTTTCTTTTTCTTCTTCTGCTAGTCTTATTCGGCGGCGTCTGTCTTCTTCATCATTTTTTTCCTCGGCGTTGTCATTGTTATCATTGGTAATATTCTCATCGAGCAAACGATTGCACAACTCCCGAGAGAAATCTAACGTCACCGCATCAAATCCAGAGTCTTTCAACGTTTCATACACTTTCCTATGCGAGGAAGATGAAGAAGTCGCGTGCTTTTCAGCGATGGCTAAAACAAACTGAATCACGTTCGCTTCTGTGAAGCCACACAATTCGTTCAACTGTCCACCGATCCATTTTAACAGCGCATGCTTATCAACCATGGCGTTTCTTTCTCTCCCACACGTAGTATTTTAACTCTTCACCTTTCTATTCTTTGTTTTCATGCGTTGCTGCGCGCGCGCGCGCCGTTATTCTGAAACGTTTGTTATTTTTAAAGTGTAAAAAAAACTTTTAAACAACAAACTGCCGGGTCAAGAACAGCTGACAAAACGCAAAGAAGGCAAAAACTCACATCATCCATCATCGGCGTCATAAATTTTTCTTTTTCTTTTTCGAAGAAGTCCCGATGAACGGCGCCGCTGTCGGCGTAGAAGGGGCGGGCGATGGTACCCTCGCCACAGGAGCGATACGCGAAGCAGTCGCTCAACTCTACTTTTCCTCATCGTGCGACACGCACGCTCGAGAAGAGGCGAACCAATATCTGCTCGCGTTTACAAACGACCCGACGACGACGAACGTCTGCCTTCAACTTTTAGGGGATTCGTTGAGCGTCCTCTCTTCGGTAAACGACGGAGAGCAAGATGGAACGCACTGCGGCAGAAGCAAAAAAACGGAGCACACCATCGCGTTCTTTGCCGCGAATGTTTTGAGAACGAAAGTCTTGAAAGAGAACGTGCGTATTGGAGAAAATACCGTGGAACACTTCATCAACCAGGTGTTGAGATACGCGAGCGATTTTTCAACTATAGACGAGTCAGTTACACGAAAACTAGCTTCAGTGGCGGCGACGAGTGCGGCCCTGTCAGTGAAGCAGCAGCATCACCAAAAAAGCAGGATTGACACAGACTTAGCTTTAGGTATAGCGACAAACCTTATTCGTTTCGCAGGAGAGCTCGCGAGTTCGGCGTTGCAGGCGAGCAATATTAGAAAACAGACGTGCGGGATTGAAATCCTAAAAGCATTCGCAGAGGCCATAGAAGAGGACGTTAAAGACGGACGAACTAGAATACAACTCGTTGAAAGAGTATGCAAACCAAGCAGTCGCGACGTTCTCCAACTGTGTTCGAGCGTTGTAGAGTTTGCCGCAGCTGCACCGCAATCGACGAATAGCATTAGCAGCAGTAATAATAGTAGTAATGGTAGCAGTAGAGAGTTGGAAAACGCCGCGAGGAACGCTGTGAATGCGTGCTTGGAATGTTCACGACTCTGGTTTGAAGCGTGCGCGAAGGATTCCGAGGCAACATCCGCACAACAGCAGAATCCATACGAGCAACTCTTTTCCCCGTGTGTCGTTGGAGAGGCTTTCCCCATTCTGTTTACTAACGCGGCAAAGTTCGTATCTAGCATGGACGACAAGAGAGGAGAAGCTGCGCTGCAGTTTCTGATAAAAATGTGTTCAGGTGCACAATCGAAGGATTACGCGCGCGAGAGATATGCAAATCTCGAATTGATAAAGCAGCTTATTCATTACGCAACTGCTTCAGAGAACAAACCGTGTTTTACGAGCGGAATAGTCGCTTCGAGAGTCTTGCAAGTATTTGTCGCCCTCGTTGAGCGTGATGTTTTGACGTTCACTGAGCACGTGGACGATGATGAGAATAAAAACGTGCAGCTTCAAGCGATTCAATTCGTGTGCACCTTAGCTGAAGCGTTTCCAAAGAAAGCGGTAGAACCATTCGGCGATTTCTGCTTGATGATTAACACGACGAAAAAGGACGAACGCATAGAGCCATGCAGAGAACCACTTTTTGAAAGATTATTCAACGTTTGCTGCATCGCGACCGCGTCGCGAAAACCAAATGAGGACGGATTTTCAGACGACTCTGCGGACGACGAAGAGTACGGCGATGAAAACGCAAAGTTTCGCGAGCACGTATTAGCGGACGCCTTTGACACGTGCCACGGTGCCTTAGGAGGAGAAAAGTACATCGAGATAGTTTCAAATTTATTTCAGCAAAGTGGAAATCACTTCAAAGCGGTGGACGTTGCGCTTTTTACCTTGATTGCAGCTAAATACGGTATAAAGGAAGACATATTGGCCGTTAACGCACAAGTTGTGCAATTTTTCACGCAAATATTCACATCCATCGCGAGTAACGATACGATGTTTGTTTTTCACCCGCGAGTGATTGAATCGTCGTGCAAGCTGATCGAAACGTATTTTCCGATAACAGCGATGAAGCATGAATCAACAACCACTGATTTAATTGTAGGAATTCTACGATTTACTCTGCTATCAATATCTCTCAAGGAGTCTTGGCGCGCGGCGTCGGTAGCTTTTCGAGACGTTTGCGGTAAACTTGAAACGAAAATTGCTCGATTTGGAGCGAATACGTTCGTCGAAATTATAAATCTGGCGACTGAGGCGATGGATAAAATTCCCATCGTCGTAGTTGGCGCTCCGCAAAATGACGCTGCAAAACAGCAAGACGAAGAGCTTTCTCGGGCATGTGTCGAAGGTTTAGCGCGAGTTCTTCGAACAATGTGGGTGTACTGCGCTAACGATGCCAACAACAAGTTTGAAGTCATCAAAGGGTTGTTGATGAAACTCATTTCTCCGCACATTGAGCGCTTGAATCGCTCTATCGAACAGAAAAATGCAATATTCGCTATGGATACGTCAAACATTTCCCCCGAGTGCTTGGAAGCGTTGCAAGCGCGATCGATTGAAATTTGTCTTGCGCTTTCGCGCCTCGGAGCAATAATACGTTTCCTGGAGCCACCGCCGTCGCTTGTAAATTCTTCTTTCTCTCCTCCGAGAAACGATTTAGCGTGCCTCGTTCTCGAGTCTGTCTGGAGCTCCGTTGAGAGTATTCTGTCGCCTTCTGTTCGAGCGACTGGTGGTATAAATGTAAAGAATCAAGCCGAAAGGGATGACGAAGAATCTGTCAGAGCGATAGAAATGCTGGCGAATTTCGCCGTCGCTTCTAAAATGCGCGCCCGAGATTTTTCAGAGCACGTCTTTGCGCTTCTCGAGAGTTCGTTTGCGTCGCTGATGCCAGGAAGTAATGCGACGATACACGTTATGCAGTGCATATCGTCATGTTTAGAAGCTGTTTGCGAACCCATGCCGCCTTACGATTTAGAAAGCGCCTCGGTTTCTACAAAGAGGAGCGCTGCGCGCTGTCTCGAACGCGTTTTGAGCTCACCAGATGCATATCAAATCAGGGAGAGCGGCATGTATGCAAGGGCGTTCTACGACGTTGCGCGAACCGCGATTCTTTTTGCACCGTCCATATCGCTTGACACAAACACCTCATCATCTCACGTCGTCTACGAAACGTTAGTTAGAAGCCTCGATGCGCTCGCGTCACCTTCTTCCAATTGTGGAGTTGGTGACAGGCGGATGATACTCATAAGTGTCGCATCGCTATGGAATACGCTCATGTATCCCTCTGAGCGTTTGGTGAAATCGTCGGCAACTTGGCAACGTTGCTACCCGGCGGTATCCAAATTTTCCCGACGCGACCAAGCGCAAGTGATCATTACGCTCTGCGTAGACGTTCTATTTTTTCAAGATGAGTGTTCTTGTCCGAGAGATTGCTTGCGCGCACTGGCTAAAATGCTGCGAGGTGCTCTAACTGAGGAAATTGACGAAGACGGTAACGGCTTACAGCAGCATAAGCTGGAGTTCTTTCTCTCTCTTTTTAGAAATTCGGAGAAATTTCGTATGGATGAAGAGCTACTCAAGGCAGCGCAGATTTGCGTCGAGATCATACAAAAAGGCGAAATTTCTTCGCAACGCTTTGACTCGATGCTTGTTGATTTCGCTTACATTTGTCGATCTGAAGCCGACATCGATGCGCTTGACGATTATCTTTTGTAAATAAATACTAGTAAAGTTACGCGCCCGAGTGCATAATCGAACGCAACGCGTCACGCAATGTGCTAACATCCACCGTGACTGATTTTGTTTCCGTTGTTCCTCTGATTCCAAAACCAACGTATTTCAATCCGCGCAAAACCGCGCAATTTCTGTAATACGCCGGTCGATTTTCCGGGACCATTTCAAAAATAATTGAATCTTTCAACGTGTAAATTTCGTTTATCATCCCTGCGCCGTGGGTGCCGAGAAAAATGCCGCATTTTTGCACCGACGCGCGCGTTTTTTCAATGCCATCGCTCGCTTGAATGTTCAATAATTGGACCTCATTCTCAGAGAAAGTATCGCGCAACATCTGCAAGACACCCTCTTCATTTACTAGTCGACGAACCGGAGTGTTCAAACGTCTCATGAAACAAATAGGCCGGTTCGTAAATGGAACCTTGGGCTTGGAAAAAATCTCGCCTCCCCCTCCGGCGAGAAGGTTTACGAATGATTTGAAGAGAGACTCATCTCGACACGGCAATGATTCATCCCATGCGAGATCCCAAAGCAGTCCATCGTTTGCTATCTTCACTACCGAGTCAAATTGTATAGCATCCGAACTCCTTTTACATCGAGATTTGCCGAATACTTTGTATTCGCTCGGGATATCTTCTAGGTTTTGACAGGGTAGAAGCAAGGTAACCGAAGTCGCGTCTCGATTTGGAAAGAAGCGACTCTTAGCAATAAAAGTCGCGTATAAGGCGGTGAGCCTATGCCAAGGATTTTTGCTCATGGCGTCTCTGTGAGGGGACACATCGATCGCAACATTATGCAGAGGTAGCGCGCTTAATTTTGCTTCCATACTTATGAAACCTCGCGCCGTTGGATGCCGATTCGATCGAGAAGCTGTAATTTGCATCGTCTGCGCATCGCTTCGTTTCAACTCCCATCTGTTTTGTAACCCTCTCCATCCCCATAAATCTTCACAAGTGCGCGTGGATTCATCTTTTGGTTGCGTCGCGGATATTCGCGCATTATCTTCAGGAACGATGAAATCATTCTTCTCTAACAAAGGATAGTGCTGTCGCCAGTGCACTCTCTGGGTAAACATCACCGCTTGTTTCCAATTTGCCGCGCTTGTCGTGACGCGCGGATCCTTTCGAGTTGAATCTCCACTACCATACATCGTAGAAATCCCAAGAAATGGCGCGATAAAATGTCCATCGTATCTCGAGATCCCAGCGAGGAATGATACCGGAGAGACGTCGTACCCGGCGAGCGCAACAGCTTTCGCTCGGCGCATCCTCGCAAAAAGCGCTTCGTGCGATTCTTCTAGACTTGAAACTACTTCTATTGCTATTTTTCCTCCTTCACTACTTTTTTCCTTTAATTTCATGGCGCTGCTGTGAATTTCTATTGTATCAGAATTTGATGAAGAGACATCGACGACAACCACTATCGTATTTACGTCCCAAAATCGAAACTGTGCGTAAAGTGCGTCAAAGTAAGCGTCGTCGTCTTTCTCGCTTTCGTACGTTTCACACAAGTCAACTCCCTGGCTAGTAGCGCTAATTATTTCATCATCTTTGCTATTAAAGCAATGCACGATTCCGATTCTCTTCCTATTAATTTCGTAATCTATATCATGTTCTTTCCCGTTTTCGTGATAGCTCTCGCTCCCGTCATCAAAACCGCCACCATTATCACCACCTTTGCTGCCGCCGCCGCCAAGTTTTTCTTCGTCGAAGTCGTCGCGAAAGGTTTTCCATTTCGAGGCGTACTCCTCGTCAGACTTCCATATCGACCTGGACGAGGACGTGAGCGACCACCAAGATAAATTATTTCGTTGTTGATGATTATGAACGTGTTCATGTTGCGTTAAGGTAGTAGGAGTTGAGTAGGAGGGAGGATAGAGCCTATCGGCGAGTCTCGAATCGATAGCGCGTAAAATTTTCTTTGCAGTTTCGTGTTCGTCCAGTTTGTGACGACGAACCGTCGTCCTCGTTTTGGTTTCTTCTTCTTCTCTTCCTTCCGTAACATCTATTCTTTGCTTTTCGTCTCTAAACACTCTCGAAGCGTGCTTTTCACCTTCCTCTGTGCGCATCGTCTTCCTCGCTCTCTTCACATTTACTCCCATCCCCACTGATGATGAAGACGCCAACGGGAAAAAAGTTGATTTTACGCTTTCATCATCACCACGAAACGCGATGCTTATTGTCAACTGTCGAAACAACCTCCCGATGGTCAAAAACAGACCCGCGATGAGAAATAAGATCACATATCTCAACATTCGCTTCGAATTGATCTTATGTCCCGCGTTTCTCGATTGAGATGCAGATAATAGTTTCAGGCCCATGCTTTCGGACGCGCGGTGTGTCTTCGCGCGTCGTTGTCGTCTCGTTTTTGAAGTACGTGCAAAAATTGAACCCCTGAGAGCACGCGGGGGAGCGGCGGAGTTACGAGTTAGGGAGTTTCGTTTAACGAGTTATAATACGGTTGAGAAGTCGTAATACTACTTCCTCTTGTACTAAATCAAAAGTCAGCCTTATTTCTCTCTTGATACTCTTTCTCTATCTTCTTTCTCGTCTTCTTCTTCTTCACATGCTCTCCAACGCTTGGCGAATCATCTCGTTGACCTTGGCGTTGGCGTCCGTGTTGGATTGCAAATCCGGTATTTGGAACTTCTCGTCCGTAATCATCTCGTAGAGCAGCGCGTATCGGGAACTTAATTCGCATTTTAATTCAGTCGGAGCCTCTGGCAACGGTTTGGACGTATCATATGGATCGCATCTGTCTGCAAACCATAGGCGCAAAAATTCTTTATCGATCATGTCCGGCTCTTGTTTGTTCTTTAACACGCGCTCTTCATAGGTGTTTCGAATCCAGTACCGACTGGAATCTGGAGTGTTGATTTCGTCGATTAAATAAATCTTCCCAGTTTTCGGATCTTTGCCGAATTCGTACTTCGTGTCCACCAAGATCAAGTTTCTTTCCTCGGCCACTTTTTGGGAAAAGTTGAAAATTTCCAACGTTTTCTGCACGCAGTAATCTAAATCCTCTTCACTCATCCAATTTTCTTTCACGATGTCTCCTAAACTGATTGGCCGGTCGTGTTCTTTCTCCTTCGTCGTCGGCGTGACGATATTCTTCGGCAACTTTGCGTTTTTCTCCATCCCGTCCTCCAACGGGTTCCCGCAATAGTTCCGGCCTCCGTTTTTATAGTGCGTCCATAAACTCGTGCTCGTGGATCCCGTCAAATATCCTCTAACGACAAACTCAATCGGAAACACATCGCACTTACGCATAATTGACACGTTCGGGTGCACCGGCGGTTTCACTAAAACTGCGTTCGGACAAATCTTCTCCGTCTGTTCGAACCACCAAAACGCCGTCATGTTCAACACCGCTCCCTTAAACGGGATGTTCGCCAAGTGTCGATCGAACGCGGATTGACGATCAGTCGTCACCGCAATTAAAATATCGTCGTTCACGTACGTATCTCGAACTTTTCCTTCGTATCTTTTGAAATTCTTCTCCTTCAAGATTGGCAGCGAAGTCGAGGTAACGCACGAACTCACCGCCAACTGAGCGGCTTTTTTAACGTCCTCGGACGGGGTGATACCCTTTATCAGTTCTCCTTCTGATTTTAACGCTGCTGATGATAGTAAAACTCTTTCTCTCCTACCGTTTCTCTCGTTACTCGCGCACTTCCTCCCGACGATCGCGCTTCTTCTCAAAGATGAGACTAACCCGTCACTCTTTAAGACACCGGTCGTCGACTTTGTCGAGGACAAAACAGTACTATTCGTAATTTTAAACGGTGACGCTGCGACGGCGGACGACAACATTTTCTGATTTTTGAACGGAGTAAGAAAGCGCTTATCACGTGTATATCTTTCTATATGTCTTTAAAACATGTATCTTCTCTTTCTCCTTCTTCTTCCGCGAATAACAGCGCAGACAATTCGTTTTCTCTCTTTGTCTCTTATCTTCTGCGTGCGTATGCCTTTTGGATTTGTGTGGTTCAAAATTTTCAGTCCGACCTCCTCCTTCTTTTTGTCGTGTGTCTTTTCGATTTTTTTTAGAATATTCCTCGAATA